>Ga0129307_1001626_pt1 | contig 22549 bp, 20 predicted proteins | sample P1105metagenome_FD_94437 | JGI IMG/M metagenome (GOLD analysis project Ga0129307, IMG submission 94437) | Capybara group fecal microbial communities from Wisconsin, USA - P1105 metagenome | ecosystem: Host-associated > Mammals > Digestive system > Large intestine > Fecal | place: USA: Wisconsin... | reverse complement strand
CCCTACACACCACAACATGTCGTGCCTCCTGCACGAACTGAAGGGGTTCTGATTTTTTCATTACGTAAAATTTATCAATCGCAAATAAGCTTGTCAAGACAAAGTTCGGGCGATGTGATAAGGGTCAAGTGGACGGCGGAGCCGTAGTGGGCAGTGGTTAGTGATTAGTGGTTAGTATGCAGGGATGCAAAAAGGTAAGAGGTATGGGGTATGAGGTCGCCCGCAAAGCGGGCTTTGGGGTATGAGCGATTGCAATAGGTGCCGTGTAAGCTGCTCCCCGAACAAGTCGGGGATGACACATCGCGAGGGGTTCTGTATGGATCCCCTCCCTGACGGTCGAGGATGACGCAGGGGGAACGTGTAAGCGATTTGAACTGCATGGATCCTATCGGGTTCTGCGAACCCTCCAGGATGACAGCCAAAAATCCGAGGTGACAGTTGGGCGGCGGAGCCGCGATTATTCACCTAATCCCTACCACCTATAACCTAAAACCTAATTTGCCGGAGTGATATCACAACACAAAAAAACAACGCAAATTGTTTTTTACTGGACATTATGTATATTATTACTATTTTTAAACGAGGTGTTTGGGGATCATTTCTGAGGAACTTCTATGAAATTACCCCTTTTTAAGTCCCTGCTTGCGTTCGGGGCATTCGTTTTGGCGTGTTCGTGTTCAGACGACAAGGTGTCTGCTAGCGATAACAACGAAGTAACTTTTGTGCCCTGTGAAGCGGCCTGGCATGTGCCTTCCGAAGGCATCGTCATCTTGCAGGATTACAGAGTCACTGACCTTAACGGGAATCAAATCGGCTCGGCTGCCGTAAATGATCCCGCCACTCCAAATATCATGTTCGTCATGAGCTCGAACGGAGAAATCATCATCAATCAAATTGACTTGTATGATGACAGCAAGGTAAAAATCATCCCCGGTGATGCGGTCAAGTGCACTATAAAACCTAACATCCCCCCTGCGGATCCCTCGGTTACGACTTGCACTTCAGCTTGGTATCTCGTCGCTGACAAGCCATACCTTATCTACCCCGATTCTACAGTTACAGACATAGCAGGTAATAAGGTTGGCACAATCGCGAACATCCCAACAACCTCTCTCGTCATGGTCTATGACTTGACCGGAGCTACGATTATCGCAAACGTCAATCTCTCCGCATACCCGATCATTGAAGGCAACGGTGTCCGCTACAAGATTAGCAACCCAGCCTTCCATCTGAAGAATGCGACTGGCGACTACCTTATTTACGGAAACGGTGTCGTGACGGACGCGAACGGAAACACAATCGGTTCTGCCGACATGGCAAACGGAACTATCGTACTCACTAACGGAGCCGCTCCGATTACGGCGAACTTTGCGGAGCTTCCTGTTTTGCAGCCGACTTCCAAATGCGTAGATTACGTTCAGCCGGTCGTTTCGTCTTCGAGCGTGACTCCTCCGCCAAGCAGCTCCGAAGTCGCTCCTCCGCCAAGTAGCAATACAATCATGAGCAGCAGCGTCACTCCAAAGAGCAGTGCAGCCGTGGTCAAGAGCAGCAGCTCCCAGAAAAAGAGCAGCAGTTCCCAAGCAAAGAGCAGCAGCTCGCAGGCAAAGAGCAGTTCTTCTGTGGTCACTGGCGGATGCCCGAAGATTGTAGAGAAAAACGGCGGTGCCAAAGGTAGCGGATTCGCCTCACGTTACTGGGACTGCTGCATGCCTAGCTGCGCCTGGCCTGAGAACTCCGGCGGCAACCCGTCGAAGACATGCGATGCGAGAGGCAAGAACCCCGTGAGTGGCGGTGCAAATATTTGTGCCGGCGGCCAGCAAGCCACTTGCACAAGCCAGATTCCGTTTACGGTCGAAGGCTGTGAAGAATACGGTTTTGCGTTTGCGGCGGTACCGGCCAGCGCAGGCGGTCAGTGCGGCAAGTGCTTCCAGCTCACCTTTACCGGCCAGGGTCACTACAATTCTACCAACGCCAACACCCAAAAACTCAAGAGCAAAGGCAAGAAGCTCATCGTCATGGCCACAAACATCGGTGGCGATGTCCAGCAAGGACAGTTCGACGTGTTGATTCCGGGTGGCGGCGTCGGCATGTTCAACGGATGCAGCCAGATGGGCTGGGGTCCGCAAGGCGAACAATACGGCGGTCTCCTCTCCGACTGCGAAAAGGAATCCAACTACAAGGCCAATACTTACGCCAAATGCCTCACCGACAAGTGCAACAAGGCATTCGGCAACGATGAAGAAGCAAAGAAGGGCTGCATGTTCCTTGTCGAATGGATGGAAGCCGCTGGCAACCCGGAACACAACTTCGTCGAAGTGGAATGCCCCGACGTTCTCAAGCAGCGTTACAAATAAGACTATTTAATTAGTACAGCTTTAGTCCAGGCCGCAAGCCTGGACTTTTTGTCTCTCCGACCGGAGTCTGTTGTATTATAACAACCGATGCCGGAACGGAGTCCGGCATGACAACAAACGCTTTGTCACCTCAGTCACTTGCCGGGGTCGGCTTTTCTTATGGAATGATAAGCTCAATGCTCAAAGCGAAGCGGGCTGACTGCTCATTACTATTAACCATTGACTATTGACCAACCACTTATCTTACAAAATGATTATCTTATAAAATTTTACGTGAAATTTTTCATGAATCAAACTATCTTTTAGCATGGATGGAATTGGTGGTACTTTCGCAAGAAAGTCTCATTTTGGTATATGAGGATACTTATGAAACACCAATTCCTAAAATCTGTTCTGGTTCTTGGATCCGTTCTTGCATTCATGAACTGCTCCGACGAGGCCACAAGCGCCCCCGACAACAACAACGGCGGCATCCAAATCCTGCCGGACAATCCGACTCTCACGTCTTCGGCAGCGGCAACCCCCAATTCCGTCCAGGCATCTTCCACAAGTGTAGTTACGGGCACCTCGTCCGCAACTACGCAGCCGCAGCTTTCTTCGGCAAGCGTCATGCCCGGAACATCCTCGGCAAACGTGCAACAGGGAACATCTTCGAACAGCAACGTCAAGGCAAGTTCCTCCAGCGTCGCCAAGGCCAATTCTTCTAGCGCCAAGGTTGCAACCTCTTCTGCACAAAAAACGCAAAGCAGTACTTCTCAGCAACAGCCAAAATCCTCCGCCACCACATCAAACAAGCAATGTGACGGCCAATGCTACGACAGCGCCTCGGGCAAATGCGTTGGATATCATGAGCAACTCACTGGCTCCAATGGCGAAAAATACGCCTACAATGAATCTTGCAAATTAAACTGCTATTACGATCCCAACAATAAAAATTGCGAAAACATGACGGGCTCCACACCGGCAAGCAGCCAATCTCAGCAGCAGCCGAAGTCCTCCAGCGCCGTCAAATCTTCGAGCTCAGTTAAATCTTCAAGTTCTACCGCAAAGTCTTCGAACAGCACGCCTTCTTCTAGCAGTGCGCCCAAGTCAAGCAATTCTCAAAACAGTGGCGACGTTTCTGCCGAAGAAGCCAAGTATCTGAATGCCGGCGCGGGCGGTCAACAGGGTTTTGCAACCCGCTACTGGGACTGCTGCATGCCTCACTGCTCCTGGCCTGAACATGGTGGTTCCGCCAAGACTTGCGACGCCAAGGGCAAAACTCCGATTAGCAACGACCGCGGAAGCATCTGCTCTGGCGGCCAAGGCACCACTTGCACAAGCCAGATTCCTATAATCGTAAGCGACAAGCTCGCCTACGCCTTCGCGGCAACTCCTGGCAACGACGCAACCTGCGGTAAGTGCTTCGCTCTCACCTTCAACGGTCAAGGCAAGTACGAAACCCAAAAGAATCACGAAATGCTCAAGGGCAAGACCCTCGTCGTGATGGCATCGAACATCGGTTATGACGTGCAAGGCGGTCAGTTCGATATCATGATTCCGGGTGGCGGATTCGGCGCCTTTAACGGATGCAGCCAGATGGGCTGGAACATCCCGCAAAACAGCACAACTTACGGCGGACTCCTCAGTGACTGCGAAAACGAATCCGGTTACAATGGCGACGTATATTCCAAGCGCAAGGAATGCCTGACCAAAAAGTGCAACAGCGCGTTTGCAAACGACACCGAAGCCAAGGAAGGCTGCCTCTTCCTCGCAACTTGGATGGAAGCAGCTGGCAACCCCCAGCACACCTACAAGGAAGTGCCCTGCCCGCAAGCCCTGATAGCCAAATTCTAATTCTAGTTCATAAACGGAACGAAACGCCCCAAATCTGGGGCGTTTTTCTTTTTGCAACTTATTGATATCTAATAACTTGCGTCATATCACAATCATCCCTAAATCAAGTTCTTTTTACTCTTATTTACAAACATTTTACTCAATAGTTTTTTATTTTTGGACGTGGATTGGAATCGGGTGCTGCAAATTTACAAGGGCTTAATGTATCATGAAGAATAAACTTTTCACAACCCTCGTTGTCTTCGGACTTTCCTTTATTACATGGAATTGCTCCGGTGACCCGGCTTCACCCATACCAACCCAAAACCCAGCCTACAATCCAACAGAATCAAGCAGCTCTGTGGCTGCTCCAATCACAGTTTCCAGCAGCTCCATCGCAACTACTCCGATGAGTTCCGTGACCGCTCCAGTCACGGTTTCTAGCAGTTCGGTAGCAACTCCTGTTATTGCAAGTTCAAGTTCTGTAGCAGCACCCGCATCATCTGCACAAAAAACGCAAAGCAGTTCTTCGGTCGCAAACAAGCAGAGCAGTTCTTCTCAGCAACAGCCAAAATCCTCCTCTGCCAAATCCCAAAAGCAATGTAACGGCCAATGCTACGACAGCGCCTCGGACAAATGCGTTGGATATCATGATCAACAAACTGGCCCCAAAGGCGAAAAATACGCCTACAATGAATCTTGCAAAATAAACTGCTATTACGATCCCAACAATAAAAATTGCGAAAGCATGACGGCTTCCACACCGGCAAGCAGCCAATCTCAACAACCGAAGTCTTCTTCTAGCAAGACTGTTGCATCTTCTACATCCAACTTCGAAACGAGCGTCGAACTCAAGTACATCAATGGTGGAAAAAGCGGAAAGGGTTTCGCGAGCCGTTACTGGGACTGCTGCAAGCCCCACTGCTCCTGGCCTGAACACGCCCACGGCAACTATTCCAAGCAGTGCACCAACAAGGGCACGAAGGAAAGTACCGACTGGGGTGGCGGAAGCGTCTGCAGCGGCGGTGGCCTCATGACCTGCACAAGCCAGATTCCTAAAATCGTGAACGATAGCCTCGCCTACGCTTTCGCAGCAGTACCAGCAGCAGACGGCGGTTCCTGCGGCAAGTGCTACGCCCTCAAGTTCACCGGTGAAGGCAGCGACGGCAAAGGTGGCAAAAAAACCACAAAGAACAACCAGATGCTTAAAGGCAAGATTCTTGTTGTCATGGCAACGAACATCGGTAGCGACGTTCAGCAAGGCCAGTTCGACGTGATGATTCCGGGCGGCGGTGTCGGCTTGTTCAACGGTTGTGCCAGCATGGGTTGGGGTAGCCAAGGTAAACAGTACGGCGGCTTGCTCGCTGAATGCGAAGGCGACAGCAAAACATACACCGCACAAAAAACCTGCCTTGCAGAAAAATGCGAAAAGTCCTTCGCCAATGACGCAAAAGCAAAGGAAGGTTGCATGTTCCTCGCAACATGGATGGAAGCCGCCGGCAACCCAATACACGAATACAAGGAAGTGGAATGCCCCGCTGGCCTCAAGGCTATGTACTAATTACATAAAAGAATGCCCGCCACGGCGGACGACATAAGAGATTAAAAAGCACCCCGCAAGGGTGCTTTTTTATTTATCAAAGAGTTCAAGCGTCAAATGAGAGTAACCAAGGCCTCCGGCCCTCGTTCAAATTGAGTTTTTAAGCAAAATGTTCATTTTGAAGTGAAAATTTGCAAAATACAAGTCCTTATTGAAGAAAATTTTGGAGTTCGTACCTATAAATTGTTGTTTTATCCCCTTTTATAGGTACAAAACAGGTTATTTCCAATTTAATAAGGCAACTGTAAGGCCAATTCTATTGATCTCGTACCTATAAACAACGCATAAATTCGTTTTTATAGGTATTTTCGAGCTTAATTTGCATGTAAAATCAGAAAAGTGTACCTATAAAAGTGATGGTTCTTAGGGATTTATAGGTACGAAAATAAAAAACGAAGTTCTCAGTACCTATAAATATTCATTTTCATCTGTTTTATAGGTATCAACACTCCAAATCCAACAGCCATCGAAACGAGCATTGACCAATAACCATACCGCTAGAACTGCTCCAACAGCTTGATGCGTTCGGGCGTGTCCGGATGCGTGCTGAAAATAATATTCAGCTTTGCGACAAGCCCGCTTAGCATGCCATCGTCTTCTTCGTCAGGGTGAACAATGTAAAGCTGTGCCACGTCATCGCGGCCGACGCTTGAAAGCCCGGGCTCCGCAGAAATCTTTCGCAACGCCGACGCAAGAGCCAAAGGATCGCCGCAAAGTTCGGCGCCACCCGCATCGGCGACGTATTCACGCTTACGCGAAATCGCAAGACGCGTCATGGTACTGACAAAATAAGCAACTGAAGAAACGAGCAACGCGACAAGAAGAATGACAAGGACAATAAAGAGACCTCCCCCATTCTTGCCGCGTCTCCTCGAACCAGACGAATTGAGAAGCCCGCCAATCATGCGGATTGAAACCGTCATGAGCGTCGATAGAATCCCGACAAACACAATGCACACGACCAAGAGACGCGTATCGCGGTTCTTGATATGCGTAAGCTCGTGCCCCACGACTGCCGCAAGTTCTTCATCGTTTAGCTTGTTTATAATCCCGGTCGTGAGCGTTACCGTATAAGACTGGATATCGATACCACTTGCAAAAGCGTTCAAGTTCGGATCGTCAATGATGTTGATTTTCGGCATCTCGATACCGCCTGCAATGCAGAGGTTCTCGACAATGTTATAGACGCGCACATTTTCCTTGCGTTCAAGCGGACGCGCATGAGTCGCATGCCGGATGATGGAGGTATTCGCAAAATAGGCGATGATAAACCACAATGCGGTAATCCCAATCGTATAGGGAAGTGCGACACAGAAATATTCCCATACCAAATCCCAATGGAAACCGGCAGCAGCGTAATCGCGGCAAGCATTCCGCAAATTCTCCGATTCTAGACCATAGCCCTGCATACTGCAAAAGATCCCGAGCCAATCCAGCAGCATGATGAACGCAAGCACCATCGCCAAAAGAATCACCGGGAACATACAAAGCAGAATAGCCGTATTACGGTTATTCCGCCAAATCTGAGTCTGAATACCGACGTATTTCATTTAGGTCGCTCGCAAAGCTCGCTATGAGGTATGGGCACGATTGCTTACGCAATCTTTGAGGTATGGGGTTAAAAATCAAGATATAAAATCGCGCCAAAGGCGCCTTACTTTAGCTCAAAGCCTTGCATTGCAAGGCGACCTGAAAGGGCGAAGCCCGACCTCATAGCCCATACCTCTAAAATTTCACTTCCGGGGCTTTCTCTAATGTGGCCCTGTTTTCTGTCGCTTCGTACATGGCGGCACGCTTAAAGTTGAACATGCCCGCAAGAATATTGCTCGGAAAAACTTCGCAGGCATTGTTGAATTCGCGAGTCGCGGAATTGAAGAAACGGCGGGCGGCAGCAAGCTTGTTCTCAATATCAGAAAGTTCCGTCTGCAACTGCAAGAAGTTCTGGTTAGCCTTGAGTTCCGGGTACGCTTCCAGCGAGACCTTGAGTCCAGAAAGGGCGCTGCTCATCGCCTTGTCGGCGGCAACCTTCTCGTCAATCGTCGTTGCACTCATCGCGGCGGCACGGGCGGCAGTCACCTTTTCGAGTACATCCTTTTCGTGAGCGGCATACCCCTTGACCGTTGATACAAGCTGCGGCACCAAATCAAAACGCTGCTTGAGCTGCACGTCAATGTTCGCGAACGCATTTTCGCGGTTGTTGCGGAGCTTCACCAGCCCATTGTACATGGAAACTCCCCAAATCACAAGAATAACAGCAACAATAATTACGACTATTCCGATAGTCATAGAATCTCCTTTTTTAACACCTTACATCGGGAATATATAAAAAAACGGAAAACAAATAAAAAATCAATTTTAAATGTTTATGAAACGCTTTTGTTTCATATTTTAATTTTATATAAACTATTTATTAAAAATCTTCACTTTTTAGTGTAAAAAACGCAATTTTTGTTTTATTTTTATGAATATGAAACCGATTACCGAATATCAAGATTACCGCGAGTACATGCGAGATTTCTATGCCGAACGCAAAAGAAATTCGTATTTCACTTGGCGAAAATTTGCAAGTCTTGCTGGATTTGCTTCATCGGCGTACCTGAAACTGGTCAGCGACGGACAGACAACTCTCAGCAAGCCGGGAATTCCAAAAGTCGCACGTGCCATGGGTCTCGAAGGGTTCGACTACACCTATTTCACCCTGCTCGTAAAATTCGGGAACGCCAAAAACGACGACGAAAAAGAATCCGCCTTGAGCGAACTCGAACGCGAAGCGCGCATGAACAAAATCCGCATTGTCGATGCGGACGCGTTCCGTTACTACGAAACTCCCGCCTGCCCCATTATCCGCGAACTGGCGCCTCTCATGCCAAAAGCAACGCATGGCGAGATCGCGTCAAAAATAAGGCAAGGCGTCACAGCCGCCGAAGTCCGCGAAATTTTGCAGTTCCTCGTCAAGGCGAACCTGCTCCAGAAAAACGAAAACGGGACTTACGAACAAACGCAAAAAACAGTAAGGGGCTCCAAGGAAACCATCCCCCTCGCCATACGGACCATGAACCGGAAAATGAGCGAACTTGCGGTACGTTCCATCATCAAGGATTCCGTGGAAGAACGCAATTTTTCCGGCATCACCATGGGCATCGACAAACCCACTTACGACCGCATCACCGAGGAAATCGACATTTTCCGCAAAAAGATTGTTGACATCGCCAACGAATGCCGAACCATCGACCAGGTCTATCAAATGAACTTACAAGTATTCCCTCTTACAGATAAAATTGAATCTTCGGATTTAAGGAAGGAGAAATGAACATGAAAAAGACAATACAATTGATTCCGTTATGTGCAGCATTATTCTGGGCATGTTCAGATTCTCAGGACATAACTGGAACCACGATAATCGACAATACGATGAGTCAAAACGAGAGTTCTTCGAGCGAAATGCAAAGTCCGGAATCCTCGTCAAATACAACGATATCCGGCGAAAATTCGTCATCAAGCGAACAAATCCCGAAAATTTCGTCGTCCAGTCAACAGCCGCCGGCATCCTCGTCCAGCGTAACAACGTCATCGGCCAGCCAAGAAGCATCACCCGCTTTCGTGAAAGACACGAAGAACGGCTTCAAGCTCGGAGCCTGCATTAATCCCGGTATAAAGCCACTCGGTGTAGCGACAAGACTTGCCCAAACAACAGACTTCGCAGAAGTCACATTTGGAGATTCGCCCAAGGCGTACATCCTTAACGATGGTGAAGGGCATTATCAAGTGATGGCCTTGAACATAAACGACTACTGCGATGTCGATGCAGAACTTTCGACTGTACGTTCTGGCGACACCTTGGAAATTAAATATGGTGTCATCAATAATGTAACGGAATGCACATGCAATAGCGACCACTGGTTCGATATTGAACCCGAAGACACAGACATTAAATTTGTTCGATTCGGTGGATCATTCAGCGAAGTCACTTACGAAATCAGTAACGGCCCGGTTCCTGAACCGTCAAAAGTGACGCAGACCGATACTACTTCAACGCAGACCTCGACACAGAACGATTCCACGTTTACAGACACGCGAGACGGCAAAACGTACAGGATCGTCAAACTCGGCGAACAGATCTGGATGGCCGAAAACCTCAACTACGAGATGGATGACGGAATCAAGAGCTGGTGCAACGGCAACAAGCAAGAAAACTGCGACAAGTATGGCCGTCTATACACATACAAGTCCGCAACCTACGCATGCCCTCCCGGATGGCGCCTGCCCGAAGTTGAAGAATGGCCAGAAAGAGGAAATGGCGGACACCCCGCATTCCTCAACTACGCCGTCGTAGGTTGGTATGGTGGAAAAGACACATACGGCTTTTCCATCCTGCCCGCCGGGAGTTACTCTGCCAAATCCCAGTATTTCTTTGAACCGGGCGGCGGCACCACCTATTTCTGGACAATGACGATAGACACGCGAAACAATAACTGCGCTACAATGATTCATTTCGGCAGCGGTTCCGAAGGAATGGTCAGCGTCTGTGCAAGCGACGAGAACGACGGACTGTCCGTCCGCTGCTTAAAGGAATAGGATGAATTAGTTACTTGCGATAGCCCACCGGATTGTTCAGCAGAGGAACCTCCGATTCGGAAAACTTCAGCAGTTTCTTGATGGCGGGCACATCCATCGACATGCGCGGACGCGTCACAAAACCCATGCCGGCACAGAACAAATTAATGTTCTCACTGACGATACCGGCATCGGTCCCCATAGTCACCTTAGCGCGAGCGTCATTGCTTCCGAACTTGGTTTCATCAGCCACGATGAGGATGCTAACCGGCGCTCCCTTCACCCATTCCTGACGGTCGGCGATGAGCCCCCTGTGGTCACCCTTCGCCACCAGCTTCAAAGCATGTTCCTTATTCAGGTATTCCGAAACACCCTTATCCGTAAACACAAACACGCGGATTTCCTGAAAGTTGCGGGCAGTAGGAGACGTAATCTTCCCATCGGCAGGACGGTTCACACCGATAGCCGCAAATAGCAAGTTCGAGAGATCCTGATCGCTCAACATCTTACTGCTGAACTCCGTGCCAGAAGCTCTGTTCCAGAGGGATTCCATGACGCTCTTGCCGCCAGTCTTTGCCGGGGCGGGAAGTTTTTGGAGCTGTGCCATGGCAAGCGTACTGCAGACGAGCATTGCTACGAGCGTAAAGACGAGACGGTTTTTCATAGGAACTCCTTGAAAGGGTTTTGAAAAAAAATAAATAAAAAATCTACCACGTCACCACCTTGTTCACAACTTCGCGCTGTTCACTCGCCGTCTGACGCAGGTAAATGCGGGTCGTTTCGATATGTTCATGCCCCATAAGGTCGGCAAGCAAAGCGATGTCATTCCGCTTTTCCAAGAAATTCTTGGCAAAGCGATGACGGAACGAATGAGGGTAAACAACGGCTTCGTCTAAGCCATACTTCTTTGCGAACGTTTTCAGCTGTGAGGCGATTCCTCGCGGAGTAATTTGCTTGCCAAAACGATTCAGGAAAAGATATCCGCTAGGACGACCTTCGCTTTCCAACCAGCGCAAAGCTTCTTTCTGCAAAATTTCGGGAATGTAGAGTCGCCGCAATTTTCCGCCCTTTCCGTAAATATCGAAATATCCGCACTCGACATGTTCCACTTTGAGTTTCACAAGCTCCCCTACGCGCGCTCCCGTCGCCGAAAGGAACCACACGACAAAATACCACTTGGTCTGACCGTCTTGCAGCAAGCTAGTCTTCAAGAATTTATAATCAGCATTGCTAATAACATTTTCAAGAAAACTCTTTTGCTGGACCTTGACATTCTTTATTCTAAGCTTTGATTTGCCTGCAAAATCTAAATACTTGTTGATGCCTTGAATCCGCAAATTAACGGTCTTAGGCTTGTAATTTTCTAAAAGAAAACTCTTGTAATCCGCAAGCGATTTGCGACCAAACCGCCCAAAATGCGACTTGAAGAAATCTGCAGTCCAGCAATACGAATCCATCGTATTGACAGCAAGGTTCTGACCTTCCAGATATTGGTAAAACGACGACCTTTCGGCAAGGTAGAAGACGAAACGCATGCTCTCGGTCAACCGGGTCTTTCCATATTGGTCACTGAAAATTGCGATAGACACATTTTTTGCTACAGATCTCAACAAATCAAGCGTCTTAACATCTACATAATTGTCAATAACAACTACCGACTTCTTTGCCATGCCGTAAATTTGTGTGTATGCAACATCGGCTTCCAATTTTTGGCCATTCAGAATCAGGAAATGCTTAAATGTTGAAGGATCGATGAAGTTTTCCATTACCTTTTGTAAATCGGACTTCATTGCAAAAACATCCGTGCGGGTTTCGGCTAGTTCTCCACGAATTTCAGCGATTTCCCTTGTATTTTGAAGCATATGGAATGCAAGTTGAGGCATTTCGCTCATGCTAGTCAGTTGAACATTTTCGGCAACGATGTAATCCTTCATTCGCTTGAAAAGACGAATAAGGGCCCTGCTTTGGGCTGTTGCGCGCTCGCCTTTAAGTACCGTCATAAGCATGTAGATTCCTTGCTCGGTAAAAGCAAAAGGAAGGAATTTTGAATATTTCCCCTGTTCTAAAGTCAAAAATTTTGACCTTAGCGTATTTTGTGGATTCGTTGCATCTGGAGATTCTAAGGTACATTTTTTGCACCTTAGAACTTCGTAATATTCTTCTTTAGTTAGCTGAAACCGAAAATCGTCTTCAAATTTTTCGATGTTATTCTTGACTTGTCGATTAAAAGCCTTGGTCGTGTACCCGTAAATTTCAGCCAAATCGGAATCGACCATAACCATGATGCCACGGATCGTGTAAATTCGCGACTTTAAGAAGCTTTCATCTATCAGAGAGAAATCGGATTTGTCGGCTGATTTTGCCCCTGTTAAAGTCGACATATTCTGCTTGCTCATATACTACCCCTCTCCGTTTACACGCTATAAAAAAACGGCTTTTACAAATTCATTTCTGCATTGATAAATTTTACGATTTAATTCGCGGAATACTTTGCCTGTTTTTCAGCAATTTTCGCCATACTAACAGATCGTGCAGCATCGCCAAGGCAATGTTGCCACAAAACAGGGTCATTCTCGGCAAGTGCTTCTTCTAAAAAAAGAATCACGTCCTCTTCTGTTTTAAGAAGATCTGCAACATCCAAGTCAGAAACTTCTGCATCATTTTTTGTCATTTTTCAACTCCTTCGCCTTTTCAATATCCTATAAAGTAGAGTATCGGCAAAAGAATGTCAATATCATGGAGATTTCGCCAAAAATGCCCGATTGCACTGCGGAAAGTACACTTTTCACCCCACTTTCCGCAGTATAATAAGCACTTTTTTCGCAAATTGAGCAAATTTGCGGCATTTTGCAATCAAAAATTAGGGAAAAATCGGTCTTGCCGACTGGTTTTAAAGCGTTCAAAATCACAATTGGGGATTTTGAAGAAGATATCAATCTTCGCGGAACAACATCTTTTTCACTCATAAAAACTCCTTTCGCCTACAAGCAAACAAAAGCGAAATACAAAACAAACTACTGCACAAATATACACTATTTTAAAAATTTGTCAAGAAATTTGGATTTTTTTCTCGAAAAAAAATGTGAGGCATAACCCCCATTATGAGAAGTTGACCGATGTTCCCTTTGAAATACCGGATTCGTGGGAATGGGTAAAACTTGGAGATGTTGGAAAATGGCAGTCGGGAACAACTCCTTCAAAGTCTAATTCAAGCTACTATAAGGATGGGACCATTCCTTGGTTAAATACGGGCGACTTGAATGATGGAATTATACGCGAAATTCCCAAAAAAGTAACAGAGAAAGCTCTTGCAGAAACATCGTTACGATTGAATGAAGCTGGATCTGTTTGTATCGCGATGTATGGAGCTACGATTGGGAAAATTGGAATTTTATCAATGCCAGCAACAACAAATCAAGCTTGTTGTGTTTGCAATAATTTAAAGAATTTCGTAAATCAAATGTGGCTATTTTACTTTTTGAAAAATCACAAACAAGAATTTATAGAAGCAGGATTTGGCGGAGCGCAACCTAATATTTCCAAAGAAAAAATAACAGCAACACCTTTTCCGCTTCCGCCGTTGGCAGAGCAGAAAAGAATCGTGGATAGGATTGAAGAAATCTTTAAGTCGTTAGACGAGATTTCTCTCCATTTGGTCTAATCTATTTCCCAACTTTGATAATATTCTAATTTTGGGAAATCCTATTTACTCTCTTCAATAAGACGCATCATCTCCGCTGGGGATACGACGATTGGATTCTTAGGGAAATGCTTGATGTTTCCAGTCACAAGGAAAGAATCTTTTTTGGACAATGCAACTTCGTAAAAGACCACATCTTTCGGGTCTGGGAAAATCTCGTTGCTTTGAGTTCTATCCAAAAACAATCCTGTTGATTTCATTTGTTCTGTAATAGCATGAACTAATTGATTTGGCAAACGAAATTTGGGGCGACAAAGAACATCTTTGTATTCATCAATAATTTGTTGATGAACTAACGGTAAAATAAAACCATTTTGAACAGCCCTCAATACCCTAACCGTTGCTGCGTCCCTTTTACGTGAGAGTAGAGCGGAAACGATTACATTTGTATCTATGACCGCAAAGAACTTCATTTACCCGCCCTGTAACGACGAATTTCCTCGTTGATTGCATTCATAGACAAATCGGGAAGTTCGCCCGCTTCTGCCATTTTACGAATTTCATCAAAGGCCTCCCAACCATCGCTAGGCTTCGCTTTTGGGGCTTGAATCTTGAAAGGAATTTCGCGATGCAACACTACGGCTTTTGCAAAAATATTCATTGCCGTGTTGGCGCTCATGCCAAAATCCGAGCAGAGCGAATCAAAGCTTTCCTTTAAAGCAGCATCCATGCGAACTGTCATTGAAACTTGAGCCATAATGACCTCCTTTTTAAGAAAAATAATCAATTTTGCGTCAAAACGCAATAACATTAAGTCAAAATGGCGTAAATTTAAGTATTTTGGAGAATTAAATCCAATTCAGTGAATAGCTCCTCTATCTTTGCAACAATTCGAGATTGCTCAGCAAGCGGAGGAAGAGGTATTGGAGCAGTTAGGAATAAATCAAAATTGAGATTGTCTACTGTTGTTCCAGCTTTTTTGTATTCATGTAAAAGATGAGACATCATTGCTTTCAATACAACATAAACAAATTCTACAATTTTCTCGTCAGCAAAAACAAGTGCTTTCAAATCCTGATTAATAGTTGCAGTTCTTTTTAAAATTGCTACTGGAAGCGTGTGCCTTAAAATGCCGCTTCGTCCAACAATAATCATCGTATTTGGACGATATAAATTCATTGTTTGAGCACCTAATTCGCTTAAGTGAATTTGCGTTGATTCAATATATTTTTGTTTGACGTCTTTTGAAGTTACCCAAAGAATGTCTCCTCCCCAAAATTCGTTATTTTCAGTAGAAGGCGTTTTTCCACTTGATGCTTTACAAATATCACCCAACCGGCACCAACACCAATTTTCCGGAACTTCAAAGGGTACTTCATCTTTACTCAGCATGGGAGGGAGATTCCCGCCTTCGCGGGAATGACGTTTGTAGTTAGAATCTCTCTCGTCTTTCGTCTCTCGTCTTTCGTCTAAACCCATCTTCTCATAATGGGGGTTATCACGTGTTATTCGTTCTAACAAAACTCTGGCGGGTTCGTCGGCTTTGTTTTGGGGTACGAGTTTTCCGTGGATGGCAAGGTCAAGGATTTTTTGGCGGGCTTGCTTGATGTGGGTTTTCAGGAGATCCTTGTTATTTTCGATGGAATCAATTTCGGCGAAGGCTTCTTCAATTTTTGCGACAATACGTTGTTGTTCCGCTAACGGAGGGAGGGGGATAGCAAAAGCAATCAATTTTTGAGCATTAATATTTGATTGATGGACCCCATCGGTTTTCACCTCTTTTGACCAATTACGTTCATAATCACTACACATTAAATAATTCAGATAATCAGAATTAAAATGAGGTCTTATTCTAATTATATATCCTGCATAAATTGCAGGAATTTCACCCTTGTAAATGGCGGTTTTTCCAACCCATTCAGGACTATTTGTTCGATTGAACAAAACATCATTTTTATTTAAAAGATATTTAGCAATTTCAGCATCATTAGATGTATAAACTAAATCACCATAATCAATTTGTCCTTGCCTATTTATATTCCCCATTCTAAGAACAGCAACCTTTCCTTCGACTTGGGACTTTTCTGCAGAGCCATATTGAAAATCACTAGCCACATCACCCAATCTCACCCATTCCCAATTTGCGGGAATTTCAAAGGGGGCTTCGTTTTTATCGAGGGGGATTATTGTTTGGGACGATGGATTGCCGCGCTTCGCTCGCAATGACGTTTTTTCTTGAGTCCTATCGCATATTTCTTTCAACAAATCAGCAGCGGTGCCATCGCTTTTGAGTTGTTGCGTGAGTTTTCCACGAATGGCGAGGTCAAGGATTTTTTGCTTCAGGAGTTTCGTGTTCATTCTTATTCTTGATAATAACAATAAATCAACATTTCCATAAATTGTGAGTTTTCCAATCGGCAAGAAAACCTATGCATTCAAACGGCAAATCCGAATATTCAGCCATCAGCGTTTCTATGCGTGTTCGCCATTCTGTTTTCGGAGCGCACTTCTTTAGCATCTGGCTCAATATCATCAAAACAACAAATGGCTTGTCGTTTGAAATTTTCGCCCATTCCGGATGCTTTTTCACTGTTGGAATTTGCGGGCGAATGCCAAGACGACGATTCCATAATCTAGCATGGTGCGCACAGATATTACGAACGTGATTCAAGGTCAACAACCAAGATTCCATAATAACAACGGGCACTCCAAATTCAGATGCAATTTCCTGTTGTATTGGGCGATGCATTTTACGATATATCGTCAAGATGTTCCCAAATGTCAGCAACTCAGCGACCATCCAAAAAGGCAAATTTGGTTCGTCGTACTTATCCAAATAATGGGTAACAAACTGCTCTTTACTTTTGATATGCCGATTTACCTCCGCATCAATTGTCGCCATCAATTTCTGAAAATCAGCATCACAAAAGTTATTGTAATTGGCCTTATCCAAATAACCGAAGGGACCGTACTTTTGCGTAAAGACGGTTACCACTTTTGCCTTGAGCGCCGTTTCAACACGTTCCAGTGCGTCCATAATCAGACATCTCAAACGACGGTCAAAACGATAACGGCGATAAATCTGATCCAACGACGTTCCTGGCTTTAGACAATCAGAATTATCTTGCTTGAACGGGAACAAGTAAGCACTAAAATGATAATAACTGATATTGGATAAAATATCAACTAAAGACGCCTTCTCTGCAACAAGCCCCCTTTCTATTAATCTATCGGCTTGCTGTTCATAAGATAATGACGGCTTTAAGTACTTCATTTCACCTCTGGATACAAAAACACCCCGGACATTTGAGCATTGTTAAGAGGCTTCCGGGGTTCGCTGTTAAAAATATACTCATTTTCTCAAGAAATGTCAAGAAACATCAAAAGAATCATCCGTCGATTCCCTTGAGCATCTTGGCAAGTTTTTCGGAATGGACCGCAATTTCCTTCGCTTCGTCCTTAATGTTTGTCAAAAGATCGGCAAGCGTTACGTCTTCGATATCGTCCTTGTCCTTAATCCAAGTTATGTCGAGGCTCGTCTTGTCGCGGGCCAGAAGTTCCTTGACATCATACTTGCGCCAACGCCCAGTCGGGTTTTCTTCGCTCCAGGTTTCCTTGCGCTTTGTTGCCGTATAACAAGTCACAAAGTCATCCAAGTCGCTACGCTTCAAAGGTTTTGTCGCCTGCGTGTGCTTTACACCCGTACGATAATCATAAAACCAAGTTTCCTTAGTTTCACTTCCCTTCTCAAAAAACAGCACATTCGTCTTGACCCCATTTGCATAAAAGATACCCGTAGGCAAACGCAGAATGGTATGCAAGTTAAAGTCCTTGAGAAGCCGTTTGCGGAGCGGTTCTCCGGCAGCATCAAAAAGCACATTGTCCGGGAGCACCACACCTGCACGGCCACCATTTTTAAGCAAAAGCATGATATGCTGCAAAAAATTCAACTGATTGTTGGTCGTGGTTATATAAAAATCAGAGCGTTTTGCACTAATATCCACACTTCCCGCCGGACGCGTTCCAAACGGCGGATTCGCCAAAACCACATCTACAAGTTTTTCTGGAGCATTTTCAAGAGAATCAGCTTTGTGAATGGGGGTAGAATCTACGCCAATTCCATGAAGATACATATTCATAGATGCAAGCGTCACCACCAGCGATGTATTGTCGTTTCCGCAAAGGAGCTCATTGTTCAATTTCTTGAGCTTCGCCTTTTCATTCGTCTGAGCCGACATGTAGTCGTGCGCAGCAAGCAAAAATCCTCCCGTTCCACAAGCAGGATCGCAAACGGATTCGGTTATCTTAGGCTGAACACAATCAACAATCGCCTGAATCAACGGGCGCGGAGTAAAGTACTGCCCCGCACCGCTTTTTTTATCTTGACCATTCTTTTCAAGAATATTTTCGTAGATGGCGCCCTTAAGATCACCTTCTAAAAGCCAAGTTTCATCGTCCACCATGGACACAAGCTTACTCAAATAAACAGGAGTATTCACCTTGTTTTGAGCATCCACAAAAATAGTGCCGATAAGTCCCGTTTGCTTACTTAACTTTTCCAGAATGGAATTGTATTTATCGACAAGGTCAGTTCCTTTCATCTGGACGGCAAGCAAATCTTTCCATTCACATCCCTTGGGGAGTGCGCTTTCAACGCCAATCATTTCGACCTTTTCACTGTCCATTTTCAAGAACAAGAGATAGGTGAGCTGCGTTATATAATCTGTAAAACCTACGCCTGCCGACGAAAGAACGTCAGCCATATTCCATACTTTCTTGACAAGAGATTGTTCGTTCTTTCCGCCTTGCGTAGCGGAGGGAGTTATTTTCTTGGGCATGTTATGCAGCCTTTATCTGTAGCAAGAATTTGGAAAGATAATCCAATTCTTTATCTGCTTTTGCTGGTGAGTAAATGTTTATGGTCTGAACGGCCAATGTTTGGTCAAATTCAAAAAGGTCTTTGCGACTAGTACATCCATTTTGGGCAACATACTGTGCCACTTTTCGAAGGACTTCAACCTGTGCGGGTGTAAAATTACGCGGAGTATCGCCCATTTGCTGGCCAACATAAAGTCCGAATCGCTTAGCAGCAATACCCTGAATTGACTGGAGCGTTTCTGTACGACCAAGCGCATAACGCACAAGCTGAATCAAATTGGTAATGGACTCTATTTCATTTTTGCCCTTAAGCGGGATTACCATCTTATGGTTCTCTGAAGCGGACACACGGTAATAATCCCACAGAAGCGGGACACGGAACATCTTACTTTCGACAAGGAGTTTCTGTTGCAAGTCACAAAGCATCGCATTGGTAATGCTCTGTGATTCGTCGTGATAAATAATGCGCAACGCCTCAATTTCATCGGCGTGATCGTGGATGTACTTCTCAAATGCAGAAGTATGCTTTAAGGCATCCTCTTCTAAAAACTCTGAATAAATAACACGGTCTTCACCAGGATTCAAGATAGACAAATAGCCCGCATGAAGTTCCGACAATTTTACGCGCGCATTATTATTGTTAATAAGCGGCGACACCAATTTTCGACGTTCCAAATTCGGCTCGTTTATATCGGTATATTCAGGCAACAAGTTCTTTTCAAAAGCATCAAAAATCGTCAACGAAAAATCACGCAACGTAAAGCCCGCAATTTCACGGAACTCAGTATTATGTTCATCGTTTGTGCGATTGTAAATAGTTGCGCATTTTTCAGCAAGCAGTTCTAAGTTCGCGTCACTGACTTCACCATGGGAAATTCGTTCTAAAAGATCGCTCAATTTAAGAGGTTTCTTGTCAGAAGAATCTTCGCAAGCCTTTGGCATTCTCTTTTCGCTCAGAGCAACACCTACTGCATCCAAAAGAACGAAATTTGCCTTTGTGTCAGCATTTGGAGTTACAGTACGCAACTTATCATCATTCACACTGCGGCAACCGCGTCCAACCATCTGCGTGTAAAGTACGTCAGAATGAATATCACGCATAAACGCGACTATTTCCAACGGCTTCACGTCAGTGCCCGTTGACACAAGCGTCACAGTCACTGCAATTCTAAAATTCTTGTCGTGATTAAAAGCCCTAATACGGTCATTTGGCTTTTCAACAGAACAAGTAATCTCTTGCACAAAACCATCAGGCACATGGCCTTCAGGGAATTTTTCTGCAAAGACACGTTTGATGGTTTCTATAATGTTTAGTGCATGCTGACGGTTCTTCGCAAAGAAAAGCGTCTTAGGAATATAGCGATAATCAGGCTCACCATTTTCAGGAATGCGATTCGGGAAAAGCCTTTCAAAGACCACATCGCGGAATTCAGTTATAACTTTTTCAATCTGCGTTGGGTTCACCACGCTACGGTCAAGTTCCGTACTTGTATAAACCGAAGATGTTGTTTGAACTTTGGCTTTTGTCTTGCCAGTCTTTTTCGTAACCTCGGTAACTTTATCGCCTTCACTTATTAAGCCACCACCTTCGGTAACTTCCGTCTTGATGCGATAAATACGCGGAGGAACGTTGATACCATCGGTATAAGATTGTTCTCTCGAATATCTATAAGTGGCCTTATTTACGTTATTAAAAAATGCATAAGCTTGAGGAGTAGGAGTCGCCGTAAGACCAATAATACGGGCTTTATTAAAATATTTCAGAACCTTTCCCCAACGACTATAAATGGAACGATGACATTCGTCCACAATAATCGTGTCGAAAAAGTCCTGAGACAACTTTAAATCATTACCCAATTCCACTTCGGGCCCATCATCATTCTCTTCTGCAAAGAACGTTTCTTCTTCCTCGGCTTCATCGATAGAATCGTCGTTGTCGGGCTCGCCTTTCAATATTGAGAACAACCGCTGGATTGTACAAATGCAGACGTTCGCCTTGGAAAGTCTCCGCATATCGTCGGGGTCATCCGCATTAAAATGGCGTGGACGAAGTACATCGTAAATTTTGTTAAAAGCTTCGCCATTTTCAGTAAGTCGGAAGGTGCCAAATTCTCCTTCGGTCTGCACGCCCAAGTTAGTGCGATCCACCAAATAAAGAATCCTTTCTGCATGCATGTAATTCAATTGACGATAGCACATCATACATGCCGTGAAAGTCTTGCCTGCACCTGTAGCAATATCCAGCAAAACACGTCGTTCACCAAATTTAAAAGCGAGTTCTACGGCTGCAATCGCATCACGCTGACAAAGACGCAAACCGTTTGGTCCCACAGGAGGTAACACCGGAAGTGCCGCAAATTCGCTATCAATCTTAAGATTATGTTCACGCGCAAGTTTTACAAGTTGCTTTGGAGTGAACATTTTCTTGAGCAGTTCAAATTCACTTGTCGGGTCAAGCGCATTACGGAAAAACAACTTGTCGCCGTCACTCATAAAAAGGAATGGCAACGGATTAGTCCAAGCCTGATTCCATGGAAGGGTTCCAACAGAATACTTCGCCACTTGTTCCGCAACACAGGCTCCCAAATTCGTGCCTAAACGTTTTGCTTCCAGAACACCAACCGTTTTACCGTCCAAATAAAGCTGATAATCAGCTCTATTATTTCCTTTAGTCAGCGCTTCTTCGAGAGCCTGTGCATAGGGGACGTCTTTATACTCAGAACGTTGAACAACTGCCCAGCCGGCATCGGCGAGCATATCATCTATCAAAACACGAGCTTGTTCTTCGGGAGTCAAGTCCACATCGTTAAAATAAAAAAGAAAGCAAGAAAATCGGGAGTAACAGGTTACAAAACCACGATATTATGCTACTACTTTTTCGCGGTAGCTTTCGCAGCTTCTTTCTTCTGCTGTTCTTCTTCAGGCATGGGCTTGGTGTCTTCGAGCAAGCGGTCTGCCCATTCCATCCAGAACGTGCAGCGTTCCGCTTCGAGCTTCATCTTCGCGAACTTCACCGGTTCCGTCTCAACAGCGAGCGTCACCACGGATTCCTTGTAGGCCTGCGGGAGCCCTGCCACGTGCGACATGCGCTTCTTGAGTTCGGCAACAGTCGCATCCAGAATATCGACTTCGAAACGCCTTTCGATGTAACGGCGGGTAATGAACCCAAGCGACATGAAGTAATCGCCCTGGTTGCCTTCGGCAAGGTAATTCCTGTCGCGCAAATTCTTGAGCGCAAGCACAGCCTCTTCGTACGGCGGCAACTGCGGCGCCTCGCCGCGCTTTGCAAATTTCTTGTGCAAGAACCATCCGAGGAACACGAGCAAAGCAACGCCAAGCACGGCAGACAGAATGTAGAGCCACTGCGGCAGGCGCGGATCGCTCAGCGGATCTTCGACTTCGATAATATCCGTTTCTTCGCCGTTTGTGCGGTTGGAAACTTTGACCGCCACGGGGTCCGTGTGCGTCTTGACGGTATCCGTACCGACGATGGCATTCACTTCTTGCGGTGCAATGAGAAAATCGCCGCTCACGAACGTATTGAGCGTCGCAAGCCAAGTGAACTTCGCCGTCCCCTTGGGCATGCCCTCGGTAATCTTTTCGTTCTTCATTTCCTTGACTTCAAAGCTGCCAAGGTTCCCGACAAAGCTCGGCAAATCGACGATGGCGTTCTCAGGCGCCGTGACCTGAATTTCGTAATTGAACTTG
>Ga0129307_1001624_pt1 | contig 22577 bp, 25 predicted proteins | sample P1105metagenome_FD_94437 | JGI IMG/M metagenome (GOLD analysis project Ga0129307, IMG submission 94437) | Capybara group fecal microbial communities from Wisconsin, USA - P1105 metagenome | ecosystem: Host-associated > Mammals > Digestive system > Large intestine > Fecal | place: USA: Wisconsin... | reverse complement strand
TTTGCCTCCTGTTCACTTTCAGGGCATTTGTGGACGACAGTGTGTGTAATGGTGTCCTTCCATTATACATCACTTGTCCAAAATGTACCCCCTCCGTGTCCAATTTAAGCTTACCACTTCAATCTGAGTCTGTAATTGTGCGCTGATTTTTCCCTGAAAATATTTCAATCTTATAAATACCTCGCTCCAGAAAAGTTTTACAATCATTTTCATATCCATGTTTAACAACCGTGGAATTTTCGATTGGGTTAAAACCATCTCCGCTTGTAATGAAAAATTCAAATACCTTCCATCCGATAATCAACCCGAGTAAAAGGATAATACAAACTTTGGCAACACGCTTAATGCGGGAAAATTGCAGTTTAGCCTCGGCTCCAACAATGCGGATTGCTTCGCGGACTTCAATATCATTTTCAATATTTATATTTTCACGCTCACCATGGAGCAATTCAATAACAGAGATGTTCAAGGCATCTGCAAGCTGTTCCAAAATGGAAACGTCAGGGAAACCAACACCATATTCCCATTTGCTCACAGCGCGATTAGAAACACCTATTTTTGCTGCAAGCTGAATTTGTGTGAGTCCGTTCTCACGTCTGCACTCCGAAATCAATTGACCTGTTTTTTTGTAATCCATTCTGCTCACCTCGTAGCCATTTTATCAATACGGTCATGAAATGGCAATCTACGCTCTGTGGAATCAGAGAAAAATAAGCACGCGTGGATCAATAGAATGCTCCACGCGTGCTTGATTAAAATACATTCTCAATAGAAATGATAAATCCGAACACATTACCCACTTGGATAATGTAGTTCGGATTATCATTGTTTGGTCCGAGTGACTGGATTTGAACCAGCGGCCTCTTGACCCCCAGTCAAGCGCGATACCAAGCTTCGCCACACCCGGATATTTGTACTTGTTCAAGTCAGCTTATTTAAATTACCACACTCTCCCGTAAAAATCAAGTCTTTTTTGCAAAAAATAAATTTTCTTTTTAATTCCGCCAAATTGTCCGTTTCCGTGGTCCCCAGCACGCCGCCTATCTTTGGTCACAGCATCGCACAACAAAAGGCCGTCCGTCTTGTGACAGGCGGCCTTTTATTGCGTTCACTTCAGTGGGATCACCGTATCGCCGAAGCGCAGGGCTTCCGCCTGCTCCGAATCCACCGGCAGCGACCAGTACCAGACGCCGGACCAGACTCCGTCTCCGGTCACCCGCGCCAGCCAACGGCGCAGATGCTGATCATCCGCGAAGTCCGTCTCTGTCCGCCACAGCCGCAGCATGGTGTTTTGAGCGGCGTCCTCCGCATCGGCGGGGCCGCAGTACCAGTTGAGGGCGATGCGGTACACCATATCCAGGTAGTGCTCCGCGGCATCTGTAAATTCCCTGTCTGTCAGCATTGGGTGGTTCTCCTTTGAAAAGCTTTTCATCCATAAAACCCGACGGGAGTCGGAAAGATCCCATCTGAGGAAATATTATTTCGGGACGGTTGGCAGTTGTCTCTCCCTTTCCGCCGCTGGAACCAGCATTGACACAGGCGGGACAGGGCCGATATAATACACCCGTGGGCCCGCTTTCCGGTACCTGAAAAATCATATGGGAGGGAATACAATGCAGCCCGTTTATCTGGAAGTCTGCTGCGGCTCCGCCGCGGATGCCATTGCCGCTTATCAAGGCGGCGCCAACCGGGTGGAGCTGAACTCCGACCTGTTCCACGGAGGTCTGACCCCCACGCTGGGAGCGCTGCGTACGGTGAAGCGCCACGCTCCGGAGCTGAAGGTCATGTGTATGGTCCGGCCCCGGGAGGGCGGCTTCTGCTACACGGACACGGAATATGAGACCATGCTGGAGGACGCCCGGATCTTTGTGGAAAACGGCGCGGACGGCATTGTCTTTGGCTTTCTGCGGGAGGACGGCACCGTGGACACCGCCCGCTGCAGGGAGATGCTTGCCGTTATCGGCGATCGCGAATCCGTCTTTCACCGGGCCATTGACGTGGTACCCGATGTCCCGGCCGCACTGGACACCCTGATAGACCTGGGCGTCACCCGTGTGCTGACCAGCGGCCAGCGGCCCACCGTACCGGAGGGTGCGCAGACCATCCGAGCCATGATCGCCCACGCCGGCGGCCGCATTCAGATTCTGCCCGGCGGCGGAATCACCCCGGAAAACGCAGCCTGGTGACGGGAAGTCATCGGCACCGACACGCTGCACGCGGCCATGCACCGCACCGCCTATGACCGCAGCACCCTGGGGAATCCCGCCATCTACTTCGGCGGTGCGGTCTATCCCCCGGAGGACCGCTACGCGGTCACCCCCCCGGAGGATGTGGCCTCCTTTTTACAGAGGGCAAACCGCTGATCCGACGAAAAATAAACCAAGCCTGTGATTTGCATTGCACTGCAAATCACAGGCTTTTTGCTTTTCTATATCTTTGGGGAATAGGGGCTTAGATCGTGGATAGTGCCGCTTCATCCGCCACCAGGGTGAAGTCCTTGTGGAGCTGGAGAATGGAGGCGGGGACCCGGGGCGTGACGGGGCCGAAAAAGGCCTTCTTCACAATGCCGGCCTTGCCCGCGCCGCTGACCACCATCAGCACCCGTTCGGCCCGCATGATGTCGCAGTTGCCCATGGTGTAGGCACAAAGCGGGGTACATACTCCTCTTTCTTGAAGAAGCGCTTGTTGGCCTGGATGGTGGCGTCGGTCAGCACCACCCGGTGGGTGCCTTTGGTAAAACAGTCGTCAGGCTCATTGAAGCCGATGTGGCCGTTGGGTCCCAGGCCCAGCAGCTGCAGATCGATGCCGCCCAGGCCGTGGATCACGTCGTCATAGCGGGCGCATTCCGCCTCGGCGTCCATGTTCACGCCGCAGGGAATGTGGGTGTTGTTCAGGTCGATGTTGATGTGGTCAAAGAAGTTGTGGCGCATAAAGTAGACGTAGCTCTGGTCGCTGGTGATGTCCAGCCCCACATACTCATCCAGATTGACGCTCTTGACCTGGCTGAAATCCAGATCGCCCTTTTTGTACCACTCAATGAGCTGCTTGTAGGTGCCAATGGGGCTGGAGCCGGTAGCCAGTCCCAGCACACTGTCAGGCTTCAGAATGACCTGGGCGGAGATGATATTGACCGCCTGGCGGCTCATACGGTCATAGTCTTTTGTAGAAATGATTCTCATGGTGAAAAGCCTTCTTCTGTTCTGAATTTCTCAGCCGGAAACCCGCTTACCGTCGATATAGACAGCCTTCAGGTTCAGCTCCTTGTCCAGCAGCACCAGATCCGCGCATTTGCCCACCGCCAGAGAGCCAATCTCCTTCTCCCGGCCGATGACCTTGGCGGGCGCCAGGGTGGCGGCGGTGGCGGCGGCCTCCAGCGGTATGCCGAAGGAGACGGCCCGGCGCAGGCCGTCCATCAGATGGATGGAGGAGCCCGCAAGGGTATCGGTGCCGGTCAGGGTTGCCTTTCCGCTCTTCATGGTAATGGGCTGACCGCCCAGGGTGTAATCCCCGTCCGGCATACCGGCGCAGCGCAGAGAGTCGGAGATAAGCACCAGCTTGTCTCCGAACAGGCGGTGGGTCAGCCGGATGGCGGCGGGATGGATGTGCAGGCCGTCAGTAATCAGCTCCACGGTGGCGTCAGCGTCGCTGGCCGCGGCAATAACGCCGGGGGCATGGTGCAGCATGGAGGGCATTCCGTTGTAAAGGTGGGTGGCGTGGCTGGCGCCGGCCTCGTAGGCGGCCATGGCGGTGTCATAGTCGGCGGTGGTGTGGCCGACAGACACGGCGGCGATTTTGGAGACTTCCCTGATAAAGGGGATGGCGCCGGGCTCCTCGGGGGCCCCGGTCACCAGCCGGACGATGCCGCCGCTACTCTCGTTGAGCCGCTTGAACATGTCGGCGTCCGGAGCGCGGAGGTTTTCCGCGGCCTGGGCGCCCCGCTTGGCGTAACAGAGGAAGGGCCCCTCCAGGTTGATGCCGGCCACCTTGGCGCCGTTCTCCGGGCGCACGAAGTCCCGGATGACGTGCATGGCCTCCGTAAGGACGGGTTCCTTCAGAGTCATGGTGGTAGGTCACCAGGAGGTGACGCCGCCGGCGGCGTAGTAGCGGGACATGATGGGCATACCCTCCTGCCTTCCGTCGCCGGCGTCCTCCCCCATGGCGGCGTGGGTATGGATGTCGATCAGGCCTGGGATGATGTAGCAGCCTTCGCCGTCCAGATCGGCAGGCCCTTCCAGCGGGCCCAAGGCGGTGATCATCCGGTCAAACTCGATGCCGCCGTCCACGAAAGCGCCGTCGTTGACCACCTCGAAGGGGATGTCGCCGAAGGTATCGGTAACGGCCCGGATGTAGATGTCCTTCACCTTGGCGTCATAGAGTTCCCTGGGCACCTTCAGAAACAGGGAGGCGCTCATGGCGCGGTTGTTGATGTAGCTGCCGGCAGAGCTGACGCCCACGGCGTCCACCCGGGGCATATGGGCGGCGGCGGACTTCAGGGCCGCCACGATGCCCTCATAGTGGTAGTCCGGGTCAGCGGTCACCTTGGGGAACCAGACCACCTCCTCGGAATAGACGCTCTCACCGTCCACCACGGCGGAGACCTTCCGGTCGGAGCCGCCCGCGTCAAAACCGATGCGGCAGCCCTCCAGATGGCCGCCCATTTTCTTGGGAGATTCCTTGGCGGCGGGGATCTGATCCACCAGGAGCACCTCAAAGGGATGCTCAAAGATACCGGCCATATAGTCGTAGTCAAAGTCCTGCTCACCGCCGGCGGAATAGGCCTTTTTCAGATAGTTGCAGGTGTCCTCGTCTCCGGCCACATAAATCCGGAAGCCGCCCTTCATCCACAGGATGGTCTTGACCAGCCGGTTGACATAATAGTGGTCAGCCTGGTCCATTTCCGGGGTGCCGTGGACAAAGGTGTGGCAGGCGGCCATCTGGCCGTCCGCCCGCTCCACAGCGATGGAGACGGGTTTCCTGGCGGTGGCCAGGAAGGCCTTGGTTGAATTTCAGGACCGGGATAAAACTATGATCCAGCTTGGGCGTATTTTGATATTGATTTCAATTCCATACAGGTTCATTTACCAGCACACCTTACAGATCAGTGAAACGATTTGAAAAACTTGAAGCCACAGTTTTCATCAAATCACCTCTGAAGCCAAGGCAGGCAACAGAGGTGTCTGATTTTACCGTCCCCGGTAAAGTGTTATTTTTCGTAGCCATTGGGGTTCTGGCTCTGCCAGCGGAAGCTGTCCCGGCACATATCCACCAGCGTATGCTCCGCCTTCCAGCCCAGTACCTCCGCGCTCTTCTTGGGGTCCGCGTAGCAGGTGGCCAGATCGCCGGGGCGGCGGGGAGTGATCTCATAGGGGATCTTGACGCCGTTGGCCTCCTCGAAGGCGTGAACCATGTCCAGCACGCTGTAGCCGGCGCCGGTGCCCAGATTGAACACCTCGGAGCCGGTATGGCTCATCAGATAGTCGATGGCTGCCACATGGCCCCGGGCCAAATCCACCACATGGATATAGTCCCGCACACCGGTGCCGTCTGGGGTGGGATAATCGTTTCCGAATACGGAGAGGTGGTCCCTGCGGCCCACGGCCACCTGGGAGATGAAGGGCATCAGGTTGTTGGGGATGCCCTTGGGGTCCTCGCCGATAGTGCCGCTCTCATGGGCGCCCACCGGGTTGAAGTAGCGCAGCAACACCACGCTCCACTCCGGGTCCGCCTTGGCCAGATCCCGCAGGATCTGCTCGCCGAAATACTTGGTCCATCCGTAGGGATTGGTGCAGTTGCCGGTCTTGGAGTTCTCGGTCAGGGGCATCTCATTGTCACCGGAGTAGACAGTGGCGGAGGAGGAGAAAATCAGGCGCTTGACGCCGTATTTCTCCATGGCCCGGCACAGGGTGATGGTGGAGTTCAGGTTGTTGTCGTAGTAGAGCATTGGCTTTTCCACGCTCTCCCCCACCGCCTTCAGTCCGGCGAAGTGGATGGCGCAGTCAATCTGATGCTCCTCGAAAACCCGGGACAGCTTCTCCTCGTCCCGGACATCCAGATCATAGAATACAGGTGTTTTGCCCGTGATGGCCTGGACGCGCTTCATGGACTCCGGGCTGGAGTTGACCAGGTTGTCCACAATGACCACGTCCATGCCCCGGTTCAGCAGCTCCGCGCAGGTGTGGCTGCCGATATAGCCCATGCCACCTGTTACCAGAATCGTCATCTCGCGGCCTCCTCCTTTACGATCTGCATCATCTGATCCCACTTGGACTCCATCTCGGAGACCAGCTTGAACTGTGTGCGGCAGCGGATCAGGCTATGTGCCTCACGGTGCACGGCGAAATAGTGGTCGCCGTCCAGATAGTCGGTCAGGAAGCGGACGCCGCTCTCCAGGGTCATGGTCTTGGCGCCCATGGGGAGCATCTCAATTTCCTTGTCCGTCAGGCCGGGGCAGGCCTTCAGAAAGCCCCGGGTATAGATGCGGAACAGCTCCAGGTCAATGGTCACTTTTCCAAGATCCGTCTCATCCTCCGCCGCGGTGGCCGCGCCGAAACGGATGGAGTCGCCGAAGTCGTAGACGCTCAGGCCGGGCATGACCGTGTCCAGGTCAATGACGCACAGCGCCTTTCGGGTCTTTTCGTCCAGCATGACGTTGTTCAGCTTGGTATCGTTGTGGGTCACCCGCAGAGGCAGCTCTCCGCTCTCCCGCATCCGCTGGAGGGTGCCCGCCTCCTGCTCATGGGCCAGCGCGAACTGGATCTCCGGCTGGGCGTCCTTGGCCCGGTCACAGGGGTTCTTGTCCAGCGTCTCACGGAAAATGCGGTAGCGGTCGATGGTGTTGTGGAAGTTGGGAATAGGCTCGCTGAGGGTCTCTGCCGGGAACTGGGACAGCATCTGCTGGAAAGAGCCGAAGGCCACGGCGCTCTCATAGAAGTCCTCCGGTGTCTCCGCCGCCTGGAGGCAAATGCTGCCCTCCACAAAATCGTAGACGCGGTAGCAGCCTGTCTCGTCCTGATAGTAACTCTTTCCATCCAGGGTAGGCACCAGCTTCATGGCTCCTCTGGGATCGCTGATGCGCTCTGCCGTGAACTTGGTCACGGCCTCGATGTTCTTCATCAGGGCGGGCACGTCAAAGGCGTCGCTGATGCGCTGGAGGATATAGCGGCGGCCGGAGGTGGTGGTCAGCTGATAAGTCTGGTTGATATGGCCGCAGCCATAGCGCTCTACGGAGAAGGGCGCGCCCTCCAGCGGGAAATGATAGGCAGCCGCGGGCCGCATCCACAGCTCCTGAGGATAGATCTTCTGGTCCTTCATGGTCTGAATGGCGCTCTTTACGGACTGCAGATCCTCGGAATAGGTCATGCCGTACCACACGTCCTTCGTGGGCAGGACGCGGATGGTACCCAGGCCCTTCTGGATCTGGGCGTTGGCCACAGAGGGCAGGAAATACTCGCATTTCAGGGGGTTCTTGGGCAGGTTCTCCTCCAAAAAGGCGGGGAAGCCGTCCACGAACTGCTCCAGTAGCTCCTGCTGGAAGCCCCAGAGGTTCATAGAGACTACGGTATCGCCGGGCAGGTCCACATAATGCTCCCCGTCCTCAGTATAGGCGGCGTCATCGCCCCGCTTTTCGATGTGGGTCCGCTCGGTCACGGTCTTCAAAAAGCCGTCCTCAACCGTGCATATGCCCCGGGAGACACATCCGTTCTCCGTGACGGTATTGCGCACCAGATAGCCAACCATAGCGTGCTCGTTGGGCTGGTGCTCCTCCCTGAGGAAGTCGTAGATGGTCTTGATGGCAGTGGTTCCGTAATAGTCGTCCGCGTTCAGGACGGCAAAAGGGCCGTCGATGGCATCCTTCGCGCAAGCGATGGCGTGGGCGGTGCCCCAGGGCTTTGTCCGGCCCTCCGGCACGGAAAAGCCCTCGGGGATTTTATCCACTTCCTGGAATACATACCGCACGTCGAAAAATTCCTCCATGCGGGTGCCCACGACCTTTTTGAAATCCGCTTCAATTTCATGCTTGATGATAAATACCACCTTGCGGAAGCCGGCTTTCCACGCGTCATACAGGGAAAAGTCAATAATAATATGTCCTTTGTCGTCAACAGGGGTAAGCTGCTTCAACCCGCCGAAACGGGAACCCATTCCAGCAGCCATAATGACCAATACAGGTTCTCTCATCGCAAACTGTTCCTTTCTTTCCCGATCTTCTGAGTTGGTTCTCTATTTCAGTTTCTGACCGTCCTGAAACGCGCTGCCAACCCGTTCGCCCAGCGCCAGATAGGCATGGTTCGGGGCATCATAGGCAATGGGGCGCAGTTTGTCGGGGTCGATTTTTCCCTCCCCATTGAGGATTCCTTCGTCCGCGCAGACGTTGACGATCTCTCCGACCATCACCTCCGTCTCCTCATCATAGCTGATGAGCCGGCACTCCAACGCCATGGGCAGCTCCTCAATCAGCGGAGCATCCACAAATGCCGATCTTGCGGCATGGAACCCCGCTCTTTCGAATTTATCCGGCACACTGTTGCCGGATACAATCCCCACATAGTCGCACGCCACCACATGATCCACATCCGCCATACTGACCGTAAACGCCTTGCGGGCAAGGATATTCCGGACAGTCTTATGGCCGGCACTCAGACATATGGAGATCCGGTTTTCATCGCTGATTCCGCCCCAGGCGGCATTCATGGCGTCCGGCGTTCCATCCTCTCCGTAGGTAGCGATGATCAAAACAGGCTGCGGGTACAGATAGGGCTTCGCTCCAAAATTTTTCCGCATAATCAGTTCCTCCGATAATCGTGATTTGTCAGGCTCTGCGCGCAGAGAGCAGGCATTCATAGTTCCCGTGGCTCTCATTATAGCTTCCCAGTCCGCGAATTTCACCCTGTTTTTGTGAATTCTCGCCGGTTCTATCGAAATCCGGATGAATCTGGTTGTCCCGGCAGGCCATATGCCGCAAAACAAGCCAGCGGAGACTGTCCCATGAATCTCCTCCCCTTCAGATTTTCCTGCGAATCTGTCGTGGCTGCCCTTTCTCAGCAGAATCAGCATCAGCAGACCCATGATGCCCACCAGCCCGACCACAATACCCACTGCGGAACACACGATGCCGAATTGACGAATTTCCCAAAATAGAGTATGATAATTGTATGCAAACCCCTCTCAGGCACTATGACTGTGTATCACGAAAGGATCACCACATGAGCATTAAGGCTGTTTTATTCGATTTGGACGGTACGCTTCTGCCGATGGATCAAAACCAGTTTGTAAAAGCCTACTTCCAACTGCTTGCCGTAAAGCTGGCGCCCCGGGGCTACGAGCCGAAGCAGTTGGTGGACGCCATCTGGGCCGGAACCGCCGCAATGGTAAAAAATACCGGCCGGCAGAGCAATGAGGCCGCTTTCTGGGAGAAATTCACCGAGATCTACGGTGAGAAGGCGAAGGAAGACCTGCCTCTGTTTGAGGAGTTTTACCGGCAGGAATTTGCGGGGGCGAAGGCGGCCTGCGGCTTCAATTCAAAAGCCGCCGAAACCATCGCTCTGGTCAAGGAAAAGGAACTTCGGGTGGCCCTTGCCACCAACCCTATCTTCCCCGCGGTGGCTACTGAGAGCCGGATCCGCTGGGCGGGGCTGGAGCCGGAGGATTTTGAGCTGTATACCACCTATGAAAACGCGCGGTACTGCAAGCCCAACCTGCGCTACTACCAGGACATTGTGGATCAGATGGACCTCAGGCCGGAGGAATGCATGATGGTGGGTAACGACGTGGCGGAGGACATGGTGGTCCAGGCGCTGGGTATGCAGGTGTTTCTGCTGACCGACTGCTTGATCAACTCCGAACAGAAGGACATTTCAGCCTATCCGAACGGCGGTTTCCCGGAGCTGCTGTCCCTGATCCATTCCCTGTAAATTCAAGCCAGGCGATGTCTTGTCATTTGCCGACAGATGACGTCTGGTTTGATTGCCGCTTTATCCGGTATGCGGACGGTTAAAGGGAATTTTTCCCGCCCTTGCCAAGTCTTTTGCAGGCTTCTTCATTTTCTCCACCACTGGCCCCTATGAATACCGCGATGACGAGGCAGCACACCGCAGCAGCTGTCGCCGCAGCCATAAAGCTCTCGGAACCACTGATCCCCGCCGGAGCGGTTGACTGTGACGTTTCCAGTGAGAAAACGGGCACCCGCGCGGCGGTCAAATTCACCGTGTTGGCGCAGGAGAGGATCAGGCGGGGCCGGACTCTTGTGCGTACTTGCGAACCATTTCAGGAGAAGGCATCCCGATGCGGGCTGCTTTTCAACAATCAAAAGCAAAAAGCGACCCGGGGTAATTTACGTTACCCCGGGTCCTCTTGCGGTCAGATGATGCACACTTTCTGTTCAGCTCAAAAGAGCGAACAACGGATGCGCAGATTACTTCAACTCGACCTTTGCGCCAACCTCTTCCAGCTGAGCCTTCAGAGCCTCGGCGTCAGCCTTTGCAATGCCTTCCTTCAGGGTCTTGGGAGCACCCTCGACAGTGGCCTTGGCCTCAGCCAGGCCCTGGCCGGTGATCTCACGGACAGCCTTGATGACCTTGATCTTGGCAGCGGCGTCAAAGCCGGTCAGAACCACGTCGAACTCAGTCTTCTCAGCCTCAGCGGGAGCGGCAGCGCCAGCGGCGGGAGCGGCCATAGCGGCAGCGGAAACACCAAACTCTTCCTCCAGAGCGTGAACCAGCTCGGACAGCTCCAGAACAGTCAGACCCTTGATCTCTTCGATCATAGCGGTAATCTTCTCAGACATTGTATTTGCCTCCTAATTGTAAATTTTATAAAATGTGTGGTGCCGTCCGAATTATTCGGCGGCGGGGGCAGCCTCTTCGGCAGGAGCGGCATCCTCTGCGGGAGCGCCGTTCTTCTCGGCGATCTGCTTCAGGACGACAGCCAGGCCGGTGATGGGGGCCAGCATGGTACCCAGAACCTGCGCCTGCAGGATGGGCAGAGCGGGGATGGAAGCCAGGGAGTTGATGGTGGCCAGATCGACGGGCTTGCCGTCCATAAAGCCGCCCTTGATCTCGAACTTGCCGTTCAGCTTCTTGGCGTAGTCGGCCATGACACGGGCGGGAGCCACGGGATCATCGCACAGAGCCAGAGAAGTGGTGCCGTTCAGCAGATCATCCAAGTCGTTCAGACCGGTGTTGTTGAAAGCGAAGCGGAGCAGGGTGTTCTTGACAACAGCGTAATCCACGTTGTTCTCGCGGCACTCCTTACGCAACGCGGTGTCTTCTTCAACGGTGATACCCTTGTAGTCGACAATCACGCCCGCGGTCGCCTTCTGGATCTTCTCGGTCAGCTGGGCCACGATGGCCTGCTTTTCAGATAAGACCTTTGCGTTAGGCATTCTTGTTTTCACCTCCAGGAAATTTGTAGGTGCGTTCAAAAAGGAAACCGTCCTTGTGTCCGCAAAGACACAAGGACGGATAGCAAATCATGTTTGCCGTCCTCGGCAGGATTTACGGCTCACGCCACCTGCTGTCTTTGGAACGCATCTGATATTATATTCAAGCAATCGACAAAAGTCAATCCCCAAATATACATTTTAAGCCCTTTTACGCGCCCAGCGAAGCGCCGAAACAGCGGAAAAAGGAAAGGGAGCCAGTGGAAAACCGCAGGTTTCCCACGGTTGATTCGCCAATGGCAAATCAAAAAATTGAAATCATTTTCGCCGCGACATGCGCGTGGCGAAAATTCCGATATCCCAGCCGCCGTGGGCAGCTTCACCAGCGTCTCAACACTGGTGGTAGGGGTTTTCAAGGGGAAAGCGGCGAAGCGCTGCCAGCGGCAGATAAAGCGAGCCTCTTTCAAGGCAGCGGCACGATTGGCGGGCACAAAGTGCCCGCCAATCGTCATGCCGCAACGGTGTATGCCTGCTCCCCCTTGAACGCCAGTTCTCAGGCCAGCTTGGCGGTGCTCATCTTCACGCCGGGACCCATGGTGGAGGCCACAACGCAGCTGCGGATATACTGGCCCTTGGCGGCGGCGGGCTTCGCCTTCACAATGGCGCCCATGAGCGCGTTGTAGTTCTCAGTCAGCTTCTCGGGGCCGAAGGACACCTTGCCGATGGGGCAGTGAATGATGTTGGTCTTGTCCAGGCGGTACTCAATCTTACCGGCCTTGACTTCCTTGACGGCCTTGGCAACATCGGGGGTCACGGTGCCGGCCTTGGGAGAGGGCATCAAGCCCTTGGGGCCCAGGACCTTACCGAGACGGCCAACCACGCCCATCATATCGGGGCTGGCGACCACCACGTCGAAGTCGAACCAGTTTTCCTTCTGGATCTTCTCCACCATGTCCATATCGCCTACGTAGTCGGCGCCGGCCTCGCGGGCGGCGTCAGCCTTGTCGCCCTTGGCGAACACCAGGACGCGGACGGTCTTGCCGGTGCCGTGGGGCAGCACGATGGCGCCGCGGACCTGCTGGTCAGCGTGACGGGAGTCAACACCCAGCTTCACGTGCAGCTCGACGGTCTCGTCGAATTTCGCGGTAGCGGTTTTGCAAACAAGTGCCATGCCCTCGGCGGCCTCATACTGGGCGCTCTTGTCGATCTGCTTGGCACTATCCTTATATTTCTTGCCTCTAAACAATGTTACTTCCTCCTCATAGTGGTTCTTCGGAATTGAATCCTCCCACTGTCTGCGGCGGCTGGATCACAGCCGCTCAGTGATTGTTTGATTACTCCTCGACGACAACGCCCATGCTGCGGCAGGTGCCGGCGATCATGCTCATGGCAGATTCCAGATTGGCAGCGTTCAGGTCCTTCATCTTGATCTCGGCGATCTTCTGAATGGAGGCCTTGGAGATGGTGGCCACCTTGGTCTTGTTGGGCACACCGGAACCGGACTCGATGTTGCACTCCTTCTTGATGAGGACGGCGGCGGGAGGCGTCTTGGTGATGAAGGAGAAGGAACGGTCAGAGTACACGGTGATGACCACGGGGATGATCATGCCCATGTCGTTCTTGGTACGCTCGTTAAACTCCTTGGTGAATGCCGCAATGTTGACGCCGTGCTGGCCCAAAGCGGGGCCGACGGGGGGAGCGGGGGTTGCCTTGCCTGCGGGGATCTGCAGCTTTACATAGCCTGTAATTTTCTGTGCCACGGAGTAGCACCTCCTAAATCGTAAAAATGTGGTGACGGCAGGCTGTTTGCCGTCTTTGGCGGAGCCGTTTCAGCTCCTCCCACTTGTACCGGAACGCTCCGGCGGAAATTACTTCTGAACCTCGACCTGATCCAGTTCCAGTTCCACGGGAGTCTCCCGTCCGAACATGGAAACCATGACGGAAACACGGTTCTTCTCGGGCTCGATCTCCTCCACGACACCGGTAAAGGTGGAGAGGGGGCCGTCCACGATTCTCACGTGGTCGCCCACGCTGTAGTTGACGACGATCTCATGCTTTTCCATGCCCATGGCAAGGACCTCATCCTCCGTCAGGGGAATAGGCTTGTTGGCGGAACCGACAAAGCCGGTGACGCCGCGGACATTCCGCACCAGATGCCAGGTGTCGTCGGTCATGACCATCTTCACCAGCACGTAGCCGGGGAACACCTTCCGCTCCACTTCCTTGGTGGCGCCGGAATCCGTGACCTCGGTGACGGTCTCCATAGGGATCTCGATCCGCAGGATCACATCCTCCATGTTGCGGCCGTTGACAAACTTCTCAATGCTGGTCTTGACGGCGTTCTCATAGCCGGAATAGGTATGGACCACATACCACTTCGCGCTGTCTGCCATATCCGATTCCCTCAGCCGCCCAGAAGGCTGATTAGCATCTGGAAAGCGTTGATGACGACGGCGTCGAAGATCCAGATGCAGGCGCCGATGATCAGGGAGCACAGCAGCACTGTGCCGGTGTTCTTCAGGACGGTCTGCTTCGTGGGCCATACGACCTTCTTCAATTCGCTTTTCATCTCACGGAACCAAAGTCCGCGGTCTTTTTTCTTCTTCGCTTCTTCTGCCATACCTTTACACGCCCTTTCTTAACGTTCGTCGCCAGTTACTTGGTTTCGGTGTGGAGCGTGTGCTTGCGGCAGAAGGGGCAATACTTGTTCAGCTCCAGCTTGTCCGGAGTGTTCTTCTTGTTCTTCATCGTATTGTAGTTTCTCTGCTTGCACTCGTTGCATCTCAGCGTGACTTTAACGCGCATCTAACGGCACCTCCTTATTATTGGTATCCGGTCCGGCTTCAGCCGGGGACACCGACTGCCTCCCTGCATCTTCAAAAGCTTCCCTTTCACGGCCTGAAAAGCGAAATGAGCGCATGAAAAGAAAGCCCCTTTTCACAGGTAAGAGAGATTTTACCACAAGTCAAACACCCGGTCAACTGTTTTTTCAAAAAATGTCAGGATTTTTCCGCCTGTCCCCCGCCGCCCCTTGCGGAGGGCGGGCCGGATATGCTATGATGGCAAAACAACCGCAGGAAAGTGAGGGACATCTCCATGCGCATCATGGCCATTGACTACGGCGACGCCCACACCGGCATCGCCATCTCCGACCCCACCGGCCTTCTCACCGGCTTTTCCACCACCATCAACGCCTACCGGCCGGAGGCCGTGGCGGAGCAGATCGCCGCGCTTGCAAAAGAGCACGGCGCGGAGGAGCTGGTGCTGGGCCATCCCCTGAACATGGACGGCAGCCGGGGACCCCGGGCGGAAAAGGCGGAGTCCATGGCGGAGCTGCTGAAAACCGTCACCGGCCTGCCGGTGGTACTGTGGGACGAGCGGCGCACCACCATCGACGCCCACCAGATTCTGATGAACAACGGAAAAAACGCAAAAAAGAGGAAAAAGACGGTGGACGCCGTGGCGGCGGCCTTGATTCTGGAGGGGTATCTCACCTATAAAAAAAGCCGGGGCTGACCCGGAAAAAAGCTCCGGCGGACAAACCGCCGGAGCTTTTCCTTTTATTCCACGTCGATGCCCTTTTCGTCGAAGGCCTTCAGCAGCAGAGCCATGTCGCCGGGGATGGAGATGGGCTCACCGCAGGCCTTGATGGCGTTGGCCACATCCTTCAGGCCGTTCCCGGTGACCACGCTGACCACGGTGTCGTTCTTGCCGATGACGCCCTGCTCACACAGCTTCTTCACACCCGCCGTACCGGTGACGCCCGCCGGCTCGCCGAACACGCCGCAGGTCATGCCCAGCAGCTTCTGGGCCGCCATGATCTCCTCGTCGGACACATTGACCACCAGGCCGTTGCTCTCCCGGATGGCCATCAGGGCCTTGTCGGCATTCCGGGGCACGCCCACAGCGATGGAGTCCGCCAGGGTGTTCTCCTCCATGGGATGCCAGGGCTGATTCTCCGCGATGGCCCGGTTCAGAGGGCAGCAGCCCTCCGCCTGGGCGGAGATCAGCCGGGGCAGACGGTCGATGAAGCCGATGGCGTACAGGTCCTTCAGGCCCTTCCACAAGCCCGCGATGGTGCAGCCGTCACCCACGGAGATGGCGATATAATCCGGCACCTGCCAGTTCAGCTGCTCCATGATCTCCAGAGCCACGGTCTTTTTACCCTCGGACAGGTAGGGGTTGATGGCGGCGTTGCGGTTGTACCAGCCCCATTTGTCGATGGCCTGCTTGCTCAGCTCGAAGGTGTCCTCATAGCTGCCCTGAACAGAGATAACGGTAGCGCCGAAGGTCATCAACTGGGCCACCTTACCCTTGGGAGCCCGGGAGGGCACAAAGATGTAGGTCTTGAGGCCCGCCGCCGCGGCGTTGCCCGCCAGGGACGAGGCGGCGTTGCCGGTGGAGGAGCAGGCGATGACCTTGGCCCCGGCCTCCCGGGCCTTGGCCACCGCCATGGCGGAGGCCCGGTCCTTCAAAGACGCGGTGGGGTTCTGCCCGTCGTCCTTGACCCACAGGCGTTTCAATCCCAACTGCTCCGCCAGCCGGGGCTCCTCATACAGCGGGGACCAGCCCACCCGCAGCGGGGTCGGCTCCGTGGTCTCCTCGATGGGCAGCAGTTCCCGGTAGCGCCACATGGTGCGCTCGGCCCGGGACGCCAGCTTTTCCTTTGTCAGCTGGGATTTGATGTAGTCGTAATCATAGGTGATATCCAGGATGCCGCCGCATTCGCAGGTGGTCACATCCGGCGTTGCGGCGTAGGTCTTTCCGCACTTGACGCATTTGCCATATAAGACGTTTTTCATACTGCTTCCTCCCAAAAGAACAGGGGGCGGGCGAACCGCCCGCCCCCCAATGTATGAATGTGGTTTCCCTTACAGCGCTTTCAGTACGCCGGCCTCCTCGTTGAAAGCCTCGATCAGCTCATCCAGATCCTTGGCCTGCTTGTGGACGGCGTCCCAAGTGCCCTCGGTGTCGTACCACAGGGCGTTCAGCTCCTCGCTGGTCTTGCCCTGCTGCTCCACCCAGGTGTAGTACTTCAGGTTGTGAACCCGCTTGCGGTCGGCGTAGGTCAGCTCCATCAGATTGTCGGTCTTCATGGCCAGCATGTGCAGGTTGTGATCCAGCTCCGCGTCCTTCACGCTGTAGGCGCCGTACTGGTCGTTCAGCTCCTGGATGCGGCTGCCGTACATGACGGCGGAGTCGGTGAGGACGGTGCCGATGACGTCGCGGGAGGTGAACTCATAGTACTTGGCCATCTTGATGCAGCACAGCACGTTGGCGATGCCGGAGATGCCCAGCCAGGTCAGCTTCTCCACCAGCTCGGGGTCCAGCTTCAGGGTATGCAGCAGGTAATCCTGCCCCTCGGGAGTGTTGAACAGGCGCAGCAGGCGCTGGGAGTCCTCGTCGTCGATGGCGATGGCCATGTCAGTGTTCTTCACATTGTGAATCCAGGGGATGTGCTTGTCGCCGATTCCCTCAATGCGGTGGCCGCCGAAGCCGTTGTTCAGAATGGTGGGGCACTGGAGCGCCTCGCCCACGCCCAGCTTCAGCTGGGGATACAGCTCCTTCAGCCGGTCGCCGGTGGACATGGTGCCGGCGGAGCCGGAGGTGAAGCAGGCGCCGGCGAAGTGGTCGCCGGGGCGCTTGATGGCCTCGAATACGTCCGCCAGGGCGTTGCCGGTGACGTTGTAGTGCCACAGGGGGTTGCCCATCTCCTCGAACTGGTTGAAGATCATGTACTGGGGGTCCTGCTTCAGCTCGTTGGTCTTGTCGAAGATCTCCTTGACGTTGGACTCGCAGCCGGGAGTGGCGATGACCTCGGCACCGATCTCATGGAGCCAGTCAAACCGCTCCTGACTCATCTCGGCGGGCAGAATGGCCACGCCCTGGGCGCCCAGCAGGCGGGAGTTGAAGGCACCGCCGCGGCAGTAGTTGCCGGTGGAGGGCCACACGGCCTTGTGGACGTTCACGTCGAACTGTCCCGTCACCAGGCGGGGGGCCAGGCAGCCGAAAGAGGCTCCCACCTTATGGCAGCCGGTGGGGAACCACTTGCCCACCATGGCCACGATGCGGCAGGGCACGCCGGTCAGCTCTGGGGGCAGCTCAATGTAATTGGGCACCGCCTGGAACAGTCCGCCGGTCTCCTTGGGCTGGTTCTTCCAGGTGATGCGGAACAGGTTCAGGGGATTCACGTCCCACAGTCCCACGGATTTCAGCTGCTCCTGGATCTTCTCGGGAATGGTCTCGGGGTGCTGCATCTGGGCGATGGTGGGGATGATGATATGGTTCTCCCGGGCTTTGGCGATGTTGTTGGCGAGGCCCGCTTTGTTGATAGTCAGATCAATCATGGTGTCTGTTTACCCTCCTGTTGTTTATTGTCCTGTTTTGCGTCAATGTAGGAATACAGAGTGTACTTGGAGATCCCGAAATACTTGGCGACCTTGTCGCCGGATTTGGTGACCAGAAACGCGCCGTTCTGGTTGAGGAACTGGATGGCCTTCACCTTGTCGTCCTTGTTCATCAGGGCCACCGGCTTGCCGACCAGCGCCACCGACTGCTGGATCAGATCCTCCAGCAGGTCGTTGATGTTGACGATTTTCTCCGGCTCCGCCCCCCGGGGTTCCTCCGTGGAGATCAAATCCCGGACGGCGCTCTCCACCATCAGCAGCCTGGAGATGTCGTAATTGATGGAGAGGATGGCATTGACCCTCCCCTTGGAATTGCGGATGTAAATGCTGGAGGACTTCAGGATTTTGCCGTCCGGCGTCTTTGTCAGGTAGCAGAGGTGATCCTTGGGCTGCTGGTCCTGGTGCTCCATCTGCTCAATCACCACATGGGAGGCGCCGTCCCCCACCTTGCGCCCGGACACATGGCCGTTTTCAATGGCCACGATGGAGTGGTCCGGATGGCGGCTCAGGTCGTGGACCACCACCTCGCAGCTGCTTCCGAACTGTGCGGCAACGCCCGCCGCGATCTGCTTCAGCAGTTCCAGTTTTCCGGCTTCCGTGCGGTATCCCTCCTCTTTAATCATACAATTTTAAAAATTACCCAATCATCTGCTTCTATCATAGCATACTTTTGTGAGAAATCAATCCATTTCTCAAAAATTTTTTAGGTTTTCAAATTTTTTGTTTGACATCCTGTATTCTTATGCTATGATAAAAGCAGATCAAAACATACATACGAAAACCCGTGATACAGGGCGGAACGATTTGAAAGCTTGGATTAGGAGGCAGAGGTATGGATTTTGAAGCGATCAAGGCTGCGGCCAAGGGCTATGAGGCGGATATGACCCGCTTTCTGCGGGATCTGATCGCCATCCCCAGCGAGAGCTGCGGAGAAGAGGGCGTCATCCGGCGCATCGCCGCCGAGATGGAGAAGGTCGGCTTCGACAAAGTGGAGATCGACCCGGAGGGCAACGTCCTGGGATGGATGGGTAACGGCCCCAAGATCATCGCCTACGACGCCCACATCGACACCGTGGGCATCGGCAACAAGGACAACTGGAACTTCGACCCCTATGTGGGCTATGAGACTGAAACTGAGATCGGCGGCCGGGGCGGCTCCGACCAGGAGGGCGGCCTGGTGTCCTCCGTCTACGGCGCCAAGATCATGAAGGATCTGGGCCTGATTCCCGAGGACGTGACCATTTTGGTCACCGGCACCGTTCAGGAGGAGGATTGCGACGGCCTGTGCTGGCAGTACATCCACAACGAGGACCACGTAACGCCCGAGTTCGTCATCTCCACGGAGCCCACCGACGGCGGCATCTACCGGGGCCACCGGGGCCGCATGGAGATCCGGGTGGACGTCCACGGCGTCTCCTGTCACGGTTCCGCGCCCCAGCGGGGCGACAACGCCATCTTCAAGATGGCTGACATTCTCCAGGACGTCCGGGCCCTGAACGAGAACGGCGACGGTTCCTCCAACGAGATCAAGGGCCTGGTGAAAATGCTGAACCCGGAGTTCAACCCCGAGCACTATGAGGACGCCCAGTTCCTGGGCCGGGGCACCTGCACCGTGTCCGAGATCTTCTTCACCTCTCCCTCCCGCTGCGCCGTGGCGGACAGCTGCGCCATCTCCATCGACCGCCGCATGACCGCCGGCGAGACCTGGGACTCCTGTCTGGAGGAGATCCGGAACCTGCCCAGCGTGAAGAAGTACGGCGACGACGTGAAGGTCTCCATGTACATGTACGACCGTCCAGCCTGGACCGGCCTGAAATATGAGACGGAGTGCTACTTCCCCACCTGGATCAACAAGGAGAGCGCCCCCCACGTCCAGGCGCTGGTGGACGCCCACAAGGCCCTGTACGGCGACAAGCGGGTGGGCACCCCCTCCGCTCCAGAGGCCGCTGAGAAGCGGAAGGCTCCTCTGATCGACAAGTGGACCTTCTCCACCAACGGTGTCTCCATCCAGGGCCGGTACGGCATCCCCTGCGTGGGCTTCGGCCCCGGCGCCGAGTCCCAGGCCCACGCCCCCAACGAAATCACCTGGAAAGAGGATCTGGTGGCCTGCGCCGCCGTCTACGCCGCCGTCCCCGGCCTGTACAAGGGCAAGGGCGACGAGGACGTCTGCGAGTACCGGGGCGGCAAGACCGACAACGACATCAAGTAAAACATGATGGCGGGCCGCCTTCGGCGGTCCCCCAGTCCCCCTTTATCCTGCAACACCTGATTTTAAAAGAGGAGCGATTACTATGTCCAAGACCATCGAACTGGCGCGGCATCTGGAAAAGCTGCACATCAACAATATGTACAAGTCCGACTTCTACTGGACCTGGGACAAGACCGACGAGGAACTGGAGGCCATCTTCACTGTGGCCGACGCTCTGCGGGACCTGCGGGAGCGGAACAAGTCCACCCGGATCTTCGATTCCGGTCTGGGCATCTCCATCTTCCGGGACAATTCCACCCGTACCCGGTTCTCCTTCGCCTCCGCCTGCAACCTGCTGGGCCTGCAGGTCCAGGATCTGGACGAGAAGAAGTCTCAGATCGCCCACGGCGAGACCGTCCGTGAGACCGCCAACATGGTGTCCTTCATGGCCGAGGTCATCGGCATCCGGGACGACATGTTCATCGGCGAGGGCCACAAGTACCAGAAGACCTTTATGGACGCCGTGAAGGAGGGCTACCGGGACGGTATCCTGGAGCAGCAGCCCACCCTGGTGAACCTGCAGTGCGACGTGGACCATCCCACCCAGTGCATGGCCGACATGCTGCACATCATTCACCAGTTCGGCGGCGTGGAGAACCTGAAGGGCAAAAAGCTGGCCATGACCTGGGCCTACTCCCCCTCCTACGGCAAGCCTCTGTCCGTGCCCCAGGGCGTCATCGGCCTGATGACCCGGTTCGGAATGGACGTGGTGCTGGCCCATCCCGAGGGCTATGACGTCATGCCCGAGGTGGAGGAGATTGCCCGGAAGAACGCCGCGGCCACCGGCGGCTCCTATAAAAAGGTCACTACCATGGAGGAGGCCTTTGACGGCGCCGATATCGTCTATCCCAAGAGTTGGGCTCCTTTCGCCGCCATGGAGCAGCGCACCAAGCTGTACCAGGCCGGCGACCAGGCGGGCATCGACGCCCTGGAGCAGCAGCTCCTTGCCCAGAATGCCCAGCACAAGAACTGGACCTGCTCCGAGGAGATGATGAAGCGGACAAAGGACGGCAAGGCCCTGTACCTGCATTGCCTGCCCGCCGACATCTCCGGTCTGAGCTGTGCCGAGGGCGAGGTGGACAACTCTGTGTTCGACCGCTATCTGGTGCCCCTGTACAAGGAGGCAAGCTACAAGCCCTATATCATCGCCGCCATGATTTTGATGTCCAAGGTGAAGGATCCCGTCTCCGCTCTGCTGAAGATGGACCAGGGTGCCGCCCGCAAGGCCTTTTAAGCGGCTCCCCCTTTGATCTGCTTGTTTGTGTATTGAAATGTTAAGTTTTGGCGGGAATATTCTGTGTATTCCCGCCAAAACTATCGGGTAGTCTCCGAAATTCATCAGGAAAAGAGGATACACCGATTATGGGGAAACGTATTGTGATCGCGCTGGGAGGCAATGCTTTGGGGAGCAACCTGCCCGAGCAGATGGCGGCCGTGAAATACACGGCCAGGGCCATTGTGGATCTGATTGAGGAGGGCCATCAGGTGGTGGTGGCCCATGGCAACGGCCCCCAGGTGGGCATGATTAATGAGGCCATGACCACCCTGTCCCGGCAGGACCACAACCACCCCATGGCGCCCATGTCCGTCTGTACCGCCATGAGCCAGGGCTATATCGGCTACGACCTGCAGAATGCCCTGCGTGAGGAGCTGCTGAACCGGGGAATCTCCAAGCCGGTGGCCACCATCCTTACCCAGGTGGAGGTCGACCCAAAGGACCCCGCCTTCCAGCATCCCTCCAAGCCCATTGGGATGTTTATGACCGAGGCGGAGGCGGAGGAAATGCGCCGCCGGGGCAACTGCGTCATGGAGGACGCCGGCCGCGGCTGGCGCCGGTGCGTGGCCTCCCCCAGACCCAAGTCCATCATTGAGATCGACACCATCCGCGCTCTGGTGGACGCGGGCCATGTGGCAATCGCCTGCGGAGGCGGCGGTATTCCCGTCTACCGCACGGAGGGCAACCATCTGAAAGGCGCCGGTGCCGTCATCGACAAGGACTTCGCCTCAGAACTGCTGGCGGAGGAGCTGGACGCGGACACCCTCATCATCCTCACCGCCGTGGAGAAGGTAGCCATCAACTTCGGCAAGCCGAACCAGCAGTGGCTCAGTGACCTGACGCCGGCGAAGGCCCGGAAGTATGAGGAGGAGGGACAGTTCGCCCCCGGCTCCATGCTGCCCAAGGTCCAGGCCGCCGTGAAGTTCGCCGAGTCCAAGTCCGGCCGCACCGCACTCATCACCCTGCTGGAAAAGGCGCGGGACGGCATCAACGGCAAGACCGGCACCTCTGTTCATCAATAAAGAATCTTTAAAGGCAAGCCGCGCCCTGTTCTCACAGAGCGCGGCTGCATATTTTGTGCAATATTCCAATGTGCGAAAGCTCCCATGGTGAAAAATTCTTTACTTGAATTTCCTTAAAATTTAATTTTGGTTGATTGTAAAATGAAGTTGGACACTTAGAAAAAATCCATAGTGATTTACCCGTATGATAAAATGGAGTTGCAACACAACATTTATCAAGGGAGGGCAATCACTATGGACTGCCAAT
>Ga0129307_1001623_pt1 | contig 22577 bp, 16 predicted proteins | sample P1105metagenome_FD_94437 | JGI IMG/M metagenome (GOLD analysis project Ga0129307, IMG submission 94437) | Capybara group fecal microbial communities from Wisconsin, USA - P1105 metagenome | ecosystem: Host-associated > Mammals > Digestive system > Large intestine > Fecal | place: USA: Wisconsin... | reverse complement strand
TCGAGTTCGCAGAACAAGTCAAAGACTTTGTCGAGTGCGAGGAGCGGGTTGCAACCGTCGCGGTCGATTTTATTCACGACGACAATCGGGGTAAGGCCGAGTTCCAAAGCCTTCTTCGTCACGAAGCGGGTCTGGGCCATAGGGCCTTCGAATGCGTCAACCACCAGAAGAACGCCATCGACAGTTCCCAAAACGCGTTCCACCTGGCCACCGAAGTCGGCATGCCCCGGGGTATCGACGATGTTCACGCGGTAGCCCTTGTACATCACGCTTGTGTTCTTGCTGAGGATGGTAATGCCGCGTTCGCGTTCGAGGTTGTCGGAGTCCATCACGCGATCTACAATTTCTTCACCTTCGTGGAAGGTACCGCACTGTTTGAGGAGCTGGTTCACCAGGGTCGTTTTACCGTGGTCAACGTGGGCGATGATGGCAACGTTTCTGATTTTTGATTGATCCATATTTTACCGTTTGGCTTTAATTTTCGGCGCAAAGATAGAAAAATGAGCGGAAAAATGCAATATTTAGCGCTCGTATTCTATATTTAGTGACGTGAATTACTTGGCTTTGGATTACGGAGAGCATCGTGTCGGGGTCGCTTTTGGCGATTCCGAGCTTAAAATGGCGTTTTCGCGCGAGACGATTGACCAAAAAACGACCAATCTGTTCGAGCGTCTGGACCAGCTGGTGAAAATCAACAAGATTGACGAGTTCGTGGTCGGGATGCCCTACCACCCAGATGGCCGCAAGGACGGAAAGAACGTGGTGGTGGAGGCGTTTATCAAGGATTTGGCGCTCCGTTTCCCGGGAATGAAAATCCACACGCAGGACGAGTCGTATTCCAGCGTACAGGCGCAGGAATTTACCTCGTACATGAGCAAAAAGAAAAAGCAGAAGAACAAGGCGATTATCGACCGCACCGCTGCTGCGATTATTTTGCAACGTTGGTTCGACGAGCGTGGCTAAGCCCCGCATAGACGAAAGAACGGCTCTACGAGCCTATAGACTACAAATGCGTTAGGCGAATGAAGTAGGATTGCTTGCAAGGCTATTTCTGAGCCGGGCATTTGGCACTTGTGCAAAGACGAAAGTGGAATAATGGTGCTTCGCACGGATTCTATGAAAAATCTTTCGTCTTTCGTCTTTCGTCTTTCGTCTAATTACTATATTTACAACATGGCTAAAGATTTCGATAATTTTGATGATGAAGAGATGGACGAAGAAACCGGTGCGATGCTTGATGCATTGAACGCCGAAGAAAACTTTGTTCCGCAAGTTCGTGACTACAGTGATCGCCGCATCCTTATCTGGGAAGAGGACGATGCACGCCGTGAGGCCTGCCTCGAAGTCCTATCGGATTTGCTCGTGGGCGCATTCTTCAAGGCCGTAAAGACCGAAGATGAAGCGATGCAGCAGCTCGAAGAAGACGACTGGGATACGTTCGTTGTCGATTTCTACACCGAAGGCGTTTCCGTGAGCGACTTCATCAAGCGCGTGAACAACTATCCTGGTTCGATTCTGGTCGCTATCAACATGGGTCCGTTGACGCTCCCCGAAGAACGCGAACCGGCTAAGGCGGAAACTTTGCGTCGTTTGTTCGATATCGAACGTGCCAGCACACAAATTCACGCTTAACCATACATGTCATCCCGGCCTTGTGCCGAGATTTCTTTAAAAAATGAAAAGCCCCGAGTGATGGAATGTCATTCGGGGATTTCCTTTTCTTTCAGCAAATCGCGGAAGAATCGGAGCTTGTCGACTCTGTTGGATTTCTCGCGTTTTTCGGCTGTACCTTTGCAACTTTGTACACAACTCTGATCTAAATTATTCCCACTCGATTAGTAGGACCAATTAATTCACCTGCTTGCCAATCTTCAAAGGTTGGCGGAACTATCCGAGAACCGTAACTTTGTCGAGGCTGTCCGTAAGCAACAACGGAAGTTAGGCGTCGTTTAGCGGCCTACAGTCGCGCCGTAGGCGGTATCGTGGGCGATATTGCGCTGGAATGCGTATAGAGACGGTATAAATAGTTATATTCAAGCTGAATAACATTTATACTGGATTAACGATGATTACTGGCGAAATTAAGAACCGTATTGACTCGATTTGGGACACTTTTTGGACTGGTGGCATCACCAATTCCATTACCATCCTTGAACAGATGACCTATCTGTTCTTTATGAAGATGCTAGACGATAGCCAGCTTAAAAAGGAAGCGACGGCGAACGCGATGGGTGTCAAGGTCAAGGAACCAGTATTCAAGTCCGGCAAGTGGCACAACCCAGACTTGGATAGGGATGTTCCCTATGAAAGTCTCCGCTGGCATGTATTCAAGAATAAGGAAGCCGAAGCGATGTTCGCGACCATATCCAAGGATGTGTTCGTGTTCATCAAGACGCTGAACGACGGTAAGGAATCGGCTTACAGCCGCTTTATGGATAACGCCACCTTCTTGATTCCTAACGCTCGTACGCTGGTGAAGATTGTCGAGGGAATCGACGGCTTGGATATGAATAACCGCGACACGATGGGCGATGTGTATGAATATGTGCTGGGCAAGATGGCCGCAAGTGGTAACAACGGTCAGTTCCGTACTCCGCGCCATATCATCCGTATGATGGTCGATATGATGGAGCCTAACTTGAACGATACCGTATGTGACCCAGCTATGGGGTCGGCTGGCTTCATCGTGGAAGCGGCGAAGTTCGTCCAAGAACATCATAAGAAGGAATTGCTGAAAAAGGAAAAGTCCGACCATTACCGCAACGAAATGTTCCACGGCTTCGACACTGACCAGACGATGTTACGAATCGGTGCGATGAACTTGATGTTGCACGGTGCCGACAATCCAGATATCGCATACCGTGACAGCCTCAGTACTGACAATACCGATGAAAACGCCTATTCGCTTTGCTTGGCGAACCCGCCGTTCGCTGGGTCGCTGGACTACGAGGCCATCAATAAGAACCTACTGGCCATCACCAAGACCAAGAAAACGGAATTGCTGTTCGTCGCCTTGTTCGTGAGAATGTTGAAGCTGGGTGGTCGCTGTGCGTCCATCGTGCCGGACGGTGTGCTGTTCGGCAACAGTACTGGTCATAAGGCTATCCGTAAGGAGCTCGTAGAGCACCAACGCCTACAAGCTGTAATCAGTATGCCCAGCGGCGTATTCCAGCCTTACAGCGGCGTTTCCACGGCAATACTGGTGTTCACCAAGACCAACGACGGCGGCACCGACAAGGTGTGGTTCTATGATATGAAAGCCGATGGCTACACGCTTGACCAGAAGCGTACCGAGTGCAAGGAAAACGATATCCCAGACATCCTAACTCGCTGGAAGAACTTGGATGCCGAAGCCACGCGTACGCGTAAGGAACAGTCGTTCTGCGTGCCAGTCGATGAAATCCGTGCGAACGACTACGACCTCAGTATCAACAAGTACAAGGAAGTCGAGAAGGTCAAGGTGGAATACGAAAGTCCCAAGACCGTGTTCAAGCGCATCCAGAAACTCCAAGACGAAATCAACGCCGCTATGGACGAGTTCAAGGCGAAGTATCTGTGAGGTTTGAGGTCGGTGCGGAGCACCTTTGAGGTCGCTTCGCTTTGAGGTATGAGGTTTTGGAAGTGGTTAGTAAACAGTGGTTAGTGGCTAGGAACTGTCATTCCCGGCTTGATCGGGAATCTCCTTGCAACTGTTCATCTTGGAGCGAAGAATGTCTCTCGTAGATTGATAGAATCCGTAAGAAAAAGGTTTTATGATGAAAAAATCTATAGTCAATTACGAAAATGCTGTAAAAGAGATAAAGTGTGCTATTTTACGAAGCCGTTATGTTGCGGCAAGATTGGCGAATAAAGAGTTACTGAATCTTTATTTTGCTGTTGGACGTTATGTTTCGGAAAACAGTCGAAATGGCTTTTGGGGAACGGGTGCTATAGCAACTATTTCGAAAAGACTTTCGCAAGAACTGCCTGGATTGCGAGGCTTTTCTGAGGGCAACATAAAGAAAATGCGCCTTTTTTATGAGGCTTGGGAACCCTTTTTTGAAATTCGTTCATTGGGAACGAACGATTTTCAAATGGTTCCGGCAAATCGTTCGTTGAAAATGAACGATTTGAATGCAGAACTCTTTTTTTCTGTTGGATTCACTAATCACTGTATCATTGTGATGAAAACAAAAAAAATAGAAGAGCGCGCTTTCTACATATCAAAATGTGCTAGTGAATTTTGGAGTCAGGAGAAACTCCTGTATCATATTGCCGAAAAGCTTTATAAAAAGAAAATAAAGCCGATTACATCAAATTTCAGTACTGCAATTGTTGATAAGGAACTAAAAACAACTGCTGTTCGGTCATTCAAAGATGAATATTTGCTTGATTTCGTGAATGTCGAAGAATCCAGTGCAGTGTCATCCTGGAGCGAAGCGATAGGATCCATTGCAGAAAACGGAAGAATTTATTATGAAAGCGAATTGGGAATATAAGAAACTTGGTGATGTGTGCGTTAGTGAATTGGGCAAAACGCTCAATCAGTCTAAGGATATTGGAACACATCGTCCGTATTTATGTGCTATAAACATACAGTGGGATTCCCTAAATTTATCAAACCTGAAGCAAGCTCGATTTGAAGATGATGAATTAGAAAGATATTCTGTTCAGAAAGGTGATTTGCTTGTTTGTGAAGGAGGCGATGTTGGTCGAGCTGCAATATGGGACAATAGTGAACCCATGCTATACCAAAATGCGTTGCATCGCTTAAGATTTTCAAAAGGTTTTTATCCTCGATTCTATTTGTTTTGTTTGAGAAGTTTGAAAAATAAAGGTGTGTTAGATAATCGTTATGCTAAAGGTGTAACAATCAAGCATCTTGTTAAGTCTTCTTTGATGTCAATTCCAGTTCCCGTTCCTCCTTTATCCGAACAAAAACGAATCGTAGCGGAACTGGACTTGTTGACGGAAGTCATCGACAAGCAGAAGACTCAGTTGAAGGAACTTGATACGCTTGCCCAGTCCATTTTCTACGATATGTTCGGCGACCCCATCGAAAACCCCAAAGGCTGGGATGTGAAGAAATGGGGCGAACTTTTTCATACTATTTTAGGAAAAATGCTTGATGCGAAAAAGCAAAATCCAAATGATGAAATACGCCCTTATTTAGGGAATACCAATGTTCAATGGTTTTCTTTTGATTTGTCTGCTTTAAAAACGATGTCTTTTTCCTCAAAAGAACTGGAAAAATTTGCTCTAAAAAAAGGTGATATCTTGTTATGTGAAGGTGGTGAATCTGGCCGTTGTGCAGTTTGGGAGGACGAAAATGCTTCCGTTCTTTTCCAAAAAGCGATTCATCGGGCGCGTATAAAAGATTACTCTCTTGTAGAACCTCATTTCATTCCCTTTCTTATAAAATCCATGAAAGAGAAGGGGGGATTGAAAAACTTTGTATCCAAAGCGACAATTGAACATTTGACGGGTGAAAAACTTGCTGTTGTTCCCCTCATCCTCCCGCCCCTCGCTCTCCAGCAATCCTTCGCCGACAAAATCCAGTCCATCGAAAATCAAAAGGCAAAAATCAAGGCGTCCATCGCCGACACGCAAAAGCTCCTCGACTACACTATGGACAAATACTTCGGTTAAGTTTAGCGTTCATTACCCATTTCCCATTTCCCATTTCACATTGATTTGGCCATGGACAAGTATTTCGGCTAAAATCGCTTTATAAAAGTGCGGAAACCCGCAAAAATCTAAAATAACTAGCTTTTTTGCTGAAAAACAGCCCTAAATCATGAAAAAGTGAGAAAATACTCGCTCAATAATCTTGAAAAGATGTATATTTTGCATTGTGATAATCTTGAAAAGATGGTGACGGGGCTTTATGAAGCGAAAAATATACAGTCAACTCTTGGAATGGAAGGCACAAAACGGCAAATACGCCGTCCTGATTGAGGGTGCCAGGCGCACTGGTAAAAGCTATATCGCTGAGGAGTTCGCCCGCAGCGAGTACGAGTCCTACCTGCTCATCGACTTCAACAAGGCCGACAAGATTGTCTGGGAATGGTTCGACAACTACCTGAACGACCTGGACACCCTGTTCATGAACCTGCAAATTCAATACGGGGTCAAGCTCACCCCCCGGAAATCGGTCATCATTTTCGACGAGGTTCAGCTTTGCCCAAGGGCGCGTTCGTCAATCAAATATCTGGTTGCCGACGGTCGCTACGACTATATAGAAACAGGTTCACTCATCAGCATCAAGAAAAATGTGAAGGATATCGTGATTCCTTCCGAAGAAATGAGCCTGCAAATGCACCCGATGGACTTTGAGGAATTCCTCTGGGCCATGGATGACGAAATGATGATGCCGTTTATCCGCGATTGCTTCGAAAAACGCCGTCCATTGGGAGGGCTTCACCGCAAGGCGATAGATTATTTCCGCACCTACATGATTGTCGGGGGAATGCCCCAAGCCGTCCAAGCTTTCAAGGATACAAAAGATTTTGATCAGGTCGATTTAACGAAACGCTCCATACTGAATTTGTACAAGGGCGACATCTCCAAATATGCCGATGGTCTGGAATACAAGGTAAAAAGCATCTTTGATCAGATTCCCGCAGAATTGCAGAAACACGAAAAGAAATTCCGGCTGGCATCCCTCGAAGAGCATGCCGCCTACAGGGATTACGACGACGCCTTTTTCTGGCTCTCCGATTCCAAGGTCGTGAACATCTGTTATGGAAGCACGGCGCCAAACATTGGACTGCGCCTGAACATGGAACGCAATACGTTAAAATGCTACTTGGCCGACACGGGCCTCCTGATCAGCATGGCGTTCGACGAAAAAGGGGGTGTTCCGGGCGAAGTTTACCAGAAGTTGTTGCACAATAAGCTTGAAATCAACGAAGGAATGTTGGTAGAAAACGTCGTAGCGCAGATGCTTACTACCGCTGGGCATAATCTCTATTTCTACAGCAACTCCAGCCGCGAAAAAGCCGAAGAACGGATGGAAATAGATTTCCTGATTTCAAAGGGGAAAATCACTTCGAGGCACAATATTTCCCCCATCGAGGTAAAGTCTTCTGCACGCTATACATTGAATTCCTTGCGCAAGTGCATCGCGAAATTCGGCGAAAATCTTGCCACCCCCTACGTGCTGCACGGTGCCGATCTGCAAGAAAAGGATGGTATCGTCTATTTGCCGCTATACATGACGGAACTTTTGTAGAAATTTATATATATATACTAAGGATGATGAAGAACTTTGACTACATCAAAAATTGCGGGTTGAACCGTCTTTACGCTTTGTGCGATGCCGCAGAAGAAAATCAGGTAAATCACCCTGAGCTTTCTGCCATTAGCGCAAGGCGAGCCCTTGAATATGTGGTCAAGTCCATTTACTCCATGAAGGGAGTTCCTATTCCTGAAAGGGCTTCGCTATTCGAACTGATCGATGACGAACTGTTCCGCGAATTTATCGGTGACGACCGCGTGATGATGGCGGTGCATTATGTTCGCAAGGTGGGGAATGCCGCCGCCCATGACGACCATGTGGGTAAAAGGGAATCCTTCTTTACGCTGCTGAACCTGTACAATGTGGTGGCGGCGGTGCTGGTCAAGTTGAAGGTGGTCGAATCGGTGGTTCCGTTCGACAAGGCGCTGATTCCGGATAGCAAGTTTGCTCCCGTAATTGTCGAGCCGAAGATTGAAGTCAAGGATACGGACGAAATCGCCGCCAAGGCAGACAAGGAATCTCTGGATAGCAAGGAACCAGTGAAAGAATTGCCCAGCGAAATGTCCGAAGCTGAAACGCGCAAGGCGTTCATCGACTTGATGCTCCGCGAAGCCCATTGGGATGTTCTGGAACAAGACGGGGTAGAGAAGCCGTCCAAGGCGTGTATCGAAATTGAAGTAGAGGGAATGCCGAATGAGCATGGCGTTGGATATGCCGACTATGTCCTGTTCGGCGCGAACGGATTGCCGTTGGCTGTAATCGAAGCCAAGAAAACATCCGTATCACCGATTAAAGGCAAGCACCAGGCCGAACTGTATGCAGATTGCCTGGAAAAAAGGTTCGGTCGCCGTCCAGTAATTTACTACACCAACGGTTTCGAGACCAACATTATCGACGGTTTAGGTTATCCACCAAGGCGTTTATACGCGTTCCATACCGAAGATGACTTGGTTAGGCTCATACAGAAGCGTGGGCGTAAGGATATCAGCGACTTTAGCGTAAAACCGAACATCACCGATCGACCCTACCAGAAAATGGCTATCAAGGCTGTGTGCGAGTGGTTCAATGCCAAGCATCGTCGTGGATTGCTGGTGATGGCGACTGGAACTGGTAAGACGCGAGTGTCGATATCTATGGTCGATGTGCTGATGCGTAACGACTGGGTGAAGAATGTGCTGTTCCTTGCCGACCGTACATCGTTAGTTGACCAGGCTAAGAAGAATTTCGCGAAGCTGTTGCCGAATACTTCCATTACGGTACTGAGTGACAAGGGTAACAAGGATGACATTGACCTTAACGCTCGAATCGTTTTTAGTACCTACCAGACGATGATTAACTACATTGACACCGAGGATAAGCCGTTCTCGGTTGGTCGATTCGACCTCGTTATCATCGACGAAGCCCATCGTAGTATCTTCGGTAAGTTCGGTGCAATTTTCAACTACTTCGATAGCTTACTGCTAGGACTTACCGCGACTCCACGCGACGAAGTGGATAAGAGCACTTATGACACCTTTGAAATGGAAAGCGGCTGTCCTAACTATGCCTACGAGCTGGATGATGCCGTGTCCGATGGATTCCTAGTGAATTACCGTGGCTTCAAACGCGGTTCTATGATTCTAAAGGAAGGTATCAAGTACAGTGCACTATCCGATGACGAAAAGGAGCAGCTTGAACAGATATGGGACTATGAAGAGACCCTACAAGAACTCCGTCCAGACATCAATATGCGCGGACGCGACATCCGTAGCGACGAAATCTTCAAGTACATCTACAATGAAGGCACCATCGACAATGTACTTCAAGATTTGATGAAGAATGGGCTGAAAGTCCAGAGCGGTGAGCGCATCGGCAAGACGATTATATTCGCCTACAACCATAAGCACGCCGAACTAATCGTGAAGCGGTTCAATGTATTGTACCCAGAATACGGCTCGGATTTCTGCGTTCTGATTGACAACTATGTGACTTACACTCAAAACTTGATTGACAAGTTTGAAATTCGCGACGAAGACCCGCAAATCGCCGTGTCGGTGGATATGCTTGACACTGGTATTGATGTGCCGGATGTGTTGAATCTGGTGTTCTTCAAGATTGTCAAGTCGAAAATCAAGTTTATGCAGATGATTGGACGCGGAACCCGCTTGTGTGAGGGTATCTTTGGCGCGTCCAAGGACAAGGAATGCTTCTATATTTACGACTGGTGTCGTAACTTCGAGTACTTCGAGAAGAATCCGGACGGACAGACGGTCAAGCAGAGTCTTTCGCTGACCGAACGCTTGTTCGGCTTACGAGCTGAAATCGCATTCTATCTCCAGCATCAGACCTACCAAGAGGATGCGTTTACCAAGGGACTACACGACGATTTGAAAGCGACTATGAAGGAACAGGTTTCGTCGCTTTCTGATAGCCATATCTCCGTCCGTAATCGTTGGGATGCCGTAAGTCATTTCAAGACGGACGAAGCGTGGGTATGCCTGACCGCCGCCAATGTACAGACCTTGAAACTTGACATTGCGCCGCTGTTACCGCATAACACGCAAGATGAAAACGCTAAGAAGTTCGATGTGCTGGTTTTGGCTGTTGAACTTGGTTTCGTGAACGATGAATTTAATGCTAGTAAGCCAATCGTTCATATAAGGAATCTGGCTGAACGGCTGATGACCAAGGCGACTATTCCGCAAGTGATCGCCAAGATGGATACCATCAAGGATGTGCTGAATCCGACGGCGTGGGAGAACTTGTCATTACGTTGGCTGGAACGCGTCCGTGTCGAACTCCGTGACCTTATCAAGTTCCTCGTCGGTGACGGCGGTAAGACTTGGACGGTGGACATCGAGGACATCGTTACCGATGACGGTGAAAGTGCGGGGGTGCAGACTCGCGTGACCTACAAGCGTAAGGTGATGGACTACCTCGCTGGTAAGGATAGTAACCCAGTACTTAAAAAAATTTATAATTTGGAACAGCTCACTGATGGTGACATCGTTGAACTTGAACGCGTTATGTGGAAGGAACTGGGTTCCAAGGAAGATTACGACAAGTTCGCCGACGGAAAGCCGTGCGGCGAGAATGTGGCGATACTGATTCGTTCGCTGATTGGCGTCGATCGAAAGCACGCTATGGAACGGTTCAATGAATTTCTCTCTGGTAGTGTCCTGAACGCTGACCAAGAAGAGTTTTTGATGGATGTTATTACGTATGTGTGCGAGAATGGAGATATTGGGCCGGAAACGGTCGTGAACGAAGCTCCGTTCGACGAACGACTGATGGAAGTGTTCAATGATAAGATGATTCCGTTAAGGCGTTACCTTGAGAATATTCATAGCGTGATATTGCCGGAATCCAATGGATGATAGAGGTGCTGATGCAAGTTACGAATTTCTTTAGCTTTACTTCCTATCTTACTGGCCTTGCATTTTTGATAATGGCGTGGACTTCAATGAAATACAAGTACCGTCTTCGCTTGTATATGTCGTGGTTGTCTAGAACAGCGTTGTTTGTTGCTGTTGCGTTGCTTGGTATTTTGGTTTTGGTGAGTGATTTTGTTATTGCTCAGAATTATCCAATTCCGTGTACTCCGTGCGTTCAGCATTTTTGGCAGTTGTTACTTGCTGGAATATTCCTTCTGCTCACATTATCCTGGCTTGGAGTTTGTTTTCTATTTCCTCCTAAGTTTAATCGTCGTAACTGTCAAAAATTTGAAAATGAACTTGTAATTGCTTTGGAATACGGTCAAGACGAAATAATACAAGGTGTGATTGATTTTATGGGCCGTTCTATAAGGAATATTGTTAAAACGGCTCCAGAAAGAATGATTGTTAATAGGCCTTTGTCTAAAGTTGAAACTAGTGCTTTAAATATTCTAAACTTGATGGGGAATGATTATTTCTGTAAGGTTATAGTTAGATCGAATCCAGGTGTGGTTGTAGAGTTGTTTCGTGAAATGGTGCGGCAAGGAAAGTATAACATTGGGCTGAGTTTTTTTGCTGGGAATTTTATAACCCAAGCGTTACTTGATGAAAATTCGTTTATTTATCGTGAAACGAAACTGATGAATGGTGCACTAAGTTGGGACAAACCATTTTTGTCGGAAATATATTCCAATGTCACCTTGGTTCGAGAAATACCGGATTTACTGGAACCTCATGATTCGTTGACTTCAACATGGAACCACAAACAGGTTCACGCTTATACGGAGGTTTTGCTTATCGCTTTGTGTGCCGCGTTAAAAGAGTGGTGCTACAATCCGTTCCTCTTCCATCGTTATTTTGAAATTCTTGAATCGTCTGCTAGGCGCATTTATTATGTAAATGGTATGGGGAGTGAATATTATCACGATGAAAATCATCTTGTTTATGATGCAGTTATTCGATTCTATGAACAACTGGTTCAATCGGTTGCGGTGATGGATAAAATTGTCGGCATCCATCAAAAGTATGAGGATGATATTGCAAAGAAGGATATTACAGATATTATTGCTGATTCCATAGTCGAGTTGATGTTTGCAACATCAGCATTGAAAACACCTCAAGAAACAAGTCGCTCTGTTTGCCAAGTTGGTTTTTGTATGCAAGTCCTTGAAAATAAAACGGAATCTATGTATTATGGAATGCTTGTAAAGAAAATTTGTCGTGCTTTATATAAGACCTTCGGTATGAATGCTAGTATTAAAGGCTTAAGTATTTTGATATTCTGCCTTGATTGTTATGGGCTGAAACGGAAAAAATATCCGTCGAAATATATTAGCCTCTTGAATCGATTCGTTATTTTTTACGCTCGTCATCACTTGCTATATATGTATAAGCAAGTGTCAAAACAGAAAACATTAAAATTTCCAGATGGAATTACTATTGATGTGGAGCGTAAGCAACTGAGAAAAGTATCTGTTGAAGATATTTATGGTAATACGCACGAATCGGTTCTTGATTTGGTTGGATAGAAAGCTTTGTGTCAAAGTAATAAGTTGAAAATCATCTAGTAAAAAAACTCTGTATAAGTAAAATAAGTTTTTTGAGTCGGCTGTTAACTAAACAAAAAAAGCCGAGTGAGAAAATCTCATTCGGCTTTGAAAATTTATATGTAGCTAGTCGAAAAAATCCTATCGTCTACTTCTTACTGCGGCTTCGCTCTAGATGACAAGCTACTTTCTCGTCTTTATACAAGTATCAAATGCTAGGCTCAGTTATAGGTCTGCAAGCAGCCCTGCAACATTCGCCTTACGCATTTGTCGTCTGTAGCCGCGCAGCGGCGTTCTTTCGTCTAATTTATTCCCACTCGATGGTTCCGGGAGGCTTGTGCGTCACGTCGTACCACAGCGAGCCTGCGCCTTCGGCTTCGAACTTGCGCCAGAGTCCGGCCAGCATTCCCTGGTCGATTTCGGCGAAGTTGGCCGTCATGGCTTCGGTGGAGTTCACCGGGCGCATCACGATGCAGGGCTTGTTAGCCGTGCGGAGCGGAACGAGAACGACCGGCATCTGCCAAATCTTTTCGTACAGGTCGTTTGCCTGCAAAAATTCAGTACAAATGTTGTCGAACTTGCGGAGCGTATCGAAGTTCTCGCGGGTGGCGAACTGTTCGACGAGCTTCGGGTCTTCATCGGCGACGCTACCGATCTGGTAGATGACGCGGTTGATGGCCTTGAAGCGGTTGGCGAGTTCGGTAGAGAACTTTTCGCATTCCTTCCAGGAGAGGCCCGGAGTCGTGATGAGGAACGGCTGTGCGTAAGTACGGCCGTCGCCCTGCACGCCCACGCTCTTGATCGGGAGCAGGCGGCCTGCAATGTTGTTTGCCTTCAGGTAGTCGGCGAGCGACTGACCGGCGGTATCCTTCACGTCTTCGAACTTTACCATGTCATTGGCGAGTACGCCGTCGCTGCAGAGCAGGCGCACGCCGAGGCCCGGACCCGGGAACGGGTGGCGCCACACGAGGCTGTGCGGGATGCCGAGTTCTTCGCCGAGGGCGCGGACTTCGTCCTTGTACAGGTCGGCGAGCGGTTCGAGCACGAGGCCCTTTTCCATGAGGTCCAGGACTTCCTGCACGCGGTTGTGGTGCGTCTTGATCTTGTCGGCGTTCTTGGTGCCGCCGCTTTCGATGGTGTCGGGGTAGATGGTGCCCTGTGCCATCATCCACTGGTTCGGATCGAGGTTGAGCTTTGCCATTTCCTCATCCTTCACCGTCAGGAATTCCTTGCCGATGATGCCGCGCTTGGTTTCCGGCGCAGTCACGCCCTTGAGCTTCGCGAGGAAGTGCTCGCTAGCATCGCGCACCTTCAAGTTGTTCATGCCTTCCTTCGTGAGGAAGGCCATAATCTTCTGGGATTCGCCGAGGCGCATCATGCCGTTATCCACGTGCAGGCCGAGGACCTTTTCCGGTCCGAGTACGCGGTTCAGGAGCACGAATGCCACGGTGGAGTCCACGCCGCCAGACACGAGCAGGAACACCTTGCGGTCCTTAACCTGGTCCTTGATGCGCTGCGTAATGAGCGGCAGGTAGCTCTTCATGTTCCATGTCTTCTTCGCGCCCGTGAAGTCGATGAAGTTTTCGAGCAACTTCATACCGAACTTACTGTGCGTGACTTCGGGGTGGAACTGGATGCCAAAAATCTGGCGTTCGGGCTTGTCGCTATCGAATGCGACGGCCGCGATTTCACAGTCCTTGGTGCTGGCCACAATCTTGTAGCCTTCGGGGAGCTTGGTGACCTGGTCGCCGTGGCTCATCCACATGGGGGATGCCTTCGGAAGGTCCTTCAGAATCGGGCACTTCTCGTCGCCCACGATGAGATCGGCGATGCCGTATTCCTTGACCTTGCCCGGCTCCACGTGACCGCCCAACTGTTGGGCGATGAGCTGGTGACCGTAGCAGATGCCGAGCTTCGGCACCGGAAGGTTCAAAATTTCAGGATTGTATTCCGGGGCGTCAGCCGCATAAACGCTAGACGGGCCGCCACTGTAAATGATTCCCTTCACGCCTTTGAGTTCAGAGACCGGGGCGGCAGGGGAGTGGATTTCGGTAAACACGCCCAAGCGGCGCACGCGGTTAGCAATCAGGTGGGCGTACTGCCCGCCAAAGTCCAAAACTGCAATAGTATCGACGTTTTTCATACGCCCCAAAGATAGAAATTTTGCTCGGTTTTTCCTAGTTTACTTTTCAAAAAGGTAAAAGGATAAAAGAGACATTACTATCATGACGGGTATTGAATAAATGGTTGCGGAAGCCGATGTCACCTTGTACTCAGATGGCTCGTAATCCGGCGTAAGCCTTTTGATGATAAATGCAGCGACATAACCGCAAAGCAAAAAGTGGATTAATAATAGCCCTGTATCTAAGGCAAAATTAATTAAAGCAACGAAATCTTCTCGAAAAAAATGGATTTCTAATATCTTTCTTGTTATTTTTGCAAGTCCGTTGACGATCACTTTTAAGGCGATAATTGAAGATATGTACGCCGAAGTGAATTTTCCTATGGAGTGGTTTTTGCGGATTTCTATTCTGTGAAAAAAGTATATGTAGAACGGGGCGAACAGTGCAGAAAGCAGGCCTCCCATTCCGAGGATGGCGGCACACCACATGAAGTTCCCGGCGGGGTGCTTGTCGATCTTTTTCTCAACATCTTCGGTTCCCTCAGATTCAGAGGCTGTGCTGTCTTTACCAATCCGGTGGAGAATTATGGTATCGATGTTTTTTTGAACGTCAAGAACATTTGACAAATCGATTTTTTCGGGTGCTTCGGGGGCGACATGTTGCTCGTTGGGTGCATCACACCACAGACAATTCAGCATGTCATCTGGATATTCTCTTCCGCATTTTTTACAAATCATAGATGTAAATAAATTATATAAAATTGATAGAGTGTGCTAAAAGATAATTTTATTGCAAATAAAAGACGGCTTCCAAAAATCGGAAGCCGTGTCTTTTGGGATTTTAATGGTTGTGAGTTATCTTTCCAGCTTGAAATACACGCCAGCAAGTGGCGGAAGCTTTATGGAAAGGCTCCATTGACGGTTTTGCCACGGAACGTCTTGTGTCCAGACTTCGCCGAGGTTCCCGACGTTGCTGCCGCCGAACAAACTAGAATCGGAGTTGAAGATTTCTTTCCAGGCTCCGCGAGCGGGGGCGCCCAAGCGGTAATCGTTGCGGACAACCGGCGTGAAGTTGAATACGCACAAAATCATATTGCCATGGTCGTCTTTACGTACAAAGCTGACGATGGAGTTGTCTGCATCATCGCACCAGATCCATTCGAAGCCGGTGTAGTAATGGTCGATTTCCCAGAACGGTGCGTTGTCCTTGTAGATGTGGTTCAGTTCCTTCATCATGGCGAGAAGCTTTCCGTGGCTATCCCAGCTGACGAGGTGCCAGTCGAGCGACTGCTTTTCGTTCCATTCGCGGAACTGCCCGAATTCGTTGCCCATGAAGTTGAGCTTTTTGCCCGGATGCGCGTACTGGAATGCGTAGGTGAGACGGAGGTTTGCGAACTTCTGCCAGTTGTCACCCGGCATTTTACCGAGCATGGATCCCTTGCCGTGTACCACTTCATCGTGGCTGAAAACTTGTATGAAGTTTTCAGAATAAGCGTAAACCATGCTGAACGTGAGCTGGTTGTGGTGGTACTTGCGGTGAATAGGTTCGTGCTGGATGTAGGAGAGGAAGTCGTTCATCCAGCCCATGTTCCACTTGTAATGGAATCCGAGACCGCCTTGCTCTGGCGGACGCGTAATGCTCGGGAAACTCGTGGATTCTTCAGCGATGAGAATTGCATGCGGAGTCAAGCGGCCCATGATGCTGTTCAGGTGCTTCAAGAATTCGAGCGTGTCGTAGTTGATGTTGCCGCCGTCCTTGTTCGGAACCCACTGTCCAGGTCCCTTGCCGTAGTCGAGGTAGAGCATGGATGCCACGGCATCGACGCGGAGGCCGTCGCAGTGGAATTCTTTGAGCCAGTACATCGCGTTTGCAATGAGGAAGTTCTTGACTTCGTTGCGGCCCAAGTTGAAAATGTAAGTGCCCCAGTGCGGATGTTCGCCCTGACGCGGATCGGCGTGCTCGTAACAAGCGGTGCCGTCGAAACGTCCGAGTGCGTGTGCGTCCTTCGGGAAGTGTGCCGGAACCCAGTCGAGAATCACGCCGATTTCGTTCTGGTGGCAGAGATCGACAAAGTGGCGGAACTGGTCAGGCGTACCGTAGCGGCTCGTCGGGGAGTAGTAACCCGTGACCTGGTAGCCCCAGGATTCGTCGAGCGGATGTTCTGCAATCGGCAAAAATTCAACGTGCGTGTAGCCCATTTCCTTGAGGTAAGGAATGAGGCGTTCAGCGAGTTCGTCCCAGTTGAGGAAACGGTCCGGGTTCGCAGGGTCGCGGCGCCAGGAACCGGCATGGACTTCGTAAATGTTCATCGGGGAACCGAAGACCTTTGTCGCCCAATGCGTTTTCATGTAAAGATCGTCGCCCCATTCATAACCGTCGAGGTGCGTCGTGATGGAGGCCGTTGCTGGACGGACTTCTGCAAGCTTTGCGAGCGGGTCGATTTTGACGTGCAAGTTGCCATCGGCACCGTGAATTTCAAAGCGGTAGAGTTCGCCTTCGCCGAGGTTCGGAATGAAAATTTCCCAAATGCCGCTAGAGCCGAGCATGCGCATTTGGTGGCGGCGACCGTCCCAGCTGTTGAAGTTGCCTACGACAGAAACGGCATTGGCGTTTGGAGCCCAGACGGCGAAGTGAACGCCCTTGAATCCCTGGTGCTCGATGATGTTCGCGCCAAGCTTGCGGTAAAGTTCGTAATGGGTGCCTGTCGAAATCAAGTGGCGGTCAAATTCAGAGAGAACCGGCATGAATGCGTATGGATCCACAACGGCGTATTCGTTGCCGTCATCTTGCTTGATAATGAGCTTGTAAAAGAACGGCTCGAATTCCATGTCGAGGATAGCTTCGAAAAATCCTGTGTTGCCAAGCTTCACAAAGTCGAATTCTTCGGAGCCGTCACAAGTTTCGCCACGGACAAAGCTTGCCTGCGGCTGGTATGTGCGGATGACGGTCTTGATGCCTTTATCAGTTTCGAGAGGGTGGATGCCTAAAATGGAGAATGGGTCCTTAGTTTTGAAGTCCCAAATAGCCTGCATGTTTTCTGCGGTCAGGCTTGTAAAATCATTCAATTCCATATATGTTCTCACTTAATGTTTTTAACGTAAAAAAATATACATAAAAATGGAATGTTATGCAGATGATTGCAATAAAAACTGTAATTTTAGAACTTTGTTAAGGTATGGAGTCGTGCCAAAGCGCTCTGGGCTTGCTTCGCTTTGACGCCTTCGGCATCCGCTGTTGCACTCGATCATGTGCGCCTGCAAGCAGTCGCCCGCGACTCTCGTTTTGCACGCTTTTGGGCTAGGAGCAATTTGTTTTTAGCCCATACCTCAAAGGGCCGAATGGCCCGATCTCATAGCTTGAATTTTTTTTGTTACATTTATAATAAACGGAGGCTTGCTATGGCTGTTGCGATGGAAGAAAATGCAAATCCGATGAAGTTTGAAAAACTTTTCAAGGTTATGCCCGAAATGATTGATGATAACAAGCACATGAACAATGTATGGGCTGTGCAATGGGTTCAGGATATTTCGATTGCCCATTCCGATTCTGTCGGAGCGACGGATGTCATGTACCAGCTTGGCTGCGGTTGGATGATCCATACGCAGTTTGTGGAATACAAGAACCAGGCTTTTTTGGATGATGAAATTCGCGGAACGACGTGGGTGGCAAGCTACAGCAAAGTAATGAGCGTTCGCAAGTGCCGCTTTGAACGCGTTTCTGACGGCAAGGTTGTTTTCGAATCCGAAACGCAATGGGTGCTGATGGACATGAAACGAGGCCGCCCGTTTGCCATCCCGCAAGAAATCAAAGACCGCTTCCAGGTGAAATAGCGGCGAGCTATGAGGTCGCTTCGCTTTGAGGTCGCACCTGCGGTGCTTTGAGGTCGCGTTGCTCTACATTCCTTTCAACTTTCGCAGCGCTTTCTCGGTGATGCTTTGAATTTTTTCGTGCATGCTGCGGTTTGTGCTGCCTTGCTTGTGGTAGGGCGGGTGAAAATATTGCACTACGTCAAAACTTTTTTGCACCATGATATTGCGCTCGTGACTGAACGCCTTAAAACCGTAAAAACCGTGGTAATTGCCGGTGCCGCTCATGCCCACGCCGCCGAACGGTACATCTAAATTCTCGATTTGAATAATCGTGTTGTTGACGCACGTGGAGCCGGACGTCGTGTTGCTTACGACTTTCGCTATGTCGCGTTTGTTCGTACCGAAAATATAGAGCGCGAGCGGTTTCGGGCGGCTTTGCACGAATTGAATCGCTTCGTCTAGCGTCTTGTAGGCGACAATCGGGAGAATCGGTCCGAAAATTTCGCTCTTCATGATTTCCATGTCGGGCGTGACGTTCGTGAGGACGGTAACAGGCGTGTAGCGGTTCTCGATATCGCTTATGCCGCCGAGAACTTGTGTCGCGCCTTTGGCGATTGCATCCTTGATGAGCGCTGCATGGCGTTCTGTCGCACGCTTATCGACGATGTGGACAAAGTCATTGCTGTTGCGGCGTTCTGCTTCGGTGTTGCCGAACATGCGCTTGATTTCTGTTGCGAAAGCTTCTGCGAATTCCTGTACTTTTTCTTGCGGACAAAGTGCGTAATCGGGTGCGATGCAAGTTTGGCCTGCGTTGAGCGTTTTGCCCCAAGCGATTTGCTTGATGATGCTTTTGATTTTTACGTCGGGGAGGAGAATCGTAGGCGATTTCCCGCCGAGTTCAAGCGTGATGCTTGCGTGATTCTTTGCCGCTTTTTCTGCAATGTGCGCTCCAACTTTCGGGCTCCCTGTAAAGAACACGTGGTCGAACGGCAATTCAAGCAATTTGTCTCCAATTTCGGAACCGTCGCCTTCGATAATGGCGATTTCGTTTTCGCTAAACGTCTCTGCAAAAAGGCGCTTTGCAAATGCGCTCACCCGTGGTGTCTTGTGCGAGGGCTTTGCGATAATCACGTTGCCCGCTGCAATGGCAGAAATAATCGGGTTCACGAGCAGCAGAAACGGGTAATTCCATGGCGAAAAGATGAGGACCCGTCCCTTGGGTTCGTAGTGGAGTCTGCTCCGGGTTGTCGGGAGAATGAACGTTCGAGCTACTTTCTTATCTTTCATCCAACTTTTCAAGTGGCGGATGGCGTAGTCGATTTCTTCAATGATGGGGACGATTTCGCTAAGCCACGCTTCGAACCTTGGCTTGTGAAAATCTTGCCACACGGCATCGTAAAACTCATTTTGGCGCTTTACGACTGCATCGCGGAGCATTTTTAGCTTTTGGATGCGTTCCTTGGCCGTCGTCTGGGCGATTTTCCAGCGATTTTGCCCCTGCTTTTCAAAAATTTGCTCGATGTCTGCTCCATTTGAATCATTCATGTTCTGTAAAATAGAACATATTCGCTGAAATCGTTGACGAACTGTCATTAAATCATTACTTATTTTAAGGTTCCGTGGGTTTATTTTTCTGTTAAATTTTATAGATTAAGAATATGGGTTCCTTAATTAAGTATAAAGGTAAAGTCCCTCAGGTGGGCGAACGCGTCTTTTTGGCTGATGGTGCGTATTTAGTGGGCGATGTGAGTGTCGGCGACGATTCGTCGGTGTTCTATAATGCTGTTTTGCGAGGCGACTTGGCCGAGATTAAAGTCGGCAAGCGGACGAATATTCAAGACAATGTGACGGTCCATGTTTCAACGGGAGTCGGCGTGTCTATTGGCGACGAGGTGACTGTTGGTCATGGTGCGGTGCTTCACGGCTGCACGATCGAGGATAATGTACTTATCGGCATGGGCGCGATTCTCATGGATGGCTCCCACATCAAGAAAAATTGCATTGTTGGTGCCGGAGCTTTAGTGACTCATGGCAAAGAGTTCCCGGAAGGATCCTTGGTGATGGGGTCTCCGGCGCATGTTGTCCGTCCGCTTACGATAGACGAAATGAAAAACGTAAAAATTGGCGTTGAACACTACTTGGACGCAAAGGATGAGTTGCTGAAAAATGTATAAGTTCTTTTTTCTCATAAATCCAATAAGTGGTGGTGGTCAAGGTAAGGTCATTCACAAATTCCTGCCCGAAATCATGGAATCCATGAATTTCAAGTCCGATGAATGGAAGTCAGAATTTACGCGCAAGGAAGGTTTGGATGAACAAGTCCAGCAAGCGATTGCTTCCACTGAGACGCTTATTGCCGTTGGTGGCGATGGGACGGTTTCGTCGGTGCTTTCGATTATGCTGGAATCCAAGTTTGCAGATAAAGTGCAAATTGGACTTATCCCGCTGGGAACAGGGAACGATCTTGCCCGCGTGCTTGGGCTGTACAAGCCGTTTGTGGATAAAGGATTACTTTATCTAGTACGTCGGCTGCTGATGGCGAAATCCAAACCGTTTGATATTTGGACGGTGAACGGCAAATACGCTCTTGCGAATTATTTCTCGGCGGGCATTGACGCACGTATCGCTCACGATTTTAATCATGACCGGGCGACTGGCGTTATTTCGTCGAACTCCGTGATTGCAAATAAACTCCATTACGTCAAGCGCTTTTTTGCCGATAGGGCGTACCATCTCAAGAGCGGTTGGCTTTCGATGATTGAGAATACGCCTGAACTTAAGGAAAATGTCGATTTGACGGGGCATACGACGGTTATTGTTGGAAACATTCCGAGTTTTGCGAGCGGTGCGAATCCGTTCTTCGAATCGGACATGTCCGATGGCTATTTGGAAGTCGTTTGCGTGCCGAACATGCTGAACTTTTTGCTTGCGATTGCGGTAGGAAACATTCCTGGCATAGGTTATATTTTGAAAAAGTATTTGCTCAAGTCTAGGAAGGTGAGGTCGCTGACGCTTGATTTAGCGGATAACGAATACATCCAGCTGGATGGGAAGATTTGAGCGGTAAAATAGGCAATCGCGTTACGATTCAATTTGCTTGTCAAGTTCGTATGCTTTTGCTGGAGGAATAATGCTTTCTGTAAAGCTTGCAGAAGTTTTAAAACAAATGAATTTTATAATGCCTTCGGACGAAGGCGTTTTAAATTTTGAGCTGACGGGATTTTCTTCGCTGGACAAGGCGGGACAGCACGATGTTTCGTTCTGGACGGGCGAAGCCAAGACCGAAACGGGACTTGCCGGGAACGCTGGCGGCGTGAGCGCGAGTGCGTTTGCTGGCGTTCAAGCCGGTTTGCTTTTTGTGCCGAGTTCTTACGACGCGTATTGCGTTGATGGCCGCTCCGAGCTTTTGCCGAACGTGAAGTTTATTTGCCCGGTAGAAAATCCGTACCATGCGATGGTGACGTTCATGCGGGAGTTTGTGGAACGCCGCGAAGTTTTTGAACCGACGAAGATTGCCGCAACGGCGCAGGTACATGCGTCGGCTGTTGTCGAAGGCGTGGTGGGCGAGAATGCGGTAATCGGTCCGAATTGCGTCGTGATGAAGGGCGCTACGATTGGCGCTGGCACCGTTCTTGAAGCGAACGTGACGGTTTATCCGCGTGTGACGATTGGCGAAGATTGCGTGTTCCAGGCGGGCGTTGTCGTTGGACCGCGAGGCTTTGGCTTTTACGAGTACGAAGGCAAGCGTCGCATGGTGCCGCATTTGGCGGGCGTCCGCATCGGGAACCGTTGCAGCTTTAGCGCGAACGATGTGGTGGCGGCGGGTTTTGTCTCTCCGACGGTAATTGGTGACGATTGCCATTTTGATACCTTCGTCCAGATTGCACATAATTGCGTGCTCGGAAACAATATCTTCTTTGCGTCGCAATCTGGCGTGGCAGGCTCCGTAACGGTCGAAGACGATGTGGAATTTGCTGGAGGCGTGCAGTCGGCGGGGCATCTGACGATTGGCAAGGGCGTTAAAGTGGCCGCGAAAGCGGGCGTCACCAAGAGCCTCAAGGCAGGGAAGGTTTACGCCGGTTATCCAGCTGAAGAAATTGATGTCTGGCGCCGTTCCGTCGTAAAACTCCGCATGATGGGAAAAAAGTAGGGCCTGTGCAGTCATTTTCCTATTTTTCCCTTGAAAAATCGGCAAAATAACTTAAAAATAGCGATTTTGCCCCTTTAGTCCCTTTACAATTCCCAAAATTTTACTAAATTTGGGACTCCAATAGCAACTTAAAAAGGATTACAAAAATGTATTCTATTGTTGAAACAGGTGGTTTCCAGTATAAAGTCGAACTCGGCAAGGCTTACAAGCTCCCGACAATCGACGCCGCTGTTGGTTCTGAACTGGAGCTCAAGTCCGTTCTTCTTTTCGCAGGAAAAGAAGTGCAAGTCGGCACCCCTGTCCTGAACGACGCCTC
>Ga0129307_1001620_pt1 | contig 22633 bp, 33 predicted proteins | sample P1105metagenome_FD_94437 | JGI IMG/M metagenome (GOLD analysis project Ga0129307, IMG submission 94437) | Capybara group fecal microbial communities from Wisconsin, USA - P1105 metagenome | ecosystem: Host-associated > Mammals > Digestive system > Large intestine > Fecal | place: USA: Wisconsin... | reverse complement strand
TCTCCGCGATGCCGTTTTGCCGGCAAAACTCACGGTTGGACAGCCCGCTTTCCCGACACCGCCGATGGATCTGCGCCCACTCCTGTAACCGGTATTCATCCCGCACCGCCAGCACGTCTGCCATATCTCCATCCCCCTCTGCCGTTTCTCGAATTTCTTCCATGCAGCTTTTTGAGGCTTTGGGGTATTGTCTCATAGATTGCGGCGTTTTGGTAGGCGGGTGGTTATTGAGCGGTTACGTTTTAGCTTCGGTTTTCGTTCAGTGTGCGGAGCCAACTCTGCAGTTTGCCGTAGTCTCCGTTGGGCCAGCGGCTGATATCCACATCCTCTTTGTTGATCAGGCAGTCTGTGAGCAGGAAGACCTTCATGCCGGCGTCTTCTGCGGGCATATCCTCCGCGACGTCGTTACCGACCATTGCGCACTCCTCGGGCGCAACGCCAAGCTTTGCAGCAACCTCGCGGAAATAGCCCAGCTCCGGCTTGCAGTAGGTGCTTGTCTCATAGGAGGTGATAAACTCGACCGAAGCGGGATCGATCCCCGCCCAGCGAAGACGGCTTTCCATGGCAATCAGCGGGAAGATCGGCTCGGTTGCGATAACGACGCGGTACCCGAGTTCCTTGCAAAGCTCGATGGTCTGCTTGGCCAGAGGCGTGTTGCCGCAGCTGGAGGAGATCCGCTGGAATTCCACATAGTAGAAATCGTCAAACAGCGCCTTATCCTCCAGCACGCGCTCGCCGATGGTTTTTGCGAAGTTCTCCCAAAACACCTCCGCGTTGGGGCGGGAGCCGTCGTTGGGCTGCATTGCGGTGATGCCGGCGTTGACGCCCTGGATGATGTCGTCCGGTTCATAGCCGTACGGCAGCATCTTTTTGGTGAGAAGCTTGAAAAAGGTGCGATAAAATGTGCCTGCGTCCATCGGGAGCAGCGTACCATCCATATCGAACAGAATGCACTTGGTTGTCATAGGGAGTTCCTCCTAAGTATTGTGTATCTTTTCGGGCAGTTCAGCGACGATCGCAGCGCCGAGGATCAGCACCGCTCCGACAGCCTGAGTGAGCGACATCGGTTCGCGCAGCAGCAGCGCGGAGAACAGGATCGCAAGCACCGGGTCCAGATAACCCGTCAGCGCCAGCGTGTGCGCGGGAAGCAGCTCCATCGAGTTGAAGTACAGAGAGTAAGCGAGACCTGTGTGGACAAGTCCCACAACGAGGATCAGAATAACGGTAATCGGTGTGAAGCGGATGTCGGAGATATCCTCCGTCAGCAGGACATAGGGGATCAGCACCAGACCGGCGATCCCGATCTGGACGACGGTCCTGTCCATTGCGCCGATGCCGTGGATCTGCTTGTTCAAAAGCACAACGGAGGCATACAGCACTGCGGCGGCAAGCCCGAAGAGGATGCCGCGCCAGTCGCCGCCGCTGAATCCAGCCTTGGTCAGCTCCGATACCAGCGCCATGCCGACCAGGGCCGTCAGAACGCAGAGAAGCTTGCGCAGGGTCAGCCGTTCCCGCAGGACGAACGGCGCGGCGATGAGGATGAAAACCGGCGCCATGTAGTAGCAGAGCTCGGCGATGGCGACGGTGGTGAAGCGGTACGCCTCAAACAGCAGGATCCAGTTGAAACCGATCATCGAGCCGGACAAAAGAAGCTTCCAGAGATTGGCGCGGAGCGGCGGGCCGTTTAGCTTGTGGCCGCGGAGACAGATCAGCAGCAGGAGAAACGCCGCGCCGATCAAACCGCGCGCCATAGAGAGAAAACCGGACGGGACGGGAAGAAAATGACGCACCAGACCAATCGAGCCCCAGATGCTGATGGCGCCGATCAGCGCGATTCGCGCGCGCAGCTCATCCCGCTTCATCGGTCGAACGGGGGCAGGACGTCCGATTCGTAAACGGTGATCGGCTCGTCCGTTGCGGATTCGCGCTTGAGCGCGCGATGGGCGTTGACGAACATGATAACGACAAAAATCAGGAAAACGACGACCGACAGGCCCGTTCCGAGCATGGCGCAGGTGTCATAGAACCCGTGCAGGAACACGGCGATGAGAAAGCCCGCGCGGAGGCAGCGTTTCGCGCCCGCGTGGTCGCCGAGGTTTTCCAGCAGCCTTGCGCGCCCGTAGTAGATTCCCATAAAGATGGAGAAGGAGAGGTGCCCCGGGATCGCCAGCATCGCGCGCGGGAGCGCGACGGACAGGCCGTAGTTGACGACATATTGCACGTTCTCCAGCGCTGCGAAGCCGAGCGAGACGAACACCGCGTAGACCACGCCGTCGAAACGGTAGTTGAACGCGGGATGCCGCCAGGAGCGCCGCTTGAGAAAGAAGAGCTTCATGCCCTCCTCCGCGACGGCGACGACGAGGAAAGCCAGCAGCACGACGTAGATCGGGCTTTCCGGGCTGACGAAGCTGTCCAGAAAGTACACCGCGATGCCTTCCAGAACGCCGGCGCAGAGCGCGGACAGGCAGCCCATGACCAGAAGCGAAAGCAGCAGGCCGACGGGTTCTTTTTCAATGGTGTCCTGCTTGTAGACATAGCGCAGGAGAATGAACGCGGGCAGCAGCGCCGCAGCCAGATAGATCAGGCTGGGCAGAAGCGCAAGGACAGGAAAAGAGAAAAACATCGTTATTCCTCCGTGACAAAGCGCAGATGCGGATTTTCTTCACAGGCGTCGTGGATCATGCGCTGCATCACGCCGGCGTAAAGGCCGAGATGCTCCTCCAGCGCCTGCGCGTGGAGGAGACGAAGCTCCGTGTCCTCATGCAGGTCGGTCAGGCAGTCGTAGAGCGCGTCAAGCGTGCGGCCGTAGTAGCTCGGCAGCGCGAGCTGGGATTGCAGCGTGTCGTGCAGCGCCTCGCGCGTTTCGATCGCGGCGCCGTCAATCAAAGCGGTCATGGATCATTCCTCCCCGTAGAGCAGTTCAAAGCTCTCATAGTGGTCGCCGGTGTAGTAGATCAAGCCGTCGTTGGAGAACACGATGCGCTTCGCGCCCCGGCTCTTTGCACCCAGCGTGTCAATGTCGCACTCGGTATACCTGCGGCCGTCCGCCTCGGGAAGCAGGCCCTCGTAGTTGCCGAAGCGGCTTCCGCCGATGCACTTTCCCGGCGCGACCTTTTCCAGAGAGCCGCCGCTCCATCCCAACGCCTCCGCGTCCTTCTTGGTGATGTAATTGTCCGGCAGATGGCCGTAGAGGTGGATATAAAGCGCCACGTCCTCCTTGGAATCGTAGGCGCCGCGCTCGTCGAGCGAGGGTTCCTCGCTCTGCGGACCGGGCTCTGCGACGCTCACTTCGGGCGGCGCCTGGGGCGAGGCCTCGTCGGTCTGCGCGTCCGGCGCTGCGATATCCTCCGGCGCGCTGTCCGAAGGGAGGACGACCAGCTCCGCCTTGCCGCCGTCCTGAGGAGCGGACGGCTTCGCCGCGCCGCAGGCGGCGAGGGACAGCGCAAGAACGAGCGCGAGGATCAGAGAAAGCAGGCGTTTCATTGCGGCACCTCCCGATGCTGTTTCAGGATAAAGTATACCATATTTCCGAAAAAAAACAGCGGGCAATTACAACGAAAATGTACCGCGGCGCGGCGGCAAAAAAGGCGAAAGTTGACAGGGCGCGGCGCGGCGGGTACAATGTCGGTGAAAAAGGAGGGAGCGCATATGTGCGATCGTGAGTTTTCGGAGATCCTTCGCCGCATAGAACGCAGAGAAAGCGCCGCGCTGACGCGGCGCGTTGAGGGGACGACCTATCTGCGGCGCTTTGTTCCAAAGGAGCGGCTGATCCTGCTCGGCGGCGGCCATGTGTCGCTGGCGCTTGCCCGCGTCGCGGCGACGCTCGGCTTCGCCGTGACCGTGGCAGACGACCGCGCGGGCTTTGCGAACACGGAGCGCTTTCCGATGGCGGAGCGCGTCTTGTGCGACGGCTTTGCCGCCGCCATCGAGACGCTGGAGATCCGCGCGAGCGACTATGTCTGCATCCTGACCCGCGGACACCGCTGGGACGGCGAGTGCCTGCGTGCGCTGCTTCGCGGAACGGAGCCGTCGTACCTCGGCATGATCGGCTCGAAGCGCCGCGTGGCGGGGCTGTTCGGCGCGCTGAGGGACGAGGGCTTCGACGCGGCGCGCATCGCGCGCATCCACGCGCCCATAGGCCTGATGATCGGCGCGGTCACGCCGGAGGAGATCGCGGTCGCCATCGCGGCGCAGCTCATCGAACACCGGCGCGCCGCGCCGCAGGAGACGGACGCGGCGGCGATGGCGCAGACGAACACGGACGTCGAGCTGCTGCGCTTCCTCGCCGACGGCGAGGGGAAAAAGGCGCTGTGTCTCGTGCTGGATACAAAGGGCTCGACGCCGGTAAAGTCCGGCGCGGTGATGGCGGTGGACGCGCTGGGGCGCGGCTACGGCACGATCGGAGGCGGCTGCGGCGAGGCGGCGGCGATGAACCGCGCCCGCGCGCTGCTCGGCACGGGCGGGACCGCCGTGATGGAGGTGGACATGACCGACGACGCCGCGGCGGACGAAGGGCTCACCTGCGGCGGCACGATGCGCGTGTATCTGGAAGACGTCGAAGAACCGTGAATTCTGATAAAAAGCCGGCCGTTTTGACGGGAAACCCGTCAAAACGGCCGGCTTTTGCTGCTGTGCGGAGAACAACCGCGGAAACATGATCCAAGCCCGGACGGATCGCAAAGCAGACGGTGCCGTCATAAGCTCGTCCGCCCGCGCATAGAGTGGAGCAACACCAAAGGAGGGCGAGCAAGATGGAACAGGACAGGGTGCGCCGTTTTGAGCAGGCGGCGGAGCTGCTTCCGCCGAGGCTGCGGCGGCTGGCGATGGAGGTGCCCGACGAGCGCAAGGCGCGCGCGGAGGAGCTGCGGCTCCGCGTCAGAATGCCGCTCACCGTGCTGACGGCGGAGGGCGAGCGCCCGGTCGCGGCGGCGGACCGCGACGCGCTGGTGACGCGCGACGACGTCGAGCGCGTGGTGGCGGGCGTGACGGAGTATTCGCGCTACGCTTCGGCGGAGGCGCTGCGCCAGGGCTTTTTGCCGGTACGGGGCGGGTTCCGCCTCGGCGTGTGCGGGACGGCGGTGCTGCGCGACGGCGCGGTGTGCAGCATGAAGGATTTTTCCTCGCTCGCGCTGCGCATCGTGCACGAGCGCGTCGGCGTGGGCGCGGAGCTTGTCCCGAGGCTCTTCGACGCCGCGGGACGCTTTCGCAGCACGCTGATCCTCTCGCCGCCGGGCGGCGGGAAGACGACCCTGCTGCGCGATCTGATCCGCTGTCTGTCGCTCGGCGGCAGCGACAGACGCGCCCTGCGCGTCGCCGTGGTGGATGAGCGGAGCGAGATCGCCGTCTCGGTCGACGGCTGCGCGCAGACGGAGCTGGGCGTGCACACGGACGTGCTGGACGGCTGCCCCAAGGCGCTGGGCATCCCGATGGTGCTGCGCGCGATGTCGCCGCAGATCATCGCCGTGGACGAGATCACAGCCGCCGCGGACGTCGACGCGGTCTGCGCGGCGGCGAACTGCGGGGTCGGCCTGCTTGCCACCATTCACGCGGACGGCGTGGCGGAGCTGACGCGCAAACCGCTCTGGCGCGCTCTGCTTGCGGCGGAGGTGTTTTCCCGCGCAATCGTCATCGCCGTCGGGGACGGAGAGCGCCGCTACGCCGTGGAGGACGTCCCTTGCTCCGAGGCGTCGGCGCGGGACTGATCCTCTGCGCCGCGCTGCTGACGCGGCGCGCGCTGCTGGGCGAGCGTCGGGAACGGCAGCGCACGCGCCGCGCCCTTGCCGCCGCGTTCGAGACGATGGAGGCGGAGATCCGGCTGCTGCTCACGCCGCTGCCGACGCTGCTGCGCCGGGGCTGCGGCGCGGAGAGCAGGGCGTTTTTCGAGACGGTTTCGATCGCGCTCCGGCGCGGGGGCGACCCGTCGGCGGCGTGGCGCGAGGCGGCGGAGGCGCTGCCCCTGCCGCGGAACGAGCGGGAGTCGCTCGCCCTGCTCGGCGGCCGCCTCGGCGGGGACGAGGAGAGCGTCTGCGCGGCCCTGTCCCTCGCCGCGCGCACGCTGCGCGCGTGCTATGACGACGCGGAGCGCCGACGCGGACAGGACGAGCGGCTCACGACGGCGCTCTGTCTCAGCGCGGGGCTGATGCTCGTGATCCTTTTGATCTGACGATTTTTCTGCAAAGGTGGATAGGAATGGATATAGACCTCGTGTTCAAGATCGCCGCCGTCGGCATCGTGGTGGCGGTGCTCAACCAGCTGCTCGTGCGCTCCGACCGTCCGGATCAGGCGATGCTGGTCAGCCTTGCGGGGCTGGTGGCGACGATGATGCTGTTGGTGCGGGAGATCAGCTCGCTGTTCGACCTCATCAAGACGCTCTTCGGCTTCGCGTGATGGAGACGCTCGTTCAGGCGGCGGGGCTGTGCCTCGCGGCGGCGGTGCTTGCCTCGGTGCTGCGCCGCGATGCGCCGGAGCTGGGGCTGCTGCTTGCCGCCGGGGCGGCGGGCGTGGGCGGCGCGCTGGTGCTGGGCGCGGCGGACGACGTTTTCGCGCTCGGCAGGGAGCTGGCGGCGCTGACGGGGCTGTCGTCCGCGCTGTTCCTGCCGCTGCTGAAGGTGATCGCCGTTTCGCTGGTCGGCCGCGTGGGAGCCGCGCTCTGCCTCGACGCGGGGCAGTCGGCGCTTGCGCGTGTGCTGGAGACTGCGGGGGCGCTGTGCGCGCTGAGCTGCGCCGCGCCCTTGCTGCGCGCGGTGACGGAGCTGTTGGAGGGCTGGTTATGAGAAGGTTTGTATCCCTGTTTCTCGCGCTGCTCCTGCTGACGACTACCGCGCGCGCCGCCGCGCTGCCGCAGGAGCTCGTCCGCGCGGCGGAGGAACACGGCGCGCTGGACGGCGGCGTGTTCTGGCTGTTGGACGGCGCGCGCGAGGAGCTTGGCGGCGTTCTGCGCGGGAGCCTGCACGGCGCGGCGCTGCTGGTGCTTGTCGCGCTGCTGTGCGGCGCGGCGGAGGGGCTGTCGCAGGGCGCGGGCGACGGCGCGGCGCGCTATGTGCCGCTGTGCGGCGTGCTGGCGGCGGCGAGCGTCACGGCGGGCGATCTGCGCACGCTCATCGGTCTGGGCGCGGCGACGGTGGAGGAGCTCGGCACGATGGCGAAGCTTCTGCTGCCGACGGTTGCCGCCGCCCTTGCCGCGGGCGGCTTCGTCTCCACGGCCTCGGTCTGGCAGGTGACGACGCTGCTGCTGTGCGATATGCTGTGCGGCGCGGCGGCACGCTTCCTGCTGCCGCTTGCCTATTGCCACATCGCCGCCTCGGCGGCGGACGCGCTGCTCGGCGAGGGAAGGCTCGGGATGCTTGCCGACGGGATCAAGACGCTGCTCACCGGAGCGCTCAAGCTGTTGACCGCCGTGTTTGCGGCCTATCTGACCGTGTCGGGCGTGCTGACCGGCTCGACCGACCGCGCGGCGGTCAAGGCGGCGAAGGCGGCGGTGTCCGGTGCGGTGCCCGTGGTGGGCGGCGCGCTGTCCGATGCGGCGGAGGCGGTGCTTGCCGCGGCGGGCGCCGCGCGGGGGACGGTCGGCGTGCTGGGCGTGTTCGCCCTGCTCTCGGTCTGCCTTGCGCCGATGCTGCGGATCGGCGCGCAGCTCGTCCTGTATAAGCTTGCCGCCTTTGCCGCCGGATTGGTGGGGACGAAGCCCCTTTCGGACTTTCTCTCCCGCCTTGGCGATGCCTTTGCGCTCGTGTTCGCCATGACGGCGGCGTGCGCGGTGGTGCTGCTGGCGGCGATGCTGGCGGCGGTGGCGATGACGGCGGGGTGAACGATGGAGACGATACGACAGTGCCTGCTGGGCGTCGCCGCCTGCGCGATGCTCGTCAGCATGGCGGAACAGCTCTGCCCCGACGGGGCGGCGCGGCAGATCGTGCGTTTTACGGGCGGATTGCTGCTGCTCTGCGCGCTGCTGCGCCCGCTTGCGGTGTGGGAACCGGCGTGGGAGATATGGGACGCCGCGGATCTCCGCGCCGCCGTCGCACGGACGGAGGAAACGCTGGCGCGCGAGGCGCAGGACTCGTTTTCCGCGGGCATAGCGCGGGAACTGGAAGCATATATTGAGGACAAAGCCGTCGGCCTCGGCACGCAGGCACGCGCCGAAGTGACGACGGACAGCCGCGGCGTACCGGTCGGCGTGACGGTCACGGGCGCGTACAGCGACGCGCTTGCGGAGACGATCGAACGGGAGCTTGGCGTTGCAAAGGAGAAGCAGGTATGGAACGAGGGCTGAGCGAACGGCTGCGGGCCATGGCGGGGAAGTACCGCTACGCCGCCGCGGCGGCGCTGCTGGGCGTGCTGCTGATGCTTTTGCCCGCCGGCAGCCGGCGCGGGACGCGCCCCGCCGAAGCGCAGGAGAACCCGACGGTGCAAAGCGAGATCGAGGCGGCGCTCGCCGCGTTTGACGGCGCGGGGAGACTGCGGCTGGTGCTCACCGTCGAGCCGGAGACGCAGCGCTGGGCGGGCGCGGTGATCGTGTGCGAGGGCGGCGGCAGCGCCGCGGTGCGCCTGCAGCTCACGCAGGCGGTCGCTGCGCTGACCGGGCTGAGCGCCGACCGCATCGCTGTGGTGAAGGGGAGGCCGTGATGAAGGCAATCATTTTTATCAGGAGGGACAATATCATGAAGAAGCTTTGGAAACGGAACGCGGTCGTGGGGGCGGTGCTGGCGCTGGTCGTCGTCGCCGTCGTGCTCAACGGGCGCTACGCCGAAAACGTTGTGGAGGCGGAGGACGCCGGCAGGATCCTCGGGCAGGCGACGGAGGTGCTCGCCGGAGACGCCGGGACGGAGGACGCGCCGGCGGAGACCGCGGAGCCGGAGGCGACCGACTACTTTGCCGCCGCACGGCTCTCGCGCCGTCAGGCGCGGGACAGCGCGCTGGCGCTGCTGCAGGAGGCAAGCGCCTCGGAGGAGCTTGACGAGCAGGGCGCAAGCGAGGTGGCGCAGAGCATCGAGGCGCTGGCGAGCTACACGCTCTCCGAGGCGCAGATCGAGAACATGATCACAGCCAAGGGCTATGACGATTGCGTGGTGTTCCTCTCGGACGGCGGCGCCAGCGTCGTGGTATCCACGACCACCGACGGCCTGCAGACCGAGGACGTCGCCAGGATCACCGACGTGGTGAAGCAGGAAACGGGCCTTGCCGCAAGCGCGATCAAGATTTTAGAGGTCAACTGAGCCGCGGGGACAAATTAGCTGTTGTATTTACTCTTTCACCCACACAATCCCTTTATTTCAGCCATTCCAGACTATACAACAACTCTATTTACCCATTTTGTACCCATTTACAAAGTGGAGTCAGTACATGATCCTTTTTGACTTATAAAAGCGTCGCCAACCAAACAAGAGTTTTTATAAATCAAAAAACAGGGGACTACGCAACTTATTTAATAAAGTTGCATAGTCCCCAATTATATATCATAGGAAGTCATCTTCCCTTGTGCATTTTTCGTATGTGTCCTTGATAATTTTGATACTGATTACAGCGCGATCATTCTTGAAGTTCTTGTTATCATGACAATAATCATTATAGAACTTGATGTCGTCAAATACGTTGTTGAAATGTTCATACGAGTGACGATCTCCGCGTCTGATTTCATCAGCAAAACGCAAAATGCGGCGGCGTGAATCCAATGCTTTATCTTCCTCACGCTGCGCATCTTGCATTTTATTTTGTTCCTCCAACTTATCAAGGCGCTTTTCAATGTCGTCCAATTTGGACGTTACCGGAGCGTTAATAGCCTTACCGATTTTTCCAAATAGTTTCAAGAACTGTCTGCCAAGCCAAGACCACGGATTGATCTTGATTTTGGAGAATTCCAAAACAGTCGATAGAACAACAACGACTACGGCAATATCTCCTGTGAGCTGTCCAAGAGTCAGCGTACTCAACTGTTCGATCATGCAACACCGCCATCTTCAACAACCGCAGCAATCTTCTTGTTCTTGGCAAGAATCTCTTTCATTTCCTCAAGAGCATCATCAACACACTTGCTGAACGTCTCATAGGAAATCACCTTCGCAATCCACGGTAACTGCTTACAAAACTCCGCATACACAGACGAGAGTTTCAATGCACCAGTGCCGCTGCCAAACTCCCGCTCTGCAAGCATAACCGCTTGCAACAGCCATCCGCGAATTCTCTGATACTGCTCGTCTCTCGGCATTTTATGAAACTGGATTACGTCATATACAATATGCACAACCAACGCCAAGATCAACAGGATCGTTACCCAATGTTCCATCAGGAATTCCATATCCCTCACTCCTTTCAATCAGATTTCAGGTTCTTCCTCTTGCTGTTTGAAATTATTTGCTCTTGCCGCTTCCATAGTAATTCCACCGTCTTTATGATCCACCTTGCAAAGCGACAAATAACCGTTGTACCCTGCGATGATAACAGCTTCGCCAACGCCTACACCGGCAGTTAGCCAAGCGGCAGTCGCCTCATACCCGTTCATGATGCAAAGATACATCAGGTACAAACATTCCTGCACAATACCAAAGCCAAAAATCATCGTCAAAAACGAACCAGCCTTTGACCATTGGATTTTGATTTTCTTTTTACGTTTCTTCAATTTCATCCGAGCTGCCCCATTCTGTCCAGAACCGTTGCAAACTCCTGACGCTTGAGATATGCTTGCGGATTGTCAATCAGACCGTCCTTATTTCCGTCAGAAAATAATCCGGTCTTGACACCCTTTGCACAAGCGGATTTTGCGTAATCACTCGGAGGAAGCGTTGCGTTGTACGAATTCGCCAGCTCCACAATAGCCCGTGCCTCTTCGCCAGTGAGCGATTTCAAAAACTCTGCTTTCGTCATATCCAATTCATCCTCCTTCTTGTTGAAGTTTCGCGCATCAACGCGCCAGAAATATTTTGCCTGAGAAAAGAACGTATCAGGATCACCGTTCAAACGCTCTTTCTTTTTGCTTGCAGGATCATTGATCAAGATTTTGTCATTTGCATCCCAAACAACGATATAATGACCGCCGTTTGTCCAAAGACCTTTTTTCATCAACGCAATAAAATAATAGCCCTGAACCAAATTGGTCAGGACTTGTTTTCGGATGGGGCTGTTTGCGTTCATACACTGATTCCAAGTCAAAATATCGCAGTCAAGACCATACGCGGCAAACTGCGGCTTGAAATACTCATACGCCGTTCCCTGATTGGCATAGACGTATCCATGTTCACAAGCCCATTCCATTGTTTCAGTAGGAAGAACCTCACGTCCAAGCAACGTAGAAATGAGCATCGCAGCACTCGTTTCACCGCAACCGCCGCCGCCAATCGACATTGTGCCGCCATTACACGGATACCGTTTCGATTTCCAGCGCGGATCAGTCTGCATCAAATAAACCGGTTGTTTGTTCATGATTCAATCACTCCTTCCATCATATTTTGAATAATCCTCAATCAAATGAGGGTATAATGCGGCTTTTCCTCTCCAAAAATCCAATAGCGCAGATAATCGTCAAACACAATGCCGACTGCTGCAAGTGCAATCCACGCCAAAAAGAAATAAGCGCATACTTGACCGTAAAGATTCAATGGAAGATTTGAGTAATCCCACACATTGAGCTTCAGCCAAACATTAAGAATCATTCCAGATAAAAACTCAATACAAGTTGTCAAACTTGCACCGATTAGACATTGCCATATGAATCCCATTTCCCACGGGATAATTTCATTCACCGCTCCAATACAAACGCCGCAAAGACCACCGACAATTGCCATACTGATATGAGTATGACCGCGCCATAGAACTTCTATGGCGCAGTAAATCACACCCATAATCAGGAAAATTACAAGATTATCTCTGAATTTTTTCATACTTCCGCACCGATCAGATTTGCAATATAACGAAGATCATCAACGGGAGCGTTGTAAAACTCGTAACTCCAAAGCCAATGTCCTTCGATGTCATGACGGCGGTATTGCTGGCAAAGCGAATCGTCCCAAACTCTATCCCATTTCTCCGCGACCTCTTTGCATTCCTTTTCACTCTCCGGAACTTTAGTCAGCACTTTCATGATCGCATTGATAACATTTCTGCGCTCTGCGCCGCGCCTGTCATCATTTTGAGTAAAAAAATCAAGCGCCGTCTGACTGTTCACACAGCAAACGCGCCTGTCATGGCAAACAATATAGCCCTGTCCTTGATCAATAACCACGCGACAAGGTTCACCATAAGAAAGATTCATCGCCTGATTAGTCAGTCCGTAACCGCGATACCGCTTTGTTACGATGTAACTCTTATGAAATTCCATCAATGATGATCTCCTTTGTGTCAAACATTAGCCCTCGTTGCCGGAAAGAGAAGCAAGAATCTTGTCGATCTGCTCCTGTGCCGCTTCGATGTTTTCCTGCATCGTTGCCGCCAAATCATCCGGCAGCTCCATACCATAAGCAAACTCGGCAAGATCGTCCGGATTACTCGTTCTATTGATCAGAACACGAAGCATATTGTTGTAAGTCGTGTGATAGGTAATAGCAGTCTGCGCCGCCACATAAATTGCAACAATATCTTCTTTGGTATAGGTAGTGCATTGCTTACCGTCCGCATGATACGGATAGCCGTCGATACCGGCAAGAACAGAATAGAACATATTCGTGATATTGCTCTGATCATAACTGTCCAAAGAGAAATGTTCAGTCGTAGCACCGCTGTTCGAGGTCTGCACGTCAACACCGCTCTCAATCGCGGCATTGCAAGCACTACGCATTTCATTGAGCTTTGCGTTGCGGAACAGTTCCAAAAGCTCGTCAGTCATCGGGTTTTCTTCTGTAATGGGGAACAGCTCAAGATAATCCGCAAGAGAAAGTTTATCCTTCTCAAGCAGCTCATTGACCTCTTTCATTGTCCAAACGGCAGGATAGTAAGTCTGAACCATCTGCTTAATCGTCATTGTCCTGATCCTCCTTTAACCGATATTCGCCATCGCTTCGATAAACGCAAGCCTACCCGCGTTTTCCACCGCACCGTCAACCTCGCAGACCGCAACACGTTCGCAGTCCGCATAATCCTCGCTGTTAGTCATCGCATAGACTTTTTCACCAGCGAAAACAGCGTCAGCTTCCTCGCGGGAACAAAGAATATTGCACTTTGCCGCGCTCTTTTTGATGAACTGAACCGTCTCGAACTCTCCAACGATCCCGTTTGCGCCAATCAGTTTATACATTCAATCATCCTCCTTGTAGAAGTCTTTTTGCAAACTGCGTAAGTAATCAAATGCTTGTGCTGATTTGCTCCGCTGTTTACTGTACCAATCCCAACGATCTACCAGTGGTACGAAACCATTCATACGGCGTTCGTACCAAGTCCGATTCAGCTCGTCGATTTTGGATTTATATTCTCGGTTGGATGTGTAATAAATCCATCCGATTTCATCATTCCATTTCGCGCGTAACGTACACTTGAAATATTTATCCCATTCTGCAAGTTCCTTTTGAAACAAGCGAATAAAATATAAATCCATTGCGTGTACGGTTTTATAACTATCGCAGCGATGCGCGTGAGATCGCCACGACTGATAAGACTTAAATATGTCGTCTGCGCTCATTTTGCCGCCGTCACACCACTTGCGGAATATGACAAGTTTGCGGCGCATTGAACGAATACTGTTTCTGCTGAGTTTCATTGTGACTTTTCCTTTTTCCTGCAATCGAATACGCATTTTCAGGAAATAGAAACTATGATCTTTGAACGGAGTGATCACATTCTTTTTCTCGTTCATTTCCAGACCAAACAATTTCACAAACTCGATCAGAAAAGCCCTTATTTCATACAATTCTTTCAACGAATCACTGATAATATATCCATCATCCATATACCTTGCGTAACCTTTCTTCCTCAAAGCATCCTTGACGTAATGATCCACTGGACTTGCATAATCCAATGCAATATTTTGAGATACTTGACTTCCCAAACCAACGCCATGCGGATGTTTTAAGTCATGTTCAATTCCTCCAAGATGCGTAAAATCGTCAATCAATTGACAGCCGATTTTATAAAGTTTCGGATCAAGAACGTGCCGTTTGAGACGTTCCTTTGCGCGGTCATGAGGAATCGAAGCAAAGTATCCATGAAAGTCAAACTGATAAATTCCACCCTGTAATCCATGTTTTCGATAATGATGCCGTAAATTCTCCTTGAGTCGATTAAGCGTCATGTCCATTCCCTTATCCGGCAAACTCGCACTATTATCAAAAATAAACGTCCGCGAATATGCCTCTGTCATCATATAATCGCAGTAGCATTTCTGGATCGTGCGATCATGAATAATCAGAGAATTAATGTCACGCATTTTGCCGTGTTCAATCGTGCGGAAATACTTGAACCCGTTGAAATGGTATTTTTCCTGAAGAAATTGTTCGTAAAGCGATTCAATATAGGTCAGTAATCGAAATTCAAAATTGATTGTAGACGTTTTCCAACGAACATCCGTGCAGCAGGTTTTCCCTGCTTTCCAGAGATTTTCAAAAGTGAAAACCTCGTCAAATGTTTTTGCATTTGCAACGCGCTTTGCTTCGCGTTTAGCTTTTCTTCGTTGGTAACGTATTTCATGACGATCTTGACTCGTCATTTGTGCGCTTTCACGCTCCTTTTCGTACAGTGATACCGTCCATTGGTCGTCTGCGTCTAAACACCAAAACCGCATCCGTTGGTCAACTTCGTGATACTGCTCTCATACACTGCGTAACCCTGATCTATGAAATTCGACTGGAACAGTAGATCGTCGAACCATGCAAGAAGCGTCCAGATATGGGTATCGAAAAAGTATTTTAGGAATCGTCCGTAGACGTTCTCCAAGGTCTGCATCCTCCTTCGGAAGTTACGGATATTGTGTTCGCCAAGGCAAGCCAAGGTTATTAAGTCGAATCCATAACCACACGCCGTATATCGTGTGTTTATTGTGGTTATTTTCCGAATCCGGGCGCAACGCCATTGCTATTGCCGGAGTTGTTGTTGTTCGCGTTCCCGTTGGTGTTCACATTGCAAAAGTTCGTCGTGTTGGACGCATTAGGAGAACGCAGCCACCAATTCGCGGGAACATTTATCAGGATGCAACCTACATACAATCAATTCATTCTTGTTTCGATTCTGTTATCTTGTTCACTTTACGATTCTTGTTCATTTTCGTCATCTTGTAAAGCTAAAATAGCCTCAGAGAGCGGTTCTACCGACGCTTCTTCTTCGGCTTGTATAAGTTCGTTGCGCGGCATTGGGTTCTTGCCCTGCGCCTTGCCACGTTTATACCGCTTTTTATCAGACTCAATCAATCCCTTCAGTAATGCCGCCTCGTAGTTCAACAATCTCGCCCATTCTTTGAAAGTAGACACGGTTTGTTTCTTGTCGCCCAAGAAATTGTTACCCTCCATACACATCGAAAATAAAATAGTCAACAGACTGCTCATGGAGAAAATAGCACTCCGCGCTTTGATCAGGCACATTTCTCGAAACCGAAAATCTTCCTCCGGCATTCGATTATAGATGTAGACGGAATTTGCTCGACTTACATTTTCATGGACATCAAGAGACAGGTTGACAAGCCTGTTTGTGAAAGTAAATTGCATGGATTTTGGGAATTTCTTTGTTTTTTGGATCGTGTATTTAACCAACGCAGTCGCATTTTTCAAGAACTCCTGTCCTGAAACAGAGCGCTGCGAAACATAGACTGACATAAATCAAGTCCTTTCTTTGTTAATATTTTGTCAAACTTCCTGTTGCGAGTGGGGGAAACCGTTTCTCCCCCAATCCCGTCTCGGCTTTCGCCTCGCGCGGAGATTAGGGGAGAAACGGAGCAGCTTAAACTACGAAGCCGGGCGCAACGCCACGGCTATAGCCGGAGCCGTTGATGTTCGCGTTCCCGTTGGTGTTCACAATGCAAAAGGACGTCGTGTTGGACGCAAGAGGAGAACGCAGCCACCAAATCGCGGCTGTTGTATTTGCGTTGTGCTTGTTGAAAACCTTGGTATTGCCAGCGGTGTAATAAGCATAACGCGCCTGACTGTTCTGCTCCGCGCTGTTGGCATACGTTCTCGCGCCTTGCACCTCGAATTCGGACAGCAGGAACAGATAATCCGTCGTCGCCGTGACATAGGACGCGGTATCACTGCCGCCACCCGTGTTATCCGTGTACTTGGTGACAGACTTCATCACCGCTCGAAGATCACTCGGCAACGCCGCAAGGAATGTATTGCTGCCCGGACTCGTCGGAGAATTTTGAGAACCAAGCAACACAGTACGCATATTACTCGAATTCCAACCGCCAGAGTTCGTCGAAGCGGACGAATTAGCAGCAGGATTCATCGTAAACGAACCGGCATTTCCGTCATAATTACCGTAAGTAGAACTCACAAGCGCAATATGATTGCCGCTGCTTGCCGCCGTGCGACCGATCTGGAAGTGAATACGATTCGAGCCTTCCTTGGCACTGTTGTGGTTAAAACCGAGAATAAACGCATAGCAACTAAAGTTGCTGATAGCGGTCGTACCGATAGTGCCGTTGATTGTGATTTGTTTGCCGTCGCCGACAGACCAATACTCGCTGCCCTTACCGGCATCAGACACCTGACGGATTTCAGCCCAAGTCTGATTATTCAGCGTTTTCTTAACTGGCAGGAAGGAAGCCGTCACGCCAACCGTCACGTCGCTTGCAGTGTAAGCGGTATAGTTCGTACCCTGCGCAACCTTAACAGTGATCGTCGCCGTGCCGCTCGTACCGGCAACGCTGTTGACCGTGACAACGCCGGTCGTGTTGTTCACGGAAGTCGTTGCAACGCTAGTATCGCTCGAAGTCGCGGTAATATTGCCGTCACCGGAGCGCGCAACGGTAAACGTCGCGCTTTGTGCGCTCGTATTAAGCGTCACGCTCGTCGGAGAACAAGTCGGCTTGCTTGGCGCTGCTCTGCCAATTGTCCAGTTGGGCGTATACGCGCTGCGAGTGCCGTCAGACCACATATAATCCGATTTCGGCGTAAACGTGGTGTCATTGTAAGTTCCTGCATTCACATGACCAACCTCAACCTTATCCATTTTGGAAGAGTCAAAGTTGCTCCAAGAAGCATACTTTGTGCTGCCGTCATAAGTAATCGAACCGCTCTGACTCGGCTTGTTAGCAATCGCCATGTAGTTAGCAACACCGGTCATTCTATTACTTACGTTTGTATTTACCGCGCCGTCCGTGGAAATCGGGAAGAACGTAATGTAATAGGTCGTGCCATTAGTCAGCCCCGTCGCGGTCAACGGAGAACTCGCGTAAGCGTTACGCGTTGTGCTGTTGAACGAAAAAGCCGCGTCCGAGTCATCCGGATCAGTCGCGTAACCGCCAGCCTTGACAACAACCTTCGTGCTGCCCCAAGTCGCCAGCGTAACGCCGTCCTGCACCACCGTCGCGTCAGGGTCAGTCCAGCAAATGTTGAGCTTGCCGTCACCACCGGCAGCGGCGCTCATGCTCGAAACGTTGCCAACCGCAACAGCGGCGGGAGTAGCGTTGAACTTGTCATCATCGTCCTCCGTATAGGCATTCGCGGTCGTATACGGGAAGAACATATAGTAATACGTCACGCCATCCGTCAGACCGGAATCACAAAAGTAGGAACTCTGATAGGCGTTCCGAACCTTGGAATCCAAAACAACCGTACCGTCCCTGCGGCTGACAGGGGGAGAACCGGCTTTACGGACAAGCAGAGTGCCAGCCCAAGTCGCCAGCGTAGAACCGGCAACAACGATGTCGTCCGGATCAGTCCATTTCACATAAACCTTGCCATGCGCAGTCATCGTTGTAATGTTGGTCACTGCCGCAAGAGCAAGACCGCCACCACCGCCACCGCTGCCAGTCGGAAAATTAGATTGAATCATGTTTCATTCCTCCATTATCCCAAAAGAGTTACCACAACGGGAATATCAACTTCGGGCATTTCGCCGTCAGCGACCACATCCAGTTCACCGTTTCTCTGTCCCGTAAGAGACAGCAGAGCTTCACGCGCCGCTTCCCGTTGTGCCGCCGTTGCGGACTGTGCCACGGCGATAGTCCCGTTCTGAGTTGCCTTCAGCCCCGTAACCGTAAGCGTCTGCGTAAACGGACTGTCCACGCCAGTCCACGCGGAAGCCAGAAGCGTCACCTCAACCTGAGAACTGCTATCCGCTTTACCTCCAACCGCCGTGTCAATTTTCACCATATTACTGTTGTTTACGCCATTGATTGCCTCACGCCAATTCTTGAAATTCGTCGTTGCGTCGTCAGTCAGTTCGAGATCAATATTCGTTGTTCTGCTCATAAAGAAACACCACCCTTCTTTTCTTAACCGAGAAGGATGATGCAAACAGGAATGTCGATCTGCGGCACATCGCCGTGACAGGAAAACGTCAGAGAACCCGCGCTCTGAGCCGTCACGCGCAATTCAGCCGCGACCATTGCCTCATACTGCGCCGTCGTAATAGACTGCGGAAACGAAGCGATACCGTTCTGCGTCGCGCCAAGACCGGTAACAGAGATCGTCTGATCGCCGTTCGACCAATTTGCAGCAGCCAGCGTTGCCGTCACATAACCGCTTGCGTCGCACTTTCCAGCAAGTGCGTTATACAAGGGTTCATCGGTAAACGGGAGCTGAGAATAGGTCTTTGTGCCATCGCCGATCTTGTGTCGAGTAGCGCCGGAAGCGGTGTAAACAATAATGAATTCACCGTCGCCCAAAACGGGATTTTTCGATTCCCAATTTGCGGCGGTGTCCCTGCGGGGACGAATAGATGCTGAAATAGTACGATCAGCCATTCTATATCACACTCACTTTCTTGTAGAAGTCATCTACCGATGCAGGATCGGCAAGCAACCTCCCTCTAAATAATCAAATAGATTAAAAAAGAGGGAGGCGCGTTGCCTCCCCCCTTTCAAATCATTGGATCAACAAGCCGCAATTACGCATTGCCGCCGTCGAAGATGTAGGTATCATTCGCGTCGAGAACGCTGGACGGCAGCGTGTAAACAGTCGTCTCAGTGCCGTCGATCTTGATGTTGCCGTTGGTATTGGAAGCCTCAACCTTATTCGCCTCGGCGCTGATGCCGTTGAGCTTGTACTTGTCCGCGCTGGACATAGCACCGTTGTCGCCATCGGCGGTCTTAACACCGGCAGAATAGGTATCGGGCGTAGCAAGACCGAGCTTCAGACCGGCAGAAGTCGTCGCAAGACCGTTGGCATTGGTGCTGTCAATCTTGACGGAAATCTCGTCGGAAGCGCTGATCGCAATGCCGTTACCGGCAGTGTAGACGTGCGCGAGATCGTTCACCGGCAGATAGATGTGAGACTCATTGCCGCTGCCCTCAACGGTATTGATCGTGAAATCAATGTACTTGTCACCGACAACCGCGCCCTCATAAGGCTCGTCGGCGACCGTAACAGTCTCGATCTCAGCGGACTTGACAAGGTAATCCTTGGGAATATCAATATCGACACCTACGGCACTACCGTCAACCGTGACCTCATAAGAAGCGATATAGCCGGTGTTCGCGGTCTGCTTCTTAACAACGCTGACAACCGGAGCGGAAGGGGACTTGAAGTACAAGCCTTCCTCGCCCGTGCCAGTCTCAATGCTCAGTTCGTTGCCGGTCTTGGCAGAGAGCTTGATGCTCACAGCGGGAGCAGTGGAACTATTCGGGGAGTTGGTATCGACCGCAATGCCTCCGCCAGCGGTGATCGAAGCGACCTTGCTGTTCGCAAGAGCCTTCGCGCCCATAACGGTATCGTCAGAGCTGGTATCCTGCGCCGTACCAATGACATTAGCGCCAACATTATCGGCGTACTTCTTTGCACCGGCGATAGTGGTGCTGTCCTTGGTATCGGTGGACGCACTGCCCTCAAGCGCGGTCTTGGCAGTCGCAACAGCGTCGTCCGCATACGCTTTCGCGCCGTAAATGGTATTAGCGTCCTTAGTATCCTGCGCCGTACCGATCAGCGTGGACGAAGCGCCGGAAGCGAGATCAGCCGCGTACTTGCGCGTACCCTCAATCGTCTTGCTGTCCTTGGTGTCGGTAGAAGCGTCGCCAACCTCGGCAAAAGTCTTTTCCTTGCGGAACGTGATCTTGCGCGTGGTGGAATCATAGGTCATACCAGTGATCGCGTTGCCGGTGTCACCGCTGTAAAGCTCAACCGAAGTCGCGCCGGTGTCGTTGTCGGGAATGGTGATAGAACCGTCAGAAGTCCAGTTCGAGTCACCCTTCGCCTTGTGAGAGAGATTCAGAACATGACCGTCATTGGAATCCTGCTCAATCTTGTACTGCGTGTCAGTCTCAGCAGCCAGAACCGCATCGTCGAAACCGCTGATCTCGGACGCGCTGTAAGAGGGCTTGTTCTCAGCCTTCGCCCACTCAGCAACATCGCCAGCCAGAGCGGAAACATAAGGCAGGGAATTGAACGCGGTAGAACCGTCGCCAACCTTCAGAAGAGTCGCAGGCTCGTTCAAACCGCTGTTCGCGTTCGCGGGGATAAAGACGACCGCTACCTCGCGCTCGGCAAGGACAGGATTTTTGGTACTCCAAGCGGAGAGAGAGTCACCGCGCAGCTTGAAAGTGCTGGTAATAGTACGATTTGCCATTGTAGTATTCCTCCTTTAGAAATTAAGAATTTTTGCCGTCAAAAACGATGTAATCACCATCGTCCTGAACGAGCTTATTGACATTCAACGAATTGACTTCTGCCGATCCGTCGTCATCAATACTGATTTTGTTTTCTCCGTCGCTCGACTTAATTGCGCCAAGCGACTCACCGGCGACCGGAATATCAACCGTATAATCCTCAATTGGCTGTTCCTCACCGCCGATAGTAATTTTACGGATTGTGCCTCCACCACCGCCGCCAGCGTCGATTTTTGCATTGAGTTCATCAAGCGCGTCGGAAACGTTAGAGAAGTTCTGATTGATTTTTCTCGCAACCTCCGAACCGGAATCCGCGTTATTGACCGTAGTTCCGGCTCTCAGGAGTTCATACACGAAATTCATTGTTGTCGATCACCTTCCTTTCTAAGTATGCAAATAACAATCTGTTAAAAGGAGGGCGGCACTGGAAAAAGCCTCATGCTCGTCGTCCATCGCACCAAGCGAAAAACAACTGTCAGCATTCAGCTTTTCAACGGGGGGATCATAAAGCGGACTGCAACCACAGGCGAAATTGCCGCATTCTTCCTGACGTGCCATGTTATCACCGCCTTAATACATAAAGCGAACGACTATATCTTTTTCCGTTCCGGTCGGAAAACGCAGATCGCGGATTTCCGGAGTTGTACTTCCGGCAAACGCGACGCTCGAAAAGTTCCCGTTACCGTCCGTAATATAGTCATACCCATCCATTTCAAACTTGGTATAGGCATCGGTTTTAAGCGTAATCTGGAAGATTTTATCGGCAAGTGAATCCGGTTCAACTTCCCTGATCTTCTCAAGGCAGCGGTCAATCACGTTGACATTCGCCTGAAAAGTCTCGATCAGTCCCCCTTGCTTTCTTACCATATAAAGTCACCACCTTTTGCCATTGAGTTCTGTTCATTCAGCTATGACCACATAATCGAGATCATAAAGCGTACTATCGTCCAAATCTGCCAAAGTAAGATCATCCATTTCCTCAAGCCTTCGATAGCGATACAATCCCATGCTTGCCTCACAGGACATGATCATTTCCGAATTCGCAGGAAAAATGGAAGAAATCAAAACATCCGACATATTCACAGTCAAAAGCATCAAGGATTCCGGATCAATGTACTTTGACAGCGCCGTACTGCAAACTGCATTGAGTATCATTCGGACGTTCAAATCATGCAAAATCTTTTTCAAAACATACTCGTCAACGGGCGCGGCAGAGAGATACGCTGACGCGCGGCATCCGGTCGTCAACAAATAGAAAATATTCATTGCGTCCACGTCGAGCGTCATATCCACTTCATCCAAGCCCAAATTTTTTGTTGCCGCAAAATCAGTTTCCGCATTCAGAATAAACGACTGCATAAATTGTTCGTAACTGTATTTGAACGTTTCTGCTTGATTTACGTCCAAATACTGCTCGAACAGTGCCAATCCAAAAGAATGCGCGATAAAGCAGTCAAGTCTTTGCGCGGAAAGTTCCAGATCATTTTCAGCCTCGGCGAAGCTCTGCTCCGATACGTCAGTCTCACCGGCGCTCAAAACCATTTCCGCGCTCATTCCCGTCATCGTCTGATCGAGCAATTCTGCCTCTGTCTGAAGGTACATATCAGAACGAATCGTCTCATATGCGGTTTTCAGAAGAGATTGAATCCTCGCGTCGATTTCCATATTGACATCCACGCGAATGCTTTTCATGATTTCCAGCTCATTGATCGAGCAAGTCAATGTCAAAAGATCGTACATGGAGAACGTATCTCTTTGAATCAACTGCGAAATAGTCAAGTCGATTTCGGTGAGGCGATTTTTCAGATAAACGTCAAACGTTTCCAATTCTCTCACCTACTGTTACTATATATTTGCCCCTTGGTTTATGGCAGCCAGCCATAGGCATGGGACATCTCGTTGCCTAAACTGTTAGAATAGCGGGGTAATGGTCTGACCTCCACCTCCAAGGGCTTTTACGTC
>Ga0129307_1001619_pt1 | contig 22634 bp, 18 predicted proteins | sample P1105metagenome_FD_94437 | JGI IMG/M metagenome (GOLD analysis project Ga0129307, IMG submission 94437) | Capybara group fecal microbial communities from Wisconsin, USA - P1105 metagenome | ecosystem: Host-associated > Mammals > Digestive system > Large intestine > Fecal | place: USA: Wisconsin... | reverse complement strand
TATGGCAGAGCCGGAGCTCGGCCAAGTCTTCGATCGTGATCACGCGGTCATCGTCCGGGATGTAGGCTGAGAGCGCGTTCAGGAAGGTAGTCTTGCCGGAATTGGTGCCGCCGCTGATGAAGATGTTGTAGCCCGCCTTTACGAGCTTCTTCAGAAAGGCGGCGGCCTCGGCTGTTACAGAGCCGTAACCGATGAGCCGCTCCATGGAGATCGCCTCCGGGAATTTGCGGATGGTCACGACCGGTCCGTCCAGAGAGATGGGCGGGAGCACGACATGGACACGGCTCCCGTCCTCCAGACGGGCGTCCGCGATGGGGACCGACACGTTGACTGCGCGGTTCACGCGGCTCACGATCTGCTGGATCATATCTTCAAGCTGTTCGTCGCTTTTAAAGGAGCGGTCCCACTTGAGGACCCGGCCGCCGGATTCGACAAAGATGTTGTCCCTGCCGTTCACCATGATCTCGGTGATCTCTTTCCGGTCGACGAGCTCCTGGAGGATGTCCAGCCTCCGGAAGGCGTTGAACAGTGAGGATCTTAAGCGGTACTTCTCGCGGACCGGGAGAAAGGTCTCCCGCTCCGCGGCGCTGATCTCCTCGTCGATCATGGCGTAGAGGTCCTCGTCGAGGACGTGGCGCATGCCCTTTAAGGAGGAGGAGATCCGCCCGTGGATGGTATCATAAAGCCCGGATGAATTATTCATGGACCTGTCCTTTCAAAATGTTTTGCTTTTCACATACAAAGACGGAGAACGCGCGGAAAAGGTTCACCGGAAACAGAAAAATTTTTAAAAAAATTTTTGGGGGGCGGAAAATGCCGGGATCTAAAACCTATTGACGGAGTAGGCGGATAGGGTTAATGTGGATGATGAAGACAGTACCTCTGAAGCCTGAACTGCGGAGGAGATCTACCTATGAATATCACACAGATCAAATACGTCCTGGAGACTGCGCGCTCCTCCTCGATCCGGGAGGCGGCGACGAGGCTTTTCATCTCCCAGCCTGCGCTTTCGACCAGCATCAGGGAGCTGGAGGATGAGCTGGGGATCGAGATCTTTGAGCGGACCAACAAGGGGATCACCCTTACGGACAGCGGGAGAGAGTTCCTGAACTATGCAAAAAAAGCCGCTGCCCAGTATGAGATCATGGAGGAACGCTATCTTTCAAAGGACCGCGGAAAGGAGCATTTTTCCGTGTCCGCGCAGCATTACAACATCGCGATCCGGGCGTTTTCGGAGGTGATCCGGAAAAGCGATCCGGAAAAATATGTGTTTTCCCTCCACGAGACGAAGACGATGGAGGTCCTGGAGGACGTCCGGAGCCTGAAAAGCGAGGTCGGGATCATTTCCTTTTCCGGTGCCAGCGAGAGGATCATCAAAAAGCTGATCCGGGAATACGGGCTGGAGTTCACACCGCTCATGCAGAGGGAGACCTATGCCTATGTCTGGGAGGGGCATCCGTTTGCGGGGCGGACCGAGATCTCTCTGGAGGAGCTGTCGGACTATCCCTGCATCCTGTTTGACCAGAGCGATGACAGCAACTTTTATCTCCCGGAAGAAGCCATGGCCGACTATGATTTCAAAAAGCTGATCAAGTCGGACGACCGGGCGACCACCATGGAGCTGATCGCGGAGCTTCACGGCTATTCCATCGGCTCCGGGATGCTTTCCGGGGACGATGCTCTCCTGAAGGGACTTGTATCGATCAAGCTGAAGGAAGAGGATCCGCTGGTCATCGGCTACATCGTGAGAAAAGGAGGCCGGCTGACCGCATACGGAGAAACGTATGTGGAGGAGCTCCTGAAGTTCAGGGAGCTGTAAATGGTGTGGCACAGGACACCGGCAGCGGGGGCTGCGAAGCGGCCCGTGTCCCGGGGGAGCCGTATCGCTGCCAGGAAAAAACAAAACAAGAGTCAAACGCCGTGCGGCCTGATCAGATCAGACGGCACGGCGTTTTTTGGGGGCGGATCTTTAAACAGGAAAACATACCGCCCGGGCGGACCTGAGATCTGTCCGGCATGTCTGCGATAACCCCCGCTTATCATGGACGATCAGGGCAAACGATTTTTCAGATCACTGCCCGGATGGTAGGATAAAACCACAGAAAGGGAGAGAAAAAAACGGAAGGGAGCCCGGAAAAGAAAACCAGAAAAGAAACCGGAAAAAGGAAACCGGAGAAAAAGCCGGGAGAGAGATCCCGGGGAAAGCAAAACCGGGAAGAACAGACAAGAGGGGATCTCATCAAAGAGAGAGGAAGAGGAGGACACGATGAGCGAATACAGATTTGAGACCTTACAGCTTCATGTAGGACAGGAGCAGGCAGATCCGGCGACCGACGCGCGCGCCGTCCCGATCTATCAGACCACGTCTTATGTATTCCACAACAGCAGGCACGCGGCGGACCGGTTCGGACTTGCCGACGCGGGAAACATCTACGGAAGACTGACGAACTCCACCCAGGACGTGCTGGAAAAGAGACTCGCCGCCCTTGAAGGCGGAAGCGCGGCACTGGCCCTCGCCTCCGGCGCGGCGGCGATCTCCTACACCATCGAGGCGCTGGCAGCCAGCGGCGGCCACATCGTGGCACAGAAGACCATCTACGGCGGCAGCTACAATCTTCTTGCCCATACGCTTCCCCAGTACGGGATCACGACGACCTTCGTGGATGCCCATGACCTGGAGGAAGTGGAAGCAGCCATCCAGGACAATACCCGGGCAATCTACCTTGAGACCCTCGGGAATCCGAACAGCGATATCCCGGACATTGACGCGATCGCCGGCATCGCCCACAGGCACGGACTTCCGGTGGTGGTCGACAACACCTTCGGTACACCTTATCTGATCCGGCCGTTCGAGCATGGCGCGGACATCGTGGTCCATTCCGCGACCAAGTTCATCGGCGGACACGGCACCACCCTCGGCGGCATCATCGTCGAGTCCGGAAAGTTCAACTGGAAGGCAAGCGGGAAGTATCCGAACATCGCGGACCCGAATCCCAGCTATCACGGCATCTCCTTCTACGACGCGGTCGGGGCGGCTGCGTTCGTGACCTACATCCGGGCCATCCTTCTGAGAGATACCGGAGCGACGATCGCCCCTTTCAGCGCGTTCCTTCTTCTGCAGGGTGTCGAGACCCTTTCCCTGAGGCTGGAGCGCCATGCGGAGAACACGAAGAAGGTCATCGAGTATCTGAAGGATCATCCGAAGGTCGAAAAGGTGAATCATCCGTCCCTGCCGGATCATCCGGACCATGCGCTTTATGAGAAGTATTTCCCGAACGGCGGCGCGTCCATCTTTACCTTTGAGATCAAGGGCGGACAGGACGAAGCCTGGAAGTTCATCGACAACCTGAAGATCTTCTCGCTGCTGGCGAACGTGGCGGACGTGAAGAGCCTGGTGATCCATCCGGCGTCCACGACCCATTCCCAGCTGTCGGAGGAGGAGCTTCTGGACCAGGGGATCAGGAGAAACACGATCCGTCTCTCCATCGGGACGGAGCACATCGACGACATCATCGCGGATCTGGAGAACGGATTCGCCGCGATCTGAACCGGGACGGACCGGGAAAAAGAGGATCCGGAATTCAGAGAAAAGGAGAACGGAAAAATGGCAAAGATCTATCAGGGAGCAACAGAACTGATCGGAAATACCCCGCTGGTCGAGGTCGTAAATATAGAGAAGCAGCTAGGACTGGAGGCAACCGTCCTGGTAAAGCTGGAATACTTTAATCCGGCGGGAAGCGTCAAGGACCGTATCGCGAAGGCCATGATCGAGGACGCGGAGGCAAAGGGCCTCCTGAAGGAGGGCTCCGTGATCATTGAGCCCACCTCGGGCAACACCGGCATCGGCCTCGCCTCCATCGCGGCAGCGAAGGGCTACCGGATCATCCTGACGATGCCGGAGACCATGAGCGTGGAGCGGAGGAATATCCTGAAGGCGTACGGCGCGGAGCTGGTCCTGACGGAAGGCGCCAAGGGTATGAAGGGCGCCATCGCAAAGGCGGAGGAGCTGGTGAAGGAGATCCCCGGCAGCTTCATCCCCGGACAGTTCGTAAACCCGGCGAACCCCGCGATCCACAAGGCAACGACAGGTCCGGAGATCTGGAAGGACACGGACGGAAAGGTCGATATCTTCATTGCGGGCGTGGGCACCGGCGGAACGGTCACCGGCACCGGAGAGTATCTGAAAGAGCAGAATCCGGCGGTCAGGGTGGTGGCGCTGGAGCCGGCTGATTCCCCGGTCCTCTCCGAGGGAAGGAGCGGTTCGCATAAGATCCAGGGGATCGGCGCCGGCTTTGTCCCGGACGTCCTGAACACGAAGGTCTACGACGAGGTCTTCCGGGCTTCCAACCAGGATGCCTTCGAGACCGCGAAGCTTCTGGCAAAGAAGGAAGGCATCTCTGTCGGGATCTCCTCCGGCGCGGCCCTTTTCGGAGCCATCGAGCTTGCGAAGAGGCCGGAAAACAAGGGGAAGGTGATCGTGGCGCTGCTGCCCGACAGCGGAGACCGCTACTACTCCACCGCGCTGTTTACCGGGTGAGTGCGGCCTGCCGGATCCGGCGGAAGTGGAAGCTTTTCATATAACCGGCGACCTCCGCCAAAAAAACGCCCCGGGCAGATGTCCGGGGCGAAGCTTCTGCAGGGCTCACGTGAGCAGGTCGCTTAAGTGTTTGCTGTAGAAAAAGTCGTGGGTCAGTTTGTCATATTCCGCCCACATGGGGAGAGTCGCGCAGTCCGCGGCCTTCGGGCACGGCTCCGCGCAGTCAGCCAGGCAGGCGACAGGGGCGAGAGGCCCTTCCATGAGCTCCAGAACCTCTCCGATGTTGTAGTCCTCCGGAGCCCGGCACAGCCGGTAGCCGCCGCCTTTTCCGCTGGCGCCTGTCAGAAGGCCGCCTGCGACCATATCCCTGACGATGATCTCAAGATATTTTTTGGAGATCCCCTGCCGTTCCGCGACGTCCTTCAGCGGGATGTATTTTCCGTTCTCGTTCTCGGCGAGATCGATCAGGACACGGATGGCGTACCGCCCTCTTGTAGAAATCATATTGCGCCGCCTTTCATAACGATTTTTGAGCCCGGGATCCTCAGGGATCCCGGCTTTTCCTATTATACAGTAGGCAAATAGGCAAATCAAGCCTTAAATCCTATTGACATAGTAGGTAAATACCTTTATAATTCGCAGAGAGCCGCAAAGCTGAGCAGCCGTGTTCTGCGAAGCAGGCAGAAACGGGAATTTAAACAAAAACGGGAATTAAACAAAAACGTAAGGCAGGCTCAGCAGAATAAGCAGATCCCTGGAAAGGAGCAGATCCATATGATCTATGCAGATAACGCCGCTACCACAAAGATGAGTCCGGCGGCGATCCGGACAATGACAGCCCTGATGGAGGAGGTCTGGGGAAATCCCTCAAGTCTCTATGGCCACGGGCAGAAGGCAAAGGAAGCGCTTGAAGAGGCAAGAGAAACGGTCGCGTCGGTGATCGGGGCACAGCCGCAGGAGATCATCTTCACCTCCGGCGGGAGCGAGGCCGACAACCAGGCGATCCTCTCCGCCGCCGCGCTTGGAAAAAAGAAGGGGAAGATGCATATCATCTCCACGGCGTTTGAGCATCACGCAGTGCTCCACACGCTGGAAAAGCTGAAGAAGGAAGGCTATGACATCACGCTTCTGGACGTCCACGAAAACGGGATCGTCCTTCCGGAGGAAGTCGCGGCTGCCATCCGGGAAGACACCTGTCTCGTGACCATCATGTTCGCCAACAATGAGATCGGCACGATCCAGCCCATCCGGGAGATCGGCGCGGTCTGCCGCGAAAAGAAGGTCCTCTTCCACACGGACGCGGTCCAGGCCATCGGACACATCCCGGTCAATGTCGTGGACGACAACATCGACATGCTGTCCTCCTCGGCCCATAAGTTCCACGGGCCGAAGGGCGTCGGTTTCCTCTATGTGAGAAAGGGCGTCCCGGTCACGAATCTCATCGAGGGCGGCGCCCAGGAGCGCGGAAAGCGTGCAGGCACGGAAAATGTGCCCGGCATCTGCTCCATGGCTGCGGCGCTGAAGGAGATCAGCGCAAAGATGGAAGAGAACGCCGTGTATGTCACGAAGCTCAGGGACCGCCTGATCGACGGACTTTCCGGGATCCCCCACTCCGCTCTGAACGGAGACCGGGAGAAGCGTCTTCCGGGAAATGTGAATTTCTGCTTCGAGGGGATCGAGGGAGAGTCCCTGCTGCTCCTTCTGGACGACAAGGGGATCCAGGCATCGTCCGGAAGCGCATGCACCTCCGGGTCTCTGGATCCGAGCCATGTCCTGCTTGCCATCGGCAGAGTGCACGACGTGGCCCACGGCTCTCTCAGGCTGAGTATCATGGAAGAGAACACCGAGGCGGAGGTGGACGAGATCATCCGCGCGGTGAAGGAGGTCGTGGAATATCTTCGCAGCTTCTCCCCGGTCTGGAGAGACCTGATGTCCGGAAAGGCGAAATTTATCCTCTGATACCCGGAAACGCAAAACCTTTGACGTCCGGAGGCGCAGAGAAAGACTGCTGATGGACGATAATACAGAGTTCAATTTTTTAAGGAGGCAGCCAGATGGCTTTATACAGTGAGAAAGTAATGGATCATTTCCGGAATCCCCGGAATGTCGGCGTGATCGAGGACGCGAACGGGATCGGCGAGGTCGGCAACGCGAAGTGCGGCGACATCATGAAGATGTACCTGAAGATCGAGGACGATGTTGTAAAGGACGTAAAGTTTGAGACCTTCGGCTGCGGCAGCGCCATTGCCTCCAGCTCCATGGCGACGGAGCTGATCAAGGGAAAGCCGGTAGCGGATGCCATGAAGCTGACCAACAAGGCGGTGGCGGAGGCGCTGGACGGCCTGCCGGCGTACAAGATGCACTGTTCCGTGCTGGCGGAGGAGGCGATCCAGTCCGCGCTGCAGGATTATGAAAAGAGAACGGGAAAGACGATCCCCAAGGCGGAATAAGCCGGGACCCAACATGTGCGCGGGGCTGCCGCACTAAGGCTGTTTTCCTTAGTGCGGCAGCCCCCGTGTGTACATGCAGGAAAAAAAGCCCGGAAGGATGAAGATGTAGTATAATCAAAAATGAAAAGATCCGGATCAGGAGGTGTCATTATGTATTTCATGGAACTTGCGAAGGCCCGTTATTCCGTACGTAAATTTTCCGGCAGGCCCGTTGAGGAGGAGAAGCTCGCGCTGATCCTGGAGGCGGGACGCATCGCGCCGACGGCAAAGAACGCGCAGGCGCAGAGGATCTATGTGATCCGCAGCGAGGAGGGACTGAAGAAGGTCGATGAGCTCACGCCCTGCCGTTACGGGGCGCCGTGTGTGATGCTGCTTGCCTACAATATCGACGAATGCTACCACTACGGCCAGGAGGAAGGCTTTGATTCCGGATGCCAGGACGTGGCGATCGTCGCGACGCACATGATGCTCGAGGCGGCGGAGCTCGGGCTTGGCACCTGCTGGGTGAACAACATGCCCCCGACGAGGTCGGAGCAGGCGTTCGGTCTTCCGGAGAATGAGCAGGCAGTGATGTTCCTTCCGCTTGGCTACGCGGCGGAGGACGCGGCCCCGTCCCCGAGACACGAGGCGTCGAAGCCCCTCGAGGCGCTCGTAAAGTACTGCTGACGGAGAAAAGAGAACATTAAAGCACCGCGCCGGCTGAAGCTTCAGCCGGCGCGGTGCTTTCTGATCACGCGGTCCGCTGCGCGAGTCCTTCGATCTTTGTGAGGACCCAGTCGTGGTCGCCGCTTGTCAGGACCGAGCAGCAGTACGGGCAGACGCCTGACTGGTTCAGGTCCAGCGGCGCCCCGCAGTGCGGGCAGTATTTTGCGGTGACGGTTCCGGAAACGGAGGTCTGCTTCCCGAGGGTGCGGATCAGGGTCCAGCGGTAGGTCATGAATTTCTCACGCCGGCTGTCGCCGCTCACGACCCTGCCGGTAGCATCGTCCGTGACATAGTCTGTGATCCTGGTGTTCAGAAGGACCTGGATGGTGTCGTTCAGGCTGTCCTTCGTGCAGCCGGTGATCTCCGTGCTGAGCACGGCGATCCTGTCCACGTGGTTCGTCCGGCGGGTCCGGATATACTGGTCCACGCCGCGCTTCGACGCTGCGAACAGCTCCTCGGAAAGCCTTGCGCGCACCGGCTCAAGGTCCCGGTCGGTCCAGGCGTTCTGGAGCCGGATGTAGAGGTTCGCGACGTCCTCAAGGAAGCGCGACTCGCTGAAGCCGGGGTCACGCTCCTGAAGCTCGGACAGCGCCGCGCGCACGGAAGCGGCGGACTGCATGCTCTCCGCGGGCCGGACCGGCACCCCGGACGACCCGGGCCTGCGCTTCCGTTTCGAGGCGGAGTTGTAAAGTATGATCAGGATGATCATATAGAAAAGAAGGGTGCCCCAGTCGATGTAGTGGTACCCGTAGCTGTAGCCGCCGTATCCCCAGTCAGAGCTGTCCCAGCTGGAGGAGCTGCCCCAGTCGGAGGAACCGCCCCAGCTGCCGCCGTAGTCGCTGCTGCCGGAAAAATCACCGAAGTCCGTCTTTGCGGACTGCGTGGAGAAGGGCAGCGGCAGCCGGCGGAGCGCATGCACAGTCGCGAAGCTTAAGACAAGAGACAGGGCCAGGATCCCAAGCAGATGCTTCCAGTTGATTTTTTTCAAGTCAGGGCCTCCTTCCCGGAACGCCTGCCAGGAGAAGAAAGAAGCTTCCCCCGGACCTTGCGTGTCCTTTCATGCACATTCTACTACAGGAGGGGAGGAGGGACAAATGATTTTACCTTCCGGTCCATGAGGAGGGAGCGAAGCGAATCGCGAATGTCCGCTTTTACACCGTCCGAACTGTGGTATAATCGGAAACGGAAAGCCCCGGCGGCCCGGCCGCGCGGGACGGTATATGATGAAGATGGAGGTATACTGTTATGAAAGACGAAAACTGCATTTTCTGTAAGATCGCGAACGGGGAGATTCCCTCTGACACAGTATTTGAGGACACTGCCTTCCGCGTCATCCTGGACCTGAACCCCGCGTCGAAGGGCCACGCGCTGATCCTTCCGAAGGACCATCATGCCGACATCACCGACCTGCCGGAGAAGAGCTGCGCGTCCGCGTTCAGGCTCGCCGGCCGGATCGGCGCCGCCATGAAGGAGAGCCTAGGCTGCGACGGCTTCAACATCGTGCAGAACAACGGCACGGCAGCCGGGCAGACCGTGTTCCATTTCCACGTGCACATCATCCCGCGCTACAAGGGAGATCCGGCTATGGTCTCCTGGAAGCCGGGCACCTCTGTCCCCGCGGAGCAGGCGGAGCTCGCGAAGAAGATCGCGGCGGCGCTCTGACGGGCAGGCAGGCCCTCCGGGAGAGTAAGCTTACATGGATCCGGGAACGTATTACAAAAAAGCGCCCGTGAACACCGCGCTGGCCGCGGCGAACATCCTCTTTTTCCTGTTTCTCGAGACGCACGGCGGCAGCGAGGATACGGGGACGATGCTGAACTACGGTGCGGTCTACGGCCCGCTCGTCGTTTACGAAGGGGAATACTGGCGCCTCCTCACCTCGGCGTTCATGCACTTCGGGATCACGCACATCGCGAACAACATGCTGATCCTCCTCATCATGGGCGGCAGGCTCGAGCAGGTGCTCGGGCACGCGCGGTACCTCCTTCTCTACCTTCTGAGCGCGGTGGGAGGGAACGCGTTCTCGCTCTGGTACTGCATGCGGACCGGCGACTTCAGCGTGTGCGCCGGCGCGAGCGGCGCGGTCTTCGGCGTGATCGGCGGCCTGCTCTGGGCCGTCATACGGAACAGGGGACGGCTCCTGGATCTCAATACGAAGCAGGTCATGATCTTCGGAGGACTCTCATTCTACTATGGCATGACCGCGGAAGGCATCGACAACGCCGCGCATTTCGGCGGGGCCGTCGCGGGCTTCCTTTTGTGCATGCTCCTTTACAGCGGAGGCGGGGAGCCAGACCGGTACTGAACATTCAAGTCCCGCCTGCGGGACTTGCGCGCTGCGCGCGTGCGCGTCCCCACTGAGATAAAAAGATCCGCAGGCCCGGAGATACGCTTTACAGCGTTTCTCCGGGCCTGCGGTTTTTTTACTGCGGCCAGGTCGGAATTCAGGCTTCGATCAGGTCGGCCGGCACGCGCTCCGGCGGGCAGGTCTTGCTGAGAGACTCAAGGCAGTCGGCCTTGTCGAACAGACCGTCCGCGCTGATGTCGGCGTAGAGATCCATCTCGTTGGTCACGGGGTTGTACTTCATGTACGCCTCCGCGCGGTGGATGCCCTTGCAGGACACGAGCGTCTGCTCGACCGCCGGCAGGTCGAAGAACCTGCGGCCGTGGACGCCGTCTGTCATGACCTCCCTGCCGGAGGTCTCGAGGAAGTCGACCGTGCCGTCCGGAAGGATCCTCGCGGTCATGCCGGTATCATAGAGCGTTCCGGGACCGTACGGGTTCTCGATGACCTCGCCGACCTTCGCGGGCTGGTAGTCCATCACGTACATCCGGCCCCACGCGCCGTACGGCTTCTTCCGGTAGGCTTCGTCGAGGATGTAGACCTTGACAAGGCGGCCGTCCGGAACGCCGGGCAGAAGGTTCATCCCGGCCTCCTTGTTGAGGCGGCTTCCCTGGATGCGGAAGTGCTTCGGGAACACCTCGTCCGGCAGATGGCGCTTCAGGCGGCGCACGGAGGTCTCCTCCATCATGGCGCGGATGATCTCCTCGTAGCAGGTTAGGAAGATCTCAAGGAGCTTCCTGTCAAAGCGGTTCTCCCAGTAGCGCAGCTCGGTGTAGAAGCCCTGGTCGTCATACATGATCTGCATGTGGAAGGGCAGGGAATCAAGCTGCAGGCAGTGCATGCGCTCGCCGGGCTTTTCGCCGGGCGTCGGGACGGACAGGATGTCGCCCTGGTACTGGAGGAACAGGTCGCCCATCCTGGAGACCGGGGAGTAGTTCTTCATGGTCTGCATGATCTGGGCGCCGGTGCGGGTGATCAGCTCGTCGACCTTCTCGTGCGGGATACGCTGGTATCTGCAGAGGTAGGTCTTGAAGAGGCAGCCCGCAAGGCCGGTCCACCGTCCGTCGGTGCGGCCGCTGTGGATGCTGTTCACGAAGATATCATCCTTGTCGGCGAACAGCGCCGCGGTATAGTTGAAGGCGGACAGGAACAGCGCGTTTTCGGAAACGTTGTTCTTCTTGCAGTAGTAGAGCACCTGCTTGCGGACCACGCGGTCCAGCCTCCTGCGGATGACGCCGTAAATTCCCTTCGACTGGTCCTGCCTGTCGTGGCGCGTGAGGATGGTGTGGCGCATGCGGTAGCCGCGCATCAGCTCGCCGACGCGGGCGCTGTCCTGGCCGCGGACGCCGGCGTCCTCCTTCGCCTTCGCGTCGAGGATATACTCGTAGAAGGTGTAGGACTCCTTCGGGACCTCCTCGCCGTCGTAGATCTTCTTAAGGTCCTCCATGAGGACGTTCATCGTGATGCCGTCGCCGATCACGTGGGCAACGTCAAAGAACATGTACTTATGCGACTCGGTCCTGATGAGGTAAAGGTGCACGAGATCGTCGTCCTCGCGGTAGCGGAACGGCTTCAGCATGCCGCGGAGCGTTTCCTCGACATCCGCCTCCGTGCAGTCCACGACGGGGATGTCCATTTCGCGGGCATCGTCCCTGAAGAGCGCGTAGTACCTCTCCGGGGTCGGCTTGATGACGCCCTTTAAGACCGGGTGCGCGTCCATAAGCTTCCGGAACGCGTCCTTCAGGCGGTCAAGGTCGACGGAATCGTCAAGCCGGAAGGCGAACGGAAGGTTTCCGGTCGTGTTCCCGGCGATGACATAGGAAAAGTACATCATCATACTTGTGAGCGGGTATGCCGGGCGCACGGAGTAGTCCATCGGGACCTGCGCCTTCTTTTCGAGGACCAGCGCCTCGAGGCTCCGGACCGTGTTGTGGTCCATGAGTTCCGTGAGCGTCACGCCGGTGCCGAAGCGGGTCTGCAGCTCCTCGATCAGCATGATGCTTCCGAGGGAATCGAGGCCGCTCTGGTAGAGATTCGTATCGATGCCGACAGCATCGTCCCCGAGGACTGCGGTGACGGTTTCCAGAAGCTGCTGCTGGAGCCCGGTCTCCGGCTTCACGAGGGACTGAAGCTTCCTCTTCTTTTCCGCGGCCTTTTCGGAGAAGGACTTGCGGATGATCTTCTTCGAGGAGGTCTTTTCGAACGGCTGCCTGCGGACAGTGCAGCCGGAGATCTTCGCGTAGGACGGGAGCTCCCCGTTCCGCAGCGTGATGATCTCGTTGATGGCAGCCGGGATATCGGTGATGCCGTGCGCCTGGGCGTACTCGAAGTTCGGGTAGACCTCGGCCTCGATGGTATCGCCCTCGCCGTAAACGACGATGTCCTGGATCAGGCGGTCTCCGTCGAACCGGTTCTCGATCATCTCCGGGGAAACGTTCTCGCCGTTGCTCAGGATGATGAGGTTCTTCTTGCGGCCGTTCAGGTAGAGGTAGCCGTCGTCGTCAAGGTAGCCGAGGTCGCCGGTGCAGAGCCAGCCGTCCGGGGTGAGCGCCTCGGCGGTAAGCTCCGGGTCATTGATGTAGCCCATCATGACGGACGGGCTCTTCACCTGGATCTCGCCGTTGACAAAACGCACCTGGCAGCCGCGGACGAGCCGGCCGACGGAACGGACCTTGTCGAGGTTGCCGTAGTCCGGCGCGGAGATCTTCGGCGAGCACTCGGTCATGCCGTAGCCCTGTCCCGTGACGATGCCGAGGTCCGCGAGGCCTCTCGCAAGCGTCTCGGAGAGGTAGCCGCCGCCGCTGACGATCTTGTGGAGGCGGGAGCCCATGATCTGGGCCTTCAGGTGCTCAAGGTCCTGCTCGGGATGCTTTTTCGCCGCGATCGCGACGCGGTTCAGGAGCATCTTGGCCATCATCGGGACGATGCGCAGCATGGTCGGCTGGAAGAGGTCGATATAATAAAGGAACTTTGTGATGTCGTCGCAGAGGCAGAGCGTGCTGCCGTAGCGGAGGACCAGGAGCAGGTCGCCGCTGATGCAGAAGACATGGTGGATGGGCAGGACGCTAAGGCAGGTCTCGCGGCCGTCGTCCGTGCTGAACAGGTTGTCAAGAAGGTTCGCGTGGGAGAGCATGACGCCCTTGCCGTGCCCGGTCGTGCCGGAGGTGAAGATGACCAGTGCGCAGTCCTCAGGCTCCGCGCCGTAATCAAAGGAGGGAACACGGTATTCCCTGTGGATCTGCGGCGTCGAGAAATGGTGCTTGCGCTGCTGGATGCAGACGATCTCCTTCACGGTTCCGCAGGCTTCCTTCAGGTACTCCGCCTCGGCGAGGAATTCGTAGTCGAAGAAGATCATGTCCGCTTCCGCGCGGTCAAGGTTCTCGACGAAGCCCTCCTTCGAGAGCTGCACGTCCATGGGGATGGCGATGCAGCCTGCGGCAGCAACGCCCATGAGGACGGTCAGGTATTCATAGCTGCATTTTCCGATCAGCGCGACGCGGAGCTTTTTCCCCGCCTCGCCGCTTTTGATCGTGACCCAGTGCGCGACGGCGCGGGTGTCCATCGCGAACGTGCGGTAGCCCTTCTCAAAAACGATCCCTTCCTTTTCATAGCGGATGAAGACCTGGTTCTCATAGTCTACTGCCGCGCTTTCCAGAAGGTCGCCCAGTGTGTGGATGGTTTCTTTTGTGATCATAAGATCTCCTTTTTTCTCTATCAGGTGCCCGTTGTCCGGGGCAGTTTGGTTCGCATTACGAAATATCTGGGGTAAAGCAAGGCGGGCGGTCCATACGGAGGACCGGTCCGCCGTCACAGCGCCTTACAGCGCTTTCTGATTCTGAAGTATACATGAAGCAAAATTATTTCGCAATACGAAACATGAACAGACTTTCAAACCAAAAGCAGCCGTTTTTGCAAACTATGCACAAAACGGCTGCTTTTTTACACATTTTTACGATGCTTATGATCGTGCTGATCACATTTCCTCAAAGTAACGGCTCATTTTCCTTAATAGCGCGATGAGCTTTACGGTGTCCTCCTCTCCGAGGGCCTGATAGAGGCCGCTGTACTGGCCGCGGATCTGCTCGCGGCGCTCCGTTACGCTTCGCGCGCCCTTCGGCGTGATCCGGACAAGGACCCTGCGCCTGTCCGCGGGATCCTGGTCGCGGCGGATCATTCCCTTTTTCTCGAGCGTCTTAAGGATATCCGCCATCCGGCCCGGAACGAGCGAGAGACGTTCCGCGAGCTCGCCCGGATGGAGAGCCTCCTGTCCGTGCAGGAGGCAGGTCAGGACGGCGTTCTCCCCGCGGAGGCTTTCGATGAAGCCCGCGTTTTTCTTGTTCCCGACGATGTCAAACATGACATTGTAAAGCTGTTCTCCATAATTCATTTCATCTGAAGTGCTCATATCGTTATACTCCGGCTTTGCGCCGACGGCGCTTTCTTCGTTCCCTTCGGCGTGAGACGTTTCCTTTTCAGTCACAGCAAAGATTATAGCAACGATTATAGCAAAACAGGAAGAAATTTGAACAGGTTTTTCCATGAGGCACGGAGTGTTCAAAAGTAATGACAGGGCCGGGAAACACGGATATAATGAATATACAGGTTCCCGGGCCGTGCAGCGCCGCTGCCGGAGCGGGCATCCAGGCGTTTCAGGATCAGGCGGACGGAAAGGAGAGGCTGTCATGACTGAGGTACAGATCGCCCTCACAGGGCGGATCGATTCCGCGAGGGCGGCGGAATGGGAGGAAAGGATCATGGGGCTTGTAAACGCGGCGCCCGGGGACAGGAAGATCATCTTCGACGCCGGACAGCTCGAGTATATTTCAAGCGCGGGCCTCAGGATCCTTTTGCAGGTCGCGAGGAAGGAAAAACGGAAGCCTGCGGTGATCAACGCTTCCAGGGACATCCTGGATATATTCGAGGTCACGGGATTCACGACGATCCTTGAGACGGAGCCCGCGCTCCGGTCCATGGAGGTGAGCGGTCTCCCGGTCATTTCGGAGGAGGGCGCGGTAAAGGTCTGCCGCATGCCTGACGGGGCGGAGATCCGGGTCTTCGGAACGGATGTCTCGTATGATGAGGTGCAGGAGGAGTGTGAATCCTATATGGACGGACATCCCGGGGCGTTCCCGGCGGAGGTCGTCCGTACGGAGGAGGGCTTCGGCCTGATCGTGCACGAATAAGCGTTCCCGGGGCGCGGAAGGCGTATTTTTGGCCTGCCGCGGGAACCCTTGAATTGACAGTGAAATGCAAAGCAGATATAGTTAAATCAGCGGAATGACACATGGTTCCACAGATCTTCTGCACGAAAAATATAATAAGGAACGGGGGATGTAACATGTATCAGGATGATTATAAGCGCTGGCTGGAAGCAGATCTTATCGACTTTGACCTGGGCAAGGAGCTCCGTGACATCGAGGGAGACGACAACGCGATCAAGGAGCGTTTCGCCGTCGCCCTGAAATTCGGTACCGCGGGCCTCCGCGGCACGCTCGGCGCGGGCACGAACCGGATGAATATCTGGGTCGTCCGCCAGGCAACGCAGGGTGTTGCGGACTGGGTAAAAACGCAGGGCGGCACCCAGACCGTGGCGATCAGCTATGACAGCCGCCTGAAGGGCTGGAATTTCGCCCGCGACGCTGCCGGCGTTCTTGCGGCGAACGGCATCAACGTACGTATCTATGACGAGCTTATGCCTGTTCCGGCACTTTCCTTCGCGACCCGCTATTATAACTGCAATGCGGGCATCATGGTCACCGCATCCCACAACCCCGCACAATACAACGGCTACAAGGCTTACGGGCCGGACGGCTGCCAGATGACGGACGATGCTGCCGCTGTCGTATATGACGCGATCCAGAAGACGGACATCCTTACCGGTGCGAAGTACATGAGCTTTTCGGAGGGCGTCGAGAAGGGCCTTATCAAGTTCGTCGGCGATGACTGCAAGGAAGCGCTGTACGAGGCGATCGAAGCACGCCAGGTCCGTCCGGGTCTTGCGAAGACCGCCGGCCTTAAGCTGGTCTACTCTCCGTTAAACGGCACCGGCCTTGTCCCGGTCACCAGGGTCCTGAAGGACATGGGCATCACGGACGTCACGATCGTTCCGGAGCAGGAGTATCCGAACGGCTACTTCACGACCTGCTCCTATCCGAACCCCGAGATCTTCGCGGCGCTGGAAAAGGGCCTTGAGCTTGCGAAGGAGACCGGCGCTGACCTGATGCTTGCGACGGATCCGGACGCGGACCGCGTCGGCATTGCCATGAAGTGCCCGGACGGCTCCTACGAGCTGGTCTCCGGTAACGAGATGGGCGTCCTGCTGCTCGACTACATCTGCGCCGGCCGCATCGAGAAGGGCACCATGCCGAAGGATCCGGTCGCTGTCATGTCGCTTGTCTCCACGCCGCTCGCGGACAAGGTCGCGGAGCACTACGGCGTTGAGCTCCGCCACGTCCTTACCGGCTTCAAGTGGATCGGCGACCAGATCGCGCAGCTTGAGGCGGCAGGCGAGGTGGACCGCTTCATCTTCGGTTTCGAGGAGAGCTACGGATATCTGGCTGGACCGTACGTCCGCGACAAGGACGCGGTCATCGGTTCCATGCTGATCTGCGAGATGGCTGCGTACTACCGCTCCATCGGCTCCTCCATCAAGCAGCGTCTTGAGGAGATCTACGCGCAGTACGGAAGGTACCTGAACGTGGTCGACTCCTTCGAGTTCCCGGGCCTGTCCGGTATGGACAAGATGGCGGGGATCATGGATTCCCTCCGCAAGGAGCCGCCGAAGGAGTTCGCGGGCAAGGCAGTCGTAAAGGCGACTGACTTCGCGAAGCCGGAGGAGACCGGCCTTCCGAAGGCGAACGTCCTGATCTACGCCCTGGACGACGGCTCTTCCGTCATTGTCCGTCCGTCCGGCACGGAGCCGAAGATCAAGACCTATTTCACGACGCTGGGCAAGGACCTCGCTGAGGCGAAGGCGGAAAAGGACAAGCTTGCCGAGGCGGTGAAGCCGATCCTCGCGTAAGGAGAAGAAGTTACCTGAAGGGTTTTGTGCCGTCAGCCGGTCCTCCGGCTGACGGTTTTCCTGTCTGCCTGGAAACCGCGCGGCAGCCGCGTGGTCCTGTTATCAGTATCCGGCGGCCAACGGATATCTCTTATTGCGTTTTCCGGGCCGTCGGCATTATAATACGCCGGGGAGGGTCTGAATATGGAGAACAGAGTCGCAGTACTGAGCATCATTGTGGAAGATGAGAACGCGGTCAGTGAGCTGAATGAACTGCTTCACCGCTTCGGGAAGTTTATCATCGGGCGGATGGGCATTCCTTACCGCCAGAAGAACGTGAATATCATCTGCATTGCCATTGACGCGCCCGGGGATGAGATCAACGCCCTGACCGGGGCGCTGGGCCGCATCAAAGGCATCACGGCCAAGGCCGCATACTCAACGGTCTGACGCAGAAACAGGCCGGAGGCGGGGATCTTCCCGCAGTCAAAAATATCGTCCTGCATCCCCTGACGCCGAAACTCACACTTGAGGCGGAAGCCAAGATGCAGCGGCTTCCATGGAAAATCCGCATCCCGGGATGGGCGCATCTTCAAATGACCGCATCCCGGTATGACTTTGTGATCACGGGACCGCTGTACCCTTGCCGGGGTACAGCGGTCCTTTTTCTGTAAAGGAGAAAGCATGAGTCTGAATGAAACGCCGTCCGGAGAGCGGACGCACATCGGGTTTTTCGGCGTGCGGAATGCCGGGAAATCCAGCCTGGTCAACGCGGTGACCGGCCAGGACCTGGCAGTGGTATCCGACGTGAAGGGCACCACCACGGACCCTGTACGGAAAGCGATGGAGCTTCTGCCGCTGGGACCTGTGGTCATCATCGACACTCCGGGCTTCGACGACGCGGGAGCGCTCGGCCTGGAACGCGTAAAGAAAACGAAGGAGATCCTGAACACCTGCGACATTGCCGTGCTGGTGGCTGATGCCGGCAGGGGGCTTACGGATACGGACCGGGAGCTGCTCGCCCTGATCCGGGAGAGGAAGATCCCCTGCCTTATCGCGTGGAACAAGACAGATCTCCCGGGGACAGGGCCTGCACCGGAGGGAGCGGCACAGGTCAGCAGCCTGACGGGAGAGGGGACCGATGCCCTGAAGGAGCGTCTGGCGCGCCTGATCCCGGAAAAGAAGGAACGGAAGCTTGCAGGAGACCTGGTCTCCCACGGCGATCTCTGCATCCTTGTTTGTCCCATGGACGAGTCTGCCCCCAGGGGCAGGCTGATCCTTCCCCAGCAGCAGACCATCCGGGACCTGATGGACCGGGGGGCGGTCCCGGTCGTCTGCCGGGACACGGAGCTGGAGACTGTCCTTAAGAAGCCGGGGATCGACCCCGCGCTGGTGATCACGGACAGCCAGGCATTCCGGACCGTCAGCGCCCTGGTGCCGGATAAGATCCCGCTGACCTCCTTTTCCATCCTGATGGCCAGGTACAAGGGCTTCCTGGAGACGGCCGTGAAGGGGATCATCACAGTGACAGAACTGCAGGACGGGGACCGGGTCCTGATGGCGGAGGGCTGCACCCATCACCGTCAGTGCAATGACATCGGAACGGCAAAGATCCCGCGATGGCTGAAGGCACATACCGGAAAAGACCTGGTCTTTGAGACCTGCTCCGGAAGCAGCTTCCCGGAAGACCTCACACCCTACCGGCTGGTGATCCACTGCGGCGGCTGCATGCTGACGGAAAATGCCGTCCTTGCCAGGATGAGGCAGGCAGAGAGAGAAAAAGTGCCGTTCACGAATTACGGGATCGCCATCGCCTTTATGACAGGTGCCCTGGAGCGGAGCCTCCGCCTCTTTCCTGCCCTGCACGGCCTTCTTCCGGAGGATGCGGGATGAACGGGCGCGAAAGGGACCTGATCGGCGCCCTGGAAAGAGGGCACAGCCTTTCCGAAGCGGAGTACGCGGAGCTCATCAGAGGAAGGGACGCGGAGGCGGCTGCCCTGCTGGCGGGCCGGGCGTCGGCACTGCGGCGGTCCGTATTCGGGGACATGGTCTATCTCCGCGGACTTATCGAGATCAGCAGCATCTGCCGCAACAACTGCCTGTACTGCGGGATCCGCAGGGACAACCGTCAGGCGGAGCGGTACCGCCTGACGCAGGAGGAGATCCTTTCCTGCGCGGACGAGGGATACACGCTGGGCTTCCGCACCTTCGTCCTGCAGGGCGGCGAGGATCCCTTCTTCACGGATGAGATCCTCTGCGGGATCGTTTCCGTCCTAAAGGAACGCCATCCGGACTGCGCAGTGACCCTGTCCATGGGAGAGCGGAGCCGGGAAAGCTATCAGGCGCTGTATGATGCCGGAACGGACCGGTATCTTCTGCGGCATGAGACCGCGGACGGGAGCCATTACGCAAAGCTTCATCCGGAGGACATGTCCTTTGAGAACCGGATGCGCTGCCTTAAGGACCTGAAGGAGATCGGTTACCAGACAGGCTGCGGCTTTATGACGGGCTCCCCCTTCCAGAGGCCGGAAACACTGGCGAAGGATCTGAAATTTATTGAGACATTCCGCCCGGAGATGTGCGGCATCGGCCCCTTTATCCCGCACCGGAACACGCCCTTCCGGGAAGAGAAGCCGGGGACGCTGGAGCTCACCCTGTTTCTGCTTTCGGTGATCCGCCTGATCCTTCCGGAGGTGCTGCTGCCCGCCACCACGGCCCTGGGCACCATCCATCCGCGGGGACGTGAGCTTGGGATCCTGGCCGGGGCCAACGTGGTCATGCCGAACCTGTCGCCGGCGGCTGTCCGGAAGAAATATGAGCTGTATGACAATAAGATCTGCACCGGGGAGGAATCGGCCCAGTGCGTGAGCTGTCTGGCTGCAAGACTCGAAGAGACCGGATGCCGTCCGGCCGTGGACCGGGGAGACGCCCCGGGGGCCCGGGTACGAAATACCGGGATACAGTCTTTTTCAGGTCCCGCCTGAGGGACCTGCGTGCCGAAAGAGAAAGGACCCGGCCGGGGCAGGATCAAGAAAGCCCTGCTTCCGCCCGGAGCAGAATATAAGAAAGAAGAGGTAGATTATCATGGCAAATTATGATCCCCGGTCCCTTAAGGCAGAGGAATTCATCAACGATGAGGAGATCCGCGCCACCCTGGCTTATGCGGAGGAGAATAAAAACAACGGAGAACTGATCGACCGGATCCTGGAGAAGGCAAGACCGGTGAAGCAGGGGAACGGGTGCACCTGCGCCGGCCTCACGCACCGGGAGGCTTCGGTGCTCCTGGCCTGCGAGGACCCGGAGAAGATCCGGAAAATGTATGAGATCGCGGAGGAGATCAAGCTGGCCTTCTACGGCAACCGCATCGTCCTCTTTGCGCCGCTGTATCTGTCCAACTACTGTGTCAACGGATGTCTCTACTGCCCGTATCACCTGAAGAATAAGCACATCGCACGGAAGAAGCTGACCCAGGAGGAGGTCCGGGCGGAGGTCATCGCCCTGCAGGACATGGGCCACAAGCGTCTGGCCATCGAAGCGGGCGAGGACCCGGTGCACAATCCCATCGAGTACATCCTGGACTGCATCCATACCATTTACAGCGTGCACCACAAAAACGGCGACATCCGCCGCGTGAACGTGAATATCGCTGCCACTACTGTGGAGAATTACCGGAAGCTGAAGGAGGCCGGCATCGGCACGTATATCCTCTTCCAGGAGACCTACCACAAGGAGAGCTATTTGAAGCTGCACCCCACCGGCCCCAAGCATGACTACGACTATCATACCGAGGCCATGGACCGGGCCATGGAAGGCGGGATCGACGACGTGGGCCTGGGCGTGCTGTTCGGGCTGGAGATGTACAAGTATGAGTTCGCAGGCCTGATCATGCACGCGGAGCACCTGGAAGCGGTGCACGGCGTGGGACCGCATACCATCAGCGTCCCAAGGGTAAAACGGGCGGACGACATCGACCCGGACATGTTCGACAACGGGATCGACGACGAGACCTTCACGAAGATCGCGGCATGCATCCGTCTGGCAGTGCCGTATACCGGCATGATCGTCTCCACCCGGGAATCCGAGGAGGTCCGGAGGAGGCTTCTTAAGGTGGGCATCTCACAGGTCAGCGGCGCTTCCCGCACCTCGGTGGGCGGCTATACGGAAGAGGAGCGGCCCCACGACACGGAGCAGTTCGACGTGTCAGACCAGCGTACCCTGGACGAGGTGGTGCACTGGCTCATGCAGACCGGCCATATCCCGTCCTTCTGCACCGCCTGCTACCGGGAGGGCCGGACCGGGGACCGGTTTATGAGCCTTTGCAAGAACGGGCAGATCCTGAACTGCTGCCATCCCAATGCCCTGATGACCCTGGCGGAGTATCTTGAGGATTATGCTTCGCCTGAGACAAAGGAGACCGGATACCGGATGATCGAAGAGGAGCTGAAACGGATCCCGAAGGAGAAGGTCCGGGAGATCGCGGAGCAGAATATCCGGGACATTCGTTCCTCCAACCGGCGTGATTTCAGGTTCTGAGCCGTACCGCCTTCCTTTTCTGTGCTTTTCCGTAAACAATAGAGTGTCCCGTAAGGGGCACTCTTTTTATCTTTCCGTTTTTTTGAAAAAAACTGTATTTAGTATCACTTTTGTACCACGCGCCGGCATATAATATGAAACAGATGACCGGTCCCCTGCCGTAACGCGGACGGGAGACCGGCAGGGAAAGGGTCATTCCACCGGCATCTGCCGGCACGGTTTCAGTACAGGAGGTCAACAATGCCGCTTACAATACAGAATGCAGACCAGACGATCAATACTCAGGAAGAGCTCAAGCTGTTCATGGGATCCCTCATGAACGCGATCGGGACTGTCCAGACAGCACAGGGAAAACATGATCCTGAGCTTGAGAAAATTGCGAATGCCGTACAGGCAAAGATGGGAGCCTGGAATAAGCTGGACGAACAGTCCTTCTCCCTTCCGGAGGTCCGCCGTGAACTGAAGAAAGACATTCTGAAACCGATCAGTGATTATGTCAAGGATATAACCATCAGAGCGCCGAAAGATATCATGACACAGATCAGGCTGGCCGAAAGGGAACGGTCCAAGGTGGAAGATACTATCCTCAAGGCGGAAGATGAATACGACAGGCTTAAACAAGGCGATTCAAAGAAGGTCGCCCTGGGGAAGGCTATCGATGAAATGATCCGCACACAGCTCCGCCCGGCGGAAGAAAAAGTCGAGCAGTTCAAGTCGGTCTGGGAAAACCATCCTGATAATAAAAGGGCACAGCTCAGAAGGGAACTTGAGAACCGGAACGTGTTCTCGAAGTACGCTGCGCACGTGGCATCGGGACCGAATTTAAGGCTCCGGGCCCCGAAAACAGCGGCGGAATCCATACAGCTCGGAGATTACCTGCGCGGACTGGGAAACGTCCTCAGGACTGAGGGCACCGGCCCAAATGCACTGCACAGCAGTAAAAAGGGTGGAAATGATCCTGAGCTTCAGTCTATATTGAATAGTTTTACCGATCTTAGCTCCTCGGACTATGCGAAGGGCGTAAGCGCTGCAGGTGCTGAATATGACGCGTCGAAGGATCCAGTA
>Ga0129307_1001618_pt1 | contig 22649 bp, 16 predicted proteins | sample P1105metagenome_FD_94437 | JGI IMG/M metagenome (GOLD analysis project Ga0129307, IMG submission 94437) | Capybara group fecal microbial communities from Wisconsin, USA - P1105 metagenome | ecosystem: Host-associated > Mammals > Digestive system > Large intestine > Fecal | place: USA: Wisconsin... | reverse complement strand
GGATTTCTACTGATGATCTATTCTCGTCATTTCGACCGAAGCGAAATGAAATGGAGCGAAGTGGAGAAATCTCATATTTATCATTATTTCATATCAAAAAATTAGTATTTTTGCGCCTTAATTATTGAAAAACATGTTTTTAGGAGAGCTGATAGCATTGTTCGTTGCCGTTTCGTGGACTGCCACCGCTTTGTTTGCCGAGGTGGGCTCGAAACGCATGGGTTCGTTGCCGTTCAATACCATAAGAATGACGATGTCGCTCGTGTTTCTCATGGTTACATTATGGCTGGTGATGGGCGTGCCTTATCCTCGTCATGCTGATGGCGGTACATGGCTTTGGCTGCTTCTTTCGGGTTTGGTCGGCTACGTCATAGGCGACTACTGCCTGATGCAAGGCTACATACACATAGGCTCGCGTTTCGGCCAGCTTTTTATGACACTTTCAGCACCTACGGCAGCTATCACGGGAAGGATTTTTCTTGGTGAGCACATGCGTCCGATAGCTATTGTCGGAATGATTATAACTTTGAGCGGTATTGCGCTGTCGATACTTTCAAAAAGTGATGGTTCAGAGAATCAGAAATTGCATTTCAAACTACCTGCAAGAGGCATCTTTTATGCCGCGATGGCTGGCATTTGCCAAGGATTCGGTTTGGTGCTCAGCAAGGTCGGCTTGACGCATTACGATGCGGCTCTTGTAGCGTTAAGCATTTCGCAAGACGCTGTTTTTGAAGGCGCTATACTGCCGTTGCCGGTGAGCATCAGTGTGCCCATTGCGGCCACTACAATTCGCGCTTACATCGGATTGACAGGCTTTTTCTTGGCTTTGATTATCTTCAATAAAGACGGATTAAAGCAATTGCATCGTGCCGTTAACGACCGCAAGGCGATGTGGTGTGTGCTGGCGTCGACCATCTTCGGGCCTTTCATCGGTGTCAGTGCGTCGTTGCTTGCCACGCAGTACACCTCAACTGGCATCGCGCAGACGCTTTTCGCCCTTACGCCAATCCTTATCATCGCTCCGGCTGCAATACTATTCCATCAGAAAGTCACTGTCCGCGAAGTCATAGGCGCTGTCATCAGCGTGGCTGGAGTTTGTTTGTTTTTCATTTAAAAATACATTCTTCAATTCAAAAATTTTTTGTATTTTTGTAATTCAAAATAAAATCATCTCATGTCAGATCACGATGCCAAACAAACGTATATAAACTTTGACGAATACATCCGTCAGGGGGAGCCGTCGCAACGCGAAGCTGCGTATGCTTGGAGCACTGCTATTGGACTTCAGGCTGTTGATGGATTGAAGACTTCAGATTATTTGAATGAGTTGGCTCGTCGAAATATCGAGGGTGAAATCACTATTGATGAGGTCGGGAAGTTGCTTGACAGCTATTATGAAAGCAAAACTGTTCGTGAAACAGGAACGCAACTTCAGTTATAAAGGTATTACTGACGACCAGTTTGGAGAGATTTTTCCGAAACTTACTTTTTGGCGAGCAATGGGTTTTGCGCAATCGCTATCTGCATATTCATCCTACAATGGAATGGAGCGTACAGCCGAATTTAACAATAACCGACAAGTACCCGACAAGTACCCCCGCAAGTACCCCATCAAGTCCTCGAAATTTGATTCACACTGATAATGAATTGATTGTTCGTTTGGTTAAAGCGATTGGTAATGAACAACTTTCAATAAAGCAAATGCTTGAGAGGGTGGGGTTGAAAGATAGAATGAATTTTATCGAGTTCAATCTCAATCCTGCAATCTCTGAAGGCTTTGTACGTATGCTATTTCCCGATAACCCTCATCATCCTCACCAGAAATATCTGTTGACGACAAAAGGAGTTCTGTTGTATAACGACATCAAGGATCAATAATCTGCTAAGATTTTTCAAAAACCTCTTTTACGCCCTGTCGGGCGGTTCTTTTTGTTCCTTTTTGCTTGATCAAAAATGAACCGAAAAAATCAAGGCCCGATTAATCGGCCCCCGCTGCAGCCGGTCTAAAGCTGTGATCCTCATGTCTGAGTGTAGAGATTTCTTCGAAATCGACCATCCTTGAGTATCAGAGCTTTAGCTCGCCTCTTTGGCCATCGCTGCCCCGCAATTCGGGCCGTGGCCACCGCACTTAATTCAAATCGTCTATGATTAAGAATCTGTCATGTGATTTGTTAAAACGTTCAATATTTATTGGCAGATACTGAGAGTTATGCTTGTCCAGATCAAGTTTAAGATTTTCTGAGATATGAGATGTGTAGATTGTAGCTGAAACACCGTCTTCTCGTTTATTCAGAATCTTTAAAACCGAATCATCAATATAATTATCAATCAGAATGACCTCTTTCTTTGCCATTCTAATTAAATCTGATATAAAACTATAGGCATCAAATATTTGTCCATTGTAGAAGATTCCTTCATTAGGTGGTAATTGGCCTTTGATTTCAGTTTCCATTTCTTTTGTTTTCTCTTCAAGTTTATAAACTTTAACTTCTAACCTGTCAAGTCGGTTGTTGACAGCATAACCTCTTAACATGTATTCTTTTAATACATTATTTGCCCATTTACGGAATTGTGTTCCGCGTTTACTTTTTACACGATAGCCTACGGAAATAATGACATCTAGATTATAAAACTTTGCTCTTCGTTTAATGTTTCTGCCACCCTCGTTCTGAACTAGTAAGAAATCCTTACTAGTTGCCTCTTCCGTCAGTTCTTCTTCCGTATATATGTTCCCAATATGCATGGTTACATTTTGTGGCGTGGTGTTAAATAGCAATGCCATTTGCGGTCGTGTTAGCCACACGGTTTCATTATACAATTCCACATCTAGTTGTATTGTACCATCTTCGCTTCTGTAGATAATTACTGACTTTTCCGATTGTTGATTGTCATTTGATAAAATTACTTGATTTTCCATATTATTATATTTAAAAGATTTCAAAAATAATGTTGAATTCTCTGGTTGCAAAATTACATCATAATTCATTATTTGTCAAGGATTTAATTGTTAAATTTTATTTAGATTTCTTTCATAAAAATGCAAGTTTTGTTAAAAATTTTTAACATTTTTTACGCCCTGTCGGGCGGTTCTTTTTGTTCCTTTTTGCTTGATCAAAAATGAACCGAAAAAAACAAGGCCCGATTAATCGGACCCCCGCTGCAGCCGGTCTAAAGCTGTGATCCTCATGTCTGAGTATAGAGATTTCTTCGAAATCAACCATCCTTGAGTATCAGAGCTTTAGCCCGCCTCTTTGGCCACCGCTGCCCCGCAATTCGGGCCGTGGCCACCGCACCGCAGAGCGAAGTGGGGGCGAAGCCATGATGGAATGTGCAAAAAATGCAAATTGCTTTTTAAACCAATCTCAAAACTCATCGTTTGAATAGAATCTAATGTCAATTTTTCATCTTATTATTAAAAATATGTTTTCTATATTTGTTTTATTGCCTGCCTTTCATATAATGGCAGAGGTGCTATAATTAACAAAATGCAAAATAATTACACTGATATTTTTTTCTGAAAAAAGTTGAAAATTGAAAAAAAATAATTAAATTTGCAAATCAAGTATTTTACATAAATTATATAGGATGAAAAGCACTAACAATAAGAGTTTTAACGAGTTATCTTTAAAAAAAGATAAAGAAATGGTGTTTGACATCCATCAAAAAGAAAATGTTCCTGTTAAAAGAAGCAAAACTGCAACGCACACTGTTATAGATTTGTTTGCTGGCTGTGGAGGTTTGTCACTTGGTTTGTATCAAGCCGGTTGGGAAGGCCTTTTTGCCATCGAAAAGAATGCTTTTGCTTTTGAAACGCTTAAGTTCAATTTGATCGATAACAAGAAGCACTTCCAATGGCCTGAATGGCTGCCTCAAACCGAGCATGACATCAATGAAGTGTTGGAGAAATATCCGAAACAATTGAGAGCATTGCGGGGAAAGGTGGATTTGGTAGCTGGAGGGCCTCCGTGTCAGGGCTTTTCCATGGCTGGAAAGCGTGTTGAGGATGATGTGCGCAATCAGTTGGTGTTTTCGTACATTAAGTTTATTGACTTGGTACAGCCGAAAATGATTCTTTTCGAGAATGTAAAGGGTTTCACCTACGCTTTTGACAAAGGGAAATCGGCTTCTTCCGAGAACGAGCCTTATTCTCACAAGGTGATTCGCGGGTTAGAGAATTTGGGGTACACTGTGAAACCTCACGTGATTGATTTTTCAGAATATGGTGTCCCTCAACGTCGCAAGCGCTTTATCCTTGTCGGAATTCGAAAAGAATTGGGCACTCCTAATGGTTTCGAAGATTTGTTGAAAGCTAATCGAGATGCATTCCTGGCACAAAAAGGATTGAAGTCCACCAACACCTTGCAGGATGCCATTTCTGATCTGCTTCGTTCCAATGGAGAAGTTCCTTCGCCCGACCGCAAAGGTTTTTATTCCGGTAAATATGGCAAGAAGAAATTGACAGCCTACCAAAAATTGATGAGAGGTGATTATCCCGAAACACACGAAATTGCGGATAGCCACAGTTTTGCAAGGCACAAACCGGAGAAGATAGATTGTTACAAACGCTTGTTGGCTGAATATCCGCAACGTGGCAAACGAATTGATGGAAAAGCTCGAGAGCCATGGGGTATTATGCAACGAGGGATTACCGTTTTGGATCCCAATGCCGTTTCGCCAACCATTACCGGACATCCAGATGACTATTTGCATTACTCCGAACCTCGTATTATGACAGTTCGTGAGTGTGCCCGCATCCAGTCTTTTCCTGATTGGTACGAGATTAAAAAGAAATACACCACCGGCGGCAAAATGCGTAAGCTGGAGGTGCCACGTTACACCCAAATTGGCAACGCCATTCCGCCTTTGTTTGCGGAGTTGGCGGGGAAAGTAATTATTCAAATCTTAGAGCAATGAAGGACAATTTGCAATTTAGAGTGAGTGCCGAGTTGAAAAATATCTTGGGACGGGATTTGATAACAAGTCCTGATGTCGCTATACTAGAATTGGTCAAAAACTCCTATGATGCTCATGCCACCAAGGTCGAAATAACCTTTGATGAGGATTATTTGTGTATTGCGGACAACGGCAAAGGAATGTCCAAAGATGACTTAATAAACAAATGGCTATTTGTCGCATACTCTGCCAAAAGTGATGGGACAGAAGATTTGTCGTATCGTAGTAAAATCAAGCAACGCCATTATGCCGGTGCGAAAGGCATTGGGCGTATGTCTTGTGATCGTTTAGCTCGTTACTTAACGCTGGAGACCCGAAGTGAAGGAGAAAACACGGAAGTGTTGCAAATTGATTGGAGCATATTTGAGAATGACAAGCAATCAGAATTTGACTCTATTGATATTCCGCATGAGACATTAGAAGATACAATACCGACATTTCCTCAAGGAAAAGCTACGGGTACTATCTTATCATTCCGTGGTCTGCGCAATATTTGGGGAAAAAACGAAATTCTTGCTATAAAGAAATCATTGGAAAAAATGATAAATCCGTTTTCGGATACTGATGATGATTTCCAAATTGAAATAATCGCTCCGCAATTTTTAGAACAAGACAAAAGTGCAAAAGCTCATGAAAAAATAAATGGGGTCATAGAAAATTCAATTGCCAATGTGCTTAAAATCAAAACAACACAGATTGAGAGCACACTGTCGAATGGAAAGATTCATACTGTTTTGATTGATCGTGGAGTAAAGATGTATGAAATAGAAGAACCGAATAAGTATCCAGAACTGTCATATGCCACAATTAGTTTATTCTATCTAAATCGGGCGGCCAAGTATAGTTTTTCTCAAAGAATGGGTATCCAACCTGTTCAATATGGGAATGTGTTTTTATTTCGCAATGGTTTCAGGATACTTCCCTATGGGAACCCTAATGATGACAGTTGGGGCATGAATCAAAGGGCCCAACAAGGTTATAACCGTTTCTTAAGCACACGTGATTTGTTCGGACGAGTTGATGTGGAAACTGACGATGTCAATGCAATCAAAGAAGTGTCTAGCCGTGATGGGGGATTGATCCAAACCGAAGCATCTAAACAGCTTATGGATTATTTTACTCTTATACACAGACGCTTGGAACGTTATGTTGCTGGAGTACTATGGGGAGAGGGATTCTTAAGAAAAGAGTATTTTAGAGATGAAAAAACTGCTTTGGAAGAACGTTCAAAGTTGCTTACAATCGATAAAGATCAACATTCTGCAGATTATATATTTACAAGTATTGGTAGCAAAGTGGATTTTATTCAATTGATTAAAAATCTTGTGAATGACGAGGGAGTAGTTGTAATATATTACAATAAAGAATTGGCAGATATAGTATCTAATCCATCTGAAACAGAAATTATTCAAACAGAATTAATTGATGATGCTCGTAATGTTGCCGAAAAAACGGGGGAAACGTATTTGATTGATAAGATTACACAGTTCATACAACACATGGATGAACTGCGTCGTCAAAAGGAAGAAGCAGAACAAAAAGCAGAAGAGGAGCAACGCAGGGCAGAAAAGGCGAGAAAGAAAGCAGAAGAAGAGCAACGCAAGAGAGAGCAAGAAGAACAACGGCATAAGGAAACTCAAAAAAACCTTAATGCACAAATCCAGAAGAATAAATACCTACAGGCGACACAAAATACATCAAAGGAGGTTCGAGATTTAATACACGTGATTTTGATTTCTTCGAATGATGCGATTGGTGTTATATCGACAGCAAAAAGTCAGTTGGCAAATGACGAACAAAATGGATTAAGGGCTTCGTTGGATGAGTTTGAATATCACATTACCAAAATCAACAAATTGTCAAAATTGATAACAAAAGCCGATTTGACATTGTTAACACAATCTGGACTAGTTGATATTCAAGCGTATATCAAAGAGTATCTTGTAAATTATAAAAATACTTTTAAAGTGCAGTATCATTCAACGATAGCAGAACCTTTAGAAAAGAAAATATCAATTTTGGACTTGTCGATAGTATTAGATAATCTCAAGAGTAATTCTGAGAAAGCAGGAGCGACAGAACTTAGATTGGACTTCTCAAGAGAGGGACGTACATACATTGTTGATTTTTCTGATAATGGTGTTGGCGTCGATTTGAATTATTATACACCAGAAAGCATTTTTGAAGAAGGAGTTACAAATCGTAGAGGAGGCTCCGGCATAGGATTGAGTACCATTAGGGAACGTATGAGAGAAAATCTAAATGGTAATATTGAGTTTCTTGGAAATGGCCTGTATTTCAACACAGGGGCAACATTCCGTTTAACATTTGAATAATAATTATGAAACAGAAAAGATGTATATTGGTTATTGACGACAAGTCGCAAAGTACTGTGGTTAAAGGTATTGAATCGAAACTGTTTAAAGATTTTGATTTAGACTTTATTCTCATTCGCACAGCTGACGCCAAATTTAAAAAGGATGACTCTGAAGATTTGGATGTTGAAAAATTGAAGACAGAAATCGAGACCAAAATAAAAGGTAAACATATTGATATTGCGTTATCTGATTTTGATTTGGAATGTCCTTATTTCACAGGATTAGATGCTGTTCATATGGTACATGAGATTCGTGAAAACGTGAATTTCTTTATTTATTCTGGTAACTGGAATAAAGTTATAGAGTCTGTTGTCGGAAAAGACTATCAAAGCGCATCAATAGAAGAACTTGTAAAAGGTATCAATAAATTAATAAAAGCTCAGATCATTGATTGTATTGATAGAACAGATTATCAGGAAACATTGATTGAGTATCTTAAGAAAAATAAAGGCGATACTATCGAACATAGATTGGCTATACTATTACGGGCACATGCTGACTTAAAATTCGAATCGGGATTTCCAAAGTTCAAAGGAATGACATTCAATGAAATTGCCGATATGATAGAAAATCATTCTGATGCACGGACTGATGAATGGATAGATACTATATTAACTCAAACTATAGCATATCTAGTAAAAGTGAATCAATGAGCAAAGTTGTTTGCATATTTCCGCAAGATGATACAACGGATTTCCTACGTCCGTTGTGTGACCATATTTGTACAACTTTTAAGGCAGAGGAAGTTGGTTATGACACCTCTGGTGGCAATAGCCAGATAGAAATCATACATAATAATATAAAAGACGCTAAGACCCTTTTCTTTTTAGGTCATGGTGAGAGCACTTGTCTTTATGCGAGCATTATAAATGGGACAAAGCTTTTTAATAAAGACAATATCTCCTTGTTGAAAGACAAACAATTATTCTTGTTGGCATGTAATTCAGATCAGTTCATTAATACATATAAATTATCAGAGGCTATAGGTTTCGGTTTCTTGCCTACTAGTCTTCGCGATGCTAGACGTGTAAAAAAATTACATAGCATGCGAATAGAACATCTGAAGGAGAATGATATTGATAGTTATAATACCGCGTTGGTAAAAGCATTAATCAGCACATTGTCCGAGACAACAATGGCAGATCCTCATTTATTTGCTGAACGACTAAAATTTAGCACCTGTGATGAAATTGTTAGAATTCTATTGCAAAGAGGGACTCCAAATTATAGGCTTATAGCTGATGAGTTGTATTATTTCTATAAAGATGTGTTTATTAGTTGAATATTAAATGAAGAAGTATTCATTCATAGACTTGTTTGCTGGATGTGGGGGGCTCTCGGAGGGGTTTCTGACCACGGGACGTTTTAATGCACTTGCTCATGTTGAGTGGGAGCAGCCGATGGTGGATACTTTGAGAAATCGTTTGGTGACCAAATGGAACGAGTCCGAAGATGAGGCAAAAAAAAGAGTAGTTCTTTTTGATATTCAAAGAACTGAAGAGTTGGTTAATGGTAATTGGTCTGACGAATCAATCCTAATGTATGGAAGTGACAACTCTGAAGTAGTAATGAAATCTGGATTAAGAGGTGTCGTAGGCAAGAAGCATGTTGATTTGATAATTGGAGGTCCCCCTTGCCAAGCATATTCTATTCATGGAAGGGCCACTGATAAAGACTCGATGTATTATGACTATCGAAACTACTTATTTGAGAGCTTCTGCAAGGTGGTCGATGCTTTTCGCCCAGAATTGTTTGTTTTTGAAAATGTAGGTGGATTGCTCAGTGCCAAGCCTGGCGGCATTTCTGTTCGTAAAAGGATATTTGATGCGTTCACTAGCATTGGATATCAAATTAAAACACCTGAGAACATGCCGGAGGCTTTATACGATGCTTTAAATTTCAATGTGCCTCAACATCGTCCACGTGTAATCATTTTAGGAGTTCGTTCTGATAGCAATCTTGACCTGAAATATTTATATGAATTGATTGAAAGAGAGCAGGATTTTACCAACAAACCAACGGTCAAAGATGCAATAGGAGGTCTTCCAGCATTATACCCACTACCTAAACAAGTAAAAGAAGGACGTTATTTGAGGTCTCATCAACTAAACCCAGACCCATCAATCACTCAACACGAGTCAAGGAATCATGGTCCAAGAGAAAGAGAAATTTTTAAGGAATGGGTGGAGAATAACATGAATCATATTAGCCACCAAGCGATGATTGATTATTACTATGAAAAGACGGGACATAAAACGCTTTATCAGAAATATAAAAGTTTGGAATGGGATAAACCCTCACATACCATCGTTGCTCACTTAAGCAAGGATGGCTATATGTTTATTCATCCTGATGCAAAACAAGAAAGAAGTATAACAATTCGTGAAGCTGCGTGCCTGATGACATTTCCGATGGATTTTCAATTTTGCGGTACCAATGCTTATAATTACAAGATGATCGGCAACGCTGTGCCGGTGAATTTTGCTAGTGCTATTGCAAGAGCATTATTTAAAGCGTTAGATAAAAAGAAAAAACTATGAATATATTGATTGCATGTGAAGAGAGCCAGGCTATATGCATAGAATTCCGAAAAAGGGGGCATAATGCATTTAGTTGTGATATTTTGGAATGTAGCGGTGGTCATCCGGAATGGCACTTCCATCAAGATGTTCTTCAAGTGATACCAAATCGTGGTGGACGTCTTGAAAATGGTTTAGACTATTTTCTTCCAAAAGGTGAAAAATGGGACTTGATGATAGCTCACCCCCCATGCACATACTTGTCAGTGAGCGGTGCTAGATGGCTTTATCATCCTGATGATGCCAATCTCCCAATAGAACAAAGGAGAGAACACCCACATCATCTTGGAAGAAGAAAAATGAAAGAAGAAGCCGTCAGATTTTTCCTTGAATTTACAAAAACAAATATTGAACATTGGGCAATTGAGAATCCCGTAGGGTGTATGAGTCAGATTTTTAGAAAACCTGACCAGATCGTTCAACCTTTTTGGTTTGGTGATCAAGCATCAAAGAAAACGTGTCTTTGGCTTCACAATCTTCCTTTGCTCAAACCTACAAATATGGTTGAAGAAGGACCACGCGTAGTATTATCCAGCGGTCGTTCATTACCCAAATGGTATTCGGATTCGTTCAATACAAAAATCTCAACAGAAGAAAGAAGAAAACTTAGAAGTAAAACCTTCCCTGGATTTGCAGAGGCAATCGCTGAACAATGGGGTAATATTTAATTAATTATGCTGTACATTCGTAAACTATTCAATCAAGATTTAAGAGATGGAAAGCAAATAGCTTTTCCTAAAGAGCCATCTTATTCATTCTTCGCTTTTGATTATCTAGCAAAAGAAGCAGATAGAAGAATCTCTTTTATATTTAAGGCTGAATTTGGGCAATTTCAAGACTTTGATGGTAGAGTTATCACCACTCGTCTATATGCAGCAGGTTCCGAATCTCGAATGGATGGGGAAGTCAAAGCTTTTATACGAGATGAACTTAATGCAGAAGTAGATGACCTATTAATTTTCAAGAACAAGGGAACAAAACACACTGAGTTTGAGTTTATGTTTGTACCCAAAAGTAATACTCAATATTACCCATTACTTCTAAACCTTTCTAGTGGAGACAACCATTCTGTTTTTAGTTTTGATGAACAACACCAACAAGAAATACCACTAGAATACCCTCTCCAGCAAATCTTTTATGGCGCTCCAGGCACTGGGAAAAGCCACACTATAAATGAGATAACCGAGAAACAACCAAAAGACAATGTTTTTCGTACAACATTTCATCCCGATAGTGATTACGCAACTTTTGTGGGATGTTATAAGCCCACTAAAGAAGCGACTGGTCTATTAAGTTTACACAAGCTTCATGAATTGTATCCAGAATTTAAAACAAAGGTGGGGAATCGTCCACTACATAGGTTTATTACAAAATACCATAACTCTTTCCGTTTATTGACAGAAAAAGAGGCTGAATCTGTATTTGATAAAATCGAAACATCCTTAACCGTCACAGCTGAAGTGCCCAAAATAATGTCGGCAATAGAAGAAATCCCATCTTCTTCCTCTATCTCATATTCTTTCTCTCCACAAAATTTCACAAAAGCTTATATCCGTGCATGGCAAACCGAAGAGCCCGTTTTCCTTATTATAGAAGAAATAAATCGTGGCAATTGTGCTCAAATCTTCGGAGACCTATTCCAGCTTCTTGATCGCAAAAATGGTTTATCAGAGTATCCTATCAAGGCTGATAATGACCTTGCAGCATACATTGGAGAACAACTTTCAAAAGAATCAAGGGAAGGCATCCCTGATACAGTGAAAAGTGGAGAGGAACTTATTCTTCCGTCCAACCTGTACATTTGGGCAACCATGAACACCTCCGATCAATCGCTGTTTCCAATTGATTCGGCCTTTAAGCGCCGTTGGGAATGGAAATACTTGCCCATCAACAATCACGAGGACAAGAATTACAAGATAGAGGTTGGCAACAACAAATATGATTGGTGGGGGTTCCTGTCGAAAATCAACGAAGTGATTGGCAACACTACAAGCTCAGAAGACAAAAAGTTGGGCTACTTCTTTGCCAAAGCTAACGAAAACGGTGTAGTTACCGCAGAGCAGTTCGTGGGCAAAGTTCTATTCTATCTTTGGAACGACGTATTCAAGAATTATGGTTTCGACAATCAAATATTCGACAAGGGTGATAAAAAGAAATTTGAGTTCTCTGATTTCTTCAAGCAAGACGGCAAGCCTGACACGGATATGGTAATCAGATTCTTGAAAAAGTTGGATGAAACGGTTGATAAGGAAAATACATTTGATGAAAAACTAAAAGGCAATAAAGGACAAGAAGAACTATCTGATACTGAGGCATGAGAATTCTGATAGAAGAACACCCATACGAAGCCACTGATGAAATTATGAAAGTGGTTAGCGAACTTGGTCCCACCATCAGCGTCGGGGGGAAAGTGAGCGTGGGCTATGTGGGCTACTACTACAATACATCTATCAAGGATTGCGTGTTCATCCTGCCCAAGGTCCTCATAGATGAATCAGGGAAGGCGTTTGGAAACTATGATCCATCGGAAATTGTCCATCTTGAGAATGAGGACAACCCTTTAGAAGCAGAAGAGCGCAAGTTCATATATGAGCTTTCAGTTTGGATTTATCGTGCCATCAGCGTATTTAAGGAGCGAAACAAGGATTGCAAAATCGTGCTGCACGAGCGCGTTGCGCAGATTGGCCGTGGTATGCGACAGTTGAGCAACACTTTCCTTGACATCTTGCTTTCGCTGGAACAATTCAACAAAGATAATCAGGATTTCTTCTTCTTTGTAATCAAAAACCAGCACAGCGGCTATAACAAAATCAATTGGACGAAAACTATCACTCATTCGCAAGCTTTTGTGCAAGATGGCACACCTGTGTATCTAAATCCTGTGAACAAACGTCGCCAGGTTAATTTCGATGAGGAACTGATGGTGATTTACTTCTCCATTTTGAATTATATTCACAGAGAATACGGATTTCCGTTCGATGTGGAATGTAATTACGAACTCATCAGCGACCATCAGTTCAAGAGTTACTTGAATGGTATGGGGAAGGCTCGGCTTCAGAAAATCAAATACAAGTATTTTTCCGACAAGGCTTTGGAATTGTGGGATTTGTGCTACGCGTTCTTCGACGAGGCTCGGCAAATCATGGTTAACACGAAGCAGAAAGAGTATCTTTTGGTAAAGAGTTTTGAGATTGTCTTTGAAGACATCATAGATGAATTGCTTGGCGGTAGAAATGACGAACTGCCAAAAGAACTGCAAGATCAACCTGATGGCAAACAAGTCGACCATTTGTATCGCTACAAGTCGTTGACTGAAGCCGAAGAAGACAAAAAAATCTATTACATAGGCGACTCAAAATATTATAAGCGCAATACACCTATCGGGAAAGAGTCCCTGTACAAGCAGTTTACCTATGCTCGAAATGTCATCCAATGGAACCTCGACCTTTTCCTTGACAAGAGCAAGGCCAAGGAACAAAATGAAGAGCAGGCAAAAGGAACCAATAAATTGCGTGATGACATCACCGAAGGTTACAACATCATCCCCAACTTCTTCATTTCAGCCAAGCAGAAAGACTTGAAGATGCACAGTGAAATTGAGTGGATAGACAGAGATAACAAGGATTTTTCCTCAAGACAATTTGAAAACAGGCTATTCGATAGAGATACTTTGCTAGTATGCCATTATGATGTGAACTTCTTATATGTGGTGGCGCTTTACGGACGCAAGAATGAAGGCATGAAAGACTCTTGGCGGGAAATGGTGAGGGAACAATTCCGCAGAGAAATTCAATCCATGCTGCAAGAGAAATACTGTTTCTATGCAATGACGCCACGCGAAGGCATAAACGGCGAGGAGTTTTTAAAAGAGAATTTCCAACAGCTATTGGGAAAGGTTTTCACACCATACACGACAATAAATGGTCAGAAGTATTTATCTCTTGCCCTACAAAATGGCTTTGAAAAGGAGAATTCTGAGATATTAGCACTCATAAACAAAGCATTTTATTGTGAAAAATGCAATCTGGGTGAAGATCCTTCATCCAAACTGCCAAGAGTTAAACAAACGACATCAACAGGGAGGAGAGCATTCTTGACAGCTATGGTAAACAAGAGCGATATTGACTATTTAGACTTCTTTGAGCATAGAGCTATATTGTATGTGATGAAAAAGATTCCAACAAATATTGACTTGTCAGGTATTAAATATCTATTACCAATGGTGGGAGGTTGCATTGATGGATATTACGATATTGTGAAGTTTTCTATTGGCTCACTCAAAAGCAATACAATTCTCCGATTTAATTTAGGTCAATATCACAATTTGGGGAAAGATTGGATTAACATTTACAAAACCAAAATGCAACCAGGTGAAGCAATTACGGCACTGCAAGTAGAAGAACTATACAAAGAATAAATCCATAAGAACAATTGACTCGCATATGCAAGATCATCTCACACCTTTACAACGCCATCTCTGTATGTCGCATATTCAAAGCCGCGACACCAAACCGGAATTGCAGGTGAGACGTTGGCTTTGGTCTCATGGCTATCGTTATCGCCTTAATGTAAAAGGAGTTCCTGGCAGGCCTGACATCGTAATGCGCCGTTATCGCACAGCAATCTTTGTCAACGGTTGTTTCTGGCATGGTCATGAGGGATGTGAGAAGTTCAAGATGCCAAAAACAAATGTCGAGTTTTGGGAAGCGAAAATCCGGAGGAATAGGGAACGAGACTGTCAAAACTATCAGATTTTAAAGGAAAACGGATGGCAGGTGCTTGTGCTTTGGGAGTGCCAACTTACAAAGAAGATGTTTGAAACCACCATGCAAGAAGTAGAAGTGATGCTGCACGATTATTGCTTGAAGACCATAAGTCCAAAAGTAAAAGAATATATCAGAGTGGATGAAGAAGCCATTCAGATGGCTGCTGAAGCAGAAGCTGATTATGGAGATTAGATATCTTGAGGTGCCAAATTGGCACCTCAAGATATTTTACAAATAATTGTTAATCAACAAAATACAATGTTTAGTATTTGGCTTCGCACCCACGTCGCTCTGCGGTGCGGTGGCTACGGCCCGAATCGCGGGGCAGCGGTGGCCAAAGAGACGGGCTAAGGCGCTGATTCTCAAGTGGGGCGCCCAGTCGTTTGTTTTTGTAAGAAAACACTACCCACGTTGAGAATCACAGCCTTAGACCGGCTGCAGGGTGGGTCCGATAATTCGGGCCTAGATCTTTTCGGTTCCTTTTCCAGCGATGGGAAAAGGAACAGAAAAACGCCTGCAAGGCGAAAAAGTCTTATCTTTGCAAAAAATTCCAAATGAAGCACATTCAATACACCACCCAAGGCACTTGCTCAATCCTCATCGACGTGACAGCTGATGATGACAACGTCATTCAAAATGTGGCTTTCCTCGGCGGCTGCAACGGCAATCTGCAGGGAATCTGCCGACTGGTGAAAGGGCAGAAGATCGACGACGTTATCGACAAACTCGACGGCATCAGATGCGGCAGTAAAATCACTTCTTGCCCCGATCAGCTGTGCCAGGCGCTGAAGGAACTGAAGAGAAAATAATTTAGAGTTGACAACCAGCAATTCCTAGCAATTCAGTCAATTGTTAAAACATTTTAGTTAAAATTTATTAACAATTGAAAACCAGTGAAACCGAATCAGAATTCGAGCTGAATTTCGCAGTAGTGAAACTAAGACATAAAGTGATAAGGAAAAAATAAGCTGTTAAACTAATTTTGTATCTTTGCACTTGTAAATCAGCCAAAGAATATGTTTACAAGTACGAAGAAATCGATATTTATTATTGTGACGCTGTTTGCTGCGTTAACTTCATTTTCTCAAAAAAAGGTAAACCTTGACAATGTTGAGATTCCATCACGTTTAACCGACCGCACCGAGCGAATCATCACTCACATGGGCTATACCGTTTCGTACAACGCCGACTGGAAGATTCCCAACTGGGTGGCGTACGAGCTGACCGACGTGGAGGTGGCGGGCGAGGAGCCCCGCGGCAAAAAATTTGTGCCCGACCCCATGGTGCCAAAGTACGAGTCGGCCACAACTGAAGATTACAAAGGCTCAGGCTTTGACCGAGGCCACATGGCACCCGCAGCCGACATGAAATGGCATCCGCAAGCTATGCGCGAGTCGTTTTATCTTTCCAACATCTGTCCGCAAAACCACAATCTGAACGGCGGCGTGTGGAAAGATTTGGAAGAACAGGTGCGCGACCTGGCAGCACAAAAGGGGCACATTTATGTGGTTTGCGGGCCTATCGTATCGGATGATTATCAAACGATTGGAGCTAACGAAGTGGTTGTCCCAAGCGCATTTTTCAAGGTGTTGTTGCAGGAAGCGGACGGCCAAATCCACACCATCGGTTTCATTTACGAAAACGTAGCAGGCCGCAGGCCGATGTCCACTTACGCAATGACGGTTGATGAGGTTGAAGAGCTGACCGGCATTGATTTTTTCCCGTCACTGCCCGATAAAATCGAGAAAAGGGTAGAGGCGGAGGTGGATTTCACCCAGTGGACAGTGAAGCAGTGACAGATTAGTCGTTTTTCATACGACTATTTCCATAGGCTGGTTGTAACTTTGCCAAGTTAATATTTAAAAATTACAGTTATGGCAAAGATTAAAGTAAAAGACATTGATGTCACGATTTTCAAAATCAACGAAGAGGATTATATTTCATTGACAGATATCGCAAGATATAAATCGGATGACCCTAACGCTACAATAGCAAACTGGCTGAGAAACAGAAATACATTGGAATTCTTGGGATTATGGGAGATTTTGTATAATCCGGGATTTAAACCCCTCGAATTCGAGGGGTTTAGAAAAGAAGCCGGATTAAACGCTTTTACTTTATCACCCAAAAAATGGATAGAAACCACTAATGCTATCGGAATTATATCACGTTCTGGTCGCCATGGAGGAACATATGCTCATAAAGATATAGCATTCAAGTTTGCAAATTGGGTATCGGCGGAATTTGAGTTGTATCTGATTAAGTAGGTACAAAACCCCGGGTTGCATGGAAATATGCGGGATTACGCAGAAATTAAACAACTGATTTGTCTCACTAATCTTGAAAACATCAATTCAGTATTGATAAACGATGGCGTTCCACAAAACGAGAGGTTGGAAAAGCTTAATCAGATTGCCATCCAGCAGATGACCGTTCTAGAGAACCGGCATTGATTTTTTCCCGTCACTGCCCGACAAAATCGAGAAAAGGGTAGAGTCGGAGGTGGATTTCACCCGGTGGACAGTAGATCGATAGCATGAGATTTTTTAAAATTAATCACCTTATTAAAAAATTAATGCTAAATTTGCACCGTTAAAAAAACGGTAAAAAAGGAGATAAAGTAAGAAAAAGTATAGGATAACATATTAAAAAACAGGGCTTTACGCTCTTATTCTCTCTCGGAAAATCTGGTAAATTTTTAAAGCAGGGGAATAAGTTGGCGGAAGTTCGCGCTTTTGGCGTGAGCATTTCGTGCTTATTACTGCAAAGGTTTACCAGAGCCTCCCGAGATAATAAGCCTAAGCGAAATAGCTGACGCCATTTTTTTGCCTTCCCGTCATTTCGACCGGAGCCGACAGGCGTAGTGGAGAAATCCATTAAAAACAAACAAAGAAATAAGATCTCTCAGAGAAATCTGAGCAAGCGAATAGCTCAAAAATGAAAAAAGGTTATTGGTATGAATTTAATGCTATATAGAAAAAGATTTAGCGATAAAGTGTCGAAATATTTAGTTCGAAAGTCGTTTAAGAGTTATTATAAAGTTTTTTATAGAACAATAAAAGGGTGTAAACATAGGTGTAGTAATGAGATGTTTTATAAAGAGTTGTTTAAATTAAACATAAAGCATAAAGATATATTGGAAATAGAAAACAAGTTTGCTCCTCAATATAGGATGAGAATAAATAACAAGAGTAACATTGTTTATGCACTCATAGATGTGACTGATTTTATTAAGGATGGACAACATATAAAGGATAAGATAACTATAATTAAAATTTTTAATAAATGCGGCTCTATCATTAGAATTGATAATGAGTATTATGTTGATAAGAACGAAATAACAACGGCAATATGCAAATATGTAAATAAACAAAAAACAAATTAATTAACTAAAACTAAACAAAATGAAAAGAAAAATTACTTTCTTTATTGCGGCTGTTGTAATGCTGCTATCTCTAATTACCTCAACGGGAACAATGAAGGGGCAAGATGTCACTTTCAGTTTTACCGCTACAGAAAACGTATGGAGTTTACCAAATGGCTCTAGTAATAAAACTACGACCGAAACCACATATACATATGGTGGTTATTCGATTGTTTTAGGAGGTGGAGGCAATGGCAATGGTCATTATAGCGCAACAAGTGGCACTGGTGCAAATAATCGTTATTTGATTAATGGTAAAAAAGATGCGTATCTGAAACTACCAGCATTTTCATTTAACGTTAAAAAGATTAAAGTATATGGTAATTCAGCCGCAAGTCCTTCTACGAAACAAAATATATATGTTGGGAGTACTGCTGTGAGTACAGAAACAACTAGTGCACAAGTTGACAATATATATGTTATTGATCAGAATTATCAAGCAGCAGGTAATGTTTATATACTAAAAGTAACCAGTGCTCATAATACTCAAATTAAAAAAATAGAAGTTTTTCAAGCTTATACAGTAACATATCAAGCCGGCGATCATGGCTCAGGAACAATGACTGACAATAACACATATGCTGTAGGAGATGAAGTAACATTGCTTACCAACAGTTTTACTCCTGCCGGCGGTTATGAATTTAGCAATTGGCTTGTAAAAGACGCAGAAGACCACACAATAACAGTAACAAACAACAAATTCACAATGCCAGCAAGCAACGTTACTATAACAGCTCAATGGGCATATTGTGGTCCAATTCAACTTGCGACACCAACCGGTTTCTCTGCAACTCCAGGAAATGCACAGATAGCATTTTCTTGGAATGAAGTAGAACATGCAAGCAGCTACACCATTTCATATACAACAGATGGAGAATCGTGGACTGATATAGAAAATATAGACGAAACCTCTTACACCAAAACTGGTCTTAGCAACAACACTGAATATACCTGTAAAATAAAGGCTGCCGGTGATGGTTCAAGCTACAGTGATTCGGAATATTCATCAACAATCACCGCTACTCCTACATCAGCGACATATTATACTATAAGCATTACATCACCTATTACTGGTGGTAGCGTTGATTCATCAGTAGCATCTGCTACATCGGGCACAACTGTTACATTAACAGCTACTCCTGCAACTGGATATGGATTTAATAATATAGCAGCAAGTTGGTCTGTTATAGATAGTGGTGATGAGCCCGTTTCGGTTACACCTGGCGCTAATAACACGGCTACGTTTACAATGCCTACTAGTAACGTTACGGTTAATGCAACATTTATAGCTTATGTTGTTACTCTTAATGCTGGCACTGGTACTGTTAATGGTAACTCAACAGATACATGGACCATTGCTACAAATGATGGCAATCTTCCTAATGCAGTATCTCCAAATGGAGATTGGAGTTTTGGAGGTTGGAGCACAACACAGGTAAGTTCAGAAACCACTGTCGCGCCAAGTTATGTCGCCACTGCCTATGAACCTACTTCAAGTATTACGCTTTATGCTGTTTATACTAAAACATCAAATAATGATATTGAAACAACATTGAATGTGGCAGATTATGCTGACGATCATAATTGGTCTAGTGGAACACAATATACAAGTGCATCAATATCTCCAATAACATTTACAATTACAGGAGGCGGGAATGATGGAAAATATTATAATTCCGATGAATCATGGCGTATTTACAGTAGTACGTCTGGAACAATAACTATAACTACATCTGGTAATAATGTTCATTCCGTAACATCTTCTCCTACAAGAACGTTTACAATATCTAACGGCACTGCTTCATATTCGGGTTCTGATACCAAATTTACATCAATTGTTGTAACCACTCGAACAGTGGAAACAAGTTATTATAGTAATCCACTTTTAAAAGTAGCTACACCAAACATTACTCTCGCTGCAGGTACTTACACAGAAGTGAAAACAACAACAATCACATGTGATACAGACCAAGCAACAATTTATTACACAACAGACGGTACGGTGCCATCATCAACAAATGGAGAAGAATATACTGCAGCCATCACAATTGATGAAAGCATGACCATTAAAGCTATCGCAGTAAAAGACGGTATGGCCAACAGTGATGTGGCAAGCAAAGACTATATCATCAATCTGCCTCTTACTACCATGGATGCAATATATGCTAAAGCAAGTGAAAACAATGGCGCTTCGAAAGACGTTACAGTAATTTTCAACAATTGGGTAGTTTCTGGTGTAAATGGTTCTACCGCATATATAACTGACAATGCAGGCAAAGGTTTCATTATATATAAATCAGGACATGGTTTAGCAGTGAATGATAAACTCAATGGTACAGTTTCGGATACACCATTAAAACTCTACAATGGTGCGGCTCAATTTACAAATATATCCAAAACTGACTTAACTGTTTCAGATGGTTCAATAACAGTACAGACAACAACTATTGCGGATCTTTCTGGCGTAAACACTGGCGCTGTTATAACCATTAACAATGTAAAATATGACGGTACTAATCTTGAGGATCCATCAAATTCTAACATTGAGATCAAGCCTTATAACGGACTTGAATATAATCCTTCATTTACTAACAATCATAATTACAATGTAACTGGTGTTTATTTGCAATATAACTCAACAAAAGAAATTATGCCTCGTTCTGCAGCCGACGTCGTTGAAGTTGAATACGATATCACTCTTACACAACCTCAAGCAGGTGGCACAATCGGCACACAGGGTGATATAACGACTGCTAAATTTGGTCAGGAGGTCACTCTCACTTCAACACCAGCTGATCACTATAGATTCGTTTTGTGGACAGTGATGAATGGCGAGACACCAGTTGCAGTTAATAATAACAAGTTTACAATGCCCAAAGCACCTGTAACAGTTACAGCAACATTTGTACAACTCTACGGCATCACAATTGACGATGATATTGAAAACGGAACAGTTTCAGTAGTTGGTGATGTTACAGAGGCGGCAGAAAACGACAATATCACTCTCACAATAACACCTGAAGATGGCTATGCTTTGAAGACCTTAACCGTTTACAAAACTGGCGATCAATCAACTACCGTTTCGGTATCAAACAACGCATTCACAATGCCGGCATACGCAGTTACCGTTACAGCTGAATTCGATGCTGAATATACAGTAACATACAAAGCTAACGGTGGTACAGGCGACGATGTTGAGGATATATATGCTAAAGGTACTGATGTCACAGTTAGAGCAGCTAACACATTTACAGCTCCAGATGGTCAAATCTTTGTAAATTGGAAGACCGTTGCAAGTGGTGAAGGTACAACCTATGCAGCCGGAGCAACTATTGAAAACATTCAGGCAAACATCGATTTATTCGCCCAATGGCGCGATATTCTCTATCACGTTTCATTCAGCGTTAATGGCGAGATCGTTAGCGAACGCAATGTTGCTTACAACACTGTAATTGGCGCTCTTCCTGCCGATCCTGAACTCGCGCCTCTCACATTCCTTGGCTGGTCGTCAACATCGGCAACAGGTGCAACAGATGTCACAGCATCGTGGAAACCTACGGGAGAGAATGAGAATGTGACAGTTTACGCAGTGTTTGGAACAATGGGAACAGGTAATTTTACTATTGTTGCAAATAGCGATAATACTAGCAATCTACCAACCTCATACACTTCAAGTGGAGATGGAGAATGGAAAATAAACAACGTGTTGTATTTTAAACACCATTATGTTATGAGAGGACAAAACTCAATTAATTATTATATTCAGTTCAAGTCGGATGGTGGTTATTTCTACAATGTAATTGATTTTGGCAAGATAACATCTATAGTTGCAACTTATGCAACTGGAAGTGGCGCAAATGCCAGTAGAGAGATTGCTATTAGAATAAATAGCGAAGTTTGTGATGAAGCATCTGATGGAGAAGTTATGAGTGTCGACAATTCAGGTAATGTATATACATTTACCTATGATACTGATAAAAAGGATTACCATTATTTCCGCATCTATAATTCAAGCACAACAAGCACGTTGGCTTCTGTAGTCATTTATTATGAAGCTGCTGCTCCTGTAACAATCAATCCTATATCCGAAAATGAAAGTATTAATAATGATGGTCAACTAACAGCTAATGTTACAATTTCATCTGGTGTTTATTATGCTGATGAAGTGATTACTATACCTAATGGCAAGACATTGACGGTTAGTGGTACTGGTGTTCTTGTTAATGATAATCCAACCAACCTCGTTATTAATGACGGTGGCCAGCTCATCTGCTCCAACTCAGTAGCTGCGACAGTGAAGAAATCAATTGAAAATGCCGATGCAAAAGATGCTAAAGATCACTGGTACACAATTTCAGCCCCAGTTCACACTGGCTCTAACAATTATGTAACAATCGGCAACGAAACAACTGTCAACCTCACCAACAATGGTGCTTACGACATGTTCGCATACGAAGAGTCAACTCACACATGGCTTAACCAAAAGAATAATGGTGAAGCAAATGGCTTCGATAAAATGTATGCAGGTCAAGGTTATATGTACCGCAAT
>Ga0129307_1001614_pt1 | contig 22702 bp, 21 predicted proteins | sample P1105metagenome_FD_94437 | JGI IMG/M metagenome (GOLD analysis project Ga0129307, IMG submission 94437) | Capybara group fecal microbial communities from Wisconsin, USA - P1105 metagenome | ecosystem: Host-associated > Mammals > Digestive system > Large intestine > Fecal | place: USA: Wisconsin... | reverse complement strand
GTATGAGCTTACAATGGCCAATGCTTATTTCAATGATCCAACCATCGACAAAAAGACTAAAGTCAGCTTTGACGTTTTTTATAGAGTAAATCCTGATGGGGGCGGATTTGCAATCTTTGCAGGTTTGCAGCAGATAAAGGACTACCTTTTAAATATGCATTTTTCTGATGATGATATTGCATATCTTAGAAGCGTAGGTCACTTTACAGAGGATTTCCTTGATTATCTTAAGGACTTCAAGTTTACAGGAGATGTTGATGCTTTCCCAGAGGGTACAATTATGTATCCAAACGAGCCAATCATAACTGTGACAGCCCCAATTATTGAGGCTCAGCTTGTGGAGACCGAGATTCTTGCTCAGGTTAATCATCAGTCGCTGATAGCTACCAAGGCAAGTCGAATTGTTAGAGCAGCAAATGGTCGTGCAGTATCAGACTTTGGTGCAAGACGAGCTCACAACAACGATGCGGCAATTTATGGCGCTAGAGCAGCATATATTGGTGGAGCTACTGGTACAGCAACAGTTTCTGCGGGCCAATACTTTAACATTCCAATTGGTGGAACTATGGCTCACAGTTATGTAATGTATTTTACAAGCGATGATAATGATTATCGTAAATCCGAACTAACAGCTTTTAGAAGCTTTGCTAAGAGCTATCCAAATAACTGTATCCTTCTTGTGGACACTTACAATGTACTTAAATCTGGTGTACCTAATGCAATTAAGGTGTTCCAGGAAATGAAGGATGCTGGCATTAAGTCTAAAAGCTTTGGAATCAGAATTGACTCGGGTGACTTGGCATATCTTACCAAAAAGGCCCGCAAAATGATGGATGATGCAGGCTTTAAGGATGCCAAGATTATCGTTAGTAACTCTTTGGATGAATATACCATTACTTCCATTCTACAGCAGGGAGGACAGGTAGATTCCTTTGGTGTAGGTGAACGCCTTATTACAGCAAAGTCCGAGCCAGTTTTTGGTGCAGTATATAAGCTTTGTGCTGTTACAGATGGCAAGACTGGAGAGACAATTCCAAAGATTAAGATTTCTGAAACAGTTGAAAAGATTACCAATCCTGGTCTAAAGGATGTATATAGAATCAAGGATGAAAATGGCAGAGCCGTGGCTGATCTTTTGGCAATTAAGGGCGAAAAGGTTGATATGACAGTTTCGGGCGGATACAAATTTGTAGACCCTGAGCAGCCATGGAAGAGTACACATATCTTTGAAAATTGTACAGCGGAGCTTTTGCAGAAGCCTCTAATTATAAATGGAAAGGCGGCTGCTAAAGATGAAGATATGCAGACAATCCGTGACAGAGTAAAGCAGCAGTTGGAGACAAGTGTATGGCAGGAGGAGCAGCGATTTGAAAATCCTCACAAGCACTATCTAGATATGACTCCAGACTACTACAATATGAAGATGGATCTCTTACGTAAAGAGGACAAATAGATTTGATGACTGAAGACGTTTTAAAAGAACACAATAAAAGGCTCGCATCAATAGGGCTATCCCTTGTTCCAACTGACCAGGGGCTTAGCCTTACTGATGGCGAGCTTTCTATAATGGCAGATTTTAGGGAGATGCTACCAAGGTTAAAGCAGAGCAACCTTCAAAAGGAAATGCTTGTAAAGGCTGCCCGAATAAAGGGAGAGCCTATGCCGCAAAAGCTTTTGGATGCAACAGCTGGCTTTGGTGAGGATTCTTTGATACTAGCAGCCGCAGGATTTGAAGTGGAGCTTTATGAGTTTGACGAAATAATTGCAGCCCTTCTTTCTAATGCCCTAGAGCGAGCCGCTCAGATTCCAGAGCTTTCTCAGGCAGTTTCTAGAATGACACTAAAGTGCCAGGATAGTATACAGGCAATGAACAACCTTGACTATCATCCTGACATTATACTTTTAGACCCGATGTTTCCTGCTAGAACTAAAAGTGCGTTAATCAAAAAGAAGTTTCAGCTTTTACAAAAATTAGAAAGCCCATGTTCTTCAGAGAAGGAGTTATTGGATGCGGCAAAGGCGGCAGGACCTAGAAGAATAGTGGTCAAGCGCCCACTTAAAGGGCCATTTCTAGCAGATGCTAAGCCAAGCTATAGTTTAAGTGGAAAGGCAATTCGTTACGATTGTTTTGTACTAGTTTCACCAAATTAAATATTTTTTCACGAAATACCCTTATTTATGTATTAAAATGACCATGAGAAGTTATGGGGAAAACTAATCAGGTGATACTTTGGAGGGTTAAGATGAGTAGAGCTGGTAAGAATACAGTACGTTCAAAAGTTGCACGACGTGTTGTGGTTGCAATTTTGATTACGGTGCTTGCAATTTCTACAGTTAATTTAATATATATGTCTCGGCAAATAATGAAAGAGCAGCATATAGAGCTTGGAATTGCTACTGATTTATGTGCCAGCAATATTGTAGGATGGCTTGGAGAAATGGAGGGGATTTGCGAGGGAATTGCAAATTCTTTAGAGGCTCTTGATACCATGGATGAGGAAACGACTCGTTCATTGATTGATCAGGTTGCAAGAAATCATAGCGAGCTATTCTTTGTGTACGTAGCTACTGAAGAGGGAGATATGTACATGAGCCGAGGCGCCCAGTTTGTAAAAAATATGGATGTTAGAGAGCGTGTATGGTACAAGACAGCAAAGAGTACGGGTCATACTATTGTTACGGATCCATACACTAGTGCAACAAGGCCAGATACCATGCTTATTACAGTGGCTTCACCTGTATACCAAGGCTCTAAGCTATTGGGTGTAGTAGGTGTTGACGCATCAATTGATTCAGTTCGAGATTACATAAATTCAATTAATTTTAAAGACGAAGCCTATGGATTTTTGGTAGACAGCGAAGGCAATATCATAGTTCACAAAAATGAAGAATACAATCCAAAGCCCGATGAAAAGGTAAAAGCCATTGATGTAATACCTGAGATTAACAAAATAATTAAGCATCCGGGAAGCGAGTATGTAGTAGCAAAGGATTATTCTGGACAAAGTATGGTTTACAGTAGTTCTCGGATTAAAGATAGTGGTTGGACTCTTGTGGTTGCATATCCAAGACAAAATATTATGGCATATGTTGATAGAGGAATTAGAATGAGCCTGTTTGTGGCTATTCTTTGTATTTTACTAGCAGCTGGTGGCATTACAAAGACTATCAAAAAAATGCTTCGTCCAATCGAAAAGATTAATCCGGTAATGGATAAAATAATAGCTGGCGATTTTAGCGATAAGATTAATTTTGAAGCAGGGGAAGATGAAATCGGAGAGCTTCAAACTAAAATTAGCAAGATGTTGAATGAATTATCTGCCACCATCGAGCAGCAAAAGTATGTCCTTGGAGAAATGGAAAAGGGGAATCTTATGGTTGAAGACATGGATGATATGCCAGGCGAACTCAACCAAATATCCAAGTCCGTTAATTCTATAAAGGAAAGCTTTAATGATATTATTTCTGATATCCAGTTTTCTGCAATCAATCTTCAAAGCTTTGCAGTGGGAGTTAATGAAGGCTGCGATTTGGAAGAAATGAAAATGGTATTTGAGGAACTTTCTGCTGAAGCTAATGCTCTTATGGAAAAGACATCCAAATTTAGAACAACTCTTAAGGCCACAGACGACAAAATTTTGTCAGAAACTATGCACTAAATAATGGTCAAGAAGTCACATTTTGTGCTTAAACTCTACACATTTATATTGTACAATGTTCATTGTATAAAAGGGGGAGCCTAACAGAAGGAGGACACCCAAGTGAGTGAAGAGTTCAAAGAATTCATTACTTTCGTAGTGAAAGCCAAGGACGGTAAAGAAATTGAAATGGCTGTTATCGACCAGTTTGAGTTCGAAAATAAGGGATATGTTGCAGCGGCTCTTGTAGATGGAGATACAGTCAGCAATGACGGATGTTACATATATCGCGTTAAGGTTGGAGAGGAAGATTTTAAAGTAGAAAAAATCACCAACCAAATCGACTACAATCGAATAGCCGAAGCCTATATGGAAATGAAATGATTTAAACCAGCCAAGTAGGCTGGTTTATTTACGCCATAACATTTGTTTATGGTATACTAAAAACAGAAATTAATTTTTGAAAGAATTAAAATAATAAATTAAACAGGCGGAATAATGAGAAGGTTCAAATTAAAGCAGGTAGAAAATTATATCGCTCTTTTTAGAAAGATAACTGAGGCGGTTTTTATGGAGTTATCTGCCGATGGTATTGCCAAGGCTAATGAGTATTTGCAGACCTGTCAGCAAAAGGCAATCGAGCTAGGGGAGTTTATTGAAGGTGAGGAGGGCTTAGGCCATCCTACTGTCACATGCCTAGAAGAATTTTGCGAGGCAATCTATCAAGTAAACGAAGGCATACTCGGCGAGGAGGGCCTAGCACCAGAGGTTGCTAAAGTCACCTTAGACAATGTTATCGATCGTATAGAGGCAAGCGCTGCTAGAGATATTGTCATAAACAAGGTGGTAGTATTTTTGCCATACAAGGCGTGTATGTGGGATTCCCTTGAAAGTGTTTGGCGAAAGAAAAAGGAAGAGGATAACACGGAGGCATTTGTAATTCCAATTCCATATTATGAAAAGAATCCTGACGGCTCCGTTAAGGAAGTAATCTATGAAGCAGACCAGTATCCTGAGGATGTGCCAGTTGTTTCTTTTGAGAAGTTTGATTTTGAGGCAGCTCAGCCAGATGAGATATATATCCATAATCCTTATGACGATTTGAACTTTGTCACAAGCGTTCACCCATTTTTCTTTAGTGAAAATCTCAAGAAGTTTACGGATAAGCTTGTATATATCCCTTATTTTGTTTTAGCAGAGCCAAATCCAGATGATCCAAATGTAGTTGAAAGTATCAAGCATTTTGCATTAACAAAAGGTGTTGTAAATGCCGATGAGGTAATTCTTCAGTCCGAGGCAATGAAGAAGGTATATGTTGAGGCCTTGGTAGGACATTTTGGGGAGGAGACACGCCCTGTTTGGGAAGCAAAAATCAAGGGTACGGGCTCACCAAAGTTTGACAAGATTCTTGCCATGAAGGATCAAGAGGTGGAGGTTCCAGAGGAATGGCTTAAGATAATTGAAAAGTCAGATGGCACCAGAAAAAAAGTGGTGTTCTACAACATTGGTGTAGTGCCTATGCTAAATGCAGAGGACAAAATGGTCGATAAAATTGAAGATGTCTTAAAGATTTTTAAGGAAAATAAGGACGATGTGGCGCTGCTATGGAGACCGCATCCACTTATGGTATCTACAATGGAAAGCATGATGCCTGATTTGGCTAAGCGATACATTTCCATAGTAGAAAATTACAAGGCAGAGGGATGGGGCATTTATGATGACACCCCAGACATGGATAGGTCAATCATTATCAGTGATGCCTACTATGGGGACCAGAGCAGTATCGTTCAGCTGTATGAGAAGCTAGAAAAGCCTATTATGATACAAAATCCAGAAATACTTAACGCTTTATAATAGAAAGGGGAAGCAGATGTTTGAGTTAAATGCATCTATGATGTGCGCTAATTTTGGTCACTTAGCTCGGGAGATTACAGATTTAGAAAATGCAGATATCGACTCATTTCATATTGATATTATGGATGGTCGTTATGTGCCTAACTATGCCATGTCCTTAAATGACATGAGATATATTGCGCGTTCTACCTTCAAGCCACTTGATGTACATTTGATGGTAGAGCACCCAAATAACACCATAGAGCTTTTTATTCATAATCTTCGTAAAGGCGATACAATCTACATTCATCCAGAGGCAGAGTATCATCCATCTACCACCTTACAAAAGATAATAGATGCGGATATGATTCCTGGTATAGCAATCAATCCTGGTACAAGTGTGGAGACAATAATGGAGATGCTTCAGATTGTAGATAAGGTACTTGTTATGTCGGTAAATCCAGGTAATGCTGGTCAGATGTATCTGCCTTATGTAGGCCAGAAAATTGAGAAGCTTCTTAAAATGAAAGAGGAAATGGGCTTCAAGCTCTACTGGGATGGAGCTTGCTCAGCGGACAAGATTTTGACTTACGCACCTATGGGCATGGATGGATTTGTACTTGGTACAACCTTGCTCTTTGGCCGTGGTCGCGCCTACGGAGATATCATAAAAGATATTAGAGGCATGAAATTATAATAAACGAAGTATGAAGGGGTCTAATAATTGGGAGGTACGCTTATGAATGTTGCCATAGTTTTAGCAGGTGGAATCGGAGCAAGGCTGGGGGCCGACGTGCCAAAGGCATTTGTTCCAGTAAAGCAAAAGCCACTTATAATTTATTGCCTTGAGGCTTTAAATTCCAACAGTCAGATAGATAAGATTCAGATTGTGGCAGCAGAGGACTGGATGGCACAGGTAGAGGAGTGGACCAAGGAATATGGCGTAGCCAAAAAGGTTATTGGCTATTCTGTGCCTGGTGCAAACAGACAGCTTTCCATTGTAAGTGCCTTAAATGATTTGCGAGAAGTGGCATCGCCAGGGGATTATATTTTGATTCACGACGCAGCACGACCACTTTTGACAGACCAAATTATAAATGACTGCTTCGCTGGAATGGATGGCTACGACGGAGTGTTGCCAGTACTTCCTATGAAGGACACGGTCTACCTTAGCAAAGACGGTAAACAGGTGGATGAGCTTTTAAATAGAGAGGAAATCTTTGCCGGCCAGGCACCGGAGGCTTTTGTTTATGGCAAGTATTTGGCGGCCAACAACAGTCTTGTAGAATCTGGCAAGATAGGATCAATTAATGGCTCAACAGAGCCGGCAGTATTAGCAGGGATGAAGATACACTTGATTCCTGGCGATGAAAACAACTTTAAGATCACGACTCAAGGCGATTTAGATAGATTCGCAGAGATTGTGAAGTGAAGAGATTTTGAAATGCAAATATCTTAAACAGGAGCTAAAAGCAAGTAATTGGAGAATATGAAGGCACTGGTATTAAAAAATGTTGGACAGCTAAATATCGAGGAAGTTAAAAAGCCAGAACCAGCGAAAGGCGAAGTCCTTGTAAAAGTTGGCGCTTGTGGCATTTGTGGCTCTGATATTCCAAGAGCTTATAAGGATGGTGCCCACAACATGCCTTTGATTATTGGTCATGAGTTTGCAGGCACTGTTGAAGCAGTGGGAGATGGTGTGGATAACTCTTGGCTAAAAAAGAAGGTTGGTGTATTTCCTCTGATTCCTTGCAACAAGTGCCAGTGTTGCCTAGATAAAAAATATGAGATGTGCTCATCCTACTCTTATCTTGGCAGTCGTCGAGATGGTGGATTTGCAGAATATGTTTCTGTTCCAGAGTGGAATTTGATAGAGTTGCCCGAGTCTATTACCGTGGAGCAGGCAGCTATGCTTGAGCCAATGGCTGTTGCAGTACACGCCATTAGACAAGCCCTTAAGGTAAAGGGTTATGATGTGTTAGGTAAGCTAGAGGCGCAAATTCTAGATAAAAGCGTAGTTGTAATGGGGCTTGGTACTATAGGTCTTTTAGTAACAATGTTTTTAAAAGACCTTGGTTTTAAAACCGTATACACGGTAGGAAATAAAGAGACTCAGTTAAAGATGGTAAAGGAACTGGGAATAAGTGAAGATGACTACTGCGATATAAATGTCTGGGATGAAATAGATTGGATTCGCAGCAAAACTATGGTGGATGGAAATTGCCATGGGGCAGATTTCTTCTTCGAGTGTGTGGGCTCAAGTAGAAGTCTTGATGCAGGTATTTACAGTTGTGCTCCAAGCTCAGTGGTGTGTACAGTAGGCAATCCTCATGGGGATATGGATTTAAAGCGCCACACTTATTGGAAGATTCTTCGAAACCAGCTTACACTAGTGGGCACGTGGAATTCTTCATTTACTCACGATAGTAGTGACGATTGGAACTATGTGGTTGATAGATTAAGTCAGGGTAAAATTAATCCCCAAAAACTTATTAGTCATGAGTATGATTTAGACCACATCTGTGGCGGATTTGAAATAATGCGCGACAAGAGTCAAGAATACATAAAGATTATGATGAAGTTTATTGCAAACAAAGATGATTTATTATAAAATTTTCTCCGTAAACGTTTAAAATTATCTGTTTAACAGGGTGCGACAACCCTTCATTATATTTATAAGGATTTATTTTTTAAAGGAGTTTTGAAAATGGAAGAATGGAAGAATTTTGACCAGTTAGAGTCATACAAGGCTCTTCAAGGTCTCAAGAGTCAGGTTGAGCTCAAGTCTGTTATGGCAGGAGCAAACGGTGCAAAGCGCGTCGCAGAGTATTCTGTTCCTATGTCAAACGGCATGGCATACAACTTTGCAGCAAAGCAGGTAGATGATACTGTTCTTGCTACACTTCAAAAGCTTGCAGATGAGGCGCAGCTTACAGACAAGTACGCAGCCCTCTACAACGGCGAAGTTATCAACACAGGTGAGAAGAGACTTGTTCTTCACCAGCTTACACGTGGCCAGCTTGGCAATGATGTTATGGCTGATGGCGTTAACAAGAGAGAGTTTTATGTAGAGCAGCAGAACCGTATCGCTGAGTTTGCAAACAAGGTACATGCAGGTACAATCGCAAACGAAAAGGGTGAGAAGTTCACAACTGTAGTTCAGATTGGTATAGGTGGTTCTGATCTTGGTCCTCGTGCTATGTATCTTGCACTTGAGAACTGGGCTAAGGTTACAGGTACATTCAAGATGGAAGCTCGTTTCATTTCAAACGTAGATCCAGACGATGCTGCATCAGTTCTTGCAGGTGTTGATGTTGCTCATTCAATCTTTATTTTGGTTTCAAAGTCAGGTACAACACTTGAGACACTTACTAACGAGTCATTTGTTAAGGATGCCCTTGCAAAGGCAGGTTTAGATGCATCTAAGCACATGATTGCTGTTACATCTGATGCTTCTCCACTTGCAAAGTCATCTGATTACCTTGATGCATTCTTCATGGATGATTACATCGGCGGCCGTTACTCATCTACATCTTCAGTAGGTGGCGCAGTGCTTTCACTTGCATTTGGTCCAGATGTATTTGCTAAATTCTTAAATGGTGCAGCAGCAGAAGACAAGCTTGCTTGCAATACAGACATTCGTAAGAACCCTGCTATGCTTGATGCCCTTATCGGTGTATACGAGAGAAACGTTCTTGGTTTCGAGACAACAGCAGTTCTTCCATATTCACAGGGACTTAGCCGTTTTCCAGCTCACTTACAGCAGCTCGACATGGAGTCAAACGGCAAGAGTGTTAACCGTTTCGGCGAAAAGATTAACTACGTTACAGGTCCAGTTATCTTTGGTGAGCCAGGTACTAACGGTCAGCACAGCTTCTATCAGCTCCTTCACCAGGGAACTAACATCATTCCACTTCAGTTTGTTGGTTTCAAGAATAGCCAGATGGCTACAGATGTTGTTATTGAGGATAGCACATCTCAGCAGAAGCTTTGCGCTAACGTAGCAGCTCAGATTATGGCATTTGCTTGCGGTAAGGATGACGAGAATCCTAACAAGTACTTTGAGGGTAACCGTCCATCATCAATTATTGTTGGTGACAAGCTTACTCCAGAGACACTTGGTGCTCTTCTTGCTCACTTTGAGAACAAGGTTATGTTCCAGGGCTTTGTTTGGAACCTTAACTCATTTGACCAGGAAGGTGTTCAGCTTGGTAAGACTCTTGCAAAGAAGGTTCTTGCTGGCGATACATCAGATGCTCTTGCAGCTTACGCAAACTTGCTTAATATTTAATTAAAAAATTATAAAAAATAGCTATCCGTATTGCGATAGCTATTTTTTTTAGTTACTATTATTCAAGGTATATAAGAGCGGTTGATTTTAATCAATTAGATATAGGCTCGCAGGAGAAAGCAATGGAAAATAAATACGAGGATGCAGAGCTAGAATCGGTTAAAAAGACATTTGCGGGAGAAAAGAACAAGCTTGCAAAGATGACTTTTAATGAAAAGGTTGAGTATATCTTTTCCTATTATAAGTTGCATATTTTTGCAATCCTTTTAGCGGTTATAGCTTTGGTGTGGGGAATTCATCACGCACTTACTTACGTTAGATACGAATTCTACGGTTTGGTTGTCAATTCAAGTGAGGTTGATAGCAGCCGCCAGCAGGATATACATGATTATCTAGGGATGGGAAAGCACGAGGGTGTTAGCATATCTTCAGATGTATATTCTGATGAGCGAGGTGACATGGCCTACGGCAATCGACTAGATCTTTTGATAGCCACTGGGCAGATGGATTTTGCCTTCACAGATGAGGCAGGCCTTGAATATTTAGAGGATAACTTGTTTCACAGTAAAGAGGAATTGGATGTCAGTTTGGAGTTACTGAAAGAATATGGTACTATCACAGGGGATAAGCCGGCAAAGGATATTTCAGGTAGCCCAATTCAAGAGTATTTTGGCTTGGAAGATGATGTTCACTACCTGTTTTTCTATCCAGGGGAACTCAACAAGGATAAGTTAAAAGCATTTAAGAAAATGTTAGATGAAATAGAAGCTGGTACTATCAAATAATGATAGAGACTCTTCTATATATATAAGAAATAGGACAAGACTAGTCCAATAGAAATAGGAGTATAGGTTTTGGGAAAGCTTTTTGACAACAAATTTATTGATGGAATTAACAAGATAGCAGATGTATTTATACTTTGCTTTTTCTTTTTAGTATGTTCCATTCCTGTATTTACAATGGGAGCATCAATGACAGCCATGTACTATACAATGCACAAGTGTATTTTTAAGAACCGTGGCTACACAACAGATTTTTTCCGTTCATTCAAAGAGAACTTCAGACAGGCAACTGTATCGTGGGTAGTCTTTTTAGTTCTATTTACAATTCTCACTGGAGATATCTACATCATGCGCAACTTTGTAAAGCCAGATAGTCCATTTGCGGCAGCAAGCATATTTTTTACAGTATTACTGGTGTTTACAATAGTTTGGATGACCTATCATTTTGCTTATATTGCGCGCTTTGAAAATGGCATCAAAGCGTCCTTTAAGATATCAGCTATATTTTTAGTAGCAAACATTGGCTGGTCGCTACTTATAGCTGTGATAATTGGAATAGTTCTGTACTTAACATACAGATTTGTGTTTTTAGTAATCTTCCTTCCGGTTATCTTGCCAGGGGTGCTACATCCAATTTTGGAGAAAGTATTCCGCAAGTATATGTCTCCGGAGGACCTAGCTAAGGAAGACGAACAATAATGTAATACACTCCAGGAATAAACCTGGAGTTGTTTTGCTATATAGGAGTACCTATAGGGTGAAAATATATTGAAAACGTGGGAAAAACTGGCTATTGACAAAATATTACATGTGTGATACAACTGTACTAGAACAGATAATACAGCCCACGGGGAGGAAATAAATGATCCAACTTAATTACAGGGATGCCAAACCGATATATGAGCAAATTAAAGATGGTTTAAGGCGTCTTGTTGTTTCCGGAGCCGTAAAAAAAGATGAGAAACTTCCTAGTGTACGTGAGCTTGCCACTAGTCTTTCGATAAACCCCAACACAATTCAGAAGGCTTATCGTGAGTTAGAGCAAGAAGGGTACATTTACACAATTGCGGGTAAAGGTAGTTATGCTGCTGAACGAGCGGATGTTGTATCAGGGAGGAATATGGAACTAATGAAAGAATTTGATGAAATAGTTAAAGAACTTTTGTATCTCTGTGATGATAAGGAAATCCTTATTCAGCGAATAGAAGAACTGGCGAAGGGAGGTCCTAATCATGATAGAAGTTAAGAACGTTACAAAGCGCTTTGGCGATTTTATTGCTCTTGACGATTTAAATATGCATGTAGAGCGTGGCGCTATTTATGGTCTTGTTGGTCCAAATGGTGCTGGTAAATCCACTATCATTAGACATATCTGCGGTGTTTATAAACAGGATTCGGGAGAAATCACAATAGATGGTGAAAAGGTTTTTGAGAATGAGAGCCTCAAAGGAAAGATGGCAGTCATTCCTGATGACATTTTCTTTTTCACTCAGGCAAATACTTTGGATATGATGAAGTTCTATAAGAACATGTATCCAAATTTTGATGAACAGCTTTTTCACAAGATAGCTGCTTGTTTTCCAGCAATCAATATGAAAAAGATGATACGTACTCTTTCAAAGGGTATGCAAAAGCAGGTTGCATTCATGCTTGCTGTTGCCTCTAAGCCAGAGCTTATGGTTTTAGACGAGCCAGTTGATGGCTTAGACCCAGTTATGCGACGTCAGATTTGGAGCCTTATTATGGCAGACGTAGCAGAGCATGGTCTTACAGTTCTTATCAGTTCTCACAACCTTCGAGAACTTGAGGATGTCTGCGACCACGTAGGTATCATGAACAACGGTAAGATTCTTATTGAAAGATCACTTGATGATTTACAGACGTCCATCACCAAGATTCAGGTTGCCTTTGAGAATGAGATTCCAAAGTTCCCTGATAATATCGAGGTGCTTAAACAAATTACAAATGGACGTGTTCATACACTTATTGTAAAGGGAGAACCACATGCTGCGGAAACAGCTATTTCCCAACTCAATCCACTGCTTATGGATGTGCTTCCTCTTACACTTGAAGAAATATTTATTTATGAGTTAGGAGGTGAGAACTATGCAGTCAAAGACTTCATTTTTTAATAAGGCTTTATTTAAAAAAAATCTTAGTAGAACATGGATTGTTGGCGTAGTATATTTCATCATCCTACTGATTATATTACCTATTTACTATGTACTTAATACAGGTAACTCGGATAACTACATAGTGCAGTACGGTTACAATAAGGAGATGGCTTTTCTATCTCAGATGGATGCCCTTCCAGCAGCCGAGTTTGGGTTTGCAGTTTCGATTGTAGTTATAGTTATCACCTTTTGGTATCTATTTAATAAGCGAGACAGTTACATGATTCATTCATTCCCTGTTAGTCGTAAGACTTTGTTTTGCACAGGCTTGCTGTCATCGTTAATTATTAGTATTACACCAGTTGTACTTACAGCTATTATTATGACTTTACTTGCTGCATCTTCAGGTATTTATACCTTTGCGGCAATATGGTACTGGGTCTTTCATACTGTAGTATCTACCCTTATATGCACATCAATCGCATTGTTTGCAGTGATGTGCTCTGGTCAGTTAATCACAGCTATTTGCTTTTATGCCATCTTCAATTTCTTGTATTCGATGATGGAAACATCATTTAGGCTAGTAGCATCGAGACTTATGTTTGGTATGGCTTACATATCTCGATTTGAGTGTAGCCCTCTTTCTCCAGCTATTTATTTGAGAGAGAAATGTGGTGTTGATATAAGTATAGAGTATGACAACTATGGAAATATTTCCAAGTTTACTACTAGTTATACAGGCGTAAAGTACCTAGTTATATATTTGATTGTTGCGGCAGTTATTGCTATTTTGGCCTTTTTACTTTACAAGACCAAAAAGAACGAGAGAGTTCATGATTTTATAACGGTACCAATTTTTAAGCCGGTATTTTGTGTGGGCGTGTCATTTTTTGTATCAATGGTACTTGGCACTATGGCAAGCTCTACGATAGCGTCCTTTGGCAAGTACTCATATGATGCCAAGTACATAATGGCTATATTGTTTGCACTAGTTATTGGAGTGATACTCTTCTATGCAACCAATATGATGATTGAAAAGACTCTTAGAGTTTTTGATATGAAGAGAGGATTTCACTGTGCATATTATTCAATTGCAGCTTTGGTGATTTTCCTTTGCTTAAGATTTGATGCTTTTGGTGTTGAGAGTAAAGTGCCAGATGTAAAGGACATTGAGTGGGTCGGCGTTCAGTCTGAGTACACCATGACATTTACTGACCCAAAAGAAATAGCAAAGATAACAGAATTGCATAAGATTCTCATTGATGACAAGAAGGAAATTCGCAATCTCGAGTATTTCCGTCAGAATGAGCAGGCCACTTTACTTACTATCAAGTATAAGCTTAAAAATGGTAAGACTGTATCTAGATATTACAACATGATGGATATAGAATCACCATTTTCAACTGCTGATTACACGGCTGCAGCTCAGCCATTCTTGGATTACTTAAATAGTCCAGAGATAATCAAGGAGCATATATTAGGAAACATTTGGAACGATTGTGATGTTACAAATGTATATTTTGAAAAGATAATACAAACAGAAAACGGCAACTACGTTACCTACCCTGCTGAACTTGATGTCACAGAGTCGGAACGTTTAGCAAAAAATAAGCGTGTTTATAAAGCACTGCTTAAAGATATAGACAATGGAAGAGTTTTGAACACAGAATTTGGACAAGTTGCATGGGACGATAGTAGTGCTCTTGCAAATCAGTTTGAAGTCACATTAGAAAATAAAAATGTTGAATACTTCTCTGATGAGCAGACATTCGATGAGTGGGAGTACTATGTACCACTGTACAATCGGACCATTACTATATCGCTAAATCCAAAGTGTGAAAACACTATAAAGGCTCTTACGGATGAAGGCTATTTAGATAATGCATCAGAAATAGTTACTAGGGCCTATTACTACCAATAAAATAATTTAGGTAGTAATCTTGAAATTGTTTACATCTTAATTCTCTATCCGATAGTAACTACTTGTAGTTACAAATCTCTCTAACCACCCCGGGGTCCTCTCAGCCCTGGGGTAAAGTTTTTTGAAATTTTTGTTAAATTTTTTGAAAAAAGGTATAAAGTTTTATTAAAGAGGTACCGATAACAGTATTGTAAAGAAAAGATTACTTTGAGATGTTGGAACAAAATCCGCAGAATTCAAGGGAGGAAAGGAGTGTGTCGATATGCGTATAGAGGCTTATAATCAGGTAGCACAACTATATCAATCATCAAACACTAAAAGCGCATCACAGACTGCAAAAGCAAATGGTATGGGCCGTGATGAAGTTCAAATCTCTTCAACTGGCAAGGATTACCAAGTAGCAAAAGCAGCAGTTTCTGAGGCAGCCGACATCAGGGAAGACTTAGTAGCAGACATTAAGGCAAGAATTAAAGACGGAACATATGAAGTCAGCACTGATGATTTCGCAGAGAAATTGTTATCTGAAGTTGGATCAATCTTTTAGTTTTTGTGAGGTTATTGCGTGGCTAGTTTAATGGAAGAATTGCTCTTAACTATGGATGGTGAAACGGAGCAGTATGAAAAGTTAATTAATCTTAATGGAGAAAAGAAGGATTCTATTATCCATAAGAAACTTGACGTACTCGAGGCTATTACCGTTCAGGAGCAAGCCATCGCAGACGCCTTATTGGAGCTTGAAAAAAAGCGCCAAGATTTACTGTGCAGTATTGCAGCAGTAATGGGGCACGAGGGTGAGCCTATTACCGTATCATGGATGATCGATAATATGGCAGGCCAGCCTGTAGAAAGACAGCAGCTTATTGCAGCAAAGGATAAGCTCAAGGAAGCTGCGGCAAATGTGCAAGTGTTGAATTTTCAGACACAGAATTTGTTACGTCAGGCAATAGAGATGGTGGAGTTTGATATTACTCTTTTAAAGAGTGCAAAGCAGGCACCACAGACATCTAACTATGGCAGAGATGCAGAGACTACAGGGAATCTTTTAGGTAAATCAGGATTTGATGCTAAGCAATAGGAAACGGATGTCCTTAAAGAAGTATCAGTTTACTTTTGGAGGGACACGACTATGGCTAATAGCTTTGGAAGCTTATATGTTGGGGCATCTGGCCTTCAGTCAGCATCACATGGTTTAAATACAACAGCAAACAACCTTTCTAACGTAAATACCGAGGGGTACGTGCGTGAGCAGGTTGTTTACGAAGATAGAGATTATAGAAAAATAGGAAACGCATCGATCAGCACACAATATGCTGGTCTAGGCGTGCAAGTTGGAACTATCGTCCATGCTCGCGATATCTTTTTAGATAAAGCATATCGTACAGAGAGTGGGCGACATTCTTTTTATGACGCTAGCTCAGAAGCAGTTCAGGAGGTTATTACTCATCTGCAGGAGACTGATGGGCAGGCTTTCAAGGATGCCATTGACGATTTGTACAAGGCATTTGAGGAGTTTGCAAAAGATCCTTCAGATACAGTAAATCAAAACCTGGTATTGCAGAAGGCTAGTCTTTTTTTGAGCCGTGCTAAGGCTGTTCAAACTGGATTTGAAGATTATCAGCGTATTATCAATTCCAAAATCATTGAGGATATAGACAGAGTCAATGCTATTGGAAAGGAAATGGTTGATTTAAATAAACGTATTCAGGCAATCGAAGCAGCACATGTGGAGAAGGCCATGAATTTAAGAGACCAGAGAGATTTATTGTTAGACGAGCTTTCAGGTCTTGTGAGAGTTACCAACTACGAGGAGGACGTTAACGGAGTTCTTCATATTGATATAGAGGGTGCCGAGTTTTTGGATGAGGTTACCTTCCACGAGATAGGTGCATTAGTTGATAAAAAGAACGAGTTTGTTACACCATATTGGACTCATCTTTCAGAGCCAAAGAAGGATTACTACTATCCAGTATTTGATTTGGAAGCAATCAGTGCTACAACAGGTTCTGATATTGGAGAGATTAAAGCACTTCTCCTTGCAAGAGGCGATGACTGGTGCGACTATCGTGACTTCTATGACGATGTAACAGGCAAGTACCTTTCTTCAGATAACTATGAGAAGGGTATTGCAAACTCAACAATGATGAATTCAGAGGCGGAGTTAGATACTTTGATTCATCATCTAGCTGTTAATGTTAATAACATCCTAAGCCCAATAGCAGAGGTTGGGGAGATTTATACAAACAATCAGACAATCAGCTATGTAGATGCAAATGGCGATACTGTCACAATCAACACAGCTGACGCAGACCAAAAGAAAATCAGAATTTTGGATGAGCGAAACGTATCGGTTGGTAGCGACGGAGAGCTTCCACCAAGAGAATTGTTTGTACGAATTGGTTGTGATAGATATACAGCAGTTAATGCAACTATTACAGAAAACGGACAGACAACCCAGAAGACAATTTATTTATACAACGAGGAAGATACAACTGATTCTTCAAAGTGCTATACATTAAAAGGTTTACATATAAACGAAGATTTGGTTAAGCAGGAATCTTACATTCCTCATTTAAAGATGCACGACAACAAGCTTGCAGTAGACTACGATATCGGAGCAGCTTTAAGTGAAATCTGGGATGCCCAGGAATTTAACCTTAATCCAAGTGATACAACACCATGCGGATACAAGGGATTTTATGTAAAGTGGATAGGTGAAATCGGAAATATTGGAACAGTTTACCAGTCCACAGCTGCTTCTTTGGAAGGTACCAAAGAGCAGATAGAATTTAGCCGACAGGGCGTTATCGGTGTAGCTTCTGACGAAGAACTTACAATAATGATTAAATATCAGTCAGCTTATAACGCAGCTAGCCGATATATAAATGTAGTAAATGAAATGATTGAGCATTTGATAACAAGCTTGTTCTAGAAGCTTGAAAGAGGACTAACTTATGTCATCAACATTTTTTGGATTAACAATCGCATATTCTGGTCTTAATACAGCACAGGCACAGATTAATACAACTGCCAACAATATTTCCAATGTAAATACAGATGGATATAGCAAGCAGGTTTTAAATACTGTTGCAGCATCAGCACTTAGATGCTACCAGAGCTGGGGAACAACAGGTACTGGTGTAGAGGCAACATCTGTTACTCAGTGCAGAGATTTGTATTATGACGAGAAATATTGGAATAACGAATCTGCACTTGGATTCTACAAGAAAAAGCAGTATTACATGGATCAGATTGAGGACTATTTCTCAGAGACCAATAACAACACAGGCTTTGCCACAATTTATGCAAAGATGTTCAATGCTATGAGCACATTGCAGGGAAGCCCTGGTGATGAAACAGTTAGAAAGCAGTTTATATCTAATGCAAAGCAGCTTACTGAGTACTTCAACCAGATGTCTACTCAGCTTCAGGACTTGCAGAACTCTATTAACGATGAGATTAAGACTGCTATTGATTCTATCAACTCTATTGCCGAGAAAATCGCCATTTTGAATAAGCAGATTAACGTAATCGAGCAGGGCGGTGGACGAGCAAACGAGCTTAGAGACCAAAGAGCTGTTCTTGTAGACGAGCTTTCTCAGATGGTTGACGTAAAGGTTACAGAAGAGCAGGTTATCAACTCAAATGACCCTGAGCGATATACTGGTGCAACCTACTACAGAGTAAATATCAATGGGCAGAATCTTGTTGATACATATGAGTACAACACCCTTTCAGTTGTTTCAAGAAAGACTGAGGAAATGTACAACCAGTCAGATGTTGACGGTTTGTACAGCATTGTCTGGACAAGAGATGGAGACAAGTTTAATGCTACACCTTCTTCAAGCGGCGGTTCTTTAAAGGCTATGTTTGAAGTTAGAGATGGTAACAACAACGAAAATCTCCATGCTAAGGTAAAGTCAGCAACAAGAAATACAATCACAGTAACAAACCTAAGCATTACAGATATCAACGAGTTTAACATGCCTCAAAAGGGCTTGATTAATACAAATGCTAGAGACTACACCTACAACAGCTTTTCATTTAATACAGATGAGAATGGAAAGGTTGTCTCAATCACATTTAATTTGGACCAGAATTTGAGTGGTACTGAGGCAGATAATCTTGCTTCTCAGGAACTACAGGTTGGTGACGATGTGGATTACATGGGAATCCCATACTATCAGAACCAGATGAATCTTTTCCTTAGAAGCTTCTGTGAAAAGTTCAACCAGATTGAGCAAAGCGGTGTGGATTTGGATAACAATCCAATGGGTGCATTCTTTGTTGCTAGGGATACAATAGATTCCCTTGTAGAGCATCAGATGAATGACGCTTTATTTACAGAGACAGACCTTGGTGGTGGCAATATTCAAAAAGAAGGCGTCACATTATATAGCACTAAGGACGCAAATGACGATACTAAAAAATACGAGACATACTATCAGCTTACAGCTGGCAATATTACAATAGCCAGAAAGTCTGATAAGGATTCAAGAGTTTTTGCTACAACTACAGCTGAAAATTATTATTCAGGTGTGGATGCAGCTGATATAGTTACACAGCTTCAGGATTTGCAGAGCAAGGTTAAGTTGTTTAGAGGTGGCGGAGGTAACGCATTCCTCCAGTGTATCTACGCAGATGTTACTGTAGATACCCAAGAATGTAAAATCTTCACCAAGAACTTCACCAACATTCAGCAGGTTATTTCTCAGCAGAGAATGTCCATCGCCGGTGTCGATGAAGATGAAGAAGCACTGGATTTAGTAAAATTCCAGAATGCATACAACCTTGCATCTAAATGTATTTCAGTTTTCTCCGAAATATATGATAGATTAATTCTTCAGACAGGAGTCTGAGGCTTCTCCTTGGGGAGATGAGATAATGCTTTAGCATTATCTGCCACCCTGGCGAAGGGAAGCTGTCAGCAAAGCTGACTGATGAGGGGAAACGAGCTTGTATTAGAAAAAGAGGTACTATTATGAGAGTTACAAACAAAATGATAATGAAAAACGCTGCTTCAAACATCAATACAACAAAGGAATTTGTTGATAAGAGAAACAAGCAGATGACTAGCCAAAAGCAGATTGATCGCCCATCTGACGACCCTGTAATTGCAGTTCGTTCTCTTAGACTTGCTACAACATTATCTCAGGTAACTCAGTATCATACTAAGAATATTCCTGATGCAGCAAGCTGGCTTGATGTTACAGAGACATCACTTATCAACATCAGAGATATTATGAAAGACTGCCGTGAACTTTCAGTAATGAGTCCTAACGATACATACAACGAGCAGGATAGAAAGACTATGATTACTCAGTTTGAGTCTCTTCAAAAGCAGATGTTTGCTGAGGGAAATGCTGACTATGCCAACAGAACAGTATTTACAGGTTACAGAACTAACTGCAACCTTACTTTTACTGAAAATGAGGACGATACAAAGTATCGTGTAGACCAGAGCTTTAAAGTAGAAGATTATTTAGAAGAAAAGAGATATTATGCTGGCTCAGTAACTGTTCCAACAACAGAGGCTGAGGTTGGTGGAAATGCAATCTCAGACATTTCACTTCACAGCTATTATCGCATCAGAGTAAATTATGACCAGTTAGAGTCATTTAATAAGCTTGAGATTAAGTCTGCTTCAGGTAACATCGATTCATTATTTACAATGTATGCAGATCCAGCTGACGAGACTCAGGGCGTTATTACTAATAATACAACTCCAATTACGGACTCAACTGGAAATGTCAATGTTGCGGCATATTCAGTTACAGTCTATGAGAATGAAAAGGAATGGGCAGCTGCCGATACAACAGTTGATAACCCAATTATAGGCGGAGATAAGCTTGTTGGTGCTGACCAGATTATCGTTATCCGCGAGACTGGTGACATTATCTTTGGTGAGAATGTGGCCGCAAAGCTCAAGGAGGAAAAGGCTACAATCAATGTTCAGTACGACAAGATTGGCTTTGATAAGGGTGAGCTTCGCCCAGAGTATTACTACAACTGCAAAAAGATGCGTGACCCAAATATGGTAGGTGTTAACGACGCCAATCCTATTACATATACAAAGTTTGATGATGCAGGGGAACCAATATACTTTGATATCCAATACACAGTAGCAGCGAATCAGACAATATCAATTAATACAGAGGCATCGCAGGTATTTGATAGCTCAATTCAAAGAGATATTACAGAGATGATTGACGCAGTTCAAAACACAATTTACGCTCACAACAAGATAGATACAATTAAGAGTATGATGCGCGAGTCTCAGTACCAGTCTGACGAAAATCAGGAGTTCCTTAATAAGTGGTTAGATGCAGCAACAAAGGAAAAAGATTTCTTTGAAGATAATATGCAAAAACTTTTTGAAAGAGAATTAGGCAAAATTGATTCATATTATGCTAAAATAAATCTAGGAATCACTGATTTGGGTTGTAAGAAGGATTCTCTTGATCTTACAGAGAATCGAGTTGGCGACCAGAGGCAGACAGTTCAGAGTCTCCAGTCTAATAATGATGATATAGAATTATCCCAAATTATCATTGATTACACAGCTGCTTACACCGCATATCAGGCTTCGCTTACAGCTGCAGGAAAGCTTAGCGAATCAACATTACTAAATTATATTTAACTCAGGAGGAGAAGGGATAATGCGCGTAAAAACTAGACTATTCGGCGAAATAGAGATTTCCGATGAAAAAGTCATCAGCCTCGTGCATGGATTGATTGGTTTTCCAGACATGAAGCGCTATACACTCATTTTCGACGAAGAAAAGAAAGACAAAGGAAATATCATGTGGTTACAGTCTCTCGATGAGACAGATTTTGCAATGCCAGTTATGCTTCCTCATATTGTAAAGCCGGATTATTCACCAGCTTTTAACGTGGATTCTCTCGAGCAGTTAGGGGAGTTAACAGCAGAAAACACTTATGTACTGGTTACAGTTAGGGTACCAAAGAACCCTAAAGAAGCATCTGTCAATTTAAAGGCACCTATTGTTATCAACTCTGATACTAATGTTGGCGACCAGATAATTATCGAGGGCTCAGAGCCAGTTCGTTATCTGATTCATGATGCAATACATGGAAAGGATGGTGAGTAGCGATGTTGGCATTAACACGAAAAACAGGCGACGCAATTATGATCAACAACAACATCGAGATTACAGTCCTTGAGGTTCGCGGTGATCAGGTCAAAATTGGAATTTCTGCTCCAAAAGAAGTTTCAATCTATCGTAAAGAGGTATACTTAGAGATTCAGAAAGAAAACGAAGAGGCTCAAGGCATCAGTATGGATGACGTTGAAGCTCTTAAAAATCTTTTGTAATATAATACGTTTGTTACGCTCTCAAGCTAAAATCCACTCCGGTAGAGGGGTGGATTTTTTTACTTTATAGGAAATTGCTTTGCAATCTCCTATAAAGTAAAAAACACACTTTGTGTGAAAGATGTGTCTCGTCGACACTTGACTCTGAATTATCACAAATTTTTTTTATAATTACTATAAACTTTCGACCATTGTCAGTCGATAAAGATTTTAGAAAACTATAGATTTCTGTTTTTATGAAGGAAGAAGCAGAAAATAGATGTTTTAAATTTCCCATATTACAAGGATGTATATAGTCCATAAGGATTGGAGAATGGGACTTTAATCCAAGTGGCGAAGGAGGAAAAATGATGAAAATAGGCGAAGTAAGTAGCGCAGCAAGCAGCTACCAGGGACAGGGAAGTTCAGCAAAGACGGCGCCAGTACAGGCTACAACAGAAGGCAGACCAGTAGATTTTACTACAGCAGCAAAAGAAATTCGTGCCACAGAGGCTGAATATAAAAACCCTAATTTTGAGCAGGCTGAATCTGAAGAAAACTCAGCTGCTCAAGCTTCTAATTCTTTGAAGGAAGCTATTGAAAAGATTAATAAGGCACAAGGTAATGCTGAAGCAGTATTTGGTATCCACGAGGGAACAAACCGTGTAATCATCAAGATGGTGGATAAAGAGACGAGAAAAGTCATTAAAGAGTTCCCAGCAGAGGAAACTCTTGATTTACTTGCAAAGGCATGGGAACTTGCAGGAATCATGGTTGATGAGAAGAGATAGAACCAAATAGGAGGAGTCTT
>Ga0129307_1001612_pt1 | contig 22714 bp, 16 predicted proteins | sample P1105metagenome_FD_94437 | JGI IMG/M metagenome (GOLD analysis project Ga0129307, IMG submission 94437) | Capybara group fecal microbial communities from Wisconsin, USA - P1105 metagenome | ecosystem: Host-associated > Mammals > Digestive system > Large intestine > Fecal | place: USA: Wisconsin... | reverse complement strand
CCAAATGAATATATGCTTGCATTTAGCTTGCTGGTTGCTTCCTCCCCTTGGCCAATCTTAGTTCCCTCGCCAATCACTGTGTTCTCTGCGATGATTGCTTTGTCCAAAACACAGTTCTTACCGATTATGGCTCCTTCCATGATAATCGAATCACGGACGATTGTGCCTTCTTCTATTACAACGCCTGCGCCCAATACCGAATTGTAAATCTCTCCGTATATCTGCGCGCCCGCACCAACAATCGCCTTTTCCACCACCGCTGTGTCTGCAACAAATTGCGGCTCAATAATGTTTTGGTTGGTGTATATCTTCCAGAATTCTTCGTACAAGTTAAACTCTGGAATTAAATCGATAAGCTCCATATTGGCTTCCCAATATGAACCCAAGGTACCTACGTCCTTCCAATAGCTGTTAAATTCGTAGGCGTACATTGGTGAACCCTTTTCGTGTAGATACGGAATAATGTGCTTTCCAAAATCACAATTACTCTGCTCTCTAAGCGCCAAAAGTGATTCCTTAAGTGCTTTCCAACTGAAGATATATATTCCCATGGAAGCTAAGTTACTTCGAGGCTCAGCTGGCTTTTCCTCAAATTCGCTTATGCGTTTTTCGTCGTCTGCTATGACAACACCAAATCTTGATGCTTCCTCAATAGGCACAGGTATCACCGCAATCGTAACCTCTGCACCTTTACTTTTATGAAAATCTAACATGGCTTCATAATCCATCTTGTAGATGTGGTCGCCCGAAAGAATAAGTACATACTCAGGATTATAATTTTCCATGTATTTAAGGTTCTGGAAAATTGCATTGGCGGTTCCAGAATACCACTCACTGGTGTCGCTCTTCTCATATGGTGGAAGAACTGTCATACCTCCATTGTTTCTATCCAAATCCCATGGAATACCGATTCCAATATGAGAATTCAGAACCAATGGTTGATACTGAGTAAGAACGCCAACGGTATCAATTCCTGAATTGATACAATTTGAAAGAGGGAAGTCAATAATACGATATTTCCCCCCGAAAGAAACTGCTGGCTTTGCAACATCGGACGTTAGCACGCCCAACCTGCTTCCTTGCCCGCCAGCAAGAAGCATTGCAATCATCTCTTTTCTAATCATCCCTATCATCTGCCTTTCTCATGGTGTCAGTGAAGGATGTGCTAAAAACCCCGTGCACTCCCCTTGATTTCTAAAATACATCTGCACTCGGAAATCTAAAGCATGGACAGTCTACCTCGACAATATCCACAATCTATGTAATCAGTATAGCAAAGTGTCAAAATAGTCGCAATAATATTCGTAATTTTTTACCGTATCTTCACTAATAGTTTGACAACTTGCCATCAATATGTCGAAACAATATATTTTTTATTCAACTTCGACCTTTTTGAATGTTCAAAAAGACTTGAAACAAATCGCGTTTGGGTTTAATGTATTTAAGTTGAGAAATTTTTAATAAGAAGGAATACATCATGTACAAATTAAACTTTGACAACAAAATACATGTACATTTCATCGGAATAGGCGGTATAAGCATGAGCGGTTTAGCTGAAATATTGCTTGGCGCAGGCTTTACTATCTCTGGCTCTGACAGGGAATGCTCAGACTTGACTAAGCATCTTGAGGCTCTTGGAGCTAAGGTTTCTTATCCTCAGGCCGCTGCCAACATCACCGATGACATAGATCTTATTGTATATACAGCAGCTATTTCAGATGACAATCCAGAGTTTGTTGCAGCCAAGGCTTCAGGCACGCCAATGCTTACAAGAGCAGGGCTACTTGGAGAGATTATGGCCAACTACACTCGCTCAATCACAGTTTCTGGTACTCACGGCAAGACTACTACCACATCCATGATTAGCCAGATTCTTCTTGAGACAGCAGAGGACCCTACCATTTCTGTGGGCGGTATCCTCGATGCCATCCACAGCAATGTGCACGTTGGAGATAGCGACATTTTTATCACAGAAGCTTGTGAGTACACCAACAGCTATCATTCATTCTTTCCTAAGTACAACATTATCTTAAATGTAGAAGCGGACCACTTGGACTTTTTCAAGAATCTTGAAAATTATCGTGCTTCCTTTAAGAAGTTTGCTACAAACACTTCAGCCGATGGTATCCTTATCATCAACAACGAGATTGAAGATGTTAAATATTTTACTGAGGGGCTTGATTGCAAGGTCATCACTTATTCATTAAAGGGTGATGCCGATATGGTTCCTACAGATATTTCTTATAATGAAAAGGGCTTTGCAAGCTTTGTTCCTGTTTACAACGGAAAGTCTCTTGATAAAGTTAACCTAAATGTACCTGGAGACCACAACATCAGCAACGCTCTTTCTGCTATTGCACTTTGTTTGGAAATGGGTATCAGCTATGACCACATTAAGGCAGGTCTTGCAAAGTTTGGTGGTGCCCACCGCAGGTTCGAGCTTAAGGGTACATTTAATGGCGCAACCGTAGTTGATGATTACGCTCATCATCCAACAGAGATTAAGGCTAGCTTATCAGCTGCTGCAAACTATCCTCACAACAGAGTGGTTGTTTGCTTCCAGCCTCACACATACACACGTACACTTAGCTTTTTAGATGATTTCGCTGAGGCTCTTAGCGCAGCGGACGTAGTACTTCTTGCTGACATCTATGCAGCTAGAGAGCCAGATGTTTACGGAGTCAGCTCAAAGGATATTGCAGATAGAATAGAAAAGCTTGGAACTGAAGTACATTATTTAGGTTCTTTTGACGCCTGTGAAAAATTTTTAGAAAAAAATATTGTCAACAATGACTTGTTGATAACTATGGGTGCCGGAAACGTCTATTTAGTAGGCGAAAACTTACTTAACAGGTAGTTATCCACATTATCCACATTTTTTTGCTTAATTCTTATGCACAAAAATGTGGATTTTTTTATCCTTTTTTTTCTAAACTTGTAATACTTTTCCACATTATCCACAACACTCACAAACCCTTTATTTACAAGGGTTTGCGGCCCTTCTCCCCTTTTCTTTTTAAAATTATTTTGCTATAATTTGCCTCAGGTTATTAAGGAGAGGATAATATTATGGCTGACATCATGTTGCATACAAGTAATAACGCAGGATTCACTTGTGTTTCTAATACTTTTATCGATGATTTCATGAAAGATGCCAATGGGGAATACGTCAAGATTTACCTTTATCTACTTCGTTGTCTAAACAACGATGGAATCGAATTTTCCATCGGGCAGTTGGCGGACTGCTTGGACCACACAGAAAAAGACGTAATGCGCGCTTTACTTTATTGGGAGAAAGTTGGCCTGCTTCATCTTGAGTACACCTCAGATAACGAGCTTTCAGGAATCTGCTTAGTTGATGTGAATGGAACTGGTTCTTCGTTCACATCCGTAAATAACGCTGTAGGTTTAAGCACAGCTACCGAGGCTGTCGCTCCTACAGTTTCATCTAATAGACAGGCAGCGGTTCGTCCAAGCTACAGCGCCGACGAGCTTGATGCCTTCAAGGAAGAGGAGGCAGTTGAAGATTTAATTTTTGCCACCCAGACTTATTTAGGTCGTCCGCTATCTTACTCAGACACCAATACACTTTTGTTCTGGTATGATGGCTTACACATGAGTCTCGATTTGATTGAATATCTTATTGAGACTTGCCTAAGCAATGGTCACAATAGTTTCCACTACATGGACACAGTTGCCAGAAACTGGGCTGAGGATGGTATCACAACAGTAGAAGCAGCTAGACATTCTAGTTCTTCTCGCAACAACACTGTTTATTCCATCATGAAGGCCTTTGGCATCTCCGGTAGGGACCTTATTGAATCAGAGCTTAGCTACATAGATAAATGGACGAACACATACAGCTTTGGATTAGACATTATTTGCGAAGCTTGCAAGCGTACAGTGGTTTCCACCAACAAACCATCTTTCAAGTATGCAGATTCAATCCTTACAAGCTGGAAGAAATCAGCGGTCAAGACCTTGGACGACATAGGTCGCCTAGATCAGGAATTTGCTACTGCTTCTGTGTCAAAGCTTTCATCTGCTAACCGTGTTAGAAACGGCAGCACACAAGCTCAGAAGCCTAAGGCAAATAACAAGTTCCACAACTTTTCACAGCGAGAGTACGACTTCGCTGCTTTGGAGAAGAAACTGTTGGGTAATTAAAAAAGGGGGATTTACATGGCACTATCTAATGAGCAGTATGATGCACTTATGCGTCAATACAATCATAAGCAGGCACGTAACAACCAAATTGTTTCATATCGTACTGATGAAGTTTATGCTGCTATTCCTGCACTTTCTCAGTTGGATGAAGAAGTCTCAAAAGTTTCAATTTCATCTATTACCGCTATATTTGAAGGTCAGGATATTGCAGAGGCGGCAGCCGCTTCTAGACGCAAGCTTGCAGAATTGAGAGAGAAGCGCGCGGCTATGCTTGAGGCAGCTGGTTTTCCAGCAGATTATCTTGAGCCACCTTATGATTGTCCTGATTGCAAGGATACTGGCTTTATCGATGGCAAGCGCTGCCACTGTTTCAAGCAGGCAGCTATTAATATTGTTTACAAACAGTCAAATATTAGCTCCATTCTTTCTAAAGAAAATTTTGACCGTTTTAACTTAAATGTATACGACGATAATTACTTTGAGGGTAATTCTGACGTTAGCGCTCGGGCTACTGCACAAATAGCCTTAGAAAGAGCGCAAAACTTTGTGCAGAATTTTAAGACAAATGGTGGTAATCTCTTGTTGCTTGGGCAGACAGGGTGTGGTAAGACCTTTCTTTCCAACTGCATAGCGAAGGCTCTTTTAGATGAGGGAGTATCAGTTGTTTACTTCACAGCTTTTGAGCTTTTCCGCGTATTTGAAGAACAGACTTTCAAAAAGAATTCCTCAGCAGAGGATTTAAATGAGCATATATTTGACTGTGATTTACTTATCATAGACGACTTGGGCACTGAGTTCCAAAACTCTTTCACAACTGCAAGGTTGTTCCAGTGCCTTAACGAGAGACTTTTACAGAACAAATCGACAATTATTTCTACCAATCTCTCTCTAGAGGATATGCGTGATACATACAGTGAACGTATTACTTCACGGGTATTTTCTTACTACGAGCCGATAAAGCTTATTGGTGAGGATATCCGAATCAAGAAAGTAATTAACAAATAAATATTTTCAAGGAGCAAAACATGCCAAACAATGAAATCGTGTTGGAAAACACACCACCTATGGCAGAGCTTGGGTTAATCCCTCACAAGAGCTGTGAAGCCATCGCAGAGCGCGTTAACGATTACTTACTTCAGTGGAGACAGGAACGCAAAAGCGACCAATCTATTATTACTCTTGCTGGCTACCGTAGTGATTCCTACATTGTAGATGCAGAGTGTCCTCGCTTTGGTTCAGGTGAAGGAAAGGGTGTTATCAACCAGTCGGTTAGAGGTCTCGATTTATACATCCTTGTTGATGTTACTAATTACAGCCTCACTTACACTGTATGTGGCCACGAGAACCACATGAGCCCAGATGATATCTACTGCGATCTTAAGCGTATAATCGCAGCTGCCATGGGCAAGGCAAAACGTATCACTGTTATTATTCCTTTCCTCTATGAGGGAAGACAGCACCGTAGAAGTGCTCGTGAATCGCTTGATTGTGCAATGGCTCTTCAAGAGCTTGTTAACATGGGCGTAGACAACATCATCACATTTGATGCTCACGACCCACGTGTACAGAATGCTATTCCACTTCACAGCTTTGAGACAGTATCTCCTACTTATCAGTTCCTTAAGGGTATCCTCAAGAACTGCAAGGACTTAAAGCTCGACAATGATAATCTTATGATTATCTCACCTGATGAAGGTGGTACTAAGAGAGCCGTATACATGGCTTCAGTTTTAGGTGTTAATGTTGGTATGTTCTACAAGCGTCGTGATTACAGCCGCATAGTTGATGGCCGCAATCCAATCGTCGCTCACGAATTCCTTGGTAATGACGTTGCCGGCAAGGACGTTATCATCGTTGATGATATGATTTCTTCTGGTGAGTCAATGATAGATGTAGCTACAGAGCTCAAGAAGCGTAACGCTAATCGTATCTTTGTAGTTGCTACCTTTGGTCTTTTCACCAACGGTATGGCAAAGTTTGACCAGGCAGTTGCTGAGGGCATCATCTACAAGGTTGTTACAACCAACCTTACCTACCTCACAGATGAAGTTCAAAGCAAGGACTACTTTATCAAGTGTGATATGTCTAAGTACATCGCATACATCATCGATACACTCAACCATGATTGCTCTATCTCAGAGCTCCTCAACCCTTATGGTCGTATCGAAAAGCTTATCACACGATACAAAAACGGCGAATACTAAAAACAATGGGTCCCCACATTTTGTGGGGACCCATTGTTTTTTGAACCGAAGCTACAACTTTGCTGCCGCAGCCTCGTCACAAATAATTATTACGTCACGATGACGCTGGAGGATTGAGCCTGGGACGTCTTCTGTTACTGGGCCCTTTACAACTTTGGCTAGGGCCTCTGCCTTTGACTCTCCTGTTACAATCATTAGGATTCGCTTTGCATCCAAGATGGATTTGATTCCCATGGAGTACGCCTGCTTTGGCACATCTTCGATTTTTTCAAATAAGCGAGAATTTGCCTTAATCGTACTATCTGTTAGATTTACAAGATGGGTTGTTTCTGTAAAAGGTGTGCCTGGTTCATTAAATCCAATGTGTCCATTGCCTCCAAGGCCAAGGATTTGCAAATCCACTCCCCCAAGTGACTTAAGTAAGTCTTCATACTCTTTGCACTCTTCTTCTGGAACGTTAGCCATTCCATTTGGTAGGTGAGTGTTGGCTATATCTATATCTACTTTGGAAAATAAATTTTCATTCATGAAATAGTGGTAGCTGTTCTTGTCGTCGTCGGCAAGTCCCCTGTATTCATCAAGGTTTACTGTTTTAACATCCTGAAAAGTTATTTCTCCCTCCTTATACTTTTCAACCAGTGTTTTATACATGCCAATAGGTGTTGTTCCTGTGGCCAAGCCTAGCACACTATCATTTTTAAATTTAATCTGATCAGCAACAATCTGGGCTGCTCTTATGCTAGCTTCTTCATAATTTTTCTCTTTATAAATTCTCATTTCCTTAATTACTCTCTATTCTTTTGATAATATATTTTTAAGAGTTAGCGCTTTTACTCCTTCAAGTTCATTATAGAAAGTGAAAAAGATTAGCGTCAATCAAGCCGGGTGCTTCTGTAACACCTTTCATTCAAATCAATTACTTTTGCTATTTTGATGTTAGTACTTTCATAAATTAGCTAAAAGATTGAGATTACACTATTTGTTTTTTTATAATATAAACATAAGATTTAGGTTTATTTCCGGCTAGCTAGCTGTAAAAGGAGATACAAATGGACAAAAAGCAAGAAATCCTTAACCAAATACAAGGGGGACTCATTGTTTCCTGCCAAGCCCTAGAGGATGAACCTTTACACAGTAGTTTCATCATGTCTAGGATGGCTGTTGCCGCTGAGCAGGGCGGTGCTGTGGCTATTAGAGCAAACAGTCCTGAGGACATAGCAGAAATCCAAAAAAGTGTCTCTATACCTATTATCGGATTGTGGAAGAGGGATTATGACGATTCTGATATTTACATCACTCCTACCCTGGCCGAAATCGATGCCTTGGTAGAGGCAAATGTAGACATTATCGCCACCGATGCCACAGATAGGCTTAGACCTAACGGGCAAAGCCTATACGATTTTATAAAAGATATAAGGGCCAAGTATCCTGACATTCTTCTTATGGCGGATTGTTCTACCTTTGAGGAAGGACTTAAGGCAGAAAAGCTTGGCTTTGACATTGTTAGCACAACTCTGTCTGGCTACACAGCTGAAACTGCAGGAAAGACTTTGCCAGATTTTGATTTGCTTGAAATGCTTGTTGCTTCACTGTCCGTTCCTGTAGTTGCAGAAGGTGGCATTTGGGAAGTAAGTCAGCTAAAGACAGCTTTTGAAATAGGCTGCCATTGTGCTGTCATAGGTAGCGCTATCACACGACCTCTAGAAATTACTAAGCGCTTTACCGATTCAATCAAGGAGATGACCAATGAAAATTATTAACGGTAGTGTATTCTTAGAAGATGGACAATTTAAAGATGTAGAAGTGGCTTTTGAGGATGGAATAATTACAGCTATTTCAGACGAAGGCCCTATATATGATACCGAGACTGTCGATGCCAGTGGCTGCTATGTTATACCTGGACTTTGCGATATACATCTACATGGCTGTATGAGCTACGACACTTGCGATGGTACCGTGGAGGCACTTAAAGCTATGGCCAGCTACGAAGCAAAGTGCGGTGTTACATCTATACTGCCTACAACTATGACATACCCAGAAGAAATATTAACTAATATAGCAAAGGCTGTTAATGAATATCGTAAATACGATAATGATGTTCCGGGCAGAGCTACTATACACGGCATAAATATGGAGGGCCCTTTTATTTCTCGTGAAAAGAAAGGGGCACAGAATCCTAAGTATATTCAAAATTGCGACTACGACATGTTCCATAGAGTCAACGAAGCAAGTGGCGGTGTAATACGTTTATGCGATATAGCCCCTGAGCTAGAAGGCGCCATGGACTTTATTGACAGAGCAAAAGATGAGACTCGTATATCCATTGCTCACACTACTGCCGATTATGAAACATGCATAGAAGCCTACAAGCGCGGCGCAAAGCATCTTACTCATTTGTTTGATGCAATGCCACCTTTTACTCATAGAGCACCAGGCCCAATAGGTGCCGCTGCCGAGTTAGATTTTGTTACACCTGAAATCATTTGTGATGGAATACATGTATTTCCACCAGCTGTGAATTTGATGTACAAAGTCTTTGGCGCTGAGAGACTTATATTGATTAGTGACTCTACAAGAGCCACAGGCTTATCAGATGGAGAATACGAGTTGGGTGGACAGCCTGTGAATGTTAAAGGTCGTCTTGCCACACTCCATGATGGCACCATCGCCGGCTCCGCCACCAATTTATACGATTGCATGATTACAGCAATAAATGAAATGCACATTCCACTTGAGGCTGCAATCCTTTGTTCTACAAGGAATCCAGCCCGGGCTGTTGGAATATATGACTCAGTTGGCTCAATCACTATTGGCAAACAGGCTGATTTTGTTATAATTAATAAATCAGATCTAAGTATAAATAATGTGATTGTAAGGGGTTCATATGTCAACAGTTGATACAACTAAGGATAAGATTAGAGAATCTTATAGTAATTTGACCAAATCAGAGCAGGGAGTTGCAGATTACTTTTTGGAAAACACTGTCATCAGTGATTTTTCCTCAAAGCATATCTCCTCCCTGCTATATGTTTCTGAGGCAACTCTCTCAAGATTTGCCAAGAAATGCGGCTTTAAAGGCTACCGAGAGTTCGTTTACATGTACGAGCTTGATTTCAAAGATTACTTTACGGAAAAGGAAGAAAAAGAAATCTCTGATATTACTCGCGCAGTTAGAAAGAACTACAAGGATATTCTTACTAAGGCCTTTGACATTATCGACGAGGACCAGATGCGACGCATAGCTAGCATGCTCAGTAATATCGAATATACTTTGCCTGTATATGGCATGGGCTCTAGTGGATATGTGGCTAGAGAATTTCAGCTACGCTTTATGCGACTTGGTCTTGACGTTATCGCAATTACGGATTCTCAGATGATTGCCATGAACGCTTCCCTTGTTAAACGAGGCTCACTTGTGTTAGCCTTTTCCATCAGTGGCACCACCAAGGTTGTCGTCGACGGAGTCAAAAAAGCCAAGCAAAACGGCGCAAGGGTGGTCCTTTTTACAGCATCAAAGGATAAAAAGCTTAGAGAGCTTTGCGATGAGATAGTTGAAGTAGCATATCTAAATGAACTTGAAAAGGGCACCAAGATTTCACCACAGATTTCACTTTTAATTCTGCTTGATGTGCTGTACTCTTACTATTTTGCCAACGATTCTTTCTTCAAGGCTGAAAAGTACAAGCGGACGCTATCAGCGCTAGAGATAAAACAATCACTTGATTAATATTTTATAACATGCTGAAAGGTCGCAAGCCAAGCTTGCGACCTTTCTTTGATTGGGTTACGGATTGAATTTTGAAAATAGGTTTTTATGATTTATGATTAATCTCTCTTTTAAAGTAATTTCTTGAACTCGTCATATACGAATTGCACTTGAGTTCCTATGATAACCTGCACTGAAGTCTTTCCTGGACGAATCATGCCTGCTGCACCTGCAGCTTTAACGGCCTTTTCATTGATTACATCCTGTTCTTTGACTTCTAATCTAAGTCTTGTAGCACAGTAGTCAGCAGAAGTGATGTTGTCCTTTCCGCCAAGTGCTTCTAAAATCTTTGCTGCAACTACAGCATAGTTGTTATCTGAAAGCTTAACATCCTTATCTATCTCAGCGTAATCTTCCTCGTCATCCTCTCTACCTGGAGTCTTTAGATCAAACTTGCCAATAGCATAGTAGAATACCAAATAGAATACTACGAATGCTGCGATTCCAAGAGGAATGATTAACCATGTCTTCTGTGCAGCTGGAAGAGATGCAGAGAAAAGTAAGTCTGTTGCACCAGCTGAGAATGAGAATCCTGCTCTAAATCCTACCAAGCCAGTAATAACTGTGAATACACCGTAAAGTAATGCATAGATTAAGTAAAGTCCTGGAGCAAGGAACATGAAAGCAAACTCAAATGGCTCTGTAACACCGCAGACAAATGCACAAATAGCTGCAGATGATAGGATACCAATAGCAAGCTTTCTCTTTCCTGTCTTAGCGCGTCTAATCATAGCGATTGCTGCACCTGGAATACCAAACATCATACATGGGAAGAATCCTGACATATAAATTCCTAAATCCCAAGAAACATCTGCTGATGTCTTGCCTGCCCAGAAGTTTGTTAAATCACCAAGACCGATTACATCAAACCAGAATACATTGTTAAGAGCGTGGTGTAAACCAGTTGGAATAAGCAATCTGTTTAAGAATGCGTAGATACCTGCACCTACGATACCCATCTTTGAAATTGCATTTCCGAGACCAACTAAGCCTGTAAATAAAAGTGGCCATACGAATAACAATACAACTGAAGCACAGATTGAAATAAGTCCTGCGAAAATAGCTACACTTCTCTTACCACTGAAGAATGAAAGCCAATCTGGAAGCTTTGTATTCTTGAACTTGTTGTAACACATGGAACCGATGATACCGGCAAGAATACCGATAAATGGATTTCCAATTTTGTCAAATGCAATAGTACTTGTAGCACTATCAGCAATTGATGGTATGATTGTTGTAACAAATCCTGTGTTAAGAAGTGTGGTAATGATAAACCATGAAACAATGGCTGCAACACCGCCTGTACCATCATGGTCGTCTGCCATACCAACACCAACACCGATAACAAATAGTAGGGCCATGTTATCGATTAATGCCGCACCAGCCTTTACCAAGAATAGACCGATAAGCATCTTTGCACCGCTAATGTCACCGCCTTGCATTGTGGCTGGGCACAAAAAATAACCAATACCCATCAACAAACCGCACAATGGCAATACAGCCACCGGCAACATAAGGGCTTTACCAAGTTTTTGTAAAAACTTCATACACTCTCCTCCTTTTAACCCTAAATATTAATTAAATTATATCTATTCCCCAAAATCACTGTCAACGAATTGCACTTCTTCTGAAACCTCTTTCATATTTCATGGCGGCTTTGAAATTTTTATGACAGTACTTTCAAAGCATAGCTTTTCTATAGGAGGTGAGATGTCTCAATCAAATACTATAATTTGTTTATGTACATCTACAGTTGCATTAATTCCAAAAGGTATTATGCACCGAGGTTGTGCATGGCCGACATTGATGTTGCTTACAATAGACAAACCAGAATCATCTATCGTTTTTAAAAGCACTTGCTTATATTCATCAACATACACTTCGTCAAATGGTTTACCAACTAACACCCCAGAGATAATATCAAATATTCCCCGCTCTTTTAATGCCAAAAGTGCTTTTTTATATTTTTCAGGCGACATTTTTTCTTCACTAGATTCTAGTAAAAGTATCTTGTCTCGCCACTCTTCTTTGTCTGGAAATAAATGATATTTTTCACATAACTCAGGCATGTCTGGATACCTGTCACCATAGAAAAAATCATATATGGAATCTATACATCCACCAAGAATTTTTCCAGAAAACACCGCATTTCCACTCAACAATTCAAATCCTTTATTTGAATGTGCTTTTAATGGAGTACCTATTTGTTCTAATCCAAAATCTTGTCGTGATTCATACCAATTCTCACTTGGAGTTATTGCTTTTATAGTTCCAGTTCTTATTAACTCTTCAAAATATTTACTTGTGTATGTAAGTATATCTGGTCCAATTTCACATATATCAGGCAAAAACGCTTGTCCGTAAAACGTATTCATCCCAACTTTATGGAACATAAAATGATTAAAAGTTGTATCTGAAAATCCTAAAAAAATCTTATCATTAACAGCTCTTACTAATTCATCATTTTCAAATAAAAAAGGTAATAATCTGTATGTATCATCTCCACCAATCGCACATAATATCATGTCAATTTCAGGATTATTAAGTGCTTTCAGCAAATCTTCAGCCCTCTCTTTGGGGTGATTCTTTACATATTCCAAGCCGTTCAATGCATGGGGCATGAACTCTACATTCACCCCTAATTCATTTAACCTTTTTACTCCTAAGTCCACTTCATGCTTAATATAGGATTCGCCCATTATTCCAGAAGATAAACTCACTATTGCTATATTTTTTACCATAATTTATTCATTCTTCTATTAACAATCTTATCCTTAACCCAAAATGGTCCCTTACTTTCAATAAGCATTGCTACAAATAACATCACTAATATAAATCCAAGCTGTATGTATTTATAATCATCCAGATAAATCGGCCCGGCCGTAAATATAAATGGATTCAAAATAGATAGCTTAGTGGGATTTATTATCCAATATATCCATATAATAGATACTACTGTCAGAGTCATTGCTTTGTTTTTTAAGATTGCACAAAACAATGCTGCTATACCTATGAAAAAGAATGAAGAAAGAAATGATGCCTGCCAATACATTACTTTTTCCAATTCGTGAGTATACTCTATATCGAAAAATATATTGAACATAACATAATTTACCACTAAAAGTATGCTTTCCAAGATCACTAATCTAAGCATTCGTTTTAAAAATATTATTTTAATATTCGCTTTTGACGAATAATAAATCTCTTGCATATTGCTTTCGAAAACCTCTAGATTAATTAGTATGGATGCTATCAATATAAAAAGAGGAAAGTACATTACGGTTTCATTTATAAAATCTATATATGAAACCTTGTACATAGAAAACAATATTACTCCTGCAAAACACAAGGCCATTATTATGTACTTTATATTTCTCTTAACTATATTAATCAATTCTTCTTCCTTTTCTTGTATTGAAACCTATAACTAAACACAAGTATTAACGATGCCAATATCAAAATGATAACTCTTCTTCCAACATCATAATCAACTATTGTTTGGACACCATCTAGACGATTTACAACTGTAATCTTTGACAACAATTTATGGTTTTTGAAAACATTCGGTGTAAGGTTCATTATCACCCATGCCAAGTATATAGGTACCGTAACACCAAAATTCTCTTTAAAAATACTAATCAGTAGCACTAAAACTGCAATGTACGCAAGTATAGTTGGCAAAAATACCGTTCCATATTTTTCTGTTGTTACAAAATATTTGATTGGAAATCCATCAACTTTAAATCGCACATAGCTATAAATATTTAATATCACTCCAAATAAATACGTATATACGATAATGGGTATAATCATTACAAGTAAATCATATATGTAGTATTTAAATCTATCACTACCGACAATTTTACGAGTTTCGATTATGTCTTCTTTTTGATTGTCTACCATGAAAAAATATACATACGCAATAAGGAGAAATCCTAATATTGCTTGTGCGTAAGTCAGATAATTATTTTGTACATCAATTTGATATCCAAAATTATTGTTCTCTTCCATAATTCTTTTATTTATTTCTTCTGGCTTTGCATATTCTTTTTTTGCCAAATCATATCTAGATTTTAGCCATTCATATTCGGTTGAACTTTCATATTCCTTTAAAACGGCTTCAACAGTACTTCCTGATTCTATTTTTTCTAAAGCTTGTTGCCCCACAACATTCCATTTTTCATAAATATTTTCTTGCTTAATTACAGCGTTTATTTCTTCACAAAGAGCTGTAGCTACTTCTTTATCCGATAATTCTTTATATAGGTATTCATCTTCTCCTTCCTGCTCCAAATGTTTTATGTCCATTTCACTTTTAACTGGAATAAATCTAACAACTCCCATTTGAGCAAGAATAAACCCAGAATAAATAAGAAAAAATAAAATGATTACTATATGTTTACATCTACAACGTATACTTTTAATAATATAATTCATTTATTAGCCCTTTATTGACCACATGTAAGCGTCTTCTAATCCTATTTCACTTTTTAATTTTCCACTTTCACTCTTTATTATTGCTCTTACATCTTGCCCCGCGCGATAAAACGATATAACATCATTTTCTTTAGCATACTCCTGAAACTCTTTCAAAGAAGGAAAATACTTTTCACCCAAATGCTCTGTGGCTTCATTTATTAAATCCTTTATGTCGCCTTTAAATCTTGTCCGACCTTTCTCTTGAATTATCACTTTCTCACATATATGTGCTATATCTTCAACAATATGTGTAGACATCAAAACAATATGATTCATAGCGTAATCGCTTAAAAGTTGTCGAATTTTCACCCTCTCCTCGGGATCAACTCCTGCTGTAGGTTCATCCACAATTAAAAGTGCTGGGCTTCCAATCATTGCCTGCGCCAATCCCAGACGCCTCTTCATTCCTCCGGACAGCGCCCCAATTTTTTTCTTCCTTGCATCTACTAAATTGACTAATCCCAATAATTTCTTTATTTCATTTTTTATTTCCTTTTTCTTTATGCCTCTAATCAAGCACAATTCTTCCATCATTTCTTGAACGGAATAATATCTGTACATATCAAATTCCTGAGGCAAATATCCTATGTATCTACCCTCTTCTTTTTTGGGAATTTTGTTATCATCCTTATATAGTTGATAATCGCCAGAACTTGCCTCTAACATTCCGACAATTACTCTAAACAATGTTGTTTTTCCAGCTCCATTCCTTCCCAAAATACCATATATTCCATTTTCAAATTCAAAAGAAAAATCATTAAGCGCCATGGTTTTTCCATAACTCTTACATAGGTTATTAATCTTTAGTGTGTACATTTATAATCCTCTTTTATACTAAATGCTTATCTACAACTAATCTTAATAAAACTCATTATAACTATAATTAGTTACAAATGTAAAATTTATTGTCTTAAACAACAAAAATCCCCTTCTATTGATTTCTCAATAAAAGGGGACTAAATCCATTTTATTTAATTCTAATCTTCGTCAGCTTTCTCGTTATCTTCGGTATCCTCTGTGTCTTCCACTTCGGTTTCTTCCTCTTCTTCTACGTAGTTTGGATCGTAAACTGCGTATTCGTTGGACTCTCTAAATATGGTGTTAGAGCTTCCAAGCTGACATACCTTGATGACGTCTCCATTGTGTACGTCAGAAGCCTTTATGGTAAGTACCTGTCCTGACTCGTACTTAGTAGATACCTGCTCATCATTGACAAATACCTTTGACCACTTGGTAAACTGGTCTCCATATATGTGAAGCTTACCATTAAAGAAGTAAGCCTTGTCCACATTAACATCGTTGACACCCATTATGATATCGGAAGGTCCATACTCAGTGCCATCCTTATATGTGTAGCGATTGCCGTACATAATATCATACTGAAGCATCTTTAAGTCATTCATGTAGTCCTGTGAGCCGTATTTCTTGCCCTCAGACATTACACGCTGATGATATGCGTTGATATTTCCATTATGTATATCTAAACGGTTTAAGAAATCAGAAACAAGCTGGTATGAAGCAAGGTCCTTGTCTTCCTTCTCCATTCCAAAGTTATTCCATGTGAAATACTTTGTCTTGTACAAATCTCCGATTGTTGTCTCTGCATCTGTAAGACCCATTGTTGGAAGGTGGTCACCAAACATGATAACAAGTGTATCCTCACCTCTGGCATCTAAAGCCTCGATGTACTGCTTAATGAAATCATCTACATTGTAGATTCGGTTTACGTAGTATTCCCAAGCCCATCTCTCGCCCTCAGTCTTGCCATTGGTCTTTACTGTAATGGCTGGGTCTGTCTCAACCTGATATGTAGGGTATGAGCCATGTCCCTCAACTGTAATGGTGTAGAGGAAATCACTGCCCTCTGTCTTGTCCATTGCATCAACTGACGCATCCAAAAGGATGTCATCTGTAGGCCAGCTGCCCATTGGAGTGTAGTCTGTAATATCAAGCAATTCCTTTGATGTGAATGTATCAAATCCCATCATCGAAAAAGCATTTTTTCTAGAGTAGAAATTACCACCGTTGTTGTGAACTACGTGAGTGCCGTAACCAATGTCGTGAAGCACATCTGCGTAACTTTCTACGTCAGTAGTCTTAAGTACTGTCTTTTGTGGATACTCACCTGGACCAAAGAAGTTACAGCTAAGTCCCGTAAGCACCTCGAACTCTGTGTTACATGTTCCGGCACCAACTACAGGCACTATACAGTGCCCCGTTGAGTAGTTTTGCTCCAAAGAGTGAATATATGGGATTGGGTCCTCACTTGTCTCTAAGAACTTACACTCTGAAACATCATAAAATGACTCAAGAAGGATTACCACGATGTTTGGCTGATTTTCACCAGTCTTAACCTCGGCAACCTCAACGTATTTTTTATCCTTATCAAGAATGTTGTCGATTCTATTTTTAGAGTAACCAAATGGTCTGTTCATACCTCTATCTAATACAGAAGTTGAAAAACCATATAAATATCCGTAGTCCAAATATCCCTGTGACAAGTTACCAAAGTAAGATGTCATAATACCCGAGCTTCTAAGAAGCACGGTAGATGGATAAAGTGAAACGAAAAGTCCAATCACCAATACTGCTCTCATCCAAAATGGCTTTGTCTTATCCTTCTTAGGGCACTTAGAAAAATAGATAACCATGATAATGATATAAACTATCAGGGCAACTATACTAAGCAAAGCCTGTTGTGGCGTGAAATAATTGGTATCCTGCATGGTAAGCAAATCGCCTATCATGTAAAGGTCTGTATATCCAAATGGTGAAACTCTGTTTAGGAGAATGACGCAGTTTATAATTCCAAGAATTATAAAGAACATAAATATAAACACTCTCCACCATCCACGTCTCTTACTTAAGAATACGATTGAAAGTGCTACAAATACGCAATATGAATTGAATAAGAAAGGACCTGTATGATTAACTACAAATTCCCATGCCAATCCAATTGAATGTCTTGAAAGCCACTCCATTATAAATACTATAATCAGTGAAAGTGGTACGTGCATCCAAATGGTGTACTTGTCCCAAAGCATTTGCCAAGTTTTGTAAAACTTGCTGTTCAAATACCCCTGAACAACCTTTGAATTGGCTACCATTTTGATTGGCTTTTTAACTATATTTACAACTATACTAAATACTGATTTTATTTTAGAAAGTAATTTTTTCATGAATCCTCCGATTAGCTTTAATCCACGCATAATCTAATTTAACAAGACAGTATGAAAAAAGAGTGATAAAATATCGTTGTTCTAATCTATTTTTTTATGTAAAAATAATGTTGACTAGTATTTATCCTTGTCTTACGACTCACGGATTATAACATTTTACTAAATATTAAGCAAGAAAGCGAGATTCCCTAATGAAATTACAGTTCCACAAGAAGGGCATTCCTACTAATATTATAAAGCGGGCAGTTCTACTTATCGCTGTCTTTATTGTATCAGTTATTCTCTTTGAAGTTGTCACTAATGTAACTGACAGCGTAGAGATTACTGTCCAGGAGAACCCTACCCTTCCTGTTTTAAACGTTAATTTTCTAGATGATGCATCATGTCAGCTCCACGGTTATGTTACCGAGATGGACCCTGTATATATGCGTGATGCTGTCATCCCTCTTGATAATGAAAGAAACATAGACATCTCCGTTGACGCAGGAGATTTTCCAGTGGACGGGCTCTCTTATGAGCTTCGCTCCCTAGATACCCAGCGAAACATCTCCAATAACAAGTTGGATTTTGACAATAAGGACGGTCTTATCACTGCTCATTTTAAGGCGGAAAACCTCATCGACAAGAATGAGGAATACCTTTTGATTATCACACTCCAAAGTGATGAGAAGATGATTTATTACTATACTAGGATTATGCAGCCAGATGGTTGTAACGAAGCTGAAATCCTTGATTTTGCTCAGTTCTTCCATACGAATGCTCTCTCAGGTGACCCAAAGGCCCTTGAGGAGCTTGCTACATTTATCGAGCCTGACCCTTATTCGACCAACACAGATTTAAACCATGTTACTATCAACTCAAGTCTTACTAACATTGGCTATGGTAACTTTAAAGGTAAGCAGGTTGGGGATTGTAATGTGGCGCTTACAGACATCACTACCAACTACACAAGCTTGACTCTTACTTATGAGCTTTCCTTAGAGAATAATGGTCGACAGGAGTACTACCTTTGCTCAGAGGATTTCAGAATCCGCTCTGGTGCAGAACGTATCTACCTTTTATCTTATGACCGTACAATGGAGCAGCTTCTTGATGCTAATTCGATTTTTGTAAAAGGGAACAAGGTCAACATCGGTATCACCGACCAAGATGTTAAATACCTTTCAAATGAAACTGGTACCATCGTTTCATTTATTCAAAACGGCAGTCTCTACCAGTACAATCAGACTGACCGCAAGATTAAGCAGATATTTAGCTTTGTCGACAATCCAACAGACATTAGAAGCATCTATAATCAGCACAAGATTCTTTTGCTTAACATAGACGAGTCCGGAACTATGGATTACGTAGTGTATGGCTATATGAACTCCGGTCCACACGAGGGCCAGTGCGGTATTAATCTTTTCCACTACGATGCTATTAATGACATGTCATCTGAGCAGGTATTTATTGCAACCACAAGCTCATATCAGATTTTGAATGCCAACTTCTCAAAGCTTTTATACGAGACAGCTGACAATGAGCTTTATACAATGGTAAATGGTACTCTGCTTTACATGTCCTTAAACGACCTTACTTCCAAAGAAATAATGACAGGTCTTGATGATGACCAGTTTGCCGTTTCCGGTTCACGTCGTTATCTAGCTTGGATGGACGAAAAGACTGTTGCAGATAAGATTCACATTATGGATTTGGAGACCGGCGAATCCTTTGATATTACGGCAGATAGCGGACAGCTTCTAAAGCCTCTGGCTTTTGCTGATGACGACCTTATTTTAGGTACACTTAACAAGAATGACATCACCGTAGATGGTGCAGGCGCAACTATATATCCTATGAATAAGCTTACAATTGCCGACATCAAGTCAGGCAAAGCTCACGAGCTTATGTCTTATAAAAAGCCAGGCTGCTTCATCACAGATATTACTTTGGATTCCTACACTATCTATTTGAGCTTGATTCAGATAGACGGCGAGGGCAATATCTTCCCTGTGGAGGAGGATTCCATTAAAAATACTGCCGGTGCTCAAAACAAGGCTGTACCAATTACAACTTATGACGACGAAACAAAACAGCAAACCGTGGTATTAAATATGACAGAGCTTGCTGAGGACGAAAGCCTTGGAGTTGTCAGCTACAACATCTCTGACCTTGTTTTAGCTGATTCTTCAAGAAGCGTGCAAGTGGCATCATCTTCTTCATCGACACAGTACTTTGTTTACACTGGCAACCAAGTTACTCTTGCTACAGACGATTTGATAGCAGCTATAGCTGAGGCAGATGCCAACATGGGTATCGTAATAGACAACACACCTAAATACGTTTGGAAGCGTGGCCGTAAGGCTTATCAAGGCTCCATCGAATCCATTGCAGTTGGTTCTAGCGATTCCGATGCTGTGGGAACAGCCAGAGCCCTTTCAGCAATGCTTGTCCACGAGGGAGAGAATGTGCAGGTTCACACCCTTATCGAGTCTGGTGATACACCTATTTCAATCCTTTCAAGGACTCTCAAGGACTACGATATCCTAGACCTTACAGGTGCTTCTCTCACCCAGGTGCTTTATTATGTCAGCCAAGGCACACCGGTTTATGCTTACACAGGTCAGGATTCTGCAGTACTTATTACAGGCTATGACGCAACCACGATTACGTACTTTGATCCGATGAATAATAGGCTTTCAAAAATGGGAATTACCGAAGCTGAAGAATACTTCGGTTCTGTAGGAAATGTATTTGTAAGTTATATACACTAGATTTTTACATAACTAAAAGGAGTCCACATGGACTCCTTTTAAAATTAGCCGTTTAAGCTAAATATAAATAACAGTATCGCCAAATAATAAGTTGCTAGATTTACATAGTGTACAAATCTCTTTTTTCTTCTGTCCCTGTAGTGATAGAAATACAAGAACATTATCGTAATATCACTAAACAAAAACAGGATGCCAGCAAATCCAAGAATCGGTCTTCCTTCTAATGCGCATAAATTGGCTTTTAATGCCATTGTACTTACAAAGTAACAATAAATTATACATGGCCACAAAAGGCGTCCTATATGCATTCTAAACCACTTTATCATACCAAGTACAAGTGCACATGGTATCAGCGGTAAAATGAATAGAAATGGGCTTATATCAGGGTTGATTCGGCACATATAGTTTAGGAGTCCCACATGGCCTAGCATAAATGCCAGAATCGCCAAAGTGATAAATGTTTTTTTCAGATACGTATTGTACAAGCCCATTAGCACGTCTCCTAAAAAGCAGGCAAGCAAGGCCCATATCATTAATCCAAACTTCTCTGAGTATGCCTGATTTATAAAAAATATAACTAAAAAGGAGGCACTACATACCACCTTTAAAGGGACATAGTACCTCCTAGAATAGCTATTATCACATACCAAAAATAATGCAATTATTAGTGCCACATAAATAATAGTTTCTATAATCATATATTCACCCGACCTTAATCATCCTGTCTGTCTCTAGCTAAAAGAACTTCTAACTTCTTTTCCTTGCTGAACATCAACGCTGCTGCACCAAGTAAGAAGCTTGCGATGCAAAGTAAATATCTCATATCAAAACCATCTGCTGTCTTAGGTGTTGCATCCTTAGTATGTCCAGATGAAATAGTACCGTCGCTGCTAACCTTGTAGGTAACAGTTGTAGTTGTCTTAGATGCTGTAGCTGGATTGATTCTAAGACCGGTGATTGCATATCCATCTGTATACTGGAACTGAACTGCATGGTCTCCTGTAGGGAGACTTGCAATATATTCCTTTGTAAATGTAGCTATAGTAGAGCCTGACTGAATGACGTAGTTACTTGGAGCAACTACCTGGCCATCCATAAGGATTCCTACAAACTTCTCCACTGGTCCATTACATACGATTCTGATTGGGCCATCGTTTTGATTAATTACCTGAGCTCCACCCTCTGTAATCACATACTTAAATGTAGTAGCTGCCTCTTTTGATACATTAAATGCAGAAGCAGTAGTTGATGCAGCTGCTGGTGTGGCATTGCTAGAAGCTGAGCCGCCTGAAGAACCACCTGATGAGCCACCACCTGAGTTGCCGCCTCCATTTGGGTTATCTGGATTATCCGGCTTGTCTGGGTTATCCGGATTATCTGGGTTATCCGGATTATCTGGGTTATCTGGCTTATCTGGGTTGTCTGGTTTATCTGGGTTGTCTGGTTTATCTGGGTTGTCTGGTTTATCTGGATCCTCTGGTTCTGAAGAGCCTTCCCCAAAGTAAACCTTTATTCTACCTTTGTTATCTTCGTTTTCAACAAAGTACTTAAATACATCTGTCTCTGTATTAGAGCTCTCGTCTAAGATTCTAATAACAGAATTTGTCTTTGGCCAACCAGACTGCTCTCCCATCGAAATATTGTCTGCCTCGGCCTTGTTAAATATAAGTGTTGTTACATTACTATCGTTAAAGGCACCTGCCTGAATGCTTGTTGTGCCTGGTCTTACCTTATAGCTTGAACCTACATTCTTTGGAACATATACCAATTCAGTACCATTATATAAAGCTCCTGCATCATCTGTGTAGTAACCACTACCAGCAGATTGAGCAAGGATATTAATCTCAATATTGTCACATCCTGCAAATGAAGATGAATTTGCTCCTGTCATATTAAAACAAGATACATTTCTAAGATTTGAACAACCCTTTAAAGCAGAGTTTCCTAGATTAAGAGTTCCTCCAGCAAACAAATCTGTTAAGGCATCATAGTTCTTAAGTGCTGAAGAACTAATAGATAAGTCTCCTTCAGATGTTACGTACTGCAAAGCCTCCTTATGACTATCTAAATCACCACTTGAAATGGTGCCACCTGCTGTTGAATAGGTATTTTCTGAAAAACCATACTCTGGATCATCGCCATCGTCACCTGAATCTGTATCGCCTG
>Ga0129307_1001610_pt1 | contig 22716 bp, 21 predicted proteins | sample P1105metagenome_FD_94437 | JGI IMG/M metagenome (GOLD analysis project Ga0129307, IMG submission 94437) | Capybara group fecal microbial communities from Wisconsin, USA - P1105 metagenome | ecosystem: Host-associated > Mammals > Digestive system > Large intestine > Fecal | place: USA: Wisconsin... | reverse complement strand
TGAAAAAACGCATAGCTGTTTTTACAAATGGATTTAGCAACGAGTTTATAGAACATGTTGTCACCGGCCTGCAGAAGAAGGCTGCAGAAGATGGCGTTGATATTTTTGTGTTCGTTACATACTGCTCGTTAATGGATCATGAGATGCAGAACAAATGCCAGCTCAATATATTCCATTTGCCTGATCCAGATGAGTTCGATGGTGCCATCATGTGCACTAATACCTATAATTTCCCTGATGAGCAGGAGCGTGTATGCGCTCGTTTCCAGAGAGCTGGAGTTCCTATGCTTTCCCTTGAGGTTGGCGTTCCAAATATGTCTTGTATAAAGACTGAGAATTACAAGGGTGTCTACGATCTTGCGAAACACCTTGTTGAAGAACATAATGCAAAGAAGATTTTATACGTTAACGGTGTAAAGGGAAACGTTGAGAACACCATAAGAAGACAGGCACTTGTAGATGTTCTTGCTGAGCATGATCTGGTGCTTTACGATGAGTTTGATTGTGACTTTGGTTTCTATCGGCCGTATCTTCTTATGAAGGATTTTATCGAATCTGGCAAAGAGTTGCCTGATGCAATAGTTTGTGCAAATGATTCCATGGCACTTGGAATTAATACTGCAGTCAGTGAGTATGGACTCAGTATTCCTGAGGATGTTATGCTGACTGGCTTTGACATGATCAAGGATGGACAGTGTACATTCCCGATCATTTCTTCTGTATCAAGAGGATGGGAGAAATTTGGTGAGATTGCTTATGACAAGCTGATGTATCAGATTGCTCATCCAGATGAAAGATTTGAAGAAACTTATGATTCTTTCTTTGTTCCTTCTGAAAGCTGCGGATGCAGACCTACTCAGGAAGCTGTAAAGAATCGTTTCGATAACATCAGAAATAAATACTTTGATGATCTTCAGAAGAGTATTATGGACATCTTCTTCCAGAGGATTCAGATACCACTTTCCCTGGCTACAAAGAAGACAGACTTCTTTGATAAAGGAATGGTAAATGTAAATGATGTTCCATTTATGGGAAAGAACTATTGTATTTGTACTGAGCCGGAATTCTTTGAGATAGATGATGATGAGTATCCATCCAGAATACGTGGTTATAGTTCAAATATGGATATTCTCTATGAATTCAAGGATGGAGTGAAAACACCACTTCAGCATTTTGATTCGAAGGAGCTTTATCCTGGATACGTTAAAGAAGAGGGCAAGTCTAACATCTATATCTTTGCTCCAATGAATTATCTGAATTATATCATTGGATATGTGGCAATAAAGAATACTCCAGATCTACTTTTTAATCTTGATCTAAATACATTTATCAAGAGTATGAATGCGCTGCTGTTCAGTATGCGTCGACATATATTCTCCCAGAGAGCAAATGAGGAACTTAAGAAGATTTACATGAAGGATGCTCTTACGGGAATTTACAATCGTACTGGTTGTGAGAATGTGGTTTATGAATACATTAATTCCCTCAAAGAACAAGGGGAGAAAGCGATTCTTGTTTTTGCTGATATTGACCGTATGAAGACCATAAATGATCAGTATGGACATCTTAATGGAGACTTTGCTATTAAGGCTACCGCAGAGGCATTTATGAAGTTCTCGCCAAAGGACTGGCTGTACGGAAGGTATGGCGGCGATGAGTTTATAGGCGTAGGCAAATGTCCTCCTGAGGAAGAAATCGAAGGACTCATTAAGGATATATCCAAGAATATGAGTAAGGAATTCAATTCACTGAATCTTAGATTTATGCTTCATGCCAGTGTAGGATATGTGATCATTACTCCAGACGACCATGGTACTATTGATGATTATATCGATGCAGCTGATAAGTCGATGTATGAAGAGAAGGAAAAGATTCACGAGCTCATGGATTCACTGAATTTTTAATATTTTTGTATATCTTCAGAAAAAATCGTTGACAAGAAATATTTCTAAGTGGTAGCATAGGGCTATCGAAAAAACCGAAGATGAAGAGTAAGTAGGTAAGACCTCCTTTTCTACAGAGAATCGCTAGATGGTGAGACTAGCGGATGTAAAGTGTCTGACTGAATGGACTTCAGAGGGCAACCTGAAAGGCGTGGGCTGAGTATGGGAGACGGAGTTGAACCTTCGTAAACAAAGTTCAACATATAAACGTATGACTTAAGTAGTATTAAGTAGTTATGTGGAGTATGTACTGAGAGGGTGTGATAGCACACCAAGCCGGGTGGTACCGCAGGTAGATTAAAGATTATCCTGTCCCAGCAATCATTAATTTGATTGCTGGGATTTTTTGTTTTAGGAGGAATATAAAAATGATAAATCAAGTATCTGTTTTCACAGAAAATACTAAAGGAGCTATGCTGAAGGTTTCTAAGCTAATATCGGATGCAGGCATAGATATCTACAACGTAGTAACTAACGACAGTGCAGAGTTCGGAATCGTAAGAATGCTTGTAACTGAACCAGAGAAAGCAAATGAGCTTCTCCTTGCATCAGGTTACATGAGCAAGCTCGATAATGTTATCGGAGTTGAGATTCCTGATGAGGTAGGAAGTCTTACAAAGCTTCTGGCTGCTCTGGACGATAGCAATATCAATATAGATTATATATACGTATCATTTAGTCGCGACTTCGTATCACCACTTGCAGTACTTAAAGTTAAGGGATATCTCGAGGTTGAGTCTTGTCTCAGAAGCAGAGGCTATAAGACAGTATAGAAGTTGAAAGGAGAAAACCATGGATATCAGACCTAGTTTAGAGGAATTAAGAGCTCTTGATACAAATGAATATACAGTTGCTCCAGTAGCTACTGAGATTCTTTCGGACTTTATCACTCCGATAGAGGCACTCAGGATACTGAAAAATGTATCTTCTCATACATACATGCTGGAGTCAGCGCAGGCCAATGAAACCTGGGGAAGATATACATTTCTCGGATTTGAACCAAAGCTTGAGATAACATGCATCAACGGAGAGATGAAGGCAGGAGATGTAAGCTTTCATACAGAGAATCCTACAGAGTATCTGAGACAGATCCTTGCAGAATATAAAAGTCCTAGATTTCCATTTCTTCCTCCATTCACTGGTGGACTTGTTGGTTACTTCTCCTTTGATTATCTGAAATACAGCGAGCCAGTTCTTAGAAATAATGTTAAGGACGAGGAAGAGTTTAGAGATGTGGACCTGATGCTCTTCGATAAGGTGATCGCATTTGATAATGTAAGACAGAAGATAGTGTTCATCGCAAATGTTAAGCTGGCTGAGCTTGATACTGAATATAACAGAGCTACTAAGGACTTGCAGCAGCTTGTGGACCTACTTACAACAGGCGAACGCTTTAAGGAATCAGCCGGAAAGGTACTTGGAGAGTTTAAACCGCTCTTTAATAAAGAAGAGTACTGTGAGATGGTTGAGAGGGGTAAGCATTATATCTTTGAGGGAGACATCTTCCAGATTGTTCTATCCAACAGGCTCGAGGCTCCATTTGAAGGCAGCCTTCTGGATACCTACAGAGCTCTTAGAACTATTAACCCTTCACCATATATGTTCTACTTCTCAGGAACCGATGTTGAGGTGGCAGGTGCTTCTCCAGAAACTCTTGTTAAACTTAAGGATGGAGTGCTTCATACATTCCCACTTGCAGGCTCAAGACCTAGAGGTGCTACAAAGGAAGAGGATGAGCAGCTTGAGGCTGAACTTCTCGTAGATGAAAAGGAACTGGCTGAACACAACATGCTGGTTGATCTGGGAAGAAATGATCTTGGCAGAGTAAGCAAGTTCGGAACAGTTGAAGTTGAACATTATATGGATGTCCTGAAGTTCTCTCACATAATGCATATCGGTTCCACCGTAAGAGGTGAGATTAGAGATGACAAGGATGCACTTGATGCTATAGAGGCAGTGCTTCCAGCAGGAACACTTTCAGGAGCACCTAAGATCAGAGCTTGTCAGCTGATCGATGAACTGGAAAACAACAAGCGAGGCATCTACGGTGGTGCCATCGGATACATCGATTTCACTGGAAATATGGATACATGTATTGCAATCCGAATCGCTTATAAGAAAAATGGAAAAGTATTTGTTCGAAGCGGCGCAGGAATCGTTGCAGATTCTGTACCAGCTACAGAGTTCCAGGAGAGCCTCAATAAGGCGCAGGCAGTAGTAAATGCACTGAACACAAAGGTTTCGTATTAAGAGGTAACGGATATGATTTTGTTAATAGATAATTATGATAGTTTTTCATACAACTTATATCAGCTTATTGGAAGTATCAATCCTGATATAAAGGTGATCAGAAATGACGAGATGACAGTCTCGGAAATAGCTAGTTTAAAACCCTCCCATATAATACTCTCGCCAGGTCCTGGTAAGCCACAGGATGCCGGGATCTGCGAGGACGTCGTTAGGGAATTGGGAGGTAAGATACCAATCCTTGGAGTATGTCTCGGACATCAGGCAATATGTGAGGTCTTCGGAGCAACAGTAACTTATGCATCAAGACTTATGCATGGTAAACAGTCCGAGTGTACAGTGAAGAATGATCCAATCTTTGCTGGGATAGATGAGGGTAAAGAAGAAAAAAAACTACTTGTTGCAAGATATCATTCGCTGGCGGCAAAGAAGGAAACTATGCCGGAAGAGCTTGAGGTCATTGCAACATCAGATGATGATGGTGAAGTAATGGCAGTTCGCCATAAAGAGTATCTGATATATGGACTGCAGTTCCATCCAGAATCAATACTTACACCAACCGGTAAACAAATGCTAAGTAACTTTTTAAATGTGTAAAAAGTGCAAGGGGGACGGACCCCACTGCACCAAATGGAGGTATTAAAAATGATCAAGGAAGCAATTGAGAAAATCGTAAACAAGCAGGATCTTTCATATGACGAGGCATATACAGTAATGAATGAAATCATGAGTGGTGATACAACACCAACTCAGAATGCAGCATTTCTTTCAGCTCTTTCAACAAAGAGTGCAAAGGCTGAAACAAAGGATGAGATAGCAGGTTGTGCTGCAGCAATGCGTGATCATGCGATCCCTGTTGAGACAGGAATGGATGTATTTGAAATAGTTGGTACAGGTGGAGATAATGCTCACAGCTTTAATATCTCTACAACATCAGCTCTTATAGCAGCTGCAGGTGGAATGAAGGTTGCTAAGCATGGTAACAGAGCAGCTTCTTCTAAGTGTGGAACAGCTGATTGTCTTGAAGCTCTTGGAGTAAACATTCAGCTGGAGCCAGAAAAGTGCGTAGAACTCCTTAAGGAAGTAGGAATGTGCTTCTTCTTCGCACAGAAGTATCACACATCAATGAAGTATGTTGGACCTATCAGAAAGGAACTTGGATTCAGAACAGTATTCAATATACTTGGCCCTCTTACAAACCCATCAAAGCCAACACTTATGCTCCTTGGTGTATATGATGAATATCTTGTTGAGCCACTTGCGCAGGTTCTTGCAGATCTTGGAGTAAAGCGTGGTATGGTTGTATTCGGTCAGGATAAGCTGGATGAGATATCACTTAGCTCACCAACAACTATCTGTGAGATTAAGGATGGATGGTACAAGACAAGAGTTATCTGCCCAGAGGACTTCGGTTTCAAGACATGCAAGAAGGAAGATCTTGTAGGTGGTGCTCCAGCAGAAAATGCAGCAATCACAAGAAGTATCTTAAGCGGCGAGGAGACAGGTCCAAAGCGTGATGCAACACTTCTTAATGCGGGTGCCGCTCTCTATATCGGCGGCAAGGCTGATTCTATGGAAGCTGGTATCGAGCTTGCAAAGGAAATCATTGCTTCTGGTAAGGCAGTAGAAACCCTAGAGAAATTTATAGAAGTTAGTAATCGATAAAATGGTGCAGTGGGGACGGACCCCACTGCACCAAAGGAGAGAGTTATGATTTTAGATGAGTTGGCTGAACTGACTAGGAACAGAATAGAGAGACAGAAGAAGATTTATTCTCTGGATGCAATACGTAAGGATGCTGAGGCTATGGCTGCTGAGGAGAAGGAAACTGCTCCTTTTGAGTACCCATTTGAGAAGGCTCTTAAAAAGGAAGGACTTTCAATAATCTCTGAGGTGAAGAAGGCGTCTCCATCAAAGGGTGTTATTGCTGAAGATTTTCCATATCTTGAGATTGCGAAGACCTATGAGGAGAGTGGAGCGGATGCGATATCATGTCTCACAGAACCTGATAGGTTTAAGGGAAGTGATGAGTACCTGAAGGCAATCACAAAAGAGGTGAAGATTCCTGTTCTTAGAAAGGACTTTACAGTCGATCCTTACATGATATATCAGGCAAAGCTTATGGGGGCATCTGCAGTTCTTCTTATCGCTGCAATCCTTTCAGATGAGGAACTTAAATCCTTCTATAATATAGCTGATGCTCTTGGTCTTTCATGTCTCTTCGAAGCTCACGATGCTGAGGAGGTTGAGAGATGCCTGGCGGCAGGAGCCAGAATAGTGGGAGTTAATAACCGTAACCTGAAAGACTTTACAGTTGATATCAACAACAGCATCAGACTTCGAGAGATGGTACCGGAAGACGTGACATTTGTCTCCGAAAGCGGTATTGAGAAGCCTGAGGATGTAAAGGCTTTAAGATCAAATGGAACGGACGCGGTTCTTATTGGAGAGATGCTGATGAGAAGCACCGACAAAAAGTCATTAATTCAGGAACTTAAAGAGTATGGAAAAAACTAGAACAAGAATTAAAATATGCGGGCTTTCCCGTATCGAGGATATAGCGGTGGCTAACGAACTTCTTCCAGATTATATTGGTTTTGTTTTCTGGGAGAGAAGCAAGCGAAATGTCACGAAAATAGAGGCGGCGGAACTGAAGAGAAACCTGGATAAGCGCATCAAAGCCGTTGGTGTTTTTGTAGATGCGGAGATTGATTATATTGCCGACCTGATAAACTGTGGTATAATAGACGTCGCTCAGCTTCACGGTTCTGAGAGCGAAACCTACATCAAGAAACTTCGAGACAGATTGGCAAATGAAGCTGGATCAGCTCCTTGCCGAATTATCAAGGCCTTTAATGTGAATCGGATGACTTCCTTTGAGGAGGCAGAAAATTCTTCTGCAGATTACATCATGCTTGATTCGGGAAAAGGAACCGGTATAACCCATGACTGGTCCAGACTTAAAGGGCTTTCAAGACCATACTTCCTTGCGGGAGGTCTTGATCCAGAAAATGTGAGTGAGGCTGTAAAGAATCTTAATCCTTTTGCGGTAGATGTGAGCTCAGGCGTTGAAACAGATGGCGTGAAGGATGCATCTAAGATGAGAGCATTTGTTAAGAATGTTTCTGAAAGATAAGACTAATGATTCATAATGGAATATATATGAAAGGATATGATTATGGGAAACGCAGTTAATGGAAGATTTGGAGAGTTCGGAGGACAGTATATCCCTGAAACTCTGATGAACGAGATACATAAGCTGGAAGAAGCATATGAGCATTATAAGAATGATCCAGAGTTCGTAGCAGAGCTGGACAAGCTAAATCGCGAGTATGCAGGTCGTCCATCACTTCTTTATTATGCAGAGAAGATGACAAGAGACCTTGGTGGAGCAAAGATCTATCTTAAGAGAGAAGATCTGAACCACACAGGTTCACACAAGATCAACAACGTTCTTGGTCAGGTGCTTCTTGCAAAGAAGATGGGTAAGACCAGAGTAATCGCTGAGACAGGTGCAGGTCAGCATGGTGTTGCAACTGCAACTGCAGCTGCACTTATGGATATGGAGTGCGAAATCTTCATGGGTGAGGAGGATACGATCCGCCAGGCCCTTAACGTATTCAGAATGGAACTTCTTGGAGCTAAGGTTCATGCAGTTAAGACAGGAACAAAGGTTCTGAAGGACGCAGTAAATGAGGCTATGCGTGAGTGGGTTAGTCGAGTTGATGATACACTCTATGTACTTGGTTCCGTAATGGGTCCGCATCCATTTCCTACTATAGTAAGAGACTTCCAGTCTGTTATCAGTAAGGAAAGCCGTGCACAGATCCTTGAAGCAGAAGGAAAGCTTCCAGATGTTGTTATCGCTTGCGTTGGTGGTGGAAGTAATGCGATAGGTTCCTGCTATGAATATATAAATGATGAGGGAGTACGTCTCATAGGTTGTGAAGCTGCTGGTCTTGGAGTAGATAATCCTAAGAATGCAGCAACAATGGCTAACGGTTCTATGGGTATCTTCCATGGTATGAAGTCACTCTTCTGTCAGGATGAGTATGGACAGATCGCTCCAGTTTACTCAATCTCAGCTGGACTTGATTATCCAGGAATTGGACCTGAGCATGCATATCTTGCATCAACAGGCAGAGCAGAGTATGTTCCTATCACAGATGAAGAGGCGGTAAATGCCTTTGAATATCTTTCAAGAACAGAGGGTATCATCCCTGCTATCGAGAGCAGCCACGCTGTAGCACATGTTCTGAAGATTGCACCAAAGATGCCTAAGGATAGCATCATTGTATGTACTATCTCAGGTCGAGGTGATAAGGACGTTGCAGCCATAGCACGTTACCGCGGTGTAGACCTTTACGAGTAAGGAGAATAAAGATGAGTAGAATATATAAAGCATTTGAGAATAAGAAGGCGTTTATTGCATTCCTTACAGCTGGTGATCCAGATTATGAGACAAGTCTTAAGAACTTCCGCGCAGTGCTGGAAGCAGGTGCCGACCTTGTAGAGGTGGGAATTCCATTTTCCGATCCTATCGCTGAAGGACCTGTAATTCAGGAGGCTGATATCAGAGCACTGTCATCAGGTATGACTACTGATAAGGTATTCGAGCTTGTGAAGGAGCTTCGCAAGGATTTCGATACACCAATCGTTTTCATGACTTATGCAAATCCTGTATATCACTATGGAACAGATAAGTTCTTTGAGAAGGCTTCAGAGGCAGGTGCTGATGGAATCATCATTCCTGACTGTCCATATGAGGAGCGTCATGAGTTCGATGAGACTGCTGCAAAGTACGGAATGGATTTCATATCCATGATCGCACCTACAAGTGAGGACAGAATCAAGATGATCGCATCTCAGGCAAAGGGCTTCATCTATGTAGTTTCTTCTCTTGGTGTTACTGGAGTCAGAAGTGAGATCAAGACTGATTTAAGTACAATTCTTAGTCTTATAAAGGAAGCAACTGATACACCAGCCGCTATCGGCTTCGGAATCAGCAACCCTGAACAGGCTAGTAAAATGGCTCAGTATGCGGATGGCGTTATCGTAGGATCAGCTATGGTTAAGATAGTTGCAGAATACGGCAAGGACGCTCCAGAGAAGCTATCTGAGTTCGTAAAGGGTATTAAAGCTGCTATACAATAGAAAAAAAACCGAAAAATAACTTGACTAATAAATATAAAGTTATATACTAGATGTGGTTAAAAAAAGTAAGCAAAGGCGCTTCGAGTCTTTTTTTCTCGAAGTGCCTATTTTTAGAGCAGTAGAGAAAAAGGAAAGAGTATGTCAGATTACAACAAAAAACTTATCATGGAGGATGGTACCGAGTATCTTGGCTTCGGCTTTGGTGCTGATAAAGAGGCAGTCTGCGAGATAGTTTTCAATACCTCAATGGCTGGCTATCAGGAAATCATTTCCGATCCATCCTACACAGATCAGGCGATAGTTATGTCCTATCCGCTGATCGGTAATTATGGAATCACTGATGAGGACTTCGAGAGTAAGATGATCAATCTCGGAGCTCTTATTGTAAGAGAGGTAAATGAATCTCCATCAAACTTCCGTTTTACAAGAACATTATCTGAGCTTCTTGAAGATTCAGATGTTCCTGGAATCTATGGTGTAGATACACGTAAGCTTGTCCGAAGCATCAGAGATCACGGATCAAGAAAGGTACTTATTACAAGTATCGATACAACTCTTGAGGATGGTCTTAAGAAGCTGGCTGAGACAGAGCTTCCACGTGATCAGGTAAAACGCTGCAGTTCAAAGAAGAGATGGTATGCTCGTACCTCAAATCCTAAATTCAATGTTGTAGCAATAGATTGTGGAATGAAGATGAACATTGTACGTGAGCTCAATGCCCATGGCTGCAATGTTACTGTTGTTCCATACGATACACCAGCTGAAGAGATAATGAAAATGAATCCTGACGGACTCTTCATTTCAAATGGCCCTGGAGATCCTGAGGATGTTCCTGAGGTTATCGATACACTTAAGGCACTTAAGGGACAGCTTCCAATGTTTGGTATCTGCCTTGGACATCAGCTGATAGCTCTTTCTTATGGAGCAAAGACATATAAGCTTAAGTTTGGACATCGTGGTGGTAACCATCCAGTAAAGGATCTTGCTACAGGAAAGATAGAGATAACAAGTCAGAATCACAGCTACGCTGTTGATGATAATACAGTAGAAGGAACTGGACTTAAGGTTTCTCACATTAACCTGCTTGATAATACAGTTGAGGGACTTGCATCAGAGGACGGAATGGTCTTCTCAGTTCAGTACCATCCAGAGAGCGCACCTGGACCACAGGACAGCACATACCTCTTTGATCGTTTCATTTCAAACATGAGTAAATAAAGGATAAGAAAATGCCAAAAAGAACAGATTTACACAAAATACTTGTGATCGGCTCTGGCCCTATAGTTATCGGTCAGGCAGCAGAGTTCGACTACGCAGGAACCCAGGCCTGCCTCGCTCTTAAAGAGGAAGGTTATGAGGTAATCCTTGCAAACTCTAACCCTGCAACAATTATGACTGACACAATGATTGCTGATAAGGTTTATATGGAGCCACTTACACTGGAATATCTTGCACGTATCTGCCGTTTTGAAAGACCAGATGCTATCGTTCCTGGAATTGGTGGACAGACAGGTCTTAACCTTGCAATGCAGTTAAATGATAAGGGCGTTCTTCAGGAATGCGAGATCGAACTGCTTGGAACGGATGCGGCTTCAATCAAATGTGCCGAGGATAGAGAAGAGTTCAAGGAACTCTGTGAGAGACTGGGTGAGCCAGTTGTTCCATCAGAGATTACATATACTGTTGAAGAAGGACTTAAGGCTGCTGAGGAGATAGGCTATCCTGTAATCCTTCGTCCTGCATTTACCCTTGGTGGTACAGGTGGTGGATTTGCTGATAATCCTGAAGAGATGGCTGAGATGATGAAGAATGCCCTTGCACTTTCACCAGTTCATCAGGTACTCGTTGAGAAGAGTATCAAGGGTTACAAGGAGATTGAGTACGAAGTAATGAGAGATGCTAACGATACAGCTCTCGTTGTTTGTAACATGGAGAACCTGGATCCAGTTGGTATCCATACAGGTGACTCTATCGTTGTTGCTCCTAGCCAGACTCTTACTAACAAAGAATATCATATGCTCCGTGACAGTGCTCTTAGAATCATCAGAGCTCTTGGTGTAGAAGGTGGTTGTAACTGCCAGTTCGCCCTTGATCCGGAGTCATTTAGTTACTATGTAATCGAGGTTAATCCTAGAGTTTCACGTTCATCTGCGCTCGCTTCAAAGGCCAGCGGTTATCCAATCGCAAGAGTTTCTGCGAAGATTGCAGTAGGTATGAATCTTGACGAGATAAAGCTCGCCAACACTCCTGCCTGCTTCGAGCCAACACTTGACTACGTCGTAACCAAGATGCCTAGATTCCCATTTGACAAGTTCACTCTGGCTTCAAATGTGCTCTCAACTCAGATGAAAGCAACAGGAGAAACTATGAGTATTGGCCGTACTGCAGAGGAAAGTCTCCTAAAGGCTATTCGTTCTCTGGAGGATGGCAAGAATCATATACATCTTGAGAAGTTTGATGTTAAGAGCCTCTCTGACAAGACTGACAGCAAAGAGGCAAAGAAGGAAGCTATCGAGAAGCTTCTTAAATACGTTGAAGATGGAACAGATGACCGTATCTATGCTCTGTCACAGCTGATCTGGCTTGGTGTGGATCTTCAGGTTATCTACAACAAGACTCGTATCGATATGTTCTTCCTTGATAAGATCAAGAACATAGTTGATTTCGAGAAGAAGATTGAGGCAAGAGCTAAGGAGTTCGCTTCAGAAGGACTTACCAAGATTCTTGATAAAGAAACTCTTTATGATGCAAAGAAAATGGGATTCTCAGATTCTTACATTGCCGAGCTGACTGGTGTTTCTGAAGATGATGTCATGAATCTTAGGCGTGAGCTGGGGGTAAGACCTGTTTACAAGATGATCGATACTTGTGCCAGCGAGTTCGAAAGCTACGTTCCATACTTCTATTCAACATATGAAGATGAGAATGAGTCTATCGTTTCAGAAAATAAGAAGATAATCGTTCTTGGTTCTGGTCCTATCCGAATCGGACAGGGTGTTGAGTTCGATTATTCAACAGTTCATGCAGTAAAGACAATTCATGAGATGGGTTATGAAGCTATCGTTATTAACAATAACCCAGAGACAGTTTCAACTGACTATACAATATCTGATAAGCTCTACTTTGAGCCACTCACAGTGGAAGATATCATGAATATCATCGACCTTGAGAAGCCAGAGGGCGTTATCACATCTCTTGGTGGACAGACAGCAGTTAACCTTGCTGAGCCACTTGAGAAGAAGGGCGTTAAGCTTATTGGTACAAGCAACGAGGCTATCTTCAGAGCAGAGGATAGAGATGCATTTGAAGACGTTATCTCATCTCTCGGAATTCCTCATCCAAAGGGAGTTGCAGTAACTGATATTGAGAGCGGTGTTGCAGCTGCTGAAAAGATCGGTTATCCAGTTCTTGTTCGTCCAAGTTTCGTACTTGGTGGACGTGCTATGGAGATCGTTGCTAACGAGGAAATGTTACGTCACTACTTAAGAACAGCCGTTGAGGTAGACGTAGACAGACCTGTACTTGTAGATAAATACATCGTAGGTAAAGAGGTAGAGGTTGATGCTATCTGTGATGGAGAGACAGTATTCCTTCCAGGTATTATGGAGCTGGTTGAGAGAACTGGTGTTCACTCAGGAGATAGTACTAGCGTTTATCCTCCATATTCAATCTCAGAAAAGGTTAAGGAAACCATTACTGATTATACAAACAAGCTTGGTCTTGGAATCGGTATCGTTGGTCTCTTCAACATACAGTTTATCGTTGATAAGGATGATAATGTATATATCATCGAGGTTAATCCAAGAGCTTCACGAAGCGTTCCATTCCTGTCAAAGTCAACAGGCTACAGCTTAGTAGATATTGCTACAAAGGTAATGCTTGGTCATAGTCTTTCTGAGCAGGGCTACACAGGTATTGGTCCAGAGGGTGGTCTCAAGCTTATAGGTATCGAAGATCCAGATGCAAAGAAGAAAGCAAAGAAATGGTATGTTAAGACTCCTGCATTCTCCTTCGCAAAGCTAAATGGTATGGATCCATATCTTTCACCAGAGATGAAGTCTACTGGTGAGGCAATCGGTTATGATAGAAGTCTTAAGCGTGCATTCTACAAGGCTCTTCAGGCTAGTGGAATCAAGATGAAAGAGTACGGAACTGTAATGGTAACTCTTGCAGATGAGGATAAAGAGGAAGCTCTTCCACTTGTAAGACGTTTCTATGAGCTGGGCTTCAACATTGAAGCAACAGTAGGTACTGGTGAGTTCCTTAAGGAGCATGGTATCCGTACACGTATCCGTGGAAAGCTTAGTGATGGTAGCGATGAAGTACTTCGTTCTATCGAGGCTGGCTACGTAAGCTACATCATAAATACTCGTGCTATTCTTTCAGGTATCCACTATGAAGATGGTGCTGAGATAAGACGTTGTGCGATAATGAATGGTGTTACAATCTTCACATCTCTTGATACAGTTCGTATCCTGTTAGATGTTCTTGAAGATATCACTCCACGTATTTCAACTATATAATCGCCCAGCAAATCTATTTTGGGCAGTTTTAATTAAAAATATTGTAAAAAAGTGACAAAAAGGCTTGCCTTTTTTGTCACTTTTTTATTGTTAAAGAGCGGGTCGGATGATATACTAATTTTACAAGTTATATGTTATTTCTACGAAAAGAGATGTGACAATGCCTATTGCAGTCAGGACAGCTTCCAGTAAGGAAATGAATAAAAACAAGAATATGGTAAAGCTGCTTACAAAGGGCAGGGAATTTGATGAAAACATGCTGACCATAGACTGGTCGAAGGCTCGAACTCTGCCAAATCTGGGTTACACATTTCTTCCGAGAGAAAAGGGAGTAAAGGGTTACAGAGTTCCTATAGGTGGAACTATATCAGAACTTCTTCTTCCTGAAGATGTGGATGATTCTGCTGTGATCTTATATATACATGGTGGCGGCTTTGTATCGGGTTCAGCTTCAGCTTCCCGATCATATTGTTCTATGCTTGCAGCATATACAGGCTTTCGTGTCATTTCCGCTGAATATAGACTGTCTCCTGAAAACAAGTTTCCAGATGGGTTGGAGGACTGCTATAACATACTTCGTGTTATAAGAAAGAAGTATCCAGATTCTAAGTTAGTGTTAGCTGGAGAGAGTGCTGGTGGTAACATGAGTCTTGCGCTGGCACTTAAAGCTCGTGACAGAGGCAGACGAAGCATAGCGGCGGTTATTGCCCATAGCCCACTGGTGGATTTTACCGGAGCGCTTGATAGAACTCAGCATGAGATTGATGATTTCACTGTAAAGGAAGGATTCATTGAACCTATGAGGATTGCTTACGCAGGTGATGCGGATCCATCTAATCCTTATATATCTCCATTTTACGGTGATTATAAGGGAATGCCACCAATTTTCCTGACTGTTGACTACAATGAGACGCTTTTTGCAGATTCTATGGCAATCTACCGAAAGTGCAGAGCGGCTGAAACGCCTGTCAGGATGGTACAGATGAAGGGAACCTTCCATGCGTTTGCAACGATGGGGACAAGAACTCCCGAAACTGAAAAGATATTAAGAGAGAATACAAGTTTCATTATGAGGTATTTGAATCAAGACATGATGACACTCTGATTGAGGCTTTTTATATAAAGGACAGTATATGAAGGACGAAGTTAAAATAAGAATGTCGCTTATAGCGAGTATTCTCATATTCATAGCAAGTGCTGTGCTGCGTGAGATGGGCTATAGAGTTATGGCTTTCACGCTTTTTGGCGTTGCTCTTATTGAGATAATTGCTTTGTATGTTGTTATGCTTCAGTACAGTACGAAAAGTCAGGAGGAAAGAAAGACATTTTCTCAGATTGCTACGTCTCTTGCCGGAGACTATGAAAGTGTGTACTACATTAACACTAAGGATAACAGCTACAATGAGTACAGTCTTATGGGACAGCTTGAGCAAAAAGAGGATGGCCTTACGATTATTTCCTCAGGTAAGGATTTCTTTGCGGATACCAAGGTAAATACAGAGAAGCTGGTGCATAAAGATGATAGAGAGCATTTTAGTTCTTACATCAATAAGCAGAAGCTATATGAGATATTCCGTAAGGATGAAACCTTCCATCTTAATTACCGTCTTGTTAAAAATGGTAAACCAGTTTATTACAATCTGAAAGCGACTAAGGGTGTTGGCGCAGATGATAAATACATAGTAATTGGTGTTCGAAATGTGGACGCAGAAACTAAGGCCCATAAGAAGGCTCTTGCTGCTGCAGAGCAGGGAGAAGTTTATGGACAGATAGCTAAAGCTCTGGCTTCACGATATGAAGTTCTTTACTATGTTGATACCGAGACAAATGAATTTGATGAGTTCAGTACAAGTGAAGCATACAGTCACTTAGATATTGGCCATCATGGATACGATTTCTTTGCTGAAACCCAGCGTAATCTTGTACGCGACATTCATGTGGATGATTATCCAATGATGGCGACAGCTATGGACAAGAATTATCTGCTTAAGGAGATTAGAGACAAGAAGGTCTTTTCTATCACCTATCGACTTATTCTGGATGGGGATCCTCAGTATGTAAACCTTCGCGCATTAAAGCCTCGTGGTGATGATAAGCATATTGTTGTTGGTGTTATCAATATCAATGATTCTATGCAGCGTGAGGAAGAATATAAGCAGCGTATAGATACTGTAATGAACATGGCTAACCGAGATGCTCTTACAGGTGTTAAGAATAAGAACGCTTATGGCATCATGGAGAACGAAGTAAATGATAAAATATCTGCTGGCTCTGAAGGAGAGTTTGCAGTTGTTGTCTGTGATGTTAATGATCTGAAGAAGATAAATGATACTAAGGGCCACAAGGCTGGAGATGAGCATATTCGAGAAGCCTGTATGATGATCTGTCGTGTATTTAAGCACAGCCCTGTATATCGTATTGGTGGTGACGAATTTGCAGTAATCTTAAAAGGTGAAGATTATGAAAATCGTGATTCACTTATGGGAGAGCTTCGTACCCAGGTGCAGATTAACAAAGACGAAGGTAAAGTTGTTGTTGCCAGCGGAATGGCAGACTTCCGTAAGGGCGTAGATACAAATCTTGAATTAGTTTTTACGAAGGCTGATAACGAGATGTATGCAAACAAGAAAGAATTGAAAGATGAATAATCAAGGATTTGATCCAAATCAGAATAATGGATTTCAAGGGCAGCAGTATAATCCGCAAGGACAGATGCCTCCGCAGCAACAGTATAATCCGCAGGGGCAGATGTATCCGCAGGGGCAGATGTATCCGCAGGGGCAGATGTATCCGCAGGGGCAGATGTATCCGCAGCAACAGTATAGTCCACAAGGGCAGATGCCTCCGCAGCAACAGTATAATCCGCAGGGGCAGATGTATCCACAACAGAATGATAATCATACTGCCACTATACTTTGTATTATATCGCTACTATGTCACTTTGTTGTTCCTACAGTATTTACAATGTTGCTGGGAGCATTTGGTGATGGTGATATTGGTGGTTCTGATGATACTTTGTTATCATCGTTTTTTTCAATGATAGTCTGTGTATCATATCTTGCTTCATGGGTTCTGATGATCATTGTCAGAGTAAAATACAGGAATAGTACATTTGGCAAGGTGTTAATGATAATTTATATTGTTATACTGGCTTTGGGTATTATTGGTTTTATAATTTTAGTAGCGGCGTGTGTCGATATGGTTCGCCATTGTCCTGGTTTTATCCTTCCATAGTAGCTTATTGATTTGATATATTACTTTCTCTATGACATTTTTTATTCCAGAATTAGAATATACTTTCTATGGACCTATCGTGCTCGGGTCAATCCTTATAGGAATTATCGTAGCATGTGTCCTAATGAGAAAAGCAGGTGTGGAAAGAGTGACTGTATTATTTACAGCACTCTTTACCTTTGTATGCATTATTGTTTGTTCGATAATGACATCTATTATTCTGTTGAGAGATATCCATAAGATTGGATTTGTTGCAGCGGGAGGAGCCATAGGACTCATGCTGGGAGCTGTTACATCTGTGCTCATTCATCGGGAGCATACTAGGGAGGCACTTACAGTATGGATCTTAGTTGCACCACTTATGTACGGGCTATCCAAGATAGGTTGTCATATAGCTGGCTGTTGCTACGGCGTTCCATACGAAGGACCTTTTTCAATTCATTATGAAAGATATGGCGGGGCGGGATGCTTTCCTATACAGCTAACCGAGACGATAACATTTGTCTTGATCTTTATCATCGGAATGATAGTTTATCTTTCAGGTTCTGAATCTATCAGTCATATACGTGCTGCGAAAGTGGTTATTATCCTTTCAACAATAGCGAAGATAAGTCAGGAATATCTGAGGGAAGGGCATACTGGAGGCTTGCTTTCGAACTATCAGATACTGATTTTTGTGATTGCGGTTATAGCGTATATTTCGACGGTTTTCATAAGCAGGATGCCTTCAGATTAGGATTGTATGTGAACAGTTTAAGGTGTATTATGAATTTGCTATGCTCAAGGGCGGAAGAGCGCCGCGCTCAGCAAGCTGAGTGCAAAAAAAATAATATAATATATGACGGTGCGTGGCTCAGCTTGGTAGAGCGCGTCGTTCGGGACGACGAAGTCGCAGGTTCAAATCCTGTCGCACCGATTTATTTTTGTTAGAGGTATTATATGAATAAAGTTAGAAGAGCAGAGATAGGGGATATCCCAGCTATATTGGAGCTTTTGGTTCAGGTAGATATGGTGCACCACAATGGGCGTCCGGATCTTTTTCGGGGACCGGCAACAAAGTATAACGCTGAGGAACTGAAGGAGATAATCGCAAATGAAAAGACTCCAGTTTTTGTCTGTGTGAATGATGAAGGCAAGGTGCTTGGACATCTTTTTGGTATGTTTAAGCAGGAACTGAATGATTCGGTTCAGACAGATATAAAGACTCTTTATATAGATGATATATGTGTGGACGAGGCTGCTCGAGGTCAGGGGGTAGGTCGGACGTTGTATGATTATATAAAGGGTTTTGCCAAGACGGAGGGGTGCTATAACATTACTCTCAATGTATGGTGCTGCAACCCTGACGCTATGAAGTTTTATGAAAATATGGGACTTGTTCCTCAGAAGATAGGTATGGAACATATCCTGGATGAATGAAGCAACTATATTTGAGCAACTGTACTTGTTACAGTTGCTCATTTTTGTTTAGAAATATTCTTGGGACTGTTTGCATATAAGAGTCTATGATATATTGGGTAGTAGGTGTGGGAATACTAAAGTAATGAGAGGGAAATAAAGATGTATATTGAAACAGAAAGATTAATAATAAGATCTATAGAGCGTGGAGATGAGATAGCGTATGCAGAGATGGCAAAGGATGGAAGCCTTAATGAAGTGGGCTTTGATGAATCATTTTCTGACTGGGCTGGTGGATGGATAAATGAAGCGCTTGAGTTAACTGAAAAGGATGATGCAAGAACGGATTACATACCATGTACTATTGTTCTTAAAGCTACTGGTGAAGTTATCGGAAATGTTGGGAATACATACTATGAAGATACAGACCAGATAGGTATATGCTACTTTGTCGGAGCGACATTCAGAAGAAAGGGATATGTGAGTGAAGCGGTGAAGGCTTATATTCCATATTTCTTTGAACACTATAATGAAGATGAAATTATCGCAACAATAAAAGCTGATAATGAGCCTTCCTGGAAGACGGCAGAAAGAGGCGGCTTCAAACTGCTGGAAACAAAGATGTATAAGGACATCGATGACGAGAAGGAAGAATTATACAGATTCTATTCTGCAAAACACGGATAGCTTGAATCTTTGAGAGGTGAAAAACGATGGTAATAAGACTTGTAAATGATAATGATATTAGTGGTCTTGCAAAGGCTATGTCTCAGGCTTATTCTGAGGAACCATGGAATGAAAAGTGGACACCAGAAACTTCTGAGAGACGAGTTCGCTCGATCATGGGAAACTTTGAAGCCATGGGACTTGCCGCTGAAGAAGATGGAGAGATTATAGGTGTACTTCTTGGATTTATTGATCCATATGCTGATGAAGACTTCTTCTTTGTGGCAGAGCTTTTTATAGTGCCGGAGAGAAAAAAACAGGGAATAGGAAGATCACTTCTAAAAGAGTTAGAGGTTAAGTTAAAAGAGAAGAATATTCCTGTTGTACAGCTGATATCTATTGAGGAAAATCAGGTGTTTTATAATAAATGTGGACTTAACAAGGATGCTTGCGGAGTAATGGGTAAAAGGATTTAGGTGATTTAGGAGATCAGATTATGGATTACAGCAGAAAAATATCTGAAAGGATGTGGAACCAGCCTGATAAGGGTGAACTGGAGGCTGAACGTGAACAGACTTTCATTGATGATATAGTTCAGAAGTCTCATATTGAAAAAGAGTTACTTGCTCATCTTGGTGGTGTGGAGACTGCATTTGATGGTGGCGCAGGAAGCGGAAGGTTTTCCATACTACTTGCGAAGCAGGGAATCAAGGTAACCCATTTTGATATATCTCAGCCTATGATTGATAAAGCAAAGGAACTTGCAGAGAAAGCTGGAGTAATAGACAATATGACTTTCGTTAGGGGGGCGCTGGAGGATCTTTCTGCGTATGCCGATAAGTCTTTTGACCTCGTGATGTCATTTGATGCCCCTATATCCTATACGTATCCGAATCAGGAAAAGGTGATAGGTGAACTGGTTCGAATTGCAAAGAAAAGGATTATGATCAGCGTGTCCAGCAGACTTGGATCACTCCCGTATCTTGCAAATCCTATTCAAAAGAATCAGTTCATACTTGATGAGAATTCAAAGGATGGCTGGGTTCAGTGGTGCATACAGGCTAGGGAACAGATGATTGATGGTTTCTCTTTCAATAAAGAAAATCTGATGAAGACATTTGAAGCAGGGCTTATGTGTGATGTCGAAGAGACGAAGCAGGCTTATGAAAGAGGAGAGGTGCCATGGGTTATAACTTATCATTTTATGCCTGATGAGTTAGAAAATATCCTAAAAAGAAATGGTGTTAAGAATATAGAGATGGCAGGGCCTGGTGCCTTTGCGAGAACTATTCCTAATGAAATACTTGTGAAGATTATGAATGATCCGGAGCAGAAGAATGAGTTCCTCGAATTCTGTCATATGTATGATAGTAATCCATATGTTTGTGGTATGGGAAAGGATAATCTTTTTGCAACGGGAGAGATATAGATAGAGAAAGGAATAATAAAATGAGTAAATATGAATATGTGATATTAAGAAATAAACCGGAACTTAAGGACACTGCTGCTGAGTGGTTTCATAGCAAGTGGGGAGTTCCAACAGAAGCTTATCTTGAATGTATGAATGATTATTTAGATGGAAAAGTTGAGTATGGCTGGTATCTATGCTTAGATGGTGACAAGATCGTTGGAGGTCTGGGGGTTATAGAAAATGACTTCCATGACAGAAAAGATCTGAGTCCGAACGTCTGTGCTGTGTATACAGATGAAGATTATCGCTGCCAGGGAATAGCAGGAACACTTCTTAATCTTGTTGTTGATGATATGAAGTCGAAGGGGATAACTCCTATATATCTGCTAACAGATCATGAGAACTTCTATGAGCGTTATGGATGGGAATTCTTCTGCATGGCTCAGGGAGATGATGAACCAGAGACGAGTAGGCTATACATCCATAGATAAGTTTGATCTATAGACATATTAAGCTTTGTTCTTGACTATTAGTAAACGATAGTATAAAGTTTCGAATTGGAACAGTTGTTTATTTGTTTAAAGAAAAGGAGACATTTTTTATGAGAAGATATGTTATCGCTCAGTAGTCTGAGCTTAAATAAAGAATGAATAGTAATAAGCTCGGATGAATCCCCGGGAATGCTTGATGCATTCAAGAATAATAGGAGGATACATGAGCTATATAAGAGCAGAAGAAGTTCTGCCAAAAGAATTGATAGAAACTATTCAGCAGTACATAAGTGGAGAAAACATATATATTCCTTGTGTAGAGAAGAAGGACTGGGGCAGTCAGACTGAAACCAGAAAGTATTACAATGAGCGAAACCGTGAAATCTGTGATAAGAGCAGAAAAGGAGTTTCCACAGTAATACTTGCACAGGAATACTTTCTTTCTGAGAAAAGCATCCGAAGAATTATAAAATCTGAGGCTGTTGCAAGTTGATAGATGCTGAATTCAAGAAAGCCGCCGAAAGAGGCGGCTTTTTTGATTGTTGCTATTGTGATAATATATTGGACGTGGTTAGGGGGATGAGTATGAATAATGAATTAAAGACAATAGATATGGAACAGACTTTATTTATAACTGATCTGGATGGAACCCTTATGAGAAATGATAAAAGTATTTCAGAAGAGTCCCTCAGTATCATTAACGGTCTTATAAAACAGGGGATGACATTTACCGTTGCAACGGCTCGCTCAGTTTCCAGCCTTCAGCATATAGTGGAACCTCTGGATATTCAGGTGCCACTTGTTGTAAGGAATGGAACGGCACTGGCTGCTCCTGGAACTTTGGATATCATAGAAAAGGCGCTCTTTACTGATGATGAGATAGGTCGACTTAGAGAATTACTTACTGAGTTACCTATCTGCGGATTTACAAGCATCTGGAACGGTAATGAGATGAAAAAGGTCTTCTTTGATGGCGAGCATTCTCTCGGAATTCAGAAATATCTGGAAGAGAGACCAGGAGAGAAAGGCATCATCTTAGTAGGTGGTGTGGATGAGATGTTTGCTGGGGATGTTGGCTATATCACCATGATCGATGATAAGGAGAAACTTGATCCAATATATGAGAGAGTGAAGAAACTTAAGGGTTGGGAAACTGTTCTACAAAAGGATTCTTATGCCGATGAATATTGGCTTGAACTATGTCCTGAGAATAGTACAAAAGCTAAAGCGATAGTTAAGCTTAAGGAAAAGCTTGGAAAGAAAAAACTGGTTGTGTTCGGTGATTCGGTAAATGATATTCCGATGTTCCAGATTGCCGACGCGGCCTATGCGGTGGAGAATGCGCTCCCAGAACTGAAGAAATATGCCACTGGGATAATCGCTTCGAACGAAGAGGACGGAGTGGCCCATTTCCTTCGAGATGTAATACAGGTTTGACACAATATGTGTTAAGTATTACTATATTTATCAATTCTAAGCGAGAATACTCCGTCTTCTTTAAGGCGGGGATGAATCGCACTAACGGACTCTAAAAATCTATAATAAATCGTCTATCTTTCATTGGAAAAGATGTCTCAATATGATATAATTAATTCAGTGGTAAATATATAAAAGGAGCTTAAATAAAGTGTATTTGGAATCTAATAATC
>Ga0129307_1001609_pt1 | contig 22717 bp, 12 predicted proteins | sample P1105metagenome_FD_94437 | JGI IMG/M metagenome (GOLD analysis project Ga0129307, IMG submission 94437) | Capybara group fecal microbial communities from Wisconsin, USA - P1105 metagenome | ecosystem: Host-associated > Mammals > Digestive system > Large intestine > Fecal | place: USA: Wisconsin... | reverse complement strand
TTAAAACTAAATAAAACTATAAATAATAAAAAAAGCTTACCATGTAAAATCTTCACTATAATCTCCTTCTGTATAAACTTTTGCCTCTGCTTCTCTTCTTTTTGGCAATCCTGGATAAGTAATCTTATGCTCTTTAAATATTTTTGTTATTGCAGCCTTACTTTTGTCATTTGAGTTTTTAATTTTATTCATAAGAGGGCCGGAATCAGTGTTATATTCATCCAGAACATATGCATCAAATTCCTGTTGTGTCGCTGTCATATTACGATTAAATAATCTGTTTGATACCAGCTTTTCATAATCAGGCAGAACATCCTCTATTAAATGTCTAGTAGCTTCTTCTTCAGTCATCGGGGGGTACTTTGCCTTCAATTCATCAGTTATTTCTGTCTTACCCTTAAGAACTTCTCCATACCCATAAGTTACGGTCCCGTCACCGGGCTTATGCAATCCAATTTTACCATCTTTATCAGGTTTTGGGGTTTCAATTCTTTTTAAATGAAAATTGACTTGAGTAACTGCTTTTTTTTTACAGATTTCTGCTGAATTTAATAAAGAAATCCAGCTTTTTCTGCGAGTGAGATGACTTTTTTTAATTTTTCCTGCAGTTTCTACAGTCATTTTTGTTCTTTTTATCCTTTTTTCTGCCTCATTTTCCCGTTACCAAGACCAAATCACAATTTGTGTGGCTAAGATTGCTAAAAAATAATTACTTCAATTATTTTTTAGCAAAATATTTTTCCAGTTTTAGAAGTTCAATTTTTGATTGTAAATCACTTTCATGTTTATCACGAGACACAAGACCATCAGTAAACGATAACTGAAATCCATCTTCAACTTTATTCAAAAAAATTGGATTATCATATGGATATTGAATCTTTTTTGGCGACATCAAAAATATATTCGATGTCCGACTAATTCCTGTTAATAAATTCTCGTTATTCAAAATTATTGAAAAATAATAGACATCAGACGACTGCAAATAAAAGCCAAATTTTTCTTCATGTCTTTTAACCCATTTTTTATCATCAATAAAAAATGTCTGATTATCTTTTGAATATTTATCTACATCCTTAAAATCAATAAACAAAGAATTTGGATATTGATTTAGCATTTCAATAAAATCAGAAGATTGAATTACATCGTAACTTAAATCTTCTGATTTATCCCAAATAATTATACCTGATTTCTTTTGAACCCTATTACAACCAAATAAAAAAAACATAGAAAAAAATACAATATAAAATCTTTTCATATACTCTCCACTAAATACCATCTAATGATTTTTTAGCTTCATTGTAAGAAGTTACAAAATCAATAGGGACAGACATACCTGTATCAATATTAATCCATATATCAACACCTATTAAATGTGCTGTTATTTCATCTTTTGTCTGATACCGATTATCCATACCATATTGAACTTTTATCCAATCCTCTTGTTTTGACAGGCCAATTGAATATTCACTATAAAAAGGATCTACAACATAGAATTCACCATCTATCTTTACAGTTACACCAACATGATAAGCAAATCTACGTGGATCATCTTTATCAATTGTTGAAGGATCCAAAGTACCATTTTTTACAGCCTGTTTTGCTTCATAATTTAATGGAGAAATCACAAAAGTATATCCATCTACATCATAACCCATTTCTTCTAATTGTTTACGAATAATAGTTGCACGGGCCCAGCAATAATCACTTGTATAAAATAATTTTAAATCTATTCCATTTGAGATCCCAGACTGTTTTATATACTTTGCTACAGCCATTAAATTCTCAAGACTATTCATTTGCTTGCGAATTTCAGGTCTCAATCCCATATTAGATGGATTTACATCTCTTCCATCCGGATCCGTATATCTCACCGGATTATTATTTGCATAGTGGTACAAATGAAAATTGATGTGGTTAAATATACCGCCCATGCCCGGAAGGTTGCCGTTATATCTTCGGGCATCCTCTGATGTCGGTGCCACAGGGAAATATTCCCCTGTATTCATTGCAGGGTCCGCAGAAATCCAGCGGCTCATCTTCGGGTCGAGATACCTCGCGCCGTAGTAGTAGAAGCCTGTCTCTTCATCAAGCTCCTTTGCAGAAAACCTGTAAGGAAGCTTTGTGATAAGCGACGTCTCTGCCTTTAAGTCCATCCAGGTCTCACCGTAAGGCGTATACTCAAGCCTCTGATATTCGTTTCCGTCACAGTCGGTGACAAGCTGTGCAGATCCTAAGTGGTCACTGTGATAGAAGAAAGTGCTTTCCTTTTCTTCTCCGTGATATGTGTTGTAGCTTCCGATACGGCTTGCAAGACGCTCTGTTCCAAGGTAAATGTTCTTAGTTACCTTTCCTCCGCGGCTTCTTGTAGCGCTGTCTATGTGCCATACCCAGTAATCGTTAAAATACAATGTCTCGCTTGAGTGGGTGTATTTGCTTGCCCTCTTACCGTCTGCACCGTACGTATAATTTACCGTAAGGCTTTCGTCAGTCGTTCCCGTAAGCTGATTTTCTGCGTTCCATTCGTAAGTGCGGCGGTTTATCTTCTTTTTTGAAACGCCACCGGAACTTTCTGAATTTCCTGCATCGCTAAAGTATCCCCAGCCTTCGTCCATGCCCCACACCTTGTCTTTAAGCTTTTCAACCTTTGTGTAGGAAGTGTACGTCGCTACGCGCCGTTTGCGTTTAAGGTATTTATTAACTTGTGCGCCATTGGCGCACGATGCATCATCTTCTGTAAACGGAACAACCGCCGGACTTTGTCCGTCGTTTGCATGAGTGGAAATTATTAACGTCTGCGCCTTCGGCGCATGCGCATCCTGTTCCATAACCGTATCTCTCATTTTACTTTTATTATATTGCGGTGTCCTTCAAATTGCAAAGCAATTTGAAGGCCGCGCTTTTCGCATTTTTTATTTTTAAATAAACTCTTTCCCATAACTTTTTAGTATTACCATTAAGTTTATCTTAGTACTGTCAAATTATAGAAGCAATCTTTATTATTTCCTTTTCCATGTTTCTATATATTCATCTATAACAGAAGTAAGAGATATTATTTTATGATAATTTTCAGATTCAGTATCAAGAACAAACATTCCGATTTCTTTTTCATGATTGGCATGAAGGTATTCATGAATAAAATCTTCACCATTTACCAAAGGACTTACATTTTTACTTATTAATTCTGGAATTATTTTATAATTCAAATTCAAAATTGCTATGTAAAAATAATCACATTCAACATCAATTTTAAAATTATTTTCTATAAACCTATTTGGCACAACATCTTCATAATCAGAGAACCATGTTAAAACTTCAAGAGTTTTGTCATGGTTTATCACCATCTCTTTTCTATTTTTTTCCTCTAAGAATTTATCTAACATATCTTTTTGGCGAAACTGTAAAATATGTTCAAAATACCAACCTGAAACATTCATTTTCTTTGAATTAGAAATACCAGAAAAGTAATCATTTATAGATATATTTGTTTTTCTTAAAAGAACATTAAAAATAGCAAAACTACTTGGACCATCATATTCTACTGATAAAAAAAGAGGATTATACCCATTTTGTCTATCTCGAAGATTACAATCTGCTCCCTTTTGTATTAGTCTTTCAATTGAATTTAAATCCTGTTCTATCACAGCACATTGTAAAAGGGTGTTCCTTCCACAAAAAGTATTCGGTGGTAATTTTGTATCAATCAAGGCTAAAATAGGTTTATATGAATTGTAAATGTTATATATTGATTCACAGATTTCATCATATTGCTCCTGAGAAAAATCTTTTGTATCTAAAATGTTTTTTATATACTCATAATCATTTCTTTTTGCAGCAAGAATCAATTCATTTTTTAAACACTCAAAAAAGAGTTCCTTTGATCCATCCATATCTGAAACTTTACCATCAATTATTAAGTTTTCAACTTTGTCAAATTCATAATTATTTAACAGTTTATTTATCTTATTTAAATCTGCTTTAGTACATGAAAACAAGATAAAACACATGAATAAAATTAAATAATATTTTAACATAAAAACACCATCCTAAATTTAATATTCCAAGAAAATGACTTGTGAAAATCCTAGATTCTCTAATTCCACATCATATGCATTATACCAATCGAAGTAAACCTTATTAAATAATCGTAACTGAGGATCCTGCATATCGACTACATTAACTTTTCCATTCTCATCACAATTTAAGATAGTTGTATAATGACCATGACATTTTCCAAGCACAACAAATCTCTTTCCGGATTCTTTCAGTGCAAATATAATAGCTTTCATATTCGATGAGGTAACTTGACCTTTTTCGCTACCAACTGTATAAAAAGAAATATTTTTTACATTATATCCTGATACATCTTCAAACAAAGATTTTATACTGCTGATATTCATATTTGCGTCACTCTCATTCTTCTCTGTATTATCATAGTAGTTAAAATACTTGTCATTTTCAGCAAAGAATTTCAAGCTTGGTTCATAAAAAGGTATATTATGCTGTTCACTATATTTTTTTTCTTCAGCCACGCGCTCTTTTCTGGCAGTCATAGCATTATTAAATACTTCTGTAAACAGGCATCCGTATGCGCCAATTGTATTTTGCTTAGTAACTGTTTTATTCCCATTCTCATCTATTTCGTATTTGCCTGAAGGAGTCTTCCCCATGCTGATATTTGAATTCTTTTGATTATTTTGTTTCTCATGGTAAAGTGGTCTATTAAAAAACCTTCCATCCGGATCCGTATACCTAATCGGATTGTTTCCCGCATAGTGATAAAGATTAAAGTTTACATGGTTGTAAATGCCACCCATTCCGGCGTCGGGATTAGAAAAGTATTCCCCTGTGTTCATAGCAGGGTCGGCGCTTATCCAGCGGCTCATCTTCGGGTCGAGGTACCTCGCGCCGTAGTAGTAGAGACCTGTCTCTTCATCAAGCTCTTTAGCAGAAAATTTATACGGAAGCTTTAGTATAAGCGAGGTTTCTGCCTTTAAGTCTATCCATGTTTCACCGTATGGCGTGTATTCTAATCTCTGGTACTCGTTGCCTTCGTAATCGGTTACAAGCTGTGCGCTTCCTAAGTGGTCTGGATGGTAGAAGAACGTATTCTCCTTTTCTTCTCCATAGTAAGTGTTGTAACTTCCGATTCGGCTTGCAAGTCGCTCTGTTCCAAGATAGATGTTCTTAGTTACCTTTCCGCCGCGGCTTCTTGTCGCGCTGTCTATGTGCCATACCCAGTAATCGTTAAAATACAATGTCTCGCTTGAGTGTGTGTATTTTGCAGCACGTTTGCCGTCTACTCCGTAAGTGTAGTTTACCGTAAGGCTTTCGTCACTTGTCTGTGTCATCTGGTTTTCTGCGTTCCATTCGTAAGTGCGGCGGTTTATCTTCTTTTTTGAGATCCCGCCTGTATTATCATCAGAGTTTGCATCGCTAAAGTATGCCCAGCCTTCGTCCATGCCGTAAGTTTTGTCGTTAAGCTTTTCAACTTTTGTGTAGGAAGTGTCGTCTTCCGTAAAAGGTAAATCCTGTTCACAGATGATGTTTCCCGTCTGGTCGTACTTATAATATCTAGGGCCTATTCTTGAGTATCTGTGTGAATATCCTTCTTCTATTTCATAGTCAAACTCGTAGTTAAGGTCGTCTCCTTTTTTAGAGCCTGTGACAGTTACTTCGCTTGATTTCTTTGTCTTCATGTTTCCAAGCCTGTCAAATGAAAAGTTCTGCTCGTATTTACTTAATACTTCGGGATTTGTAAAACCGTGCCTGTTAAGCTCTGTCGTTCCGTTTACTTTTGTAAGCTGGTACAGTCCGTCGTATTCATAGCTCTGGCTCGTCCTGTAGTTGCCCGATGCCGTTCCGTATCCGCTTAAGCAGTCGTTTGTGTATCCTTTTATGTTTCCGCTTTTCGTAAACGAGTAGCTTATGTTCTGGTAGAGTTTCGTATCTTTTTTTGTTTTTATCGCATTGAGCAATCTCGTTTCCTTTTTGTAATCGTAAGTTGTCGAAACTCCGTTTGAGTATTTGATGTAAACCCTCTGACCGCATTCATCGTAGCCTATGTCATCAACGTAGTCGCCGTTGCTTCCTTCTATTGCACAGATCTGTCCTGCATCATCATATACATAAGTAATTTCTTCGCCGTCAGGATATTTCATCTTTTCCATTTGTCCGAGGTAATTGCTTTCGTATTCCATTACGGCTTCTATGTCCTTTCCGTTTACATCATGCTGTTTCATGACACGCTTTTCTTTCTTTATCTCAGAAAGCTTTCCGTAAGTGTACTCAATGACTCCCGTTTCATCTGTAACCTTTACTAAAAGGCCTGCAGGATCTCCCGAGCCTGATTTTCCGTATGTAAACTTTGTTACAACCGGAACTCCGTTTTTATCCTCATAGTTCTTTTCTGTAAGCCGGTTTAAGCTGTCGTAGATAAAGTTTATCTTTCGTCCTTCGTTTAAAAGGCGTGAGTTTGATCTTGCTGTTACATTAGATGACTTGTCATACTCGAAGTAATATGTACCGCCGTCTGTTGTAGTAATTTCTGTCTTGCGTCCGAGTTTATCATATACAGCTTCGACTGTACTGTCTTTTGCAGAACTGTCACCAAGTACATGAGTTAAAGCCTTTTTAAGTTCTCCTAATATGTTATACTGATATTCACTGGAAGTCAATTTTATTCCGCTTGCATCAAAGCGTGATACTTCCAGAATGTTCTCACGTGCATCAAGAATCTGTTCTGTTTTGTTTCCTTCAGGATCAGTTACCGTAACAACCTGACATCCGCTTTCAATTCTAAAATACGTTTTCTGTTCAGTGGTTTCGCCTTCATGCCATGGCATCAAAGTCTTTATAACGCGTCCCTTTTCATCATAGAAATTTACTGCAGGATAAATTAACTTAAGGTTAAGGACATCATCACTTTCAAAATTTATCTGTTCAGCTCCGGCAAAATAAACCTGCCCTGTTTTTTTTACCCTCATCTTCTCATCTTTTATAACAGCCCCTGACACGTTCCAGCCTTTTTCCTTATTGCCGTCTTTATATACTACGCCTGTTTTTGCAGTAAGCACTGCTTCTCCAAGTCCGTCTGTCAATACGACAGTCTCGATTGTTTTTGTATCTGCTGCATCAAACGATACTTTGTTTTTTGTAACTGCGTGCCAGAAAGGATGAGTTTTGTATGTACGCAAAGCAGCTGCCGCGTTTTCAGGAGCTGTTCCGCCTTCACTTTCATCTTCTTGGGTAACCGGCGTAAAGTATTCATACTCAACTGCGCTCAATCTTCCCGTGTCATACGGTGTCTTAAGTTTCTCTAACCTCTGCCATTTATCGTATTCGTATTCAAAGCTGTATCCCCTGCAGTCTGTTTCCTTCTTTACGGTTCCTGTTATCACATCATATTCAACCGTACTTGTAAGGTATGAATTATTCTCATCCTTCTGCCTTACTGATGTTACGAACATCTTTAAGCTGTCATAACCGTAAAGGACTTCTTCGCCGCGTGCTCCCGTTACTTTCGTGATAAGGCCGTAATCATCATCGTATTCTATTTTTGTTTCCGTATAATCGTTTTCTGTGTAATACTGGCGCAGAGTTTTTAAACTTCCTTCATCTGTGTATGAGCCGCAGCGCTTCCGCAAAAAGTCTTTCGAACTTTCTCCCGGCTGCATAATTCTGTCATACACTTCTATCGATACAGGATTACACATTATGTAACTGCTGTCTTTGTATTCATAATCAATCAGTGCACACACAGGTTTATCATTGGCATTATTAGTAGTCTGAATAAGCCGTATAACATTTCCATAATCATCATAGTCATAAGTGGTTTTTACTTCGATATAAGAATCGCAGTCTTCTTCTTTTGCAGTTACTGTCTCTGATACCGGAAGAGCTGACTTTCCGTTTAGATCATATTCAGTTTTACTTAAAGAAAGTTCTTTGCCGATTTTTGAATATGAAACGGTTTCTTTTACTGTTCCCTTTAAGTGATAGAATGCAGGATTATTGTTATAAACTGTTACCTGTTTTGTTCCGTCAGGATTTTCTGATGTCACTTTTTCAAAGCCGTAGAATTCTTTTTCGGTTCTGTTGTATCTTGCGTTTTCGTAAGTATAATTTACTGTAATACTGTGTGTATCCGGCTCTACGTTATCATTTTCTTTTACTACAACTTCAGGAAGAATCTTTCCTGTTCCGTCATCTACCGTAACAGATTTCATTACATATTTGTGGTAAGGCATGTCTTTTGTTCCGTAGATACCTTCGTAGTCGATATTTACTGTTCCGCCTTGAGGTGTTGTAATTGTTTTTAATAATCCTGCTTTTCCCGAAAGGTTTTTCTTGTAGTAAATTTTTCCTGTTTTAAGAGATGCTTCTCCTACTGTCACTGTTCCAGGGATTCTCATTACCTGATCGACATAACCGTCCCCATCAATATCAAACATACGCACTGTTACACCGTTAATCGCTGATGACGCACCTACTCCGCCTGATGCAGAGGCTGTAATGTTAATCTGAAGCGGTGTCACAGGTATTGGAATACCTACTGTAAATGAGCTGCCCAGTGTTCCAGAAATCCCAAGTGTAATTGTTGTTGATAAATCAAGCGCGTTATAAAAGTCAGGATTTATAGCATAAGCATTCAGCGTTGCAACATATGTAACACTTTCTGAAACTGCATCTCCAACATATGGAATCTTTGATATAAGGCCAACATCAAAAGCATTGTCAGCATTCTTAAAAAGTTTTGTTTTATCTCCGTCTGCAAATTTCCACTCAGGAATTTTAAATTCTACAGCTTCATTCAGTCCCTTACCGTTATTAAACGAAGCCATCCACTTTCCGTCTTCTTTATAGACATAATCTGCAAGTCCGTCTCCGTTAAGATCCATAAACATTCCTTCAATTCTCGTTCCTGAAAAACCGATATTTAATGCTCCCCCCGCAGAGACTACTGCATTTGACATGCTTTCACTCTTAGTAGAAACACTTCCTATAGGAATGTTCACTCCAAAACCTTCATTTACACAATGATTTAAAAATTCTTTCGTAAATATTCCTTCAGGCTGATATTCTTCAAAATCATATCCATTATTAAGCTTAAACTTTCCGTCATAAAAATAATCAGGAAGCCCATCTCCGTTTATATCCGTCATACCTGCGCTCTGGTATGAATCTCCGCTGGATTTTGAACCACCACCACTTCCGCTCATAGAAGCAGCACAATAGGCTCCTAAAAATCTTCCTCCAGCTGTATATTTAGTACTTACACTTCCCTGTGCAGAAAAACTTGCACCTTTTGTTTCTACAATACTTGTATTTTGACTTATGTATTCAGCATTTTTATATTCAACTTCCCTGTCATAAACAATTTTATAACCGGTATCTGTCTTTTTCTTTAATGAAGGGCGTACTGTAATTCCTTTTCCGTCAGAATAAAGTATGTCAGGTATTCCGTCTCCGTTTATATCCTGAAATGATTTTACAGTATAACTTGATGATTCATTTGTTCCTATATTTCCACTGATACCAAGTTTACCGCTGTCTAAAGAACTGCCAGTAAGAAAGATCTCTTCAAGTTTTGAAATCTTTTCAAGCATTTTAGGAAGTGACCTCTCTGCAGCCATTACAAATTCAAATCCCTTTGTTACATCATCTCCGGAACTTTTACTTCTTCTTATTTCTCCAAGTTTTAAAGTTACGTCTCCTTCTTTTTCATTTATACTGCCTGCATCCTGGTTTTTCCCTTTAAGATATGCATCCATTCCTTCTATATCATAAAAAGCCGTTCCGCCGTATCTGTCACAATGAATAAAATCTTTATAAATAAACGGCGCATAATACTGTGTTTCAAGATCTTTTCCTTTGATGACAGAAACTGCAGAAATATTTCCAATAAGTATATTATTAACATCAGATTTTACATATGCCATGTAATCTGCATTATATTTTTCTTCTGAAATTTCTGTTCCACTGTTCTGCGTGCTTACATTTTTCTTTGGAACATAATAAATGATTTCATCTGTTTCACGTTCTTCTGCTTTAAAATCTTCAAGATTCTCTTCGTCAGTTTCTGATATTTTAGAATTTTCATCTTCTATCTGTTTCTGCATTTCTTCAAGATTTTTTCCTTTTACAGGATTTAGTGCAGATGAATTAAATTTCCCCTTTCCGTTCCAGATTCCGTAATACCACTGATTGCATCCGCCGTAATAGCTTTCATCACAGGCAACTTCTATAACCTGTCTTTCACTCTCTTCTTCACCGTCATTTACATCCAAAGGTAAGCTTGTTAAAACATTTCTATATTTCTTTCCTTCCTTTACAGAGGTAATATAATATTCATAATTTGCAAAAACCTGTCTGGGAACAGATCTGTTATCATTTTCAAAGTCATCAAAACTGTTCCAGGTGTTTTTTACAATTTCAAAATAACTGTAATCAAGTTCAAGTTCATTTTTATCCAGTGATAAAAATGAACATCTTTTATTTTCTATTTTGTATTCTGCATTGTTAATATATGTAAGGTTAAAGATACATTCATTGTATTTTACAAGTGAAAACTTTATGCAGAGCTTTTTTAATTCATCCAGTTCATTCAAATATTCCTGATATGCTTCTTTATCCTCTACTGTTTCTCCATTTTCATCTTCCGTTGTAAAATCTTCCTGAGTTTTTTCTTTTTTCCATTCATCTCTAAGTGTATATCCGTGAGCTGACTCGTCATAATATTTTTCAAAAGCATTCCTCATCAGAGCTTCCGCTTCTTCTTCTGATGTTTCTCCTTCGTTCTGCCCTTCTGCCTTATAAGTTTCTATAATCTTTAATACTTCGCTTTCTGTAATCTTATCTGCAGTTTTTTCTGCATCGTTCATCTTATAAAGCATTTTATATTTTTCATATATATTAAATGCAATCTCCAGGCTTCCGTCTTCTTCTTTGACTTCTGCTTCACATATTTCCTCTTCACCAAGAAAAACTTTTTTATCTTTGTTATTCAGGACAAGGCGTTCCCCACAGATTGTTCCAAGATACATATAATCGAGGTCATAAAAAGCTCCCGTAACATCCCTTGTACGCTCTTTATCATGATTATCTGAACCTAAGACTGCCCTGTATATAATGCCTCCTGTGGAAATTACTGCCTTTATATTTTCTGTTTCATATTTTTCTTCATTGTAATATGAAGTCAGATAATTCCCGAAATCGATTTTAGATAGATATTTAGTTAAAAAAGCAAGATCACTTTCATATCCCATAGATACGTATTCATACAGATCTTTTGTAACATCATATTTAAACCGTTCTACAAATTTCTCAAGATAACTTACTTTGTCAGCTGTATTAAGTTCATCCAGCTGCTCATCTGTGTAAAACGGGTTTGATAATTTCGGAAAGCTGTATTGATTATAAACTGTTTCTACGGTTTTTTCAAAAAAATCCGAAGTAAAATACCTCGGAATTACTCTTTTTTCTTCTATAAGTTTTGAGGCAAATGAAATGCTTTTTATTTCATCGGTCAACAATTCCTGCCAGTTATCGTACAATGTTCCGGTTACTACCCAATGCGCATAACCTGTATTCTGTCCTTCATTTTCATTTACGCTTACTGTTTTATAACAGACTTCTGGATATCCTGTTTTAAGTTCAAATTCCGAAACACCCTGAATGTTAAAAGAATTATCCCTGTCATATTTCACCTGTTTTTCTGGCAGAAATACAGGAAGCTCATTCATATCGTTAAAAACCTGTATGCTCTCATATTCAATGCTGTTTTTAAAAATTAAATCTGCATTCTCAGGGTCAGATCCTGCATCAATTCCGAAGTATATATTACTGTTCTGTGTTATCGTTCTTAAATCATTGTCTTCTGCTTTTTTTAGATTGTCAGAATCAATTGCTAAACTCAGTTTATTTTCACATTCAGATTTTTCACCGATGAATGTTTTTAAAATGATTTGTTCCTTTCTGTTGTTTCCAGATATAAACTTTCCTTCATTCTTTATTTTTATCTTTCCGTTATATGGAGCCTTCCATATCCTGAACGGAAGCTGCTGCCGGTATGTATTTTTATATCCTTCTACATCTTCGCTTTCTAATTTTCTCTGATAGTCTTTTACAGGTGCATCTGTTGTTGCAATGATATATGTTTTTGTAAATGTTCCGTCTCCGTTATTCTTAAGGTAAAAAGACTGGTCACTCTGCACAATGTCAGGCCTTCCGTCTCCATCCATATCCGCTACAGTCTTTAATACACGCGAGGAACCGTTCTGCTTTACTTTTGCATAACTTATTCCAAGGCTTACGTTTATCTTACCTTTCTTTCCGGCTCCGCCATATACAGTAAAGCCTCCGGTATCTCCCGACCCCTTCTCAAGTTCAAGTTCCTGATCTTCTGAAAATGCAGAACAGTCTATTGTCCATTTTTTATCGCCCTGAAGGTTTACAAATAATTTTTCCGGCTCGTTTAAATCATAATGTATGCTGTCAGGTCTTCCATCCCCGTCCATGTCTGCTATAATGTCATCACTGTAAGATGTTGAAGTTGATACAGAACCCTGAGCTCCTCCAGTTACCCTTACATCATATCCTGAGCGTCCTACTCCGGCTCCTCCCGATACACTTCCATTTATTGCAGTTGATTTGGAAACACCTGTCTGCACGGGGTTATCAAATTCATCATATTTAACAGGTGAATCAAACATATTATTTAAATCAAGTTCATTATAATCAAAAAAGTATGAGTAACTGTCTTTTTCTCCTTTATTCCAGACTCTAAACTCTTTTAAATACTTTTCACTTGCAGCAGTTCGTTCACCGTAGATAAACTCGTATGTTCTTACACTTTCTTTATCATATCCTGTCTTTATGCTTTTAAGTAAATAGTTACTTTCGATAATCTTTCCGCTTCTTGCATCAATCCTTCCGTCTTTTCTTAATTCGCGCTCTTCATCTCCGTCATAATACTCAAAGCTTACAAAATATTTTCCTTCTTTTCCGTCTTTTCCTGTATATAAAATTTCATCAAGGTATACACTTCCCTTATCCTCCCTGTATTTATACAGTATGGAATTTCCGTATGTATCACTTACTTCTGTCAGATTCCAGATGTATGCCTTTTCATTTTTATTTTTATCAAGTCCTTTTACAACTGAGTTATTTTCTACATTTTTATACTGAATGTATTTTCCATAAACTTTAACAAGTCCGTTTTTCTCCGTTACCTTCCAGTAATCATCATCCTTCCAGGCATTAAACCTTTCGATTTTTGAAAATGAACCTTCACGTCTAGGAATATAAACATGCTGCTTATCATTAATACAATCAAGAATTACGCCGTCCTTTAAATACGTATCGCTTGAGTCATATTTAGGAAGGCCCATTCTTGTATCTGTTACGATTAAATCTCCACAGATTAAGTCAAAGCCCTTTCCCATAAGCCCGTTACCGTTTGCACTTGAATAACTTACCGCAAGCTGTGGAGAAAGACCTCTGCGCCCAGGCGCAACGTCAAGCTCAAAACTAAAGGCTGCATCTCCTGTATTTGACGCCTGTGGAGAATTGAACTTTACTAAGTGTCCGTCGGCCCTGGCTGCTTCCAGGTTCTTTATTTTATTTAAGTTTACTTCAGAAGGACTTGCAGTTTCCGGCATTGTAAGAGTGGCATTTATCATGTCAGTAAAATGCTTTGTCTTGCTTTTAATAAGGCAGTTTTCTTTATCGACAGCAACACGTTCCAGGGCAATCCACATTTCTTTTTTTATGTCATAAAAGTATGTATATGTTTCTTCAAGAGATTCCGGTTTTGAATTAAGTTCTTTATCATATGGAATACTTACGATAACGTCTTTTTTAAATTTTGTTCCGGCTGGTAAAAATCTGTAACCGCCGTTTAATTCTGTTACATTGGCAATAGATTCACCTGTTTCCTTAACAATCTCCAGACGTTCAATTGTTATTTCTATATCTTTTTTTACTGCTCCAGCAGAGATTTCAATTTCAGTCTTTCCAAGTTTTACTACTCCACCTTCTTTTTTAGTAATAAGCATTTTCGCTTCAAGCGGAATCTCTGCTTCTGGAAGATTTTTATCTGCTGAAGAATTTAGTGCAACAATATCATGTTCTTTTTCAGTAAATACATTCTGTTTATCTTCTGAAAAAAATTCATGAGTCTGAAAATTCTCTTCTTCCTTAACATTTTCTAAAACTTCAGTATTTTTTTCATCAATACTATTCAGACTTACAGAAACAAGAGGCTGTATGGATGTACTGATTACGTTTCTATCGTCTTCTGCATATAAAAAAGGTGAAAAGCTTAATGCATACATCACGAGCATACAGAGTGCTTTAAATCTTCTTGAATAATTCTGTTCATTCTTTTCATTAACAATGTTTAAAATTTTTTCTGTACTGCTTTTCATTCATAAACTCCTACTTTTTTCTATATATAATCCTTACTCTTGAAATGTCAAAATTTTCAAATGGAGAAATAACAGCGGCATATCCCCATTTAGTATCCTTAAAAACCGGATGCATGTTTTCAGAATCTGTAAAATATGTTTCTTCTTTTCCGTTTATCTTTAAAAGAAATTTATTTTCATGACTTCCTTCAGTTACATACTCAACGCTTATTTCATTTCCGTTTCCTGTATTTCCAACTGTAAGATTTTCTGTTTTAGTCCAGTTCTGTATGAGTGAAAAACTGCTGTCCTTAAGACGTCCTATGCAGTATTTCTGCTTATTATTGATGAGAACAGTTAAAAGATATTCATGATTCTCATTACCGTTAAACAGAAAGATAATTCCATAACCCGCGTCAGTATCTCCGTATTCTTTATTCATATTGCAAGTGATTTTTTCAAATGAAGAAGAGTCATTTACCCCGATCTCTGTCCATACCGTGTAGCCGTTTTCTTTAATGTATTTTTTATCGTTTACATCAAGGATATATTTGTTTTCATCACTGCTTTGGCTTACAAATAAATCATCAGTTCTTTCAATCTGACCTGTACTGCCGCTTTCATAACCATTATTACCTGCTGTATTTACAGGCATCTCACAACTGAATGATAAAACTAGAACTGCACATAATACAAAAAACTGTTTCATACTCACCTCAGTTCTGGTACTTGCTTATATTTGCAAGGGAAAGATTATAAGTCACAATATAAAGACCAGAGCCTGTGACACAGGAGCTGTCTAAGGAAAGCTTTATCTTTCTTATCTGATATTCTGAAGTCCTGTTTTCAAGCTTTAATGAACCTGTCGGAAATGTCTGTTCAGGCGATCCTTTATCGGTAAAATTGATATAACACTGTGTTGACATGGATGGGGCTGTCTGCTCTAAAACAAGCTCAGCCTGTCTGTGTGGAGGAATTACTACGTAAAAATAATCTTCTTCAAATATTACAGTTCCGTCGCAGAAACGCCCGTAATAAAGGTTTAAACTGTCTATATCAGAAGTTAATTCAATCTTTTTTTCTTCTGTATTATTGTAATAAATATCACGGCTTCTGTCACAGCAGTATGCATATGCCATTTTCTGTCCATAAAATGGTTTTGTACCACGGATTTTATCCAGTTTATACAGATATCTCTGATTTACATTAAGTCCGTTGCTTAATGTATCTGTAAAGCTTAAACCTTTTCCTCTGTAAATCTGTTTATACTGCGGGCTGACAGAATCTTCTGCACGAAGCAGAATATATTCATCTGCCCCTTCATCTTTTGTCCAGCTTATAACTATTTTTTTCTCTTCTGAAAACCAGTCTGCATTTGGTACTTCATCAAAGGGATCATCATAAGTTCTGAGAAGAACATCTGCGATTAGATTTGAACATGAGGTAATAAAGATTGTTGATAAAAGAATTGATAAAGATATGAAGGAAAAAAAATTCTTTGCTTTTCCAGAATTTTTATTTTCTGAAATCTCTTTGAATTGAGGTGTGTTTAAGGCCGGGTACAATTTACCTATACGGTTGTACCCCCCCCCCGAACATAAATTTTCTAAAAATCAAAATACATTTCTCCAGATGTGCTGACAAACTTTTTCCCTTACTGTTCTTCTAACATGAGATTTTTCTGCTGTCAAGAGTAAATGTTGATGTTATAAGAAATTTAATATGGTAACCATAATTGCAAATTGCATGTTTTTACTATATAGTGAAACTAAAGATGAGAAGCAATATTTTAAAAAAATCTATAATTATCATTATGTTCCTTTTTTGTAACATAATGTTTGCAGATAACTATACATTTGACTTAGATAAGGGTTTTAACTCAAACCTTACACAATCAGACAGGCAGGAGCTGCTCTCTGGAAAAACTGTCTATAAAAATTTAAAGTCTGTTTCAAATATTTCGCTTACCGATACGGAAAACGTCCTTAAATCAATTAAGGAATTAAAACCAAATTACATCGCAGAAATCATTAGAATAATTCCCGTTTCAAAAAAGCCTGAATTAATTAACGAACTTTATACAATTTTAAATGACATTCCGTCTTACAAAGGAATACCATATTATTCTGAACGTAATGACTTGTGGGTAGATTTATATTCAGAAGCAAAAATAATTGATAAAACAGAATCTGAAGACTGGAACAGTTTGATTAACGCAGAATTTTACATGAAGCCTTTCGGAACAATCTTATCTAAAATTTTAATAAAGGCAGACCATGCGGATTTTAAGACCGTTTCTAGCGGCAAGTCAGATTTAACATCTTTATATTATGAAAATATAAATACTTCTCCGGTTTTATACCGTGACATAACATGTATAAAACCCCAAAAAATGAAGTCTGTAATTTATGTATATAAAAGCGGTGATTACTGGATTTTATATGGAATCGGCGGTGCTGATGCTCCTCGCCTTCCTTTTTTGACTTCGAGAATTGAAGTGTCTTTTATTAACAGAATAAAAACTTTCTGCAATTATGTTTTTTCAAAACTTGATTCAGTTAAGTGAGGAATTATATGTTTAGTGATGTTGTAATTTTAGCAGGTGGATTTGGTGAAAGGCTCTGGCCAGCAAGCCGTCCTGATAACCCGAAACAGTTTTTAAGCCTTGGAAAAGGACTTTCTCTTTTACAGAATTCAATTTTAAGGGCACTTGCCGTAAAACCTGAAGGAAAAATTGTCATTGCAACAAGAAAGGATCTTTTAGAATCGTGCGCAAAACATGCCCTTGAACTTACAGGTCATGTATCAGATGAGGACAAAGAAAAGATATTACGCGACCTTATAGTTCTTGCTGAACCCGAAGCAAAGCACACGACAGCTCCTATTATCCTTACATGTCACATGCTCGAAAAGCTTAACCCTCAAATCAACCACTCTGTTCTTGTTTTGACAAGCGACCACGTAATTACACCGGTAGAAAACTTTGTCCAGGACTGCCAGGAAGCGTATGAAGCTGCATCAAAAGGCAATTTTGTATGCTTTGCAATTCCGCCGACAGAAGCAAGCACAGGTTACGGCTACATAAAGACAGGAAGCGCAGTAACAGAAAAAACTTACAAAATCGACAACTTTAAAGAAAAACCGGATGCAAAAACGGCAGAAGAATATTTTAAAAGCGGACAGTATTTCTGGAATTCTGGAATGTTTGGCTTTACCTCTGAATTTTTAAAAAAAGAGCTGCAGAAATGCGAGCCTCAGGTGTCTAATTCTTTTGAGTGCGTAGAAAACGGTAAAGCTCCAAAGCTTGCAAAAATGAATGGAATTTATTACGTAAAAAAATGGCCAGAAATGAATAAGGCATATTCTGTTACACCAAAAATTGCAATAGACAACTCAATCGCAGAAAAGACTGCAAATGCTTATGCTGTTAAGGCAGGCTTTAAATGGGACGATGTCGGAAGCTGGGATGCTTTTGCAAAGTTTTCTCAAGGAGCAGATAATGTTGCAGCCGAGTGTAATTCTGAAAACAACTTTGTCTATTCTGATATTCCTGTGGCATTATGCGATGTAAAGGATTTAATTATCGTCATTAAAAACGGCAAGGCACTCGTCATGAAAAAAGGTTCTAGCAATCTTGTCAGAGATGTGGTAAAATCTATTAAATAGATATTCTGGAGATTTTTTATGTGGTGGATGGTTGCTTTTTCTTTTTGTACAAGTGTTGTAGTAATTCCGCTGATTATCCTTATGTGCAGACATTTCGGATGGTACGATACAACTAACGAAAGGAAAATTCACAAGGGAAACATACCCCGCCTTGGCGGACTTGGAATTATCATTGCCTTTACACTGTCTACAGTCATCTATTTTACAGTGTCAAAATCAAACAGCATTACTCATGTACTTCCAATCATAATTGCAGGACTTATAATTTTTACAGTTGCCCTTCTCGATGACTTTTTAAACCTCAAGGCTAAGTTAAAGCTTCTCTTCCAGATAATTGCAACTGTAATCGTGCTTTACTTTGATTTCAGGTTTAAGAAAATATTCAATTTTGAACTTCCCCTCTGGTTCAGTTATACGCTTTCGTTTTTCTGGATCATCGGAATCATAAATGCCTTTAATCTTATTGACGGCCTTGACGGTCTTTGTGGAGGGCTTTCGTTTTTAATAATAAGTTCACTTGGAATCATATTCTACAGCTCTGACTTTAATGCAAAAGCCAGTGCGGGCGTATGCTTTATGATGGCAGCAGCTGTTGCAGGATTTCTTGTTTACAATAAACCTCAGGCTAAAATATTTATGGGCGACGGCGGAAGCCAGCTTATGGGATTTATGATTGCAGTTTTACCGCTTTACAACTCAAGTGAAAATTTTGAATACAACAAGCTTTTAGTAATGATTGTTCTTGTAAGCATCCCTGCCCTTGATACAATTGCAGCAATGTGGCGCCGCACAAGAGAACACAGAAACTTTATGTCTGCCGATTCACGCCATATTCATCATAAACTTATCGCACTGGGCTTTACTAAAGTTCAGACACTGATATTTTTACTTTCGATACAGGTTTGTCTGTGCCTTTCTGCCGGTCTTGGTATGTATTTAAGACACGACAAAGGTTCGATTCTCTTAACTGCAATTTTAGTATTCATGATTTTCTTTTACAGTTCAATTCACTTTATCTATTATGCTGTAACAAAAAACAATCCCGTAGACATAACTGTTTTACGCAACGAACAGAATTCTCAAAAAGAAAATAAATAAAATGCAGTTTTTAAAATCAAAATTCAGAATTAATTTAATTTTACTCATTCTCTCGTGCAGTTCTGTTTTTGCACAGAATTTTAAAATTAAAGATGTAAAATACAGCATCACAGGAATTTCAAAAGAACAGTTTGTTGATCAGAAGGTTCATATTTCAAGAAAAAAAGTTTTTAAATCAAAGGAAGAACTTGAAAAATACATAGCAGAGCTCAGGCAGCGTTATGTAAATCTTCGCCTGTTTGACGAAATTAATGTTGAATACGAAACCGAAAGTGAAGATTTGAGCCCTGCAAATTCTGATGCAGATGACAGCTCAGAAGACGTGACACCTGTCGTACTTAAAGTAAGCTTACAGGATTCGAACAACTTTGTAGCTTTTCCTTATTACAAATACAGCTCCGATGACGGTAATGTCTTTAAGACAAAAATGCAGAATTCTAATTTTGCCGGAACTTTAAGCCCGCTTGAAGGCGAAATTTATTTTTCTTTTAAGCAGAATGATGACACAGATAAATTTGACTTTAAATTTGGAGGAATTGCATCTTATTCACTGCCATTTAAAATCGGACCTATAGATGCATCCTGGGATAACGAAATTGATTTATCCTACACAATCGGAAAAGATGTTCCAGAATGGGACGGTTCTACAGGTCTTTCTTTAAGCCTTCCTTTTGAATGGATTTCTTACGACCTTGTATTTAAGCAGAAATTTTTAAATGATTTTGATAACGATGTATTTGATGACAGGCTTGCATTTGGCGAATACGTTCAGTTTGCAATGCCTGTAACGCTTAAAAAGATTTATGGCTGGGGTGACATAAAATATACGCCTTCTGTAAGCTACACTTATTACTGGAAACCTGACGGAAAAATAAACATAAGAAACGATGCTCTTTTAAGCCCTGAAATTCTGTTTTCAAACGGAATTTCTGCAAACCTCATCAACTGGAACGGAAACTTTCGTAAAGGCGTTGAATTCTTTATAAGACAGGATATAGGTTATAACTACCACCTTAATGACATGGTAATAGGCTTTGAAGGCGAATTAAAGACTCATTTTTCATGGGATTATAATGGAATTAGTCTGAGGTTGTATGGTTTTTCATACTTAAATAAGAATATGCCGGTTGGAATTTACATACGTGGTGTAAGAAACGAAAAACGCTTTCCTGAATCTACTCTTCTTGGCGACATAAACTCGACAAGCACACCAGGTGCTGTAGTTTTAAATCTTGATTTTCCTATCCACATCATGAATTTTGATTTTGATAAAATCGGAATTCATTTTATGAATAAATTCAATTCAGAAATACAGATTGTTCCTTTTATAGATCTTGCGCTTACAAAAAACCGTGTAACAGGCCGTGATTTTTCGATTAAAGACGGATTTTATACTGCAGGCATAGAAGTAATTGCCTACCCGCACAAGTTTAAATCTCTACAGCTTCGTGCAAGTGCAGGTTTTGACATGGGAAGAATTTTACTTAAAGACATTATTGATGAATCATGGAGACCGGATGTTTCAAAGTATGAAATTTCTTTGGGCGTGGGCCTTCATTACTAGGCCCTGACAAGTTAAAGTCAAATCCTTATAAAAATCAGTCTGCACCCAGAACAACTTCTCCTTTGTCCTGTTTTTTTAACAGAACCTGAGAAGCAGCATTTTTCCAGTACTGTTCCGGACAATCAGAAGCCATTACAGTAATTATATCAAGCGGGAATCTATAAAAATAGTTTTTCTGACCAAGTGAATAGATGTTATAAAAACCTTCCCAGAAATGATGTTCATTGCACCATTCGTAGATATCAGGATATTTTTTTATTTCGTTAAAAAATTCTCCAAGATCAGTATAATGATAATCTGACTCACGTTCTTCAAGAATTGAATTGATATGTGTAAAGCAGATTAAAACTGAATAGAGATTTGTAAGATATGCATCCTTGTATTTTTTTGCATTTATATAAATTTTTGTAAGCATATTAAACGCATCTTCTGTCTGAATCGCATCAATCCTGTAAAGCTCAAAGAATCTTGATGAATTGTCTTCTTTTTCAGATTTTGAAGTTCTCAAAAGAGCATTTTTTAATGTCATATCTTTATCGCCATAGCGGCCTTTATCACCAACAATCAAAAGAAGTGTTCTTTCCTGCAATTCAATATTATTTTTATATTCTGCAATATCTGCGATTGCATAATTGATATCCGTAATTTCTTCCGGAACTTCAAGAAGAAATGAAGAATCTCTTGCCTTTTGAAGATAGGTCAAAGCCATATCAAATTCCCCTTCAAGTTTATAAATCTTTGCAATTAAAAAATAAACTTCCGGGTAATCAATTCTTTTATGAAGATATTCTGTAAAATTTTTGATTGAATGTTTAAAGAATTCTTTTCCATGGATATTTAAATATTTTTTTATAATCTCGATACTCTCGTATTCATCACGCTCTTTAAGAATTTTAAGAACTTCGTCAATATCATCACCGACCTTTCTTACCTGATACGGTTTGAGCGAATTTGCAAGAACATAATCAAGATATTCAACTTCTTTTTTTCTCTGAGAAAGACAGTCTCCGGCAAGTTTTAATGCCTTGTTATAATTTTTCTGGTCAAATTGTGCCTGGGCTTTCTGAAGCATTTTCCAGGATTCATTTCCGGGATTTTGAGGATGCTGGGCAAAGACAGAATTTATCAAAAAAAGGCACACTATACAAAATACTGGAAAATGTTTACTTAAACGAAAATTTTTCATAAAGATTCAAGTTCCTTTCTAAACTCATTATCGGCATCTTTTATGTCAATCGTTCGTATTATTTGACCTTTTTTAAAAATTATTGCTTTATCTCCGGCACCTGCAATTCCAATGTCTGCGTGCTTTCCTTCTCCAGGACCATTAACGACACACCCCATAACGGCAACCGTAATGTCTTTATCCATCGAAAGAAGTTCATTCTGCCATCTGTCAACAAAACCGTGAACATCAAATCCAAGCCTTCCGCAGCGCGGGCAGGAGATTAAAGTAACTCCACCTTTTCTGAGCCCGCATTCATGAAGGATTTCCCTTCCGGTTATGACTTCATTTTCCGGAGTTGAAGAAAGGCTTACCCTGATTGTGCTTCCGATTCCTTCATTAAGAAGTTTTGAAAAAGCAAGGGTTGATTTTACAACACCCGTAATTAAAGGGCCGGCTTCTGTAACTCCTATATGAAGAGGAATGTCATATTTAGAAGCGAAAACTTCGTTTGCCTCGATTGTTTCTTCTACCGAGCTTGCTTTCATGCTTACGGCAAACTGGTCAAAATTAAGTTCATCAAAAACCTGGACTTCACGAGAAGCTGTTTCTGCAAGTGCCTGAGCACGTGACATTTTTCCTTCTTCAACGGCACAGGCAAGATCTTTAGGAAGGCTTCCGGTATTTACACCGATTCTAATTGCAACTCCCTTTTCCCTGCAGCCTTTAACAACAGCTTCTACCCTGTCACGGCTTCCGATATTTCCGGGATTTATTCTTATTGCACCGACATTGCCTTTTAAGCATTCAAGTGCAAGT
>Ga0129307_1001607_pt1 | contig 22725 bp, 18 predicted proteins | sample P1105metagenome_FD_94437 | JGI IMG/M metagenome (GOLD analysis project Ga0129307, IMG submission 94437) | Capybara group fecal microbial communities from Wisconsin, USA - P1105 metagenome | ecosystem: Host-associated > Mammals > Digestive system > Large intestine > Fecal | place: USA: Wisconsin... | reverse complement strand
GGGAGAAAAATCACTATGGATTTTTTACTCAAGTGTCCAACTTGATTTTACAATCAACCTTTTTAAATAGAATTGAGAAAGGGAGAAAACTATGGTTATTACAAACGGCTTTACTTACATTGCGTTCCTGATGTTCATTGCCGGCGGCCTTCTGTTCCTGGAGAAGAAGACCCAGTGGAAGGTGTTCAATGTGGTGCCTCCCCTGGTGTGGATCTATGTACTGAACATGATCTTCTGCACCATGGGCCTGTACAATTCCGACGGTGTCTCCGCCGCCTACGGCTCTGTGAAGAACAACATTCTGTACGCAATGATTTTCGTCATGCTGCTGCGCTGCGACTTCCGCAAGCTGGGCAAGCTGGGCCCCCGGATGATCGCCATCTTCCTGGGCAGCGCCGCCACTTTGGCCGTGGGCTTCATCGTCCTCTATCCCGTGTTTATGGGATCCCTGGGCGGCGGCGAAACCACCTGGGCCGCCACCGCCGCGCTGTACGCCTCCTGGGTGGGCGGCTCCGCCAATATGGCCGCCATGCAGGACGCCCTGCCTGTTGACGCCGGTGCCTACAGCTGCGCTCTGGCCCTGGACACCGTGTGCTACTCCGTGTGGATTGCGCTTCTGCTGCTGGCCGTCCGCTATGCCAATAAGTGGAACAAGGCCGTGAAGGCCAACACCTCCGGCCTGGACGCCATTGCCGAGGCCGCCAACGCCGAGGTGGCCAAGGAGAAGAACCGCAAAGCCACCGCAGGCGACTGGATCTTCCTCATCGGCCTTTCCCTCATGGTCTCCGCCATCTTCCAGTGGCTGGGTGCCAATGCCAACAGCGGCCTGAAGGCCATCGGCCTGGGTATGTTCGACAAGGGCACCTGCACCACCGTGTTCATCACCATCTTCGGCCTGATCTGCGCCATGACCCCGCTGGGCAAGCTGCCTGCCGTGGAGGAGCTGTCCCAGATCTACCTGTACGCCGTGGTGTCCCTGCTGGCCTCCACCGCAACGGTCTCCGACCTGCTGAGCGCCCCCATGTGGGTAGTCTACGGCATCCTGATCCTGGTGATCCATGTGGTGCTGATGTTCATCCTGTGCAAGCTGTTCCACTGGGATCTGTGCATGTGCTCCACCGCATCGGTGGCCTGTATCGGAGGTTCCGCCTCCGCGCCCATTATCGCCACCGCCTACGACGCCTCTTTCGCCGGCATCGGCGTTCTGATGGGTGTCTTGGGCGCGGCAATCGGCAACTTCTGCGGCCTGGGTATGGGGGCCATTCTGCAGATGTTTGTCTGATACCGGTTCTTCCCAATCAAGTATTGAAACCCAAGGTATCCTCCGCCTGAAAGGGCGGGGGATACCTTGACTGCCGGCGGTTTGCCGATGAGGAGGCACTATGGGAATCAATGACAACTTCCGATATTTACACATGGGACTGCCGGCGGATGTACTGCGGCTGAAATACTATGGTGACTTTGACGGTGCCACGGCGGCCATTGACCGGCATCTGGCCTCTCCCAACACACCGGAGGCTCTGAAAAAATGCCTGACAGCACAGCGGGAGATGCTCCGCCGTCTGCCGGAGGACTATCCCCTGACCCGGAAGGATGCTCTGGCCCTGGTCAGGGAGCGCATTCCGGACTTTTCCGAATCGGAGTTCGACGAGTTGGAGAGAAGCCGCCGTATTGACTGGATCTACATTCAAGGGGTCCGGCACTACTTTGACCGGTTCTTTGACAGCCTGTGCAAAATCGACAGGGACATTGCCCGCCGGGCCGGGGTTCACCCCATCGGTGCAGATGGGCACGACAGCAGCGGTATGCTGGATGATACCCTGCGCCGGATGCGGGAACAGGGAAGTGTGTCCCTCCGTCTCCGCTGCCGGGCCAGCGTGCAGTTGAAGGATGAGACTTTCCGGGCAGGAGGGCGGGTCCGGTCCTATCTGCCCCTGCCCTGTGCCTGCGACGCACAAAGTGACATCCGAATTGAGTCCGTTTTCCCCGCGCCCACCCACATTTCCCCGGAGACGGCGCCTCAGCGTGTGGTGTTCTGGGAGGAGATCATGGAGGAAAACCATCCCTTTACGGTGGGGTTCTCCTACACCCAGACGGCCCGGTATACCGACCTGTCCCATCCGCTCCCGTCATCAGAGCGGCCGGATTTTGACACAGAGGAGCTGCCGCCCCACGTGATGTTCACCCCCTATATCCGGGAGCTGGTCCGGACGCTGACGGACGGGGTGGAGGAACCTTTGGAAAAGGCCCGGCGCTTTTACGATTTTGTGACGCTGCATGTGAAGTACTCCTTTATGCGGGGATACTTCTGTCTGGAGAACATTTCGGAAAACTGTGCCAGGAATCTGGTTGGCGACTGCGGCGTCATGGCCTTGCTGTTCATCACCCTCTGCCGCTGCGCCGGCATCCCGGCCCGCTGGCAGAGCGGTTGGAAGGCAGAGCCCGGTTTCTGCGGCGCCCATGACTGGACGCAGTTCTACGCTGCACCCTATGGCTGGCTGTATGCGGACCCATCCTTTGGCTGCGGCGCCGCCCGGGAGGGTAATGAGGCCCGGCGGCAGCATTATTTCGGCAGCTTGGACCCCTACCGAATGGTGGCCAACACCCAGTTTCAGGCAGATTTCGATGTGCCCAAGGATCACTGGCGGGCCGATCCCTACGACAATCAGGTGGGGGAAATGGAGCTCTCAGACCGTGCCCTGCTGTACAGCGAGTATCTGCGGAGCAAGGAAGTTCTGGAGTGCACGGAGCTGTGAGGGAAAACAATTTCCCTGCAAAATGAGCAACTGAAAGTCCTTAGACAAATACAAGGGAACGCACCGCGGAGGCTTCTTCCGCGGCGCGTTCTTTTTCTCTGCGTTGTTTGAATAATCGGCTCTTATTCCTCCAATTTTTTCAGTGCGCGTTCAATGCGGTCCATGCCCTTTTCAATCTGCTCCAGGGAGGTGGAGTAGGAGAAACGAATACTCTCAGGCAGGTAAAATGCCTCTCCCGGAACCACCGCCACATGGGCCTCCTCCAGCAGATACTCACACAGATCGGCGGAGCTTCCGATTCTTCTGTCCCCCACATGTTTTCCGATGTAGTACCCCACCTCGGGCATCAAATAGAACGCGCCGTCAGGCCTCAGGCAGGAAATCCCCTCGATTGCGTTCAGACGACCCAGCATATAATCCCGCCGCTCCTCAAATACCGCCCGCATATCCGTCACGCTCTGTTCGCATTTCCGCAGCGCATCCACCGCCGCGTACTGGACAAAACTTGTGCTATTGGAGGTGATGTGGCTCTGCAGTCCTGTTATGGCTTTCGCCAGCGGGGCGGAGGAGGCACTGTAGCCAATTCTCCAGCCAGTCATGGCATACGCTTTGGAAAATCCATTGATCACCACAGTACGCTCGAGAAGCTCTCGAGACAGGCTGGCTATGCTGATATGTTCCAGGCCACCGTAGATCAGCTTCTCATAGACCTCATCGGAGATGATGTACAGATCATACCGCAGGGCCAGCCGGCCCAGAGCCTCCAGCGTCTCTCTCCCGTACACCGCGCCAGTGGGATTGTTGGGGGAATTAATCAGGATTGCCTTTGTCCTTTCCGTGACGGCCGCTTCGATTTTACCCATGTCCAGAGAGAAGTCCTCGTTGGTCTCCACCAGCACCGGGACGCCGTCAGCCAATTTGATCATCTCCACATAGCTGACCCAGCAGGGCTTGGGAACGATAATCTCATCTCCCACATCACAGATTGCCAGAATTGCCTGATACAGCGCCTGCTTCGCCCCCGTGGAAACGCAGATCTGTCCAGGCTTATAGTGCAGCCCGTTGTCCTCCTCCAGCTTTTTGCAGATACTCTCCCGGAGCGGCTGAATACCGCCCACGGCCTCGTATTTTGTCCGCCCTGTGTTCAATGCCCCGCAGCAGGAGTCGATGACCGGCTGCGGCGTGGGGAAATCAGGCTCACCCACATTGAAACTGATGACGTCAATGCCGGCGCTTTTCATGTCGGAAACCCTGCCTGTCAGCATATTGGTTGCCGAGGGGGTCATTTGAGCGATTCTCTTGGAAACCATATGTCTCTTCCTCTCTTTCTTTAGCAAACCGGTGCCTGAAAGCGATACTCTGCCTGCTACAATTATCATAATACGCCTGATGTGAATATCTCAAGGATTATTTTCAATAACAACGAAATCCCCGGCGCCGTTTCGCGGCGCCGGGGCAAATTGATTCACGGAAATCGCTATGACCACAGGCCGATGTTGAAAGCGATCATGGCGGCGTTGAAGAAGTCGATGAACAGGCTGCCCACCATAGGGATGGCAAAGAAGGCGGTGGGGGAGGGGCCGTACCGCTTGGTGAGGGCCTGCATATTGGCCATGGCGTTGGAGGTGGCGCCCATACCGAAGCCGATGAATCCGGCGGTCATGACAGCGGCGTCGTAATCCCCTCCCATGAACCGAAACACCAGAAAATAGGAGAACAGGAACATCAGCACCACCTGGAGGGCCAGGCACACAATCATAGGCAGGGCCAGATCCACCAGCTGCCACAGCTTCAGTCCGGACAGGGCCATAGACAAGAATATGGATAGGAAGATGTTGCCCATGGCCTCGATCTCCTCACCGGGATATTCGGTGTGAATGCCGTCGGCCACGTTCCGCACAACCACCGCCACCAGCATGGCGCCGATATAGGCGGGAAAGCTGAAACCGCAGAGCTCTGTCAGCTTTGCGCTGACCCAGCTTCCGATGCCCACTCCCAGCATGATGAACATGAAGCCCTTAATGAACCGGGCGCTGGTTGTAGTAAACTGCTCCGGCTCCAGCTCCTCCATCTCGCGGTCAGAAGCCGTGATGGCCTTGCATTGGAGGTGGTGCTTGTTAATGAGCCTCCTGGCGGTGGGGCCGCCCATGAGGGAGCCGGACACCAGTCCAAAGGTGGCGGCGGCAATGCTGGCGGCCCGCGCACCCACAGCTCCCGCGGCCTCCAGATCCGGACCGATGGCTGCTGCGGTCCCGGGACCGCCCACCAAGGCGACTGAGCCGCAGCCGATTCCATACAGAGGGCTCTTGCCCATCAGGTACATGACGGCACCGCCCAGGCCGTTCTGCAGCATGATTATGACGATACCCAGCCCCAGCAGGATCAGGACGGCCTTTCCGCCCTTCATCAGCAGGGGAATACTGACGGTGAAGCCGACGGTGGTGAAGAACATCACCATAAAGACCGTCTCCAATGTGTTGTCAAAAGTAACCACGGCAATACCGGATGCGTAAAAAGCGGTGTTCAAAAGTGCGAAGGTCAGCCCGCCCACCAGCGGGGCTGGGATGCAGAACCGGCTAAAAAAGGAACATTTGCGCGTCAATACATTTCCCAGCCAGTACATAACGGCGCCGAGAGCCACGGCATGGTACATGTTTAGGTTAATCTCTGTCAATGGAATACACTCTCCCTTCCTTTTATCCTTCCAATTGATCCGCTGTGACGGACAGCCTATCGTCCTGTTACATTATAGTCGGTAAGGACGTATTTAGTGTGTAAAGAAACCGCGAGCATCCGCAGAGAAACCGTAAAGGACACTGCGCAGCGGGCGAAGCATGGAATCCGCTTTGATGATCGCATAAGCACTACCGCAAACTGTAAAATCGTAGTATAATAGACGCGCAAAGGTTCCCAGACGCCGCAGCGTGCGTCACCAGCCCACCGCGCGGAACCGATTCCACCCCATATCCGGGAGAAAGGCAGCGGAGCCCTGTCAGGCTCCGCCATGTAAGGTGTATTGTGATGAATGAAACCATGTACCTGGAACTCATAGAGCTGCTCACCACCGATTCCGCTTCCGGAAAGGAGCGCGCCATTGCCCGGCTGCTGATTGAAAAGCTGGAGAAGCTGGGCTTTGCGGTAACAACCGACCATGCCGGGCAGACCTTTGGCGGTGACTGCGGTAATGTTCTGGGCGTGCTGGAGGGGCAGCTGAACGGCTCCCTGCTCCTCTGCTCCCATATGGACCGTGTTCCCAATGGCCTGGGCATTCACCCCGTGGAGTGGGACGGTGTCCTCTGCTCCGATGGCACCACTATCCTGGCGGCGGACGACGTCTCCGGCATCTGTGCCATTCTGGATGGTCTGCGCCGGGTGGTCGCATCCGGCAGACCTCTGCCCCGGTTGGAGGTTTTGTTCACAGTAGGAGAGGAGGCCGGGCTCTCCGGCTCCAGAGCCATGGATCTGGGCAGACTTCAGTCCCGCATGGGCTACATCTTCGATTCCCCGGGAAGGGTGGGGCGCTTTGTCATTTCTGCGCCTGGGCGCTGTCAGCTGGATGCCGAGATCACCGGGCTGGCCGCCCACGCCGGCAATGAGCCGGAAAAGGGCATTGACGCCGCCAAGCTTCTGTGTGATATACTCTCCACTCTGAAGCAAGGACGACTGGATGAGGAGACAACCTCCAATTTTCCCATCCTCTCCACAAGCTCCAGCGCCACCAATGTGGTGTGCGACTTCGCCTCCTTCCGGGGAGAGGTCCGCAGCCGGGATCCTCAGAAGCTGGCAGACTATGCGTCCTACTTCGAATGGCACTGCAGGCAAGCGGCAGAAGAGCGGGGCGCCGGACTGAAGCTCACGGTGAAGCAGGCCTACCAGCCCTTCCGGATCTCTGAAAGCAGCAAAATTGTGGAAATTGCCAGGACCGCATGCGCCAGTCTGGGGCTGGACAGCAGCTTTGAGGCCGGCGGCGGTGGGATGGACGCCAATATCTTCAACGCACGCGGCCTGACCACCATCGGCGTGGCCACCGGCTATGCCAGAAACCACACCAAGAACGAGCAGCTCATTTTAAAGGACTTCTTCCTATCCGGTCAGCTGGCGCAAGCCATCATCGAGACCTACGCCGAGGGCTGCGGGATAAAATAAACAGAGAAAGCCATAGAAGCCCCTAATGCGCCGTGATAAACCGGTATTTGTCAGTCGCAAAATTTTATTTTCAGAATGGGATTCAAAAAGATGGAGGATCTCGGTATTTCCGAGACCCTCCATCTTTTTTCGTTCTCCCGTTCTATCAGCAGGCGAATTTCATGGCTTTTCTCAAAGCGCCGCTCTATAGCGAGATCGCGTCCAGGTTTATCCGGTAGATCGCCGCCGGACGGCCGCGCCCACTGAGGTGGACGCTGTCCACTTGAACCGCAGCGCCGTGCTGTGCCAGCTTTTGCAGAATTCGGGTGGCACTGCGGGGCGTGATATCCAGATAAAACACCAGGTCGCTGGCAGAAAAGTCGGTCATCTGTTTCTTTTTTTGCAGCGAAATCAGTTTTTCCAGATTCATGGGGGAAATGCCAAACTCCTTGGCAATCCGATGGGTCCGGGCGCTGGGGCGGATCTGATAGCTGATGGTCCGATCGCCGCACAGCGGACCAATCATCTCATAGGACTCGTTGACCATATAGGTGTACCGATGGGGGTCCCGTTTGGATTCCTGAATGGCGCGGAGGGCGTTTTGATGGGCTGTCACAATATCAAAACCCATCCCCCAGCCAATATACGTCGAAAAGGGGAGCGCCTCATACAGGACGGAGGTCAGCAGGCAGGTCGTATAGCCCGAAGTCAGCTCCCGCGCGGCTGCGCTGGAGGTAACCGCGTCAAACAGCGTCCCATCCTGCCGTAGGACGAAAATCATGTTCTGCTCGGAGTTAAAACGCTCCAGTGTCTTTTCGAGAATACGGAATTCTTCCGGCGTGGGGTCTTCATGAGCAATCTGGATGACGCAGCAGGCCGTCAGGGAATTCTCAATCCGGGCGGCCTGGATATCCGCCAGAAGCCCATTAAAACAGTCCATAATCGTGGCCGCACATGGCTGGAGTAAAATGTGTGGGATCCCCTCCGCCTCCAGACGCTGGTCCAGGTTCGTCAGACGGGTGATGAACAGATCTGCTGCTCCCCTCTGCCACTGCTCCCGATAGGCGTCCATCACCGCATCGTACAATGCATGGCGGTTTTGGGTATAGAAGGATTCGGAGATCAGCGGCGCGATATGAGGCATCTTCTCTGGTGGAAAAATATCCTCAAAAATAGGGCAAAGTCCGTCATCCGGCCGATCGATGGTAAAGGAATCAACGGTCACGCGGGCGAAGTCAATATGAGGGTCTCGGATATACATCCGGGCCACCAGTCTATAAAAGTCCCGGTCCGCCAGATCCAGATAACGATAGGGCTTGGTAATGCGGCATACGTTTTCTATAATATAGTCACGGGGAAATATTCCGCTGAACAGCACACCATCGAATTGACTGATATTCTCCAGATAGAGGTTTGTCAGCTCCATCGTGGTGGAATATGGAAGATAGGTAATGTCGCACTTCTGCCGCATTTGTTCATCCACGGCCTGAAAATTGCCCAATGATTTTTTGGCTGTTACAATCCCAATATGGAGTTTCATGACACCGCCTCCCTTTTTTCCTGTTTTCGGCAAGGTCTCCGGCAGCGTTCCGAATTCCCCTTGTATGAATGATATCACAAAATGTGGTCCTGCTCAAGAAAAAGAGACTTTTTTCAGACATAGGTTTCTCTTTACAGACGTGCCATCTGAATTTACGTCTTATAAAAGTCCAAAATATACCATTATTTTTGAGTAATTACAGCGAAATTTTAGTAAAATATTTGAATTTGATTGACACAATCCCCTTTTAAATGATAGAATCCTCACGCAATAAGTCCTAATAAAGTCTTTATTATGGCGATATGTTCAAATCAAGTGCCATAATGAGGACAGCTCGCTCCGGACTTTTGTGCACTGCCGAAGGGGTTTTCCCGCGGCAAGTAAACAGAGGAGGAAAATTTATGACTTCTGAGGTATTGCAAAATCTGTTGATTTACCTTGCTCTGGCAGCTGTTCTGCTGTTCGTGGGAATGTTCCTGCGAGCCAAGGTGCCCCTATTCCGGAAGCTTCTGCTGCCCGCGTCTGTCATCGGCGGCTTTATCGGCCTGCTGTTAGGCCCCCAGGTTCTGGGCAGCCACGCCATTCTGCCGTTTTCCGCGGACTGTGTCACCACCTGGTCTCTGCTCCCTGGTATTTTGATCCTGCCTATTTTCGCCTCCGTTCCTCTGGGCAGCGGCATGAATGAGGCGCCCAAACCCAGGGGAGAGTTCAAGCGGAACCTGCCTAAGGTTCTGGCCTCCTGCGGCTGCTTCTCCATGACCGCGTTCCTGCAGGGCGCGGTGGGCTTCGGCGTGGCGTTTCTCATCGTGACCTTCTTCCCCGGCATCGGTCTTTACAAGAATTTCGGCTATGAGCTGGTTGCCGGTTTCTCCGGCGGCCACGGCACCGCCGGCGCTATCGGCGGTCTGCTCCAGGGCTTCGGTGTGGAGCACTGGGAAGTGGCCCAGGGTGTGGCCACCACCTTCGCCACCATCGGCCTGGTGGGCGGCATGATCGGCGGCATCATCCTCATCAATATCGCCTCCCGCAAGGGAAAGACCATGGTTCTGGACAAGCCCAGCCAGCTGCCCGCCATTACCACCTACGGATTTACCAAGGACATCTCCCAGCAGCCCAACATGGGCCGCGAGACCACCAGCAACAGTTCCATTGAGTCCATCTCCGTCCATGTGGGCATCATCCTCATCGACTGCGCCCTGTCCTATTTCCTGCTGGGACTGGCCAAGACCTACCAGGTGCCTGGTCTCTCCTCCATTCCCGTGTGGTTTTACGGCCTGCTGCTGATGTACGCCATCAACTTCCTCCTGCGCAAGCTGAAGCTGGACTGGATGATCGACAAAAAGGTCAAGGCCCGCATTACCGGCGCCATCTCCGACTTCGCCATTGTCTGCGCCGTGGCCAGCATGAATGTGAAGGCCGTGGCCGCTTACATTGTCCCTATCATCGCCTGCAGCATCCTGGGCTTTGTGGTCACCTATATTGCCTGCTTTACCATGCACCGCTTCTGCTTTGGCAAGAAAGACTATCCCTTTGAGCGAGCCATTATGAGCTGGGGCGTCAATACCGGTGTGATGATCAACGGCATGATGCTACTGAAGATCTGCGACCCCGGCTACGACTCTCCCACTTTGACCGACTTCTCCATGGGCTTTGCTCTGTTCACCATTACCAGCATCTTTACTTCTCCCATTTCCTATGGTTTAATTCTAAGAGGGACGGAGCTGTCCAACTTCCTGTTCCAGTTTGGACTGGCCATGGCATTCCTGGTGATGGCCCTGATCGGGCGGGCCATGCTGAAAAAGACCCATCCCGAAAACTTCTGAACAATCTGTTCCATTCCGCTCCTGGCGGAATGAATGAAAAGGAGAATGAACGCTTATGGAAGTACAAAAGCAGGCGGCTCTTGACTCCATCGACCAGGTATCTGACGTCATCTGTCATTTGAGCGACGCCATCTGGGACGCGCCGGAGACGGCCTATCTGGAGACCCGCGCCACAGAACTGCAGTGCGCTGCGCTGGAAGAGCTGGGCTTTCAAGTGGAAAAAAACCTGTCTGGCATCCCTACTGCTTTTTCCGGCCGCTGGGGCAGCGGCAAGCCGGTCATCGGCATCTTGGGTGAATTTGACGCTCTGTCCGGTCTGAGCCAAAAGGCTGGTGTGGCCGTAAAGGAGCCTGTCACCTGCGGCGGCAATGGCCACGGCTGCGGCCACAATCTGCTGGGTTCCGGCTCCATCGCCGCCGCCTATGGTGTAAAACAGTACCTGCAGACAACCGGCAAGTCCGGTACGGTCATCTATTTCGGCTGCCCCGGTGAGGAGGGCGGCTCTGGCAAGGCCTTTATGGCCCGGGACGGCGTATTTGACGAGCTGGACTGCGCCATCAGCTGGCATCCCGCCGACTATACCACCACCTGGTGCGATACCTCCCTGGCCAACTATCAAATTAATTACAAGTTCAAGGGACGCAGCGCCCATGCCGCAGCGGCACCCCATCTGGGCCGCAGTGCTCTGGATGCGGTGGAGCTGATGAACGTGGGCGTGCAGTTCCTTCGGGAGCATGTGATTCCCGAGGTGCGGATACACTACGCCATCACCAACACCGGGGGCTATTCCCCCAACGTGGTGCAGCCCAATGCGGAGGTTCTGTACCTGATCCGCGCTCCCAGGACCCCGGATGTCCAGGAGGTCTATGAGCGGGTCAACGATATTGCCCGGGGCGCCGCCCTGATGACCGGAACAGAGGTGGAAATCCAGTTTATCAAAGCCTGCTCCAATTATGTGATGAACGATGTGATCGCCGATGTTCTCGATCAGAATCTGCATGAGATTCCCCTGCCCGTGTATACCCAGGAGGAGATGGCGTTCGCCCAGTCCATCTGTGACAGTCTGGAGAAAAAGAGTAATCCCATGGACGTCCTCGTCCGCCGCCTGCGCCCTGATGAGGCCGCTTGGGTGCGCAAGCAGTGCGCCAGCCCCATGTGCAACTTTGTGGTACCCCGTATCTACGGCGAGCATATTCTGCCCGGCTCCACCGATGTGGGCGATGTCAGCTGGGTGTGCCCCACCGGCCAGATCTCAGTGGCCTCTTGGGCCGCCGGTACTCCCGGACATTCCTGGCAGGTTGTCGCCCAGGGCAAGGGCAGCATTGCCCATAAAAGCCTGCTCTATGCTGGCAAGGTCATGGCAGGCGCCGCCATTGATCTTCTCAACAACCCAGAACAGATTTCCCGGTCTAAGGAGGAACTGGATGAACGCCTGGGACACCAGCCGTTTGTCTCCCCCATTCCTAAGGATGTCAAACCCGCGGCTATCGGTTCGAAGATGTAAACTATATACTTCTCTCCGCAATCAAAAATCCGCATCCCAACGTTTGGGATGCGGATTTTTTGATTATGTGTCGTGCCAAGCGGTTAAAATTCCAGATTCTTGCCGTTCTTGTCAAACACATGGGCCACATTGCCGCCGAAGGTAAATGCCACCTCGCTGCCATTGGCAAAGCCCTCCCGGTGGGTGCCCCGGATATCCATGGTCTGGACAATGATGATGGCATCCTTGCCCAGCACGCTGACATGCAGATGGATGGCGCTGCCCATCATCTCGCTGACGTCCACAGTGCCGTGGAGCATCTGAGCGCCGTCGCCCAGCAGGGCGATGTGCTCCGGCCGGACGCCCAGGGTGATGGACTGAGGCTGGACCTGGTTCTTTTCCAGATTGGCCTGCTTTTCATCAGACAGCACCACGCTGATGCCGCCCAGCTCCACGGCGTATTTTCCGTCTTTCTTCACCAGTTCGGCGTCAAAGAAGTTCATCTGCGGCATGCCGATAAAGCCGGCCACAAACAGATTGGCGGGATGGTCAAAGACCTCCTGGGGCGTACCCACCTGTTGGATAACGCCGTCCTTCATAATGACGATACGGTCGCCCAGGGTCATGGCCTCGGTCTGATCGTGGGTGACGTAGATGAAGGTGGTATCGATCTTCTGGCGCAGCTTGATGATCTCGGCGCGCATCTGGTTGCGGAGCTTGGCGTCCAGGTTGCTGAGGGGCTCATCCATCAGCAGCACCTTGGGCTCCCGGACGATGGCACGGCCAATAGCCACGCGCTGGCGCTGGCCGCCGGACAGGGCCTTGGGCTTCCGGTCCAGATACTGGGTAATATCCAGCGTCTCCGCCGCCTCGCGCACCCGCTGGTCAATCTCCTCCTTGGGTAGCTTGCGCAGCTTCAGGGGGAAGGCGATGTTGTCATAGACGCTCATGTGGGGGTACAGGGCGTAGCTCTGGAACACCATGGCGATGTCCCGGTCCTTGGGCTCCACGTCATTCATACGCTTGCCGTCAATCAGCAGGTCGCCGCCGCTGATTTCCTCCAGGCCGGCCACCATCCGCAGGGTGGTGGACTTGCCGCATCCGGAGGGGCCAACCAGGACAATAAATTCCTTATCCTGAATCTCCAGATTGAAATCCTGGACAGCCAAAACGCCCTCATCGGTGACCAGGAGATTGGTTTTCTTCTCCTGCTCCCCCTTCTTCTTTTTCTTGGGTTCGTTGTGGGGATAGACCTTCTTAATATTTTTCAGGATCACGCTTGCCATGCGCGTTCACTCCTTCCATAAAGTTGGGCAGTCTCGGCGATCTTTTTCGTTAGCTCCGGTGTGATCTGCCCCTTTTTGAGTCTCCACTGCCAGTTGCCGCCCAGAATCCCGGGGGTGTTCATCCGGGATTCCGCTCCCAGGCCCAGGTAGTCCTGCATCTGCGCGATGAACAGGTCCGCGACACTGCTCATACCACCCCGGAGGATGCCCCAGTGGAATCCCTCCTCCTGGTTGAGGCCCAGGTAACGCACCGCCATTGCGATGTCCTCCGGCGCCGCCTCATTTCTCCAGGCCATGATAGGTGCGTTGTCGTGCGTGCCTGCATAGCACACACAGTTGGGCGTATAGGTATGGGGCAGATAATTGCTGGGTTCCCGGGAGTCAAAAGCGAACTCCAGAATCTTCATGCCGGGAAAGCCGGAGTCTTTCAGCAGCTGCCGGACCTCCGGCGTCAAAAAGCCCAGGTCCTCGGCGATAAACTGAATCTGTGGGAACCAGCCCTTCAGCACACCGATCAGGTCCATGCCGGGACCCTTGACCCAGCGCCCGGTCTTGGCGCTTTTCTCTCCATAGGGCACTGCCCAGTAGCTCTCCAAGCCGCGGAAGTGATCGATCCGCAGCACATCGTACAGCTTGGCTGCACCGCCGATGCGGCGGATCCACCAGCCGTAGCCGTCGGCCTTCATGGCGTCCCAGTCATAAAGGGGATTGCCCCACAGCTGGCCGTCCTCACTGAAATAGTCGGGCGGTACGCCGGCCACCTCGGCGGGAACATTTCGATCGTCCAGCTGAAAGCTCCGGGGCTCCGCCCAGACATCGGCAGAGTCCATAGCCACATAGATGGGCAAGTCTCCGATGATGCCGATGCCCTTTTCGTAGGCATAAGTCCGCAGGGCGTTCCACTGCTGGAAAAACAGGTACTGAATGTAGGTAAACAGGCGGACATCCTCCGCCAGTTCTTTTTGATAGCGCTCCACGGCGCCGGGGCGGCGCAGACGGATGTTCTCATCCTCCCACTCCGTCCAAGACTTCATGCCGAAGTGCCGCTTCAGCGCCATGAACAGGGCATAGTCCGGCAGCCATTCCGCGTTTTCTGCCCTGAAAGCCGCCACCTTTTCGGCGTCCCGCTCCCAGCCTCTGTCCGTGGCCTTTTGCAGAAGCTGGAAACGGTTTTCATAGATCTTCTTGTAATCCACCTTGGCTGGGTCTCCGCCCCAGTCCACGGCGTCCAGATCTTCCTTCGACAGCAGCCCGTCCCGGCAGAGAAGCTCCAGGTCCACAAAATAGGGGTTTCCGGCATAGGCGGAAAAGCTCTGATAAGGGGAATCGCCGAAACTGGTAGGGCCCACCGGCAGCAGCTGCCACCAGGACTGCCTCGCCGCCTGCAGGAAATCCACAAAGTCGTAGGCGGCCTGCCCCAGCGTTCCAATGCCATAGGGGGACGGCAGGGCGGAAATGGGCATCAAGATGCCGCAGCTTCTTTTCATACAGGCACCGCCTTAGCCCTTCACCGCACCGGCGGCCACACCCTTGATAATGTGTTTCTGGCACAGCAGATAGACAATGATGATGGGGATAATATTCAGCATGATGGAGGCCATCATGGGGCCCATCTCCACCTTGCCATAGCTGCCGCGGAAATACTGGATCAGGATGGGGATGGTCATATAGCCCTTGGTGCGGTCCAGCACCAGGTAGGGCAGCAGATAGTCGTTCCACAGCCACATGGTCTCCAGAATGCCCACGGAGATCAGGGTGGGCTTCAAAATGGGCAAGACCACCATGAAGAAGGTACGGATGGGGCCGCAGCCATCGATCATGGCTGCCTCCTCAATCTCAATGGGAATGGATTTCATAAAGCCGCAGAACATGAACACAGCCAATCCCGCACCAAAACCCAGATAGATGATGCAGATGGTGTAGGGGCTGCTGAGGTGCAGGCGGTCCGCCGTAGAGGACAGGGTGAACATCAGCATCTGGAAGGGGACGACCATGGAGAAAACAAACAAATAGTACAGGGCCTTGCTAAACCGGCTGTTCACCCGGGTGATAAACCAGGCGCACATGGAGCAGCACACCAGGATCAGCACCACCGAGCTGATGGTGATGACCAGGCTATACCAGAAAGCGGTGAGGAAGCCCTTGGAGGTCAGTGCGTCAATGTAGTTGGCCAGGCCGGAAAAACTCTCGCTGTTGGGAACCTGGAAAGCGGTTCCGGTGCTGATGGAGGTCTCTTTCTTCAAAGAGTTGATAAGGATCATAAAGACGGGGTACACCCAGGCAACACACAAAATGCCCAGGATCACCGACGTGATATGGTCCTTCAGGGTATGTCTGGCTTCCATTATTGCTGCACCTCCTTAGAACGGGTAGATTTCAACTGAATCAGGCCGATGGCAACCACCAGAATACAGAAGATAACAGCCTTGGCCTGGCCATAGCCCTTCCACTGGGGACCGGAGCGGCCATAGAAGGTCTGGTAGATATTCAAAGCCAGCATTTCGGTCTTATGGGCGGGATCGCCGCCGGTAAGAGCCAGGTTCTGGTCAAACAGCTTGAAGCCGTTGGTCAGGCTGAGGAAAAGGCAGATGGTAATGGAGGGCATCAGATTGGGAATCTTGACCTTCCAGAGGATCTGGCGCTCGCTGGCACCGTCGATGCGTGCGGCCTCCAGATAGTCGTTGGGAATGGATTGGAGTCCAGCGATGTAGATAATCATCATATAACCGATCTGCTGCCAGCACATCAGAATCACCAGGCCGATGAAGCCGTAGGGGGCGTGCAGGGACAGCAGAGGCTTGCCCAGCAGGGTCAGGGCGCAGTTCAGCAGGATGTTCCAGATATAACCCAGAACGATGCCGCCAATCAGGTTGGGCATGAAGAACACAGAACGGAACAGATTGGTGCCCTTGATCTCCCGGGTCAGGGCCAGGGCGATGGCCAGGGCAGCCAGATTGATGCATACGGTGGAAACGACGGTAAACAGCGCCGTAAACCAGAAGGAGTGAAGAAAATCTGACTCGGTCAGGGCGTAGATGTAGTTTTTCAGGCCATTAAAAGAGGCGTTATTAATGGTAATGAATTTGCAGAAGGATAGGTACAGGCCCTGCAGGAAGGGCCAGATAAAGCCGATAATGAACGCCGCAAGCGTGGGGAGGACGAATACCGGCCAGTATCGCCTAATCGCTTTTTCCACAATATCCCTCCTAAGAATAAAATGGGGCCCTTCGGGTGAAAATAAAAAACGGGGCGGGCGGAAGCCCACCCCGTTTTGATCTGCGTGGTGTTTCTCTCTTAGCCGTTGGCGGCAGCGTACTCACTGGCCCAACCGTCCACGAAGGCGGTGACCACACCATCCCAGTCGCCGGTGCCGGCGGCATAGGCGGTCAGAGCGGTACCCAGCTCGTTCTTCCAGGTCTCAGAGGGCATGGTGGTGAAGTTCCAGGAAACGGGAGTCTTGCCCTCGGCGGTGTAAGCGGTGTCCTGCTTGACGAACAGGTTTGGGGATTCCTGTGCGGCCTGGAAGGGAATGACGAAGCCCATGTCCTCGGCCATGGCCTTGGTGCCGGTCTCAGAGGTAACGCACCAGTTCATGAAGTCCAGAGTGGCTTGGATGTCCTCTTCCTTGGCGTTGCTGTTAACGCACCAGTAGTTCTCCGTGCCGGTGCACAGGCCCTGGTTAGCCTCGTCGCCAGCGCCGATGTAGATGGGGATCATAGCCAGATCATCGTCGGTGAACTTGCCGTCGCCAACCAGGTTGCCATACTCCCAGGAACCGTTCTGATAGAACACAGCCTCGCCGGCCAGGAACTCGTTGCGGGAGTCGTCGCCGGTCTTGCCGGCCAGAGCGGCGGGCTCGCAGGTGGAGTTGTTGATGTACAGGTCCCAAATGGCCTTGTAGTTATCCAGATAAGTGCCCTCAATGGCGTCGGTGCTGCCGATACCCTTTTCCTGATACTCGAAGTAGATGGGCAGGTTGGCCAGGTGCGTCTTGAAGCGCCAGTCAGAGGAGCCGTCCATGCCGGCGGAGGAGAAGGCGGCGAAGCCCAGCTCGTCCTTGCGGGCGGTGATGTCCTCGGCCACCTTCTTCAGGTCGTCGAAGGAGTTGATGTCCTCGATAGAGTAACCGGCCTCAGCCAGCAGGGTCTTGTTGACGATGATGCCGTAGGACTCAATGACGTAGGCAATACCCAGGGTGGCGTCCCCGTCCTTCAGGGCGTAGGCGTCGCTGGTCAGCTGGCCCAGCACGTCGGTGCCGGTCAGATCCAGGCAGTAGTCCTTCCAGTTGGCAAGGCCAACAGGGCCGTTGACCTGAAACAGGGTGGGGGGAGTGCTCTTGGCGATCTCACTCATCAGGGTCTGCTCATAGGTACCGGAGGCGGCGGTGACCACAGTGACGGGCACGCCGGTCTCCTCGGTGTAGGCCTTGGCCAGGTTCTGCCAGGCCTCATCCTGCTCGGGCTTGAAGTTCAGGTAGTAGACAGAGCCAGTAGCGGTAGAACCGCTGGAGGCGCTGCCCTCGGAACCTGCGGACTGCTGGGTGTCCCCGCTGCTGCCGCAGGCGGCCATAGACAGGACCATTGCCAGGGTCAGCAAAAGTGCGAAAACCTTTTTCATGTTTCCAAATCTCCTTATTTAAAATTTATTTTCACATCAGTCGATGCAAAAATCAGATTTCACGGACGCTGCCACCCATACGGAGGGTGGTGTCCACCTGCAGATGGCGGTTTCCCGTTCTGCCTTCAATCATGTCCACCAGGATACGGACCGCCTTCTCCCCCATCTCCTGCTGCGGTTGAGACAGCGTGGTCAGGGTGGGCACCACATAGTTGGACATATCAATGCCGTCGATCGCCACCACAGAGCAATCCTCCGGAACCCGTTTTCCGGCATCGTAGAGGGCTTTCATGGCAGCCACAGCCATGGAATCGGCGATGGCAAACACGGCGGTGAAATCCTGCCGCCGGCTCAGAAGCTCCCGCATTCCCTGATAGGCCGCCGCCATGTCAAAGGTCCCTGTCTCCGCTACCAGCTCTCTGTCCACCATCAGTCCGCCGGTCTCCAGCGCCTGCCGGTAGCCCATGAAGCGCAGCTCGCTGATGGAGTGATCATGGACGGAGTCCAGCAGCACCGCGATCTTCCGGTGCCCCCGCTCCATCAGCATCCGAACAGCCCGAAATGCCTCTCTCCGGTCATCAATGGTCACGGAGGAGTAGGCGTCCTCTGTCAGTTCTCCGAAGCTATTGGTATATGTACAGCATACAAAGGGCACATCCAAAATAGCCGTCTGCTCCGGCGTGTAGTCAAAGCAGCCGCCCAGCAGGATTAACCCCCGTAGCCGCTTGGAGCGGGCCAGCTCGGCACCGGCACGAATCTCATCCTCACCAGAGTTGATCTGGTGGAGAACCATGGTATAGCCCGCCTGGCCAATGGCGTTTTCAATAGCGTGAATAACACCGGTAAAAAAAGGGTTCCCCACACCCCGGACCACCAGGCCAATGGAATCGGACTTAGGACGCACCAAATCCCGGGCGCTGCTGTTGGGTACATAGTGTGCCTCCTGTACCACCGCCATCACTTTCGCGCGCATGGCCTCGCTGACGTCCGGGTGATCGTTGAGAACCCGTGAAACCGTGCTGACAGACACACCGCTCTGCTCTGCGATATCCTTGATGGTCATGTCAGCTGCCTCCGTTTCCTATATCGTGCTGAAAACGTTACTGGTAACGTTTTCAGTTCTTACATTTATATAATATATTAATTTTTTATGGCCTTGTCAATCCACTTTTGTACGTTTTGTAGAATAGCACAAACCGTCTCATTTTCTTCGTTCAACTCTCACAAAAGCCTTTTTAGCGAAACGTTTGCCTAATCGTTTGCTAAATACAGTGCCATTGGAACAGTGCTTCACGGGAATAAACAGGCGGAGGAAATCCGTGTTTCCCTCCGCCTGTTTTCACATTATTTACTTGGAATTTCTTATATAATCACTGGATGCCGGTGACAGTGTAATCCTGATCCTCCACAGCCTTTTTCAGGGTATCATTGTCGATATCGGCCTTCAGCGTCACCACGGCAGTGCCCGTCTCGTGGCTGACCGCTGCCGCCTCGACCTCCGACAGAGCCTCCAGGGCCTTCTTTACCCGGGCCTCGCAGTGCACGCACATCATACCTTCAATTTTCAGTGTCTTTTCCATAGCTTTTGCGTCCTCCTTGTGTTTGACTTTGACCTTTTTATCTTTACTTGCGTTCCGCAGATCGAACAGATTCAGCCGCAGGGCGTTGGACACCACGCAGAAGCTGCTCAGGCTCATGGCCGCAGCACCGAACATAGGATTCAGCGTCAGTCCCAGGGGAATGAACACACCGGCAGCCAGGGGGATACCGATGGTGTTGTAAAAAAACGCCCAAAACAGATTCTGGTGGATATTCCGCAACGTGGCCCGGCTCAGACGAATGGCAGCGGGCACGTCGGAGAGGCGGCTCTTCATCAGGACCACATCCGCCGCGTCAATGGCCACGTCAGTACCCGCGCCGATAGCGATACCGGTGTCCGCTCGGGTCAGGGCCGGGGCGTCGTTGATGCCGTCGCCCACCATGGCAACCTTTCCTTTTTGCTTCAGGGAGCGGATAACGCTCTCCTTGCCGTCCGGCAGGACGCCGGCGATGACCTCGTCCACGCCGGCCTGCTTGCCGATGGCCTTCGCCGTGCGTTCGTTGTCGCCAGTGAGCATAACCACATGAATGCCCATATTTCGCAGCTCTTTTACGGCCTGAGGGCTGTCCTTCTTGATGACGTCCGCCACGGCGATGATGCCGGCCAGCTTCCCGTCTTTGCTGAAGAACAGGGGCGTCTTGCCCTGCTCCGCCAGCTGTTCGGCCTGGGCCTGGGTGGGGCCAGGCACATCAGCCTGTGTGCGGATGAAGTTCAGATTGCCGCCGGATAATACGGTGCTGTTCCAGAGGGCGGTCAAGCCGTTACCGGGCAGGGCCCGGAAGTTCGTGACCTCCGCCGCCGCAATCCGCCGCTCCTCTGCGGTCTGCAGGATGGCCCGGGCCAGCGGATGCTCGCTTTTCTGCTCCAGGGCGCAGGCCAGGCGGAACAGCTCCTCCTCGCTGACGCCGGCGGCGGGAATGACATCCGTCACCTTCGGCTCACCGCTGGTGATGGTGCCGGTCTTGTCCAGCGCCACAATTTCGGTCTTTCCGGCCGCCTCCAAAGAGGCGGCGGTCTTGAACAGGATGCCGTTTTTCGCTCCCATGCCGTTGCCCACCATGATGGCCACCGGCGTGGCCAGCCCTAAGGCGCAGGGACAGGAGATGACCAGGACGGAAATGCCCCGGGCCAGGGCGAAACCCACGGTCCGGCCCAGCAGCAGCCAGACGACGGTGGTGATAATGGCGATAGTGATCACCGCCGGCACGAACACACCGGAAACCTTGTCAGCAATTTTGGCGATAGGGGCCTTGGTGGCCGCCGCGTCGCTGACCATCTGGATGATCTGGGACAGCGTTGTGTCCTCTCCCACCCGGATTGCCCGGCATTTAAGGAAGCCGGACTGGTTCATCGTGGCGGCGGAGACCGTATCTCCGGCATCCTTATCCACCGGGATGCTCTCGCCGGTCAGGGCGGATTCGTTCACCGCGCTGACGCCCTCCAGAACCACGCCGTCCACAGGGATGTTCTCGCCGGGGCGGACGACGAACACGTCGCCCTTTTGCACCTGGTCGATGGAGACTTCTATCTCCACGCCGTCCCGCACCACCGCGGCAGTCTTGGGTGCCAGCTTCATCAGGCCCTTCAGGGCATCAGTGGTCCTGCCCTTGGAGCGGGCCTCCAGCATCTTTCCCACGGTAATGAGGGTCAGGATCATGGCAGCCGACTCAAAGTAGAACTCCATCATATAGGACATGACGGCATCTGTATCGCCCCTCGCCTGGGCGGCGGTCATGGCGAACAGGGCGTAGGTGCTGTATACAAATGCCGCTGTAGATCCCAGAGCCACCAGGGTGTCCATGTTGGGTGCCCGGTGCCACAGGCTCTTGAAGCCGCTGACGAAAAACTTCTGGTTGATGACCATGATGATGACCGTCAGCAGCAGCTGGGTCAGGCCCATGGCCACATGGTTGTCGTTGTAGAAGGACGGCAGCGGCCAGCCCCACATCATGTGGCCCATGGAGAAGTACATCAAAACCAGCAGGAACCCCACGGACCAGATCAGCCGCCGCTTCAAAACCGGCGTTTCCCGATCCTTCAGGGCGTCCTCCGCCTCCGCCGCGCCGGGACCCTTGCGCTCGGCGGCCGCGCCCTTCTCGGACGCGCCGTACCCGGCGCCCTCCACAGCGGCGATAATCTCCTGGGGAGAGGCGGTGCCCTCCACGCCCATGGAGTTGGTCAGCAGACTGACGGAGCAAGATGTGACGCCGGGTACCTTGGATACAGCCTTTTCCACCCTGGCACTGCAGGCCGCGCAGCTCATGCCAGTGACGTTGTATTGCTTCATCATTTCCTCCGGTGTTCAATCTCTGTCACCTTGTAGCCCGCCGCTTCCACAGCGGTTTTCAGTTTCTCATCGCCGATCTCACGGCACATGGAGATGACAGCGGTATTCTTTCTCAAAGAGACCTTTGCGGCGGCGCCGTCCATCTGATCCAGCAGCCGTTCCACACGGTTCTTGCAGTTTTCACAGCGCATGCCCTCAATATGAATAACCTTTTCCGCCACAATCGGCCCCTGGAGCTTCTTCCTTTCCGGTTTCGGCTCTCCGCCACCTCCGCAGCAGCCGCCCTCGCCCCTGAAATGCTTCAGGCTGGAGCGCAGCGCCAGGAGAACCGCCACCAGGAGCGCGGCTCCCACAATATAGTTTCCCATTTACCTTCTCCTACTTCATCAGCTTCTGCAGGGTTTTGACCAGCTCGTCGATGGTCTCATCCTTGCCATCCCGGATGTCCTGGGCCACGCAGGTGCGGATATGCTGGGCCAGCAGCTCCTTGCTGAAGGCATTCAGCGCCGCGTTAGCCGCGGCCACCTGGGATAGAATATCCGTGCAGTAGGCACTCTTTTCCACCATGCCCCGGATGCCCCGTATCTGACCCTCAATACGGTTCAGCCGGTGGATCAGACTCCTGTACTCCTCCTCGGAGCGCTCCTTTGTCTTATGACAGCAGCATTCCTGATGTTCCATGGCAGCACACCTCTTTTTGCAAAATACCCGGTAGGGGTATCTATACAATATACCCCCTCCGGGTATTTGTCAATTCTTTAGAGAATTTTTCTCAAATTGCCTTTCAACTAAGAATGGTATGTAGTTTTGCCCAGATAGATGAACCTGTTGACAAAATGGCATTTAACGTCTTTCCATGGTAAAATGACTATAGGTAAGAATATGGCATAATAGGATGTCAACGCAGACAAATGGCAATGATTTTTGTGGATATGGAGCCATTGATTCCAGAAAACCACCTGCTATGAAAAATCAACCGAAAGGTATCTTAAGTTCATCTATGAACTTAAGATACTATATTGTCCGGCGGCTGGCCGCCCATCTGTCGCCCCTGACAGTATGTTCAAAAGCATTTAATTAATGTCTGCTGTTCGGGCCGGGAGAAAATCGCCATTTTGGGCCGGGAGAAAACAGCCAATTTTGGCCGGATGAAAATCGCCAATCCGTACCAGAGTGGTGTAGCCAACCCCGGTTCAGATGTGAGTTTT
>Ga0129307_1001606_pt1 | contig 22726 bp, 14 predicted proteins | sample P1105metagenome_FD_94437 | JGI IMG/M metagenome (GOLD analysis project Ga0129307, IMG submission 94437) | Capybara group fecal microbial communities from Wisconsin, USA - P1105 metagenome | ecosystem: Host-associated > Mammals > Digestive system > Large intestine > Fecal | place: USA: Wisconsin... | reverse complement strand
TCCGTCGGCGGCAAGGTCGCCGTGAACCACGCCGAAGGCAAGAACATGATTGGCGCATTCTACCAGCCGAAAGCGGTCGTCTGCGATATTTCTGTGCTGAGCACGCTCCCCCCGACCGAATACCTTGCAGGTCTTGCCGAAATCGTGAAGTACGGCGTCATCTACGACGAAGAGTTCTTTACATACCTCGAAAACAACGTTGAAAAAATCAAGGCTCACGATTACGAAGTCCTAAAGCACATGATTTTCCGCAGTTGCCAAATCAAGGCCGAGGTCGTGGGCATCGACGAAAAAGAAGCAGGGCTCCGCGCCATTCTCAACTACGGGCACACATTCGGCCATGCCATCGAAAAGCTCACCCATTACGAGCTTTACAGCCACGGCATAGCCGTTTCTTTGGGCATGCGAGTCGCAGCACGTGCAGCAGTGCTTCTCGGAAAGCTTTCGGAAGCCGACGAAAAGCGTCAAAACGCATTGCTCGATACTCTTGGATTCCCGCAATATTACAACGTGAATGTCAATGCGGCATGGAATGCAATGGCAGTCGATAAAAAGGCAGAAAAAGGCACAAGAGTTTATATTTTGCCTACAAAGATTGGAAACGTCGAAAAAGTTTGTAATATTGATAAGGGTATTATTGCAAACGCCTGGAAAGCCATCCAGGCAAGCGAGGTTTAGATGAGCATCTTGGTTACTGGCGGAACAGGTTCGCTTGGATTCAGCATTCTTTCGAACTTGACCGGCACCAATCATGAGCTGTATAGTTTCAGCGATGAACTTCCACAACCATGGCAAAAAGTCGAGGGAGTGCAGTACCTGACCGGCGACTTGCTGGATTTCAGGAACGTGCAGGAAATGATTCAAAAAGTTTCCCCGACGCACATCTACCATTTAGCAAGCCAGTCTTCCGTAGGCCTCAGCTACAAGAAGCCCTACGAAACACTCAACATCAACTTGCTTGGCACTCAGACGCTCCTCGAAGCAGTCCGTCAAGTCGCCCCCAAAGCAAGAACATTGCTCCTCAGCAGTAGCGAGATCTACGGCAGGACGGACAAGCAACTGACCTACTTGCACAAAGAAACCGACCCTCCCAATCCGCTCACTCCATACGCCACATCCAAGGCTTGCATGGAAATTCTAGGGAACCAGTTCCGTAACGCAAACGGCTTGCACGTCGTGTTCGCCCGCCCGTTCCACTTTACGGGGCCGCATCACAGCCGCCGCTTCGTGATTCCCTCCATCGCTTACCAGCTGGTGAAGATAAAGTATTACGGAGCTGAACCAGTCATTTATTCGGGAAGCCTTGACGTGAGCCGCGACGTCGTCGATGTGCGTGACGTGGCACGTGCCGCCATCCAAATTCTGAATACCGCCGAATCGGGCGAAGCGTTCAACATCTGCTGCGGAAAATCCTATACGTTCCGCGAACTTGTCGAAATGCTCGTAGAAATCTCCGGCGTAAGCGTTGACTTTAGATTTGACCCCGGCTATGACCGTAGCAATGATATTCCTCTCTTGATTGGCGACCCCACAAAAATCACGGACCTCGGCTGGAAACCCATGATTTGCATGGAAGACTGCCTCGCGGATTTGTTCAACGAAATGGTCGTCCGCCGCCGCGTAGAACTCAAAATGGGCATGGGACGAGACTTGCGCCTGTAATTTATACCCTATACTTGCAGTTCATTCCGCAAAAATCGCCGTTTAGCATAATTTTTCAATAAAGTTATTCTACAAGAGCCGCTTTTTATATATTTTTACAATATGAGATTACAAATAAAAAATTTTACAAATATTGCAATGGGGATTTTTGCCCTGCTTGCTTTTACAGCGACAGCAAACGCCGCTGATGTCGTTGCTCCTTCTGGAGCAGACCGCGCACTTACCGTCAACGATTTTATGCCACACAAGGCACTCACCAAAGAATTTAACGAAATCTGGAGTTACCAGTTCGTTTTCGACAACGGCACAAGAGCCTTTGTAAACTACTCCCTCCTTCACGTTCCTGGATTGGGTAGAAAAATCGGCTGCGACTTGAGCTTTTGGAACTTCAAAGGGAAAACATATTCCGTAGGCCGCCAATACCCGCCCGAACGCCTTGTCGCCAACAAGGAAAAAGCGACCATCACCATCAAGACCGATGAATATTTGCTTGAAAACAAGCCGGGCCAAGGCCACCATGTATTATACAGTGCCAACAAAGGAGGCAAGTTCCTTCTCGATGTAACATTTGAAAGTGCCGTACCGGGAATGGTTCCGGGAGATGGCATCTGGACTTATGGCGACCAGAAATTCGCCCAGTACATTCACATTCCTTACGGACGCGTTACGGGTAAAATAGCCTACAACGAAGATACCGTGACCGTCAAAGGATATGCCTACATGGACCAGACATGGCAAACGGCACAGGCCACAGACATGGCTATTCGTACCATCAATTTCAGCACAGACGACAAATCCCCGATGCACGCCGGACGCATTACGCTCACCACCGAAGGTCAGCTGATGGGTTACGCATTGTTCAACGGTCCGCAGGGCTTGAAAGTCGCGATTCCGACAAAAGTCAAGGAAGGCGGAACGGAATACGACGGGAAAAAGTTCCCGAAAACCACCTTGGCGTTTGAATGGAAAAACGGAGTCACACCCTTGGTGTTCCCCGTAAGCAAGGTGATGCAAAAGGCGTCGCTCCTTGATAAGATTGACGGCTGGTTCGCAAAGAAGGCCATGAAAATCGCCGCCGGTGGCGAAGTGTTATTCTACCGCGGAAGGAGCCAGAACGGACTTAGCAAGAATATCGACTGGGCAATTACCGGGATCAAGGATTAATGACAAAATTTAGGCCCTGCATTGACCTGCACGATGGCAAGGTAAAGCAAATCGTCGGAAGTTCTCTTTCCGATAGCGGAGCGGGTCTCAAGACTAACTTCGAGACCGACCGATCCTCAGCTTGGTTTGCAGAACTCTACAAGAAAGACGGAATTAAAGGCGGGCATGTGATTATGCTCGGCAAAGGAAACGAGAGCGCGGCAAAGGACGCGCTTTTGGCGTATCCGGGAGGGCTGCAAGTCGGCGGCGGAATCAACGCCCAGAACGCGATGGAGTATATCGAAGCGGGCGCATCGCACGTAATTGTGACCAGCTGGATTTTCCCGGAAGGTCGCCTTGACCGCGAACGTTTGGCAGAACTCGTGCAAACCGTCGGTAAAGAACATTTGATTCTGGACTTGAGCTGTAAACGCACGGGAATCGTCGATGGAAAGCCGCAGTGGAAGATTGCGACGAACCGCTGGCAAACGATTATCGATATCGAAATTACCAAAGAAACGCTTGAAGACCTCGCACAAAGTTGCGATGAATTCTTGATTCACGCGGCAGATGTCGAAGGCAAGCAGCAAGGCATGGACGATGACCTGATTCGGTTCCTTGCCGAAAACAGCCCCATCCCCGTGACGTATGCAGGCGGAGCAAAATCGCTAGAAGACTTGAAACACTGCAAAGAAATTTCGAACGGAAAAATCGACCTCACCATAGGCAGCGCTTTAGATTTGTTCGGTGGCAAAGGAGTGAAGTATGACGATTGCGTCAAGTTCAACAAAGCTCAAGACTAGCGACAAGTTAGATTCGCGCCCGGCAATTTTTGGTCGGCAAGTCACGAGCACCTTCCGCAAGATGTTCGCCTTCAACCACAGGCCTCCCGGAAATATCCGCACCTGTTGGATTCCGCCTTTGGTGTTCCTCACGATTTTCTACAATTTGCCACGTCTTTTGAAGTTGCGGTTCTACTTGAAAAAAGAACGCAAGCGCAGAGTCGCAGACGATGTGCGCATTCTGTTTTACTCGGACAACTTGGACGAAACAAACGGCATCGCAAACAACTTGCGAAATGTCATTCCGTACATGCGGAACCACGGCATGAAAGCTTACCTCGCCGGAAGCGCATTCAACACTCGCCCATGCGGAGTCGTTGAAAACAGCTATTGCATTTTGCTGCCGCGTTTATTCACCATGGAGCAGCTCGGATACGCAAACAGCGAACTTGCCATTCCGCGTATTTCACCGATCTTACGGTTGCTCAAGCGATATCCCATTGATATGATTGAGCTCGAAACGCCGAGTCCGGGAGCTTGGGTCGTTTGCTTTTGCGGCATGATTGCGGGAATCAAGGTGTTCAGCCATTACCGTACCGACGTGCCCACTTACGCAAAGACGCTTGTCAAGGCAAAGTGGATGCACACGTATGTGCTTTGGCTCATGCGCATTTTCTACTGGATGGCACGCCCCGTCATTAGCCCCTGCGAAGACTATGCAAACATCCTTGAAAAGGAATTAAAAGTTCCGGCGAATCAAGTGCAGATTCTCCCTCGTGGACTCCCGCTGGAAAGGTTTTCGCCTGAACTGCGCGGCAAGGGCGTTTGGGAAAAGTTCGGCAGCGAACGCAGCGTAAAGAAAGTGCGCTTTGCGTTTATCGGACGAATTTCCAAAGAAAAGAATCTTGAATTCTTGAACTCCGTTTGGGACAAGTTCTCGGCGAAGTTTGACGATGTAGAGCTTATGTACGTCGGTTACGGCTGGTATCTTGAAGAAATCAAAAAACGTTTCAAGGACAATCCAAGCGTTTGCTTTGCAGGTGAACAAGGCGGCGAAATGCTTGCAAGTTTTTATGCCGACGCAGACTTTTTCTTGTTCCCCAGCACGACGGATACATTCGGGAACGTGGTTGTAGAAGCGATGGCCGCAGGAACTCCCGCCATCGTCAGCAATTACGGCGGTCCGAGAAGCATTGTCGAAGACGACAAATGCGGTCGCATTTTGCCGATTGACGAAGCGAAGTGGCTCGAAACATTGGAAGAATGCCGTACAATCAAGCTCGAAAAGCCCGACGTTTACGAGCAAATGCGAATTGACAGCCATGAACGTAGCCAACGTTACACGCTCGAAAGTTCGACGAAGACGCAGTTCGAATTCTTTAGCAAGCTGAAGAAAGAAACGTACGGGATTTGAGAGGAATGAGGTCGGCACTTCGTACCTTTGAGGTGTGAGGTCGCCGCTTCGCGGCTTTGAGGTGTGAGATGTGAGTAAACATAAAGACTCTCTCAGAGCGAGTAAAACGAGCGACCCCAAAGCGAAGCGACCTCATACCCCAACAATTAACTAATGACTATTGACCATTGACCAACAACTCTCTAAAACATTTACGCGAATGGTTCAAGAAGAACGCGGCTTCGCTCCCTTGGAGGCCTGCGGATTTAGACGCTTTGCGAGATCCGTATGCGGTGTGGATTAGCGAAACTATGCTCCAACAGACGCAGGTCTCGACGGTTCGTGACTATTTTATCCGCTGGATGGAACGGTTCCCGGATGTGGAATCGCTAGCAAAAGCGGACGAAGCTGAAGTGTTCAAGTACTGGCAAGGGCTTGGTTATTACAGCCGTGCAAGGAATATTTTAAAGACCGCGAAAATTGTTTGCGAAAGAAATAATGGATTCTATCCCCTACGGCTCCAGAATGACAAAGCCCCAGCGCATGCAATGTTACCGCAAACGCGAAAAGAACTCGAAGCGTTGCCAGGAATTGGAGCGTACACAGCGGGAGCAATTTTGAGCCTAGCGTACCATCAACGTGAAGCGATTTTAGACGGAAATTTGGTGCGGATTTTCAGCCGATTGTATGAACTAGATTTTTTACCGACGGATGACAAAAAAACTGCGGATATTTATTGGGGGTATGCGCGAGAGGTTGCTGATAGCGCCAAAGCATACATGCATAATGAAGCGTTGATGGAATTGGGGCGGACAGTCTGCAAGACGAAATCGCCACTCTGTGAAAAATGTCCACTCACGAAGTCTTGCAAAGCATTTGCTGACAAACGCATCACTGATTTTCCACCAACGAAAAAACGCACCGAAAAGAATTGGCACGGAACCGTCCTCGTTATCGAAAGCGCCGATGAAAAAATTCTTGCTGTAAGTGGTGGTCAAAAATTCTTGGACAATCAACTGTCGCTTCCGCATTTTGAAAGCCCGCGAGGCGCAACCGTTGGCATTCCTGCACAAGCAGAAGAATACATCAACGCAGATGATGTCGAATCAGTCCATGATTGCGGAACATTCCGTCACAACATCACCGTGCATAAAATCGAATGCGGTATTCTTAATATCAAGCTAAAAGTAAATGCAAAACGAGCAAGTTCCGCCTCGAAATTTGCAACAGAATGGATTGAAAAAGCGAAAGCCTTCGAGACCTTCGCCAATTCATTTTCGTTGAAAGCGCTAAAGAAAGTGTTTTAGAAAGCTTTCTTGGCGGTGCAGAAGAACCGCATGCGACTAGAATCACCATTCGGAATTTCACTGACTTCATCACCAAGAGCCTGGATGATTGTCCCCGCCAAAGAAAGTCCCCACTTTGGAAAACGTTGTTCGAAAGTCGCATCCCAATACCAATCGCCCTTTACGATAAACGGATCTTGGGAACGAAGATTCCAGGCGGCATCGCTTCTGTAACGCAGCGAATGGGAAATGCGGAAAGTCTTACGAATAAGCCAATCCGCATTAAACGAAACAAAAAACTCCGATGGGTTAACTTCAAAACGTTTTTCATTACCATCGATGCGTTCAAAGCCAGTCAAAGCCGTAAATTTGAGCAAGTCCTTATACCATAACTTTAGCCAAAATTCGCCTGTTACGCCTTTAATCCATGAATTGATACGAGCCACATCGCCATGACGGAATGTAAAAATCGTATCGTTAACAAATTCTTTTACATCAAATGTTTCAGCTCCATATTCGGCCCAAAAACTGCCACGAGCGCCAAATCCGATGAAATTCGTAAGAGAATCTTCAAAATAAACATATGCTTGCAATAAATTCATGTAACCATTTGCAGTAAGCGAAATAGTATCGCCATCAAAAAACTCATGAGTATCCGCTATCGGGTTCAAGCGAGTTCCTGCAATATTCTTTGCACCGACAGAAATGTTCATCCTTTCAAAAGCAGGAACCTGATATTCGATGCTGTCTTGCACTAACCAATCTCTATCATTAACGCCAAACATCACATCCAGCTTTAGAGGTTTCATCGGAATAAAACGCATTTCCAGGTACGGCCACAAAACACGGTCATTCTTTAGCCCTGTATAAACATCACCATCGTCATCGACAAAACGAAATGCAAGACCTGCTGATAATTGTAACATGCCGCGTTTACATTTTTCACCGCAATTATAAGCAACAGAACCATTCACTTCATGACGCTCACCGAATTCTCCTTTACGCTGATTTTGATATTCAATATTTTCATATACAAGTGTTGTCGAAAAATTGTCAAAATCAGCCCGAGCTTCAATGCGTGGCTTATACTTTATCGGTATCCATCTAGAGCTTTCCGAAAAAATCCATATATATTCCATTCCAGCAAGGACTGAGGCTTCTATAAAATCATTCGTATATCCTAAGCCGCCATAAACCGAGCTAAACATTGGCAGATTTTCGCCCAAAAGCGAGAAAGATTTGTCAATTAGAAACCTTCGATAAACTCGTGAAGATACATAACTATAATGATCATCTTGAAACAAACGGAACGTAGCCCAAAATCCGTGAAATAAAGGCGTTCGGATGCCCCCCTCCAAAATCGGAGTCCTATTTTTAGGGCGATCCACTTTTTCTGTAATAAAATCCTGATATATCATATCACCAAGTTCATTACCTGTTTCCATCCAAATTGAGGGAATTGCGATGGGATCCCAGCTTGGCAGGATGGACAAACGGTTAAAAAGTTTACGGTAACGCAACTTGCGAGGAGTCCAAAGTTCACTTTCAGAATGAACGCCACCAGTACCTAGTACACGATCAAAATAGAACGTAGGTGAACCTACCAAAAATGTTCCATCGTCACGGGATACAACTTCCATGCCTTCCATTTCCGCATCAACAGAAGCGAATACAGAACAAGCAAAGACAGCTAAAACAGAAATCATTTTATTCACAAAGGAGTTCATTACCAAAGGCTCCTTTCTATAGTAATGCCAGCAGACAACATATTAGAACGATTCGGAAGAGTCCAAAGCTGTTCCCACAAGACGTGGAATCCAGCACTATATTCTTTATACTTAAACACAGGCAAACTAATTCTCGCATACCAACCAAATTCAGTTTCGTTATCATTCAAAGAACTACCGCGTTCATCATAATATTTTTCTTCTGCATCAGCACGGGTCCAGTTACAAGTAAAGCCTGCGCCAAGAACAACAGGATGAATGAGTTTCCATTTCCAATCAGCACCGACACGGCCCATGAACTGATGAGCGCCATCACAAAAGACATCCGTATTAGGTTTGAAATAGGCATATTGGAACATCACGATTCCATCCACATCATCCCAATAGGTATAGCGGATACCAACGCCACCATACAAAGTATTTTTCACAGCATCCATCAGGTCGCCCATCGGATAAATTTCGCCGCCATCAAGAAATACGGCGAAATGAGAGAATGATATATCATTTTGTACAGCGATGGAGTCGTTTCGGAATTGGAGTGAATCCTCCGCATGCAAAAACGTCGTCAATCCTAAAGCTAAAATCGTAATCAGTTTTTTCATTTTTTAAACTTCAATGCTTGTGCGTAAAAACCGTCGAAGCGAGAATCTTTCAGTCCCGGCAAAACAGGGTTGCCAACTTTTTCGAATTCGGGATGAACCTTAAGGAAGCGTGCGATAACGCGTGTCGTTTCCGCCGGGTCCGGGCTGCATGTTGCATAAACGAGACGTCCATTCGGAGCAAGTGCCGTCGATGCGTTTTCCAGAATTTGGAATTGCAGTTCCGCGATTTCGTTAATAGATTCCGGAGTCATGCGATAAACGGATTCCGGACGGCGAGCGATAACGCCCATGTTGCTGCACGGAACATCTAGTAAAATGCGGTCAAAGAGGCATGAGGTCGTTTCGCTTTGAGGTTTGAGGTATGAGGTATGAAACAGGTCGCCTTCGACTCCCTTTGTGGCATGAACGTTAGATACAGCGAGGTCGATGGTTTCGGTCTTGATGTTCGTGAGGCCGAGGCGGGTCATCAGGTCTTGCATTTTTTCAAGACGCGACGATGAAGAATCGCTGGCGAGAATTTCGAGCGAGCTGTCCATCTCTGCCATGAGTGCGGTCTTGCCGCCTGGTGCAGCACATGCGTCCCAAACTTTTAGACCGGGCTTCAAGTCGAGAAGTTTGATGACTTCGTATGCAGACGGATTCTGGAACGAAAAATGTCCGTTCACAAATTCTGGAGTCGCAAGCAACAGCTTAACACCTACGTCACGCGGGATAGCGATGTAGCGGTCGTACAGAATCGAGGAACCTGTGATGCCGAGCTTTTCGGCAAGCACTGGGGCACTCGTCTTTTGCAAATTTACGCGAATCCATTCCGTCGGGCGGTCGAGTGTCGCTTTCGCCAAAGCTTCGGCACGGTCTCCGCCATACACATCGAACCAACGGCGCACGAGCCATTCGGGTACGGAGTTTTCGATGCTTACGCGACGCACTCGCTGCGGCGGGAGCGCGGGTTCGCCTTGACGACGCGCCGTACGGAGAACCGCATTCACAAGGCGTGCAGTACTCTCGCCAAGATTTGCAGACTTCGCAAGTTCCACGCTCGCATTGATAGCCGCATAATCCGGCACGTCCATAAAGAACATCTGAAAAAGCCCCATTTCAAGAATCACGCGGGCTTCAAGCGATGGCTTTTTCTTGGTAAGCGTTTTGACGAAATACTCCAGATACAAATGCCTACGGCAAACGCCCAAAGCAAGTTCCATTGCAAAAGGAGAGAGTCCGCTTTCCTTGATGAACGAGCCGTCTTTTAGCCAAAGCAAAAGGACTCGAAAGGCTTCTTCACGTTCTGTTAGCAAAATTGAAGTCCCTCGCGCTTTTGGATTCCACGCATAAAGTCAGCAACAGGCATGGGCTTTTTGCCTTCGGCCTGAATTTCAATCACTTCAAGAACGCCTTCGCCTGTACCGACAAAGAAACGGTTGTCCTTAAATTCAACAACGCCAGGAGCAAGCTTCGGACCGTTTTCGGGAGTATCCGTCTTGCGGAGATAGACCATGCGGCCACCGAGCTTTCCGTATCCACCCGGCCACGGGTTAAATGCACGGATGCGGTTGTGAATCGCGAGAGCCGGCAAACTGAAATCGATCAAACCTTCTTCTTTCTTGATCTTCGGAGCACCGCTTGCTTGAGCGTGGTCTTGCGTCAAATCTTTTTCGCAACCGTTCTTGAGCTGGTTAATCGCATCATCCAAAGCGTCGCAGCCGGGTGCAACCATCTTGTCGAGCAAACTAGCCGTCGTTTCTTGATGATCGATTACGACCATACGCTGGGCAAGAATCGGGCCGTGATCCATCTTTTCGTCCAAGCGGAAAACGGTCACACCAGTTTCTTTAAGGCCATCGGCAATAGCACGCTGTACCGGAGCGGCACCGCGGTACTTCGGAAGCAAACTGCCATGAACGTTTACGGCACCGAACTTCGCAACGCCCAAGATGTTCTTCGGCAAAATGGAATAGGCGACCACCACGAATAAGTCGGCATCGTATTTGCGAAGGTCCGCTTCGAATTCCGGAGACTTCAAATCTGTCGGTTGCAAAACCGGCAAATTGTGATTGAGAGCAGCAACCTTGACAGGCGGAGGCGTAAGCACACGGCCACGGCCCGCCGGGCGATCTGGCTGAGTAACAACTGCTAAAACTTCGTTATCGGAAGCAATCAAATGCTCCAAGAAATGTGCCGCAAATTCCGGCGTACCCATAAATACAATTTTCATGTAAGAAATATAGCTATTAGAAAGCATTTCAAGTCTTATATAACAAGCACTAGCTCTAGTATAAGCGAGAAGTTTAAATAACTATAGAAACAGAAACAAATCGTTGAGAGAATAAAAGCGTCGGCCAAGGATGGGGAGGGTGCAGGGAGGGGCCCGTGCGGCCTTCGCAACTCCGAGCTGGGGCCCCGCCCGCATAATGTTCTTTTTGCATTAAAAAAAACACCTTTGGCGTGAGCCCTTATTTTCTATCTTTGACCGCATGAGAATTCTTTTACAAATCGCCCTTATTTTAGGGATTAGTTACGCAGGAGACCTCATCCACGAATACACAGGCATTCCCATCCCCGGAAACATTCTCGGGATGCTCATTCTACTTCTTTTGCTCTGTCTTAAAATTGTCAAGTTAGAACAAATTCGTGAAGTCAGCGATTTCTTTTTGAAACGGCTTGCCTTTTTCTTCTTGCCGCCTGCGATTGGCCTTATGCTCGTCGGTGACGATGTCAAAAGCCAGTGGCCGTTACTGTTGTTCCTCTGCATCGTAATTACAATCGTGACAATGGCCGCCACAGGTTGGACAGTACAACTGCTGTGCAAAAAATCAAAAAACAAGTAATGTGCCATGTTCGGAATCATTCTTACCATTATAGCTTATGAAATCGGCGTTTCCATCCGCAATAAATGGCGGAACCCGTTACTGAACCCGATTCTCATTGCGACCATCCTCATCATCGGATTTTTGACCATCACGGGAATCAGTTACGATACATACAAAATTGGTGGCGATTACATTTCATTTTTCCTCGGGCCTGTTACGGTTCTGCTTGCCGTTCCTTTGTACAGACACATCCAAGCTCTCAAGAAGAACTGGCTCCCGATTCTTGCGGGAATTTGTATCGGCAGCATGACAAGCGTTCTCTGCGTGATAGCTTGTGCGAAAGTTTTCAATTTGGGCAAAACCCTGATGTTCTCGCTGACGCCAAAATCCATTACCATTCCGATGGGTTCCGTTTTTTCAGAGCAAATTGGCGGCATTCCTTCAATTACGATTGTTTCGATTGTCATTACGGGAATCACGGGCGCAGTCACGGCACCGCTTGTCTGTCGCTTTTTCCGCATTAAACATCCTGTAGCGCAGGGGGTTGCCATCGGGACTGCAAGCCACGCACTTGGAACAACGAAAGCGATGGAAATCGGAGAAGTTCAAGGAGCCATGAGCAGTCTTTCTATAGGCGTTGCAGGCGTTGTGACCGTTTTTATTGCACCAGTGCTTTTGAAAATTTTCGGGTGAATTATAAGATCCTCACCTGCGTGAGGATGACGAAATAAAATCGCGAGGATGACGCAACACATGAACGCATGGCCCCTATCGGTCCGTAACACTCCCCGCCAGGGTGACAGTTCCTAACCACTAATCACTAACCACTGTTTACTAATACAGCTCAGGCTCCTATCTTCCGTTTTTACCGACTAGCACTGTCGAAATAATGCTTTCGGATTCGGGGATATCGAGAAGCTTTTTCAGTTCGTCATGATAGAAGAAATGCTCTTCACGAGCGGTTTTGTTAAGCAGGCGCGCTGAAACATAAAGCGATTCCGTAAGCACGCCCGCATTGAGGTTCATGTAGCGGTAGCCGCGATTGCCAAGCACATTGCAGGATTCGTTCAAATTAGACGTGAGAACGACCGCGAACATGGCATTTTGAACTTGTTCGGGAGCAACAAAGCATTTGTTGAACTTTTTCGGATTCGCAGAACCGCTTTGCATGTAAATGGACTTGCGGACAGGGATATAACGATACACGCCCGCATACACGAACATCACATCAAAAACGATGACCCAAATCTTAATTAGACCTGCGCCAAAAGCGTTCAACTGCGCCAATTCCAGCCAGCGCAACATCGACGAGAAATCATCCAAATCCAGCGTTCCATGGGCAAACGGAGCCATCACTTTTTTGTCGGGACGCAAATACCACAATTCGCGCAAGTAATACTCATGCGTAAATTTCGACGGCGTGAGCGGGAACTCGTCGCCCGGCAGCGCCTGAGCATTCAAACGACGAACTTTCATACAAAGATTCAAATCATCAATATTTTCGAGATGATTCTGCAACATGAATCGAGACGGATAACGCGAAATTTCGAAGTTGCACTCTGTTTCGCCCACGTAAGCATTCATCTCCGCATGGTTTGAATAAGCTAATTCGCCAACACCATCATCTACAGAGTTGAACGCCACCATGCTCTTTTCCGGGAAAACAGCGATGGCCGCCATCGGCATTTCGGTCGCTCCAAGCTTGAGAGCCACGGCAATGGAATCATCGACGAACCCGCCAAGCGGAAAGACTTTCTGCCCCCGCGACTTCGCCAGAAGAATCGTATTGGCGCAAGCAGCTCCCACATCCATCTGCACTTGGCGATATGCGGCCTCGCGGAATCGCCAAACAGCTCTTTCAAGAAGCCCCGTATAAAGGAAAATCGTCTGGGCTTCCGTTATAAACTCCGGCTCCGGAAACGCAGAAAGAATCGCCTTACGAACCTCCCCACCGCCCAATTTTACGAGTTTAGATTCTCCGCGGTCCACATAATACACGCCATCGGGAATATCCATGTTGTGCACGACCGCATAAATGCCCACCGGATCCAAGTAATCCGCAGAAATCGGAGCTAAAACCGGCATGAATCCAGCCGTAAGCGGAAACCTAGGACACGCCTCGTAACGTTTGTCTGCATACGCCTGTTTTTCCCAGTGCATGATAACCGGATCCCCGCTTCCGTGGGGAATATACTGGGTCGATTCGTGGTAAATTTCCGAAAAATAGCGCATCCAAAACGCAAGATAAAAAGATTACAGCACGCCAATCGCTGTTTTTTTTAAAAAAAAGCCTTTTTTCACGCAATGGTGAATCAAGAAAGGAGATTATAGCCTTCACGATGACGATACTGAGTAAAAATCAACCCATTCCGAATGACCAATGACTAAAAACATCGACCAAGCTGTAAAACAGTGGATACACTCGTAACCTTTTTGATTTTTTTAATTGGGGATATATCCAAAGCACAAATGTATTTTTTTATAAAATTAAATTACCAAAAGAGGCTTTATGCAACTCAAAAATTTGTACCCGAAAATAGGCATTTTGGGAGTCGCGACATTGATGGCTCTTGCCGCCTGTAGCGATGACAACGCCGATATTCCGCTCATAAACAATCCGGACATTTCGCAGCAGAATCCCCAACCGGGAGTAACTGAGCCGAGTACGGATTCTACAAAAACGGTTACGCCGGCAGACTCCAATACAACGACCACACCAAATGATTCTGGCAAAGTCGTTACTCCAGGCGATTCGGGTGCAGTTGTACAGCCGACAGAACTCCCGGCAGAAGGCCCGATTACGTTGCCACAAGGCATTGGCGTTTTGGTCGATGATTTCGAAGACGGCGACGGCGTAAACAAAATGGGAGACGGCTGGTACACCTACGATGATCACGATAACTCTGGAGCATCTGTCATCACAACCCCAATTAACGAAGAAAAATACCCCATAGCAACCCGCGTCAATAATGGTTCCAACTACGCATTCAAAGTCGCTTATTCGCTTGACAAAGGCGACTACGAATTTGATCCCTATGTAGGTTGGGGAGTCCAAATTGTCGAAGACGATGCCAACGGACGTTTCGGCGGCATCACTTACTGGTACAAGGGCGGTGCGCACGAAATCCATATCGAAGTGAGCGACGTGTTGGATTTTGACGTGCATCTTGCGAAAATGCCTGCATCGCGCACTTGGAAACAAGCCGTAGTCCGCTTCAAAGATTTGGTTCAAGGCGGTTGGGGCGTAGAAGTTCCGTTCGATGCCAAGCACATCACGGCAATCAGTTTCCAAGCCAAAGGCAACGGAAGCAAGGTGATTACCGACTCGCTCTTCATCGACAACATTTATCTGCAAGATTCGAGCGAAGTTGAAAAAGACAAGCCGGATATGGAAATCAAGGATCCTGTCATCCCGGAAGTGAAATTCACTGAAGCTGAAATTACGGTGACAAACCCGTTGCAAGCCAAGGCCGCCAAGTACTTGGACAAGGGAGTAAGCTTCACCAACTGGCTCGAAAATGCCAATGGTAAGTTCAAATCCTTCGAATTTGGCGAAAAGGACATCAAGATTCTCGCCGACAACGGATTCAAGAGCATCCGCTTGCCGATTGACCTCGACCTTTACGTCACGAACCGCAATGCATTCGTCAAGGGCACCGATGCTGAACTCAAGTTCGATGACGATACTTTGTTCATGGTTCTCGACTCCTTCGTGGAATGGACGGGCAAGCATAACATGTCTCTCGTGATTGATTACCACGAATATGACAACAGCTACAATTACACTAGCGCAAAGGACTCAAACTACATCAAGATGATGGCCGGCGTGTGGAAACATGTCGCAGCCCATTATGCAGAAAACACTCGCGAAGATGTGTTCTTTGAACTTTTGAACGAACCCGACATGAGCGAAGGAAAAGTTACCGCAGCCCTGTGGACAAACGCAGCACAAGCGATTATCGACGCCATCCGCTCGGTCAACACAAAGCAGACGCTTCTCTTTGGCGATGTCAAGTGGTACTCCATCACTGAACTTGCAAAACGCACGCCGTTTACCGATGACAATATCATCTACGTGATCCACACTTACGAACCGTTCGCCTTTACGCATCAGGGCGGCTCCTGGACGGATTACGCAACAATCCATGATATTCCGTTCCCTTACGATCCGGCTAAGTGGTCCACCGTTTCTGGCGATTTTGGCGTAAACAAGAGCACCAAAGCCGGCGTAAAGTCCGCCATCAAGAACTACTACAAGACCGGAAGCAAAGAAGCAATCATGGCCGAAATGCTCAAGGCCAAGAAATGGGCTGCAACAAACAACGTTCCGGTAATCCTCAACGAGTTCGGTGCATTGAACCTCCGCTCCACCGCAGAATCCCGCATCAACTACCTCACGGCCATGCGTGAAATCTGCGACACGCTCCAGATTCCGTGGACGCACTGGGGCTACACCGGCAACTTCTCCGTGATTGAAAACGGCAAGTTGATTGAAGGCTTGGACAAAGCTCTCGGCGTCGGAAGCAAGTAACCAAAGAAAGTTTGCTCCTTAAAAACAAGCTGCGCAGAAATGCGCGGCTTTTTTTGACGAGAGAGATATAGATAGTGGTTAGTAAACAGTGGTTGGTGGTTAGGAACTATGAGCGGTGAGGCAGAAATAATACAGTTAATACAGATTGAAATTTACTTAAAGTAATGAATTTTATTTCAGCAAGGATAATTTCATATCTTTATTGATGTAATAATTGATCCTCATCTCCTCCAAGCAGTCGCATGAGCAATCATGCGGCATTTTTTTATTCTCAATTTTCTAAATTACCATCATGAAGTTCAAGATTAAGAGCATTTTTGCAGTCTGTTCCGCATTGTTTTTGGCAGGGACAGCAAACGCAGTCGGTTTTTACGGCAACCAGAGTGATATCAAGTGGAAAACAGCGGGCACGGAACATTTCCAATTCATTTATCCGATGGAATATTCGACGCATGCCGCCAAGGTTTCCGCTTACGCCGAAGCCGTCTATGATTCCGTCACAAGCCGCTACCACAAAGCACTCCCCGGCCGCGTCAGTGCTGTCTTGAACAACGCCCTTTACAGCAACGGAAGCGCCATTCCCAGCGAAAACGCAGTCAACCTTTGGCTCACCAACTGGGATTTTAAAATCCGCAGCAGCCACGGCTGGCTTTCGGACGTGATTACGCATGAATTCAGCCATCTCGTGAGCATCGAAAGCGGAAGCAAGACATTCCCGAACCTTTACGGTTTCCAGTTCAGCTACACGGACTACTACAACGAACGTTCGCGAACCGACTTTATCACGATGATTCCGTTCACTTTGCAGCCGCTCTGGTTTGCAGAAGGTACGGCACAATACGAATCTTCTCGCATGGGATTCGACGGCTGGGATACGCACCGTGACATGATTCTCCGTACGGCTGCTTTGAACGATAGCCTCATGACGCTCCCCTACATGCACGACTTTTCGGACAATTCGCTTTTAGCAGAACTCGGGCCTTACACGCAAGGTTTTTCGCTCGTACTCTACATCGCAAAGCACTATGGCGACGAAGCAATTCCGAACATTTGGAAGGAACTCGGCCGCCCTTACCGTGCAACGCTCAACGGCGCAATCCAGAAAGTTCTCGGCATCAGCGAAAAAGAACTTTATGATGCATGGAAAAAAGAAATCACCGAATACTATCAAGCCCAAAAGGATTCGCTCGGAACATTGGTCGAAGGTATCAAGATTACCAAGGATGCGTTCTGGAACGACTTCCCGGTCGTGAGCGGCAAGAATTTGTACGGCGTTTCGAATTTTGGCGGGCCTTGGTTTGACGGAAGCGTTTTTAAAATACCGCTCGGAGATACTTTAGAGACGAAAGACGACAAATGCGTAGATCGAGAGTCGCGACCAAGCGAGCTTGGGCATGACCGAGATCAGCATTTGGGACAAGAGCGAAGCGATTGTCCAAAAGACAGTTTAGAGGCGAAAGATAGCTCTGCAGTGGATTCTGCGGGTGTAGAAGTTGGCGATATTGAAATTGAAGGTGCCGATAGCAATCTTATTGACATCGGTGATTTTGCAAAGTCGGGATTCAAGGCGAAAAAGCCTTGGTTCGACAAAGGCATTGACGTTTATGACGACAGCGTTCATGGGCCTATTCTCGCTTACATCAGTTACCAGAACCGCGACAAGGATGGACATGCCCATTTCGATATTGCTTTAAGCGACACCAACAAAAATCAAGCATCGCTCACTCACCTTGCGGATGCCGTTTATCCGTCATTCAACAAGCAGGGAACAGAAGTTGTCTATGCAAGGCGTGAACCGTTCAGCACGCGCTTTACCTTGAGCAAGGTCCCTTTCAAGAGCGACTTGAAGAACTTCACCGCAGAAGAACCCATCGATATTTTCAAACCGGATTCAACACACCTTTACTACAACATCTACAGCCCGAAGTTCAGCCCGGACGGCAAGCGTGTGGCGTTTAGCTTCTTTGACGATGTGCAACGCGGAATCGCTATCATTGATACAGACGGCAAGAACTTTAAAGTCGTGAGCAACGCAAATTACGATGAACGCGATGTGGCATGGATTGACGACAATAAGATTATCTTTGCAAGCAACAGGAACAACATTTTCAACTTGATTGAAAAAGACTTGAACTCCGGCAAGGAACGCGTATTGACGAACGTTGTCGGTGGTGCATTCACGCCGACGCTTGCTGGCGATACGATTTTCTACACGCAGTACGACAAGGACGGCTTTTCGCTTTACAAGTTGCCTTACACGAAAGAAGCCGAACCCATGTTCCGCGATAGCGTTGTCGTAACGCTCCGCGACAGCGTTTTGCAAGTCACCGACACTGTTCAAGTTCCTTGCGGTGCTGCCAACGGGGACTCCACGAACAGCACGACTACAGACAAGAACGTTGTGGACGCAAGCAAGAACGTCGCAAATGCAAATAAGAACGTCGCGGCGGGAGCAACCGATTCCGCAAACAGCACAATTCCGCAAATCGTCACCCGCAAAGACGTGATTCAAGTTGAATCCCGCGATACCATCAAGGTTGCCGTAACGGATACCACACAACGCGAAATCAAGCTTTACGGCGCCATTCCGCAAAAACCGCACAAGCAACTCGAACTCATCGACCGCGAATTTGCAGGCGCAGAACGCAACTACAAGCCCATTCCGAACACGCCGCTGTTCGTCCCGATTTTCAGCCTTTCCGAAAACGCCCCCGCATTGACAGTCTTTGGCGAAGGAGAAGTCAAGGCAAAACTCGGCCTCGCCGTCGTTATCAGCGACGCGCTCAAGAAAAACACAGTGCAATTGGGATTGTTGCTCGAACTTGGTAAAGGCATTGACTACATCAACGGCGACGGACTCAACCCCGAACAAGAAAAAGAATTCTTTATTGCATGGGACAACCACAGCACGCCTCTTGACCTCGGCCTTTCGTACAGCTACGCGAACTACACTAACCAAGACACCATGCGCTATGAAAACGTCAATGACCACGGAGGAGATAGCATAGGAACAAGCCGCTACGCCTTTGCAACGCAAGCCATTACAGGAACCGCAGGCTACAGCATTTTCAAGTCCATCGACACATTGCAGGCCGCCATCAGCTATGATTGGTCCAACGTGAACTTCTATGAAGATAGAATTGATTGGACATACCAAAAACGCTTCAGCGCAACAGTTGGCCTTGGACTTTACGGCGACCACGAAGGCGAAGACGGCACGGGGATTTCAGGACAAGGCAATGGACTATTCGCTTATTACCAATACTCCAATAGCGACCTCAGCCGTCCAGGAACGCTTTACGTCACTGAAAACGGACAAATAAAAACGCACTACAGAAACTTCACGCTCCATCAATTTGGCCTCAACCTGTACGGAAGCGTGCAAACACCGCTATTGGGAGCACGCCTTGCCGCTGGCGGAAAAATTTCAAGCATCTTCAACTGGAATACAGACGACGTAAGCGACACGCTCGATTCGTACTACTACAATCCCGTATTCCTCGACGGTTATCCCTACCTCCGCAGTTCCGAAGATTACACGCTTGCAGGCACAAAAACTGCAATGGCGGAACTCCACTACATCTACCCCATTTACGACGACTGGCGGCACGACCTCTGGATTTTCTCGACGCGCAGTCTTTACGTTGACTTGTTCACGCAGATCGGCGCGGCATGGGATGGAAACTTCTTTACAAGTAAGTTTACGAAACACGGTTTCTGGGACCGTTCCGTAGGCTTAAACTTCCGCATGAGCAACAAGCTTTGGGGAAGCATTCCGTTCGATATTTCGCTCACGTTTGCCCGCGGTCTAGACCGCATTGGCGAAGACGAAGACTATCACGGCGGCACGAAACTTGACCCGATTCACTTGACGTTCTTGCCCAAGGTCTTACGCCCGACGAGAATCAAGTTCTCCATCGGGATGGGGTTTGTTAACTCCTGGCAGTAGGAGATTCCCGCCTTCGCGGGAATGACGAAAAATTCGCCTTGGGGCGAAGTCTTAAATACATGGCGGTCCATTATTGATAGGAACTCCATCTAAAATACAATAGGCCAACAAATTCAAAAAAGGCAATAAATTGATATAACATGCCATAAAACAGAGGTCTCTAAAGGACATTTTGAAAAAATTTACTTGATGAAATTCGCAAACAAGAATATTTTTATAGAGATTAAAACAAGGATTTTTATACAATGCACAAACATTCACATATTTCTTTGGTATTTACCGGCGCACTGTTGTCAGCATCTCTTTTGACCGCATGTGGCGATGACAGTTCAACCTCACCGCTGGTAAACCAAAATGCGACCTTTAGCTCCTCAAGTGAGCAGGCTGCCCCTCTTTCAAGTGCTACCGTCCCTAGTTCTTCGGCCATCCAACAGACAGAAATTTCCAGCTCCGCAACAGCACAAAATGGAGAAACAACTTCTTCTAGCTCCGAAGCCGTAGGACCTGTCGAATTATCGAGTTCAGCGACATCGGCTCTCCCAGCATCTAGTGCTGAAGGAGCCCCGCTCGACCCAAACTGCACTGAAACACCTGTCGCATCCATTGCCGTTGATTCTATCGGACTTGCAGACATAGCCGATGTGTTCAAGAGTGTTCGTTGTAACGAAAAGGCTGTATTCGTAATCCGCCACGGCGAACGCGATGACAGTCAGACCGGCAAGGAAACACCCCTCACCTATTGGGAAAACGAACCCGATTCCGTCAAGGGACAACCTTCGGACGGTGTCCGTCAAGCCATCGCTGTCGGTAAAAAACTTGTGAGCGCGGATGAATTCACATACACGCATACCAAGTACCTGCGTACCGAACAGACTTGCTTCTACATCAACCAAGGTCGCGGACAGGCCACCTTCCCGCATGATTCCTCCGAGATTTACTCTATCAGCTGGTTCAAGAAGGACAAAGACCTCTACAAAATCTACGAAGATTCTACGAAGAACGTACGTCTTGTCATTGCAGGCTGGGCCTACGATAATCAGTACGCTGACGCCTTCTATGACCTGAAGGAAAAAGCAACAGAAATCATCAAGACGCACATCGCACCGGACTATACGACGATGAACAAGTTCCACGTCATCTGTTCGCACGATGATTTTGTTCTTCCGTTATCCGTATTCGCTACTGATGGAAAGGTCAATTACAGATTCCATGACCCCGATTCAAGACACTGGCCGTACTTCCTCTCCGGTGTTGCCGTTATCATTGACAACAAGAACCAAATTAGGTATGTCCCATTCAAAGGACTTGGAATAGGGGCTGAATAAAAGGCCTACTAGAATTTCTTATCCACGGGATTGAAGCTGAACTTTAAGCCTGAGCGAATCCAGGCATTAGAGCCATCTTCATTCTTATCGTGGGCAAGATTGCGATAAACGCGGAAACCGCCGCCAGCATAAAATTTGAACCAATCGGTGACACTTCTTTCGTAAAGCACATCGACGAGGAACTGTTTTTCAACAACGCCGGAAAGCGAATTTTCGGCTTTTATTGCTGTATCGTAATCTGTGTAAAGTTCCTTGTCTCCTTGACGGAGCCAGGCAAGCGTAAGCGATGCGGAATGAGAGTTCCATTGCCAATTCATGTCAAACCACAAGTCAAGAGCATCGCCACCCCTGCGGTATCCGATGGGATAATCGACAAAGTAGGCATCGGCATAATCATTATCTTTCTGATCGCGGAAATTGCTGCGGTAGTTGCGGCGGCCCGTATATTTTAAAAGCGGGAGTTTGCTGTTATTGGCAATAGGATCCGTACGTACAACATCTAACCGCCATGCGAACTTGCCGTACTTGCGAGTTTCAAGTTCATGGTAATAGCCCACCATATAATTTATAATGTTGCGAGTCGTCCCCATTTCTTTGCTTTCGCCAACCGGGCTAGCAAAATCCTCAAAATTCAATTGCGTATAAAATTTTGCACCGTTCGAAGTCTTGTAGCCAATTTCAAAAGATGTAGCGGCAGATGTATAGCCTGTCGCATAGTTATCATGCCAATACATGAACGGATTGAAAGAACGGAATTCCAGCGACTTACCGCCAATCACGCTTTGTTCCACAAGATAAAACCAGAACTTGCGGGTTTCAACGCCAAGCCTATGGAACACCATATTCTTCACGTTGTCCGTGTAGGTCCGCTTCCGTTGGTTGCTCACTAAATTCGTTTTGCATTTTTGCGCATAGGCCTCGCTATCTTCATCTTCCGGGCAACCCGTTTCGTAATTGATGACATCGCCAAACAGCCATGCATTCAAAGAACTCAGCAAAAAATCATAGTGGAAAATTCCAATGTTCAAATTCCAATGAATTCCGTCGTGGTACGGCAATCCGCCAAGAAAAATATCGTTCTTGGAAATTTTCAAGCTTTTAGGATCGAATCGCCCAAACTGCACAAAGCCCACAGGATTATACCATTTGGCGTATGCGTTAATCGGTACATTGATATCGAGTTCACTCGGCTTATAAGTAAAGTTCGTTTTCAGTTCGCTCTTGTACCAAGCTTCCAAATCCTTGCGCAATGGAGCTTCTAGCAAAAAATGGAAATCCTTGTAGCCCGCCCTAAACGCGAACTTGAAAAACGGCTCAATATGTTCTTCATAACTGCGCGCCGTCTCTAAAGGGATTCGGAGTCCACGCCAGTTGCTCTTCGGGCCGCCGTAACGTTCAGCCGTATCGACTGCAAACATCGGGTCAGTAGGTCCACCGTTAAAACCGATGTTGAAATCCGTACTAAACTGAAAATAGCCGCTTTTTTCCGCAGGCTTTTCAGATGAAATTTCTGCAGAAG
>Ga0129307_1001604_pt1 | contig 22734 bp, 17 predicted proteins | sample P1105metagenome_FD_94437 | JGI IMG/M metagenome (GOLD analysis project Ga0129307, IMG submission 94437) | Capybara group fecal microbial communities from Wisconsin, USA - P1105 metagenome | ecosystem: Host-associated > Mammals > Digestive system > Large intestine > Fecal | place: USA: Wisconsin... | reverse complement strand
ATTTTTGTCTGCTCCGACCGCAAGTGGGAAAAGCGCGAAATAGAATCCTCTGCGGATAGCGGCTCTAAAGAAAATGAGTCTTCGTCTTCTAAAAAAACAGCGTCGAGCAGCAGTGTGAAAGCGGTGTCGTCTAGTTCTAAGAAAGCGGGATCGTCCAGTGCTAGCAAGTCTTCTAGCAGCAGTAGCAAAAAAGCCGATTCTGGAACAGAGTCCGGGAAGACGAGTAGCAGTAGCAAAAAGGATGCTGCTTCGTCAAGCTCTGTCACTAAGACGAGTTCGTCGTCCAGTGCTAGCAAGCCTTCTAGTAGCAGTAAAAAGGTTGCGAACTCTTCGTCAAGCTCAAAGGTCGTTGTGAAGTCCAGCGACAGCAAGTCTTCGAGCAGCAAGAAGGTCGAGTCCTCGAGCTCGGCATCTCCGATTCTCACTGGTGGTGGTACATGTGCTCCTGTTAAGTTTGTTGTGGAGCAAGGCGAAACTGTCGTTTGGAAATATACTGTTGGTGGCAACGTTAAGGCTGTCGATTTGCTTGATGCAATTTTTAAGTGGTCCACTCCGGGGGGTACGCCTGAATCGTTTGAAAGCAAAGGTACGGTGTCCGTTAGCGATGCTGTTGTGTATGAAACTTCTGGACTGCATACAGCAAAGCTTGTTCTTTCTACATCGAAGGAAACCTTTAATATCAATTGCGATCCGGTTCAGGTCAATGGAGCCCAGATTACCGGTTGTAAGTGCTCGACTGAGGCTGGATCGGTGGATTATATTGCAACTCCAGACGTAAATTGGAGCGTATCTGGTTGTTCCACTGGTGCGGGTTTGGAATTGTCGTATGAATGGGACGGTGCCGCAGGCGCAGACACCTATACCAGGACGTTTACTACAGCGATTAAAGCTTATGCACCGAAACTCATGGTCAAGAACAGCGACAATACTATGGTCGAAGTGGAATGCCCGTCTGTAAAAATTACTGAGGGTCCTGAATTTGAGATTAAAGCATCACAAGGCTCTGGTGCAATTCAATTGCCGAAAGGGACTTCGAGAGTTGTTTTGAATACTGAAGCATACACCAACACCGTGTTCTGCACCGTACGTCGCGAAGATTCACCTACCGGAGCTCTCAACGGAGAGATAAATATGACTGCTATTAAGGGTAATGACTATGTCGCAGTGAGGATGCCGGCAGGTGAGCTTGATAAAGGGGCTGTGTTGATGTTTACTCTTGATGTTCCGGCAACTTGCGGCGTGCAGTAATCAGAAACGTGCAAAAATTGATAATGTTCCTTTTTGGGATTATGTTAGATATAATTAATTTATCAAATCGTTGGAATTAGAGGCTTTCGATGAAAATTTACCGTCAAACGTTCCCCTATCTTCTCGTTTCTCTCTCCTCGCTCCTTGCACTCGCTGCTTGTGGTGACGATTCTGGCACAGGTGGTAAATCCGATGCGGGGAATGTTTCCTTGCAGGTCGAATCGTCTGACGATTTGCCGAACTGCAGCAAAAATCGCAACGGCGACATTGCCGAAGTTCTTGGCGAACGGAAAGCGTACGTCTGCGACAATGGCCGCTGGGAAGTCGATCACGATATTTTGGATTCAGTAAAAACTGAAGATGACTTGTCCGCATGCCTTTCCAAGAACGAGGGCGATTCCGTATGGGTGACTGATGAATCCACAGTATTTGTCTGCACCGACCGCAAGTGGGAAAAACGCGAAATAGAATCTTCTGCGGATAGCGACTCCATCCCGACATACAAATCTGAGGATAAATTGCCGAACTGCACCAAGGACCGCAACGGCAATTTGGCTCTTGTCGATTCCGAGGCTCGTCTGTGTGTTGACGGCAAGTGGAATAACGTAGGCGAGGCCTATTCGTCAAGCGATGATATGCCCAACTGCACCAGTAAGCGCGATGGCAATACCGCTTTTGTAATCGAAGATCGTCAAGCGTTTGTCTGTACTGATGGCAAATGGAATGAAAATGAATCTGTTGAAAAAGAGGTCAAGCCGACAGCGAAATCTTCGTCGAGCAAGTCTTCGTCGAGCAAGTCCGATAAGGGTTCCGACGGCAAGTCGAGTGCAAAAGCTGTGAACTCCAGCAGTGCCAAGGCAGGTTCTAGCAGTGGTAAAGCGGCCAATTCCAGCAGTGGAAAAGCCGACAACGCCAATTCTAGTAGCGGAAAAGTTGTGAGCTCTAGCAGTGCGAAAACAGATAAGGTAAGTTCCAGCAGCAAGGCTGATACACCCAAAAGTTCCAGTGCGAAGGCTGAAGTCAAAGCGACTGGCTCCATGAAGGATTCCCGCGACGGGAAAACGTACAAGACTGTTAGAATCGGTAATCAGGTATGGTTTGCCGAAAACTTGAATTATGACGATGGCCATGGTTTGTGCCCCATGCGCGAAAAAGAAAACTGTGCTAAATATGGCCGCCTGTATAATTTTGAATCCGGATCCGAGGCGGGGGCATCCTCTATTTTGTCGCTTTGCCCAGATGGTTGGCATATTCCCGATTCCTTGGAATTTGTGGAATTTATTTCGTATGTGTCCAGAAGCAATGGCGGCGAACCTGTCGGGGTGAGCCTCAAGGCGACTACAGGTTGGTATGCTGTAGGCGATACCGTGACTATTCCAGGTGATGGTTATGCTTCGATGGGCAGCATAGATTCGACTCGCATAGCGGCGGCTCTTGGCACGGACCGCTTTGGCTTTGCGGCACTCCCGGCCGGCAGTTGCTGGGATAATGGCGGATGCTACGTCGGCGACGATACTCGATTCTTTTTTATGAGTGCTGATTTCTATGGTGGCGGTTACAAGCTAGCATTCGATAAAGACGAGTTTATGTATGATGAAAGCGCTAAGTTTGGAAGTATTTCGGTCCGTTGCTTGCAGAATCAAGATGTTAAGATAGATGCCATGCCTTCTACAATTGTAGTTGATTCCTTAATGTGGATGGCAGAAGATTTGACAACAGGAGGAAATAGCGAATTTAGTTTGCATGAAGCTCTTGCCGCATGCCCGAAAGGCTGGCGCCTGCCCACGACAAATGAATTTATCAGTGCTGGCAGGGAATGGGAAAAATTGTCCTTTGTTGAAAAAACGGAATACTTTGCTGCGGATAATCAATACCATGTTACATATACTTGCGGAACGTTGGGTTGCAGTTGGAGTACTGGGAATTCTCAAAAAGCTTTGAAACACGTTCGCTGTGTCAATGAAGGTAAATTAAAGGCTGTTTCAGGGTGTGCTTGCTCGGCGTCCAAGTTGGACTCGAATCACACAGTCACTTGGACTGTTTCGGGTTGCAAGGAGGGCGATTACAAGGTCTCCGGCTATTCATGGGACTTTGGTGAAGGATCTGAGGATGTGACCACATCGGGTGCCAAAGCCTATAAAAAGTTTAACACGTTTGAAATTGTCACGCCGTCGGTTGCTGTCAATAGCAGTGTGAGTGTGGATGGCAAAAGTTACAGTGTGGCACAAATGTTGACATGCCCGTCGGTAAGGGCTGGGGTATCGGATTCGACCATTGTTTTCTCGGACAAGATAAACGTTAAACTGCATGCTGGCCGAAAATATACAGCTATGCTGGAGGGAAAATGCGATAAAGCGAGCCTTAGCTGTACTTTTGATGATCAAGATGACGAATCAAAAAAAGCATCGATAAAAGTTGGTGTGCATGAATTTGAAGGGTCTGGTTCTATTGAAGGTTCCGTAAAAACTGTTTGCAATGGAGTGACTTTTACAGTTAAAGCTTCTGACGATATGGAATGTTATATAAGTTATTAAACTAAAAGTTTCTTAACGAACGTGCCAACCTAACTTTAGGTTGGCATTTTTTTTATGAATGTCGCCTATTGGTTGCAAAATGAATGGCTCGCAGTTCGGCCCCTTGTTTTTGGAAAAGGAACATTTTATATTATAGGAACCACCTTAGCGGTGTGTTGCCGGGTTTCACCAGTCTAGTGATGCTCCATAGTTATTATATCGTTACTTATATGAAAAATAAAGGACATAGCTATGGCTAGACCGATTCGTGAAACTCCGATTCTCTTTGGCGAAGATGCCCGTCGCTTTCTTGCTGCGATGGAAGAACGCCGCCCGGAACCTCCAGAAGTTCGTGCCCGCCGTTTGCGGAACTATGAATTTATGAAAAAGGCTTACGAGCTGGGTATGGCCGAAAAGCGTGCCCGCGAAGAAGCCAATGGAGGTGTTGATCCGTGGTTCGACAATACATAGAAAAACCAAATGTGCGATTTATTCGATTAAATTCGAAAAATACGATAAAAGATTTTACTTGTGGCGACCCTGATTTAGATGATTTCATTCGAAATCGTGCGTCGGAATTTCAGAAGCATTTGCTTTCGGTGAGTTATGCTTGTGCGGACGCTGATACGGGTAAAATGCTAGCCTATTGCAGTCTTGCCAACGACAAGGTTGCCGTGGGCGATTTCAAGGACAAGACAGTATTCAATCGTTTCCGTAAAAAACAGGGATTTCCGAACGAAAAACGTCTGAAAAGCTACCCTGCGGTTAAACTGTGCCGGCTAGGCGTTGACGAATCCGCCAAAGGATGTCAAATCGGTACGACTGTTTTGGATTACATCAAATCGATGTTTGTCTTTGAAAATAAAACGGGTTGCCGATTCTTGACGGTTGATGCGTATTTGAAGGCGGTGCCTTTTTACGAAAAGAACGGCTTTCGCTTTATGAACGCCGAAGATGACGATCCGCATACGCGTCTGATGTACTTTGACTTGATGGATTTGGTGGCGTAAAAGTTATCCGTTTTTGAACGAAAAAAAGTCCGCTAGCTCTTGCAAACGGACTTTTAAAATGTGTGGACTGCGCGATTCTCGTGCGAAAAAGCTCAAGTAAAATGCTCGGTGCTCTCTCGCGTCTGCGAAATGCGAGGCACTTTCTAGCGTCTGCGAAATGCGAGGCGCCTATCTCTTTTTCTTCTTGTTTTTGTCCTTAGGCGGCGTGTAGTTCGAACCGATGGTGCCGCCGTTGTTCTGGCGCTTTGCAAAATCGCCGACCTTCTTGAACATTTCCTTCATGCCTTCGTACTGCTTGAGCACTGCGTTCACGCGGGCAGCGTCTGTGCCGGAACCCTTTGCGATACGGGCCTTGCGGCTACCGTCGATAATCTGCGGCTTCTTGCGTTCCTTCGGCGTCATGGAACTGAGCACCGCTTCTACATAGACGAGCTGCTTTTCGTCAATCTGGTCGAGCGGGAGCTTGTTGAGACCTGGGATGAGGCTCAAGATGTCCTTGATGCGGCCGAGCTTCTTGATGGTGCGGAGCTGTTTCAAGAAGTCGTTCAAGTCGAACGTGTTGTTAAGAATCTTCTTCTTAAGGTCCTTTGCGTCCTTTTCGTCGATGACCTGCTGAGCCTTTTCGACGAGCGAGACCACGTCGCCCATGCCGAGGATTCGGCTTGCCATGCGGTCCGGGTGGAAAAGGTCGATTTCGTTCAGCTTTTCGCCAACGCCGATAAAGCATATAGGCACGCCCGTCATCTTCTTGATGCTGAGGGCTGCACCGCCGCGGGTATCGCCATCCATCTTGGAGAGGCAGACGCCGGTAAAGTTCAGACGGTTCCAGAACGTTTCGGCAACGTTCACCGCTTCCTGACCGATCATAGCGTCGGCGACGAACAAAATCTCGTCTGGGTGAACCGCGTCGCGAGCCTTTTCGAGTTCCTGCATCAACTCTTCGTCGATTTGCAAACGGCCTGCGGTATCGTAAATCACGAGGTCAAAGCCGTTGTCTTTGGCGTACTGGTAGCCGTGCTTGATGATTTCGACCGGATTGCCCTGGCCTTCGTCGTAAACCGGAATGCCGATGGACTTGCCGAGCACCTGCAACTGCTTGATAGCGGCCGGACGGTAGACGTCGGCTGCGACGAGAAGCGGCTTGCGTTTTTTCTTGCTGCGCATCCAGAGGGCAATTTTGCCTGCGAAGGTCGTTTTACCGGAACCCTGGAGACCGACCATCATGATGCCCACCGGTGCGGGGCCGGAGAGGTTAATTTCCTTAGTTTCGCCACCCATGACGGCAACGAGTTCGTCGTGGATGATCTTCACAATCTGCTGACCCGGAGTCACAGAATTGAGCACTTCGCTTCCGAGCGCCTTTTCTTTGACCGCCTTGACAAAATCGCGGGTGACGTTGAAGTTCACGTCGGCTTCGAGGAACGCACGACGCACTTCGCGCAGCGATTCTGCCACGTTTTCTTCGGTGAGTTTGCCCTGCCCACGCAGGTTCTTGAGGGTATTTTCTAGAGAATCAGTCAGTTGTGAAAACATAGTGCGGCAAATATAGTTAATAGTTGGTAGTTGCTAGTTACCAGTTTTAACGAAATGCCGTTGGAATTGCCATTTTGTTACTTTCCGAATAAATCAGAATGCGATCCTGCATCCACAAGGGTGAGCGTCAAGATGCCGTTGTTCTTTCTATAGCACAGAAGCCAGTCGGGACGAATATGGAGTTCTCTCGTTCCTTCGAATATCCCCGAAAGTTCATGGTCATGATACTTTTCTTCAAGAACTTGATCTGTTCGAAGCTTTTCGACAACTGACTTGAGCTCTTCTAATGGTAGCCCGCGTTTTTGACAGCGCTTGTAACTCTTCTTAAAACGGCTAGTCCAGATAACTTCGTATATCATTTGTCAAGGTCCGCCCACATTTCGTTCATATCCGTATAGCGTTTTGTTTTCGGGTCTGCTTCGAGTTGCTTTGCTTCTTCAATCGCGTCCAAAAGCTCGCCGGAACGTTTCGGGTACTTCACTTCAAAGGGGAGGCCTTGCTGTAGCACCACTTGCCGCAGGAACATTGAAATCGCCTGAGACATGGAAAGCCCAAGCCCCTCTAGGAGCTTGCTTGCTTGGTTGCTCAGCTCGGCATCGATGCGGAAATTTTTTGCTACGGTACTCATGTACATAAATATACTCCATTTTGATTCTAAATGCAAGTATTTGATTGTGTTTACTTGCAGATGTGTTTCTATTAGACGGTAAATATGCCTTGAAACCGTATCAATCTATGATGATGCCTTTTTTCGCCATTTCAAGATTATTTCCTTTTTTGGAAAAAATTAGCCCAATAGGGGTTTTCCTTGTCGAATAAGGCTTTTTCTTCTGGTGTAAAATTATGAGGATAATCTTCAAAAAGGAATAAAATCTTTTTCTTGTCGAAAGAAACTGCATGAAGGCCTGTTTGGTCAATGTAATCGACCCACCAAATCTTATCGTCTTCGTTTTCCTTATAGAATTCGATTCTTCCAGTTTCGTCTTTGACCATGATCATAGCATACCTCGTTGAGCTTTCCCGGTACTCTTAATTTAAATTCTTTATTTGTCATAATATGACATGTTGTTGATGAAAAATTGAATATTATGGTGCTTCGTCCTCAAAAACAAAAACAGCAACAACTTGTTGCGATTTTGAACATGCATTACCGATATAAAAATTGTCGGATGTATTGAACTTCTTTAGTAAATTACGCTTTCTCTCCGACTTTCTTCACAGCCAATTCCAAATCGAGATCATGTAATCCGGGGTATGCCTTGATAAGAAAATCAACGGGAATTTTCTTTACAACTTCTGCACTCGGTAGCTCATACAACCATTGATAATAAGCATAAAATTCGCCAATCCAGTCTGGTAAAAATCCTTCCAATGCTGTGCCAGATTTTAAATTGTAATTGTCGGTCTTTATGAAAAAATCCCACAAAGATTTTGCATCCATAGTATTGACATACGCTTGGGCATCGTCGATATTCTTTCTTGTTTTACTTTGCATGTACGCTTGGATGAAATCTTTTGTGTCCCTGTCTGGAAAAGACTGAGCTACAAAATCAAAAAGTTTTCCTTGGTTTTCGACAACATCTTTTAAGTACGCTTTTTCGTATGCAGGCATAAGGTCCTCCTAAAGTAAGGTACTAAAAACTTTGGAGACTTTATTTTTGTCGGAATCAACGAGTTCTTTCATTTTTTTTCGAGCAGATGAGTCTCGGGTATTGTACTTTTCATTAAACTCTCGGTAATCAACAGAATACAAGTCTTCATGTAGTTCGTGCAACTTAGAATACGCAAGCTCTGTCTTGATGCAATACTGAATGCCGAGCCCACCTAAAGACAACAATTCTTCAAGGATGTCCATGTCAATGTTGTCACGAACAAATTCTTTTGCAATGTAGAAGTACGATGCATTTGCTCGCCATCCTTTTATAACATCGTAGTCTGACGAATCAATTCCGTACTTTTCTATAAATTTTGCGGATAATACTCGATATCTTCTAGAATCGTCGGCTTCTCTATTTTTCATGAGTTCCGCAAGCCAGCACAAAACATTTTTTTCTTGGAAATCTAAAATTTTTAGATCATCCGTTTTCAATTCATACTTGTGAACCCAACCGTTAATTTCTGTAGGCTTACAAACAGCCCATTCCTTAGCAAGTTCAAAATCCGCAGTCAGATAAAAACCGCGACCATAGTCGTGTCGGTCGTTACCAAGTCCGAAGGTCGGCATAAACTGCTTTTCAGAAGTTCCGTGATATAGAATAAGTTTGGACATAACTGATTGTTCCATAAATATATTTTTTTCTCTCGTTGCGTCAAGCAGAAATATTATGGGCTAACGATATTTTCTAAATTTGGCTCGCTATGCAACCATTAAGTCAACGCACCGAAACTTTTACTGATTCCGTTATCCGTCGAATGACCCGTATTGCCAATGCGTGCGGGGCAATTAATTTGTCGCAGGGGTTCCCTGATTTTGATCCGCCGGAGGCGTTGACGAAACGCCTTTCGGAAGTCGCTTTGACGGGACCGCACCAGTATGCGATTACGTTTGGCGCGCAGAATTTCCGTGAGGCGTTGAGCGACAAGCAGTTCCATTTTAGCGGGCTGCGTTACAATCCGCAAAAAGAGATTGTGATTACGTGCGGCAGTACCGAAGCGATGATGGCTTCGATGATGTCGGTTTGCAACCCGGGCGACAAGGTGGTGCTGTTTTCGCCGTTCTACGAGAACTATTCCGCCGATACGATTTTGTGCGGGGCGACTCCGGTTTATGTGCCGCTTTCGCCGGTGGACTTGAGCTTTGATGCGGACGTGCTTGAAAGTGCGATGGCGCAGCCGGGCGTGAAAGCGCTTGTGCTGTGCAATCCGGCAAACCCGAGCGGTAAAGTTTTTACGCACGAAGAACTTTCGATTATTGCATCGCTTGCGATCAAGTATGATTTGTATGTAATTACGGACGAAGTTTACGAGCATATCGTTTTTGCTCCGCATCGTCACACGTACATTGCGACGCTTCCGGGGATGTTCGAACGTACGATTGAATGTAGCAGCTTGAGCAAGACGTATTCGATTACGGGTTGGCGCTTGGGCTATGTGCTTGCGGCAGAACCTATCATGGAGCGCATCAAGAAAGTTCACGACTTCTTGACGGTTGGTGCGGCTGCTCCGTTGATGGAAGCGGCTGTGACGGCGCTCCGTTTTGACGACTCATATTATGCGGGATTGCAGGCTCATTACACGCACATGAAGGATGTGTTTACGAATGGACTCCGCAATCTTGGGTTGCGTTTTACCGAACCGCAAGGCGCTTACTTTGTGCTAATCGACATCAGTGAATTCGGGTATGGCTCGCGCGACTCTCGCGATTGCTCGTGTGGCATTCAAGGCGATAAGCCGGACGAAAAATTCTGCATCGACATGGCTCAAAAAGTCGGTGTCGCGGCTGTTCCTGGTTCGAGCTTTTTCCGTGAACCTGTGGATCATCTTGTGCGTTTGCATTTTGCAAAAAAAGACGAAACGCTTTACGACGCACTCAACCGTTTGGAAAAACTGAAAACCCTCAAAAAGTAAAATCTCGTCATTGTCCAAGCTCATGACTCTGTGGCTCGGCAATAAGAATGAATACACTCATTCTTGCAGTTCTCGCTTTGCGTGTCATTCCCCTAACGGGGCTTGACTGCGGCGGAAATCAAATGCGAGTCCACAGGTGGCCTCTCGCTTGAATCCCTTGCACGTCATTGCACTTCGTGCACGACTGGTTCACCTCGAATATAGAAACATGCAAGCATGTTTCTGCATCACTCGGCTCCCACGTCATTCCCGACTTGATCGGGAATCTCCTAACACGGTTTTTACTGCAAATCCCGCTGCAATACTTCGCATTTTGCTTTCGCCCATTGGGATTGATGCCTCGCTTATCGCAAGGCATCTACAACTAGGGAAGGCTTCGCCCTCCCTAAGACCTTCCTTTTTCAAATGCTAATAACTATTCAAGGTTGCGTTGCAACACTTCGCATTTGGCCTTTGCCCACTCTTCAAAAGTATCGTCGGCGAGGTGGTCCTTGGCTTCTTGCATCAAGTGCAGGTAGAAATGCAAATTGTGGATGCTCGCAAGCGTGTAGCCGAGCGATTCTCCTGCATGGTGCAGGTGGCGTAAGTATGCACGGCTGAAGTTGCGGCAGCAATAGCAATCGCAATTCGGATCGACGGGCTTGTCGTATTCTTCGGCATGTCGGGCAGCCTTGTAACGCAGCACGCCTTCGCTTGTGAACAACATTCCGTTGCGGGCATTGCGAGTCGGCATCACGCAGTCGAACATGTCAACGCCGCGTCCGATGAGTTCAAGCAAATTCCAAGGTGTTCCGACACCCATTACGTAACGCGGATGGTCTTGCGGCAAAAAGTCGGTGCAGAAGTCTGCGATTTCGTACATCGTATCCGTCGGTTCGCCTACGGAAAGGCCGCCCATGGCATAACCATCGGGGCTGAGTTCCGCGATGCGTTCAATCGCTTGTTTGCGCAAGTGCGTGTGCATGCCGCCTTGGATAATTCCAAAAAACTGTTGGTTGTAGCCGTGGATAGGCGGATGTTCCTTGAGCCATTCCATCGCTTCGGCAGTCCAACGGAGCGTGTAATTTAAACTGTGTTCCGCTTCTTTGACGGTGCTGGGATACGGCGTGCATTCGTCCAAAGCCATGATGATATCCGCGCCAATTTCGCGTTGGGCGTTCATCACGCTGGCAGGGCTAAAGAAATGCTTGGAACCGTCAAGAATGCTCCTAAATTCCACTCCTTCCGGCTTGATTTTGCGAAGGTCTTTCAAACTCCACACTTGGAATCCGCCGCTGTCCGTGAGCACGGGGCCGTTCCAACTCATGAACTTGTGGATGCCTCCTGCGGCAGCAATCTTCGGCGTTGTCGGACGCAAGTACAAATGGTACGTGTTCGCAAGAACGATTTCGGCCTTGATGTCCTTGAGCTGTGCAGGAGTCACTGCCTTGACTGTCGCTTCGGTCCCGACCGGCATAAAAATCGGCGTATGGATATCGCCGTGGTCCGTGTGGACAATCCCGAGACGAGCCTTGGACTTCTTGGAAGTTTTTAAAAGTTCGAAAGTCTTCATAACGGCAAATGTAGAATTTTGTTCGATTAGAATTGTGTCGGTCGTTTTTGATGAGATTTATATTTTCTAAACAATTGTATTGTCGAGCCTGAATATTTCTGCGAGCTGCTTGTCGTCCATGTCGGCGAGCCATGTTTCTCCGGCATTCACGGTCATGTTCGCAATCGCTTTCTTCGTTTCGAGGAGGGCGTTGATTTTTTCTTCGAACGTTCCCTTGGTGATGAAGCGGTGGACTTGGACGTTTCGCTTTTGGCCTATACGGAATGCACGGTCGGTGGCTTGCGCTTCGATGGCGGGGTTCCACCACAAGTCGTAATGGATGACTTGCGATGCGGCGGTGAGGTTTAAGCCGGTGCCGCCTGCCTTGAGCGAAAGAATGAGCACTTTGCAGTCCGGGTTCCCTTGGAAGTCTTGGATCATTTCGGCGCGTTGCGCTTGCGTGCTCCCACCGTGGTAAAAATGCGTGCGTAGCCCGAGTTCTGTTTCGATGGTTGTTTTGAGGAGGTTGCCCATTTCGGCAAATTGCGTGAAGATGAGCGTCTTTTCGCCTTGGTCTTGGATGGACGTGAGCAGGTCTAGGAGCATCTGCATCTTGCCCGACTCGAGTTTTTTTTGATGCTGGACGCCAGCATTGTCACTCTGGAGCGGAGCGGTAGAATCCATCTCTCGTCTTTGGTCTTTCGCTTCGCTCAAGTCCCAACCTTTCGGCTCGGTCATGCCCAACTCTGTTGGTCGCGACTCTCGCCTTAAATGGTTGTCGTCTATTCCCTTCAAGAATGTTGCGGGGTGGTTGCAGATTTGCTTTAGTGCCAAAATCATCTGCAAAATGATTCCCTTGCGCTTGAAGAGGGCGTGAGAATCGTTCGCGAGTTCGCTCAATTGCTGTTCTTCTTCAAGCTGGGCGAGGAAATGGTCGAGGGTTCGCTTGTAGATAGCGGCTTGCGAACGCGTGAGTTCAGCGTATTCGTCTTGAATGATTTTTTCGGGCAAGTCGCTGATGATGCTCTTGTCTGTTTTGAGGCGGCGCAACATGAACGGAGCCGTAATTTTGCGGAACGTTTCGGCGACGATTTGGTTGCCGTTCTTTTGAATGGGCGTTTCGTACTTTTCGCGGAATTCGCTTGCGCTCGGGAAGAACCCGCGGTTTGCAAAATCCATGATGGTCCAGAATTCCATGAGGCGATTTTCGACGGGGGTGCCGCTCATGGCGATTTTCATGGGGGCCTTCATCTTGCGCAAAAGCTTACTTTGTTCGCTGTCGGCGTTCTTGATGTTCTGCGCTTCGTCGATGATGATGGTTTGCCATTCGATTTGGTCGAGTTCCTTAAAGTCCTTGCGGTATGTGGCGTATGTAGTGAGCAATACGTCGGCGTTGAACTTTTCCAAGTTGCGGCGGCCGCCGTGGTACGCGAAGAACGTGAGTTCCGGCGCGAACTTCTTGATTTCGACTTGCCAGTTGCAAAGGAGGCCTGCGGGCATCACGACGATGGCTTTTTTCGTCTCGAATTTGCCTTCCTGTTTCATCTTGAGGAGGAACGTGATGACTTGAAGCGTCTTGCCGAGGCCCATGTCGTCGGCGAGAATGCAGCCGAATCCGATTTGAAGATTCTTGTACATCCAGGAGTAGCCGCGCATTTGGTACGGGCGCAGTGTGGCGTTCAAGTTTTCGGGCAACGGGATTTCAGTTTCGGCGCGCCAGGCGTCGAACTGCTGCTTGAAATCGCTCGCCATTTCCACGGGGATGTTGTCGCATTCGCCGGTGAAGCAGGCTTGCACGAGCTTTGCCTGCGTGATTTCGGGGGCGGTGTCTTCTTCGAGGATTTCGTCGCTGTTCTTTGCGCTACCGCCGTCCGCATCGTTTGAAGCGTCGGAATGCGCGGATTCTCCATCGTGCTTTTTTGCGCCTTTTCCTTTGGTGGCACCTGACTTGCCTTCGATTTTGTCGCGGATAGATTGCAAATCTTGTTCTGTAATTTGCACGTACTGCGACTTGTATTTTAAGAGTCCGTCGGCTTGTTCTGCGAGTTCCAAGAACTCCTTTGCAGAAACATTTTCGTCGCCAATCGCGACTTCCCAGTCGAAGTCCAGCAAATCGCTTGCCGTGAACGCCCCGAAACTCATGCTGCCTTGCAAACGCATTTTGGGCTTGGGCTTGCCGATGTTCAAGAGGTTCTTCGGTATTTCGGTTTTGATGCCGAAGAGTTCGAGTTTCTTGAGGCAATCTTGTAAAAATTCAAGAAGTTCGGATCCCCGCATTAAAATAGGGACGCTGGCACGTCTCTCAAGGTATTCGTCAAGCGGCTTGAATCCGTCAGCGATGCCGTTCAGCACGCTCAGAATCGAAAGCAAACGAGAATCGTTGTTTTCGAAAAGTTCCGAAAGCGGCGTGCGGTTGGCACGATTTTCGCCAACGTTTGCATTAGCACCAGCATCTACGTCGGCATTTGAATTTGCATTTTCGTCAAGAACAAAAATTTCCAATGCGACATCGTCGCCCGATTCATAACAGACGAACAGAATTTGCGTACGGCAACCGAGGCTGGAATATACCGAGAGCCACTGCTGGATTTTGCCGGGAATAGTATGGGCGTTATTCGCGAGCTTCCCGGAAACGCTATCGAAGAAGAACGAAAGCAAGTTGCCGTGATTCGTCTTGAGTTGTGCCTTGTAAGTGCGTGCAAACTTTAAAAGCTGCGAAATGAACAGCGAAAGGATGTGCTCGGCAGGTTCCGCGATTTCGAAAAGTTCTTCGTCCTTGCTTGTCCAGGCGAGGTTTCGCGGTGCTGCCACTTCGAGGTCCGCGACGATGTACAAAATTTCGGGCAGCATTTCTGCGGGGCGCCAACGCATTTGGGCGACATCTTTTCCAATCCAGAATACTTGCGGATAAATGGCTCCGGTGCGTACAAGGTAGAACGATACTTGCAAAAGTAAATGCAAGTAACGCACGGAATAGTGGTGCCACGAGAAGTTGCCGGAACTCAAGCAGCAAAGCGCTCCCATCACGTTCGTGACGGTGAGGTTGCTCTTGATGACTTTTTCGTCGAGAGCTTGCTCGAAATTCCAGTGCCAGCCGGGTTTGTGGAACAAACGCAGCTGCTCGTTTTCCATGAGGAACGTCTTCGCGTTGTTGACGCGGAAGTGCTCCGAGAAAACGTCAAAATTCTCGAAGTCGCAGAAGAACTTGTGGCACGCCTGGAGTTCGTCGGTAAAGCTCTTGCGGAAGTTCCCTGCCGGGCAGAACTTCGGGAAGTTTTGCAACATGGCAGGCAGTATATGCGAGTAATCCTTCCAGCTCTTGAAGTCAAATTCCGGCAGCCGCTTGGGCGGAATGCTGTTTTGCGATTCGCGGCCCGAACCCTTGTAGCCGCCAAAGAAACTTTCGCTTGCGTCTTCGGCGTGGGCGAGTTCTGCGGCGCGGCTCCTTGTTGCAATGTTCTCGGTTGTGGCGTTCTCGTATTCTTTTGCGGTTCCCGTTGCATTGGCGGAACTTTCTGCGTCCGCGGCTGCATCCGTGGTACTGTTCCCGGCAACGTTTCCCGACGCGGTATCGTTTGCATCGTTTTCGCTCACGAGCTTTGTTGCCTTGCTGAACGACCGCACGAGATTTGATTCGGCGGGAGCTTCCATCTCCATCGTTTCTGGCTTGAAGTCCTTGATGAATTCAAGGTCGAGCCCGTGAATCTTGAACAGGACGTTCGGGTCTTTGTCCGCTTCTTCTGCGATTTTCAAGAACGTTGCGATTAGGTACTTGCACGGGCGCTCATCGCGGCAGTCGCAGCCCATGTTGACTTTTGCGGGGTCGTCAAAAAGCTGGAGTCCGCTCTTCATCATCAAGAGTTCGAGCGATGGACTCAACGCCTTGTTGTTTAACGCCAGCAGTTCCGCCGGCTGCTGCTTCAAAAAGCTCACGAAGATTTCGGAAGATTCCTTTGAAAATTTCGGGAAGACGATGTAGTTGTTGTGCAGGCCGCCGTTCGGCCCCTTCACGACGGAAATCACGCGATTATCGACAATATCGACATTGGCCACCTGGCCACGCGAGGCGAACTTCAACCCTTGCAATACGGCCTGCTCGCTTGCCGTAGCAAGAATAGCCGAAAGCCACTTGTTCGCCCACCAAGTCTTACCATAACTTCCAAAATCCATGAAGCCAAATATAGTAAAAAGTGCTCAAATGAACAAATGAAGGGGCGCGATTTTATTTTTTTGCGCTGTTCATCCGCAATTGTATGTGTTCTGTTTTAGAAATGTCGGAGTAATTAATATATTTCCCCGCATGAATTCGAAAAAATCGCTTGCAGAGAGATTTTCTCAGTGGTACATTCCACTCGTATGTAAAAACAATCCTTATCACAAGCGTCATGAAAAAAAATGAGGATAAAATAATTATGCTTCGATACTATTGGTTCTTTTTTGCTTTGATTCTTGCTTTAGGGCGTTTTGCCCAGTTATGTGCTCTCTACATGATGGATACACCTATGGGAGGACCTCTAGTTCTGAACTTCAATCGCTTTATCTGGTACGCTCTGTATTCCGAAATTGGCTTGGTCATGGCAGTGGCTCTTGTCTTTTGGGGCATCTCGAAGCTTGTTCGGGGCAAGGGATATACAGTAGTCAAGGTTGTTTCGCTTGTACTTGCCTTCATTTATCTTGCATTGAGTGCGACTAATGACGAAATCATGCGCTGGATAAGTCAACGGCTCTCCTTATCTTTTATTAAAACCTATATATTTGCGTTTACGGATACGGGGCTTGTATCGACAATTTTTGCGGGCTGTGCTTTCCATTTTATACTTACGGTAGTGATTGTCGTTGCCTTTATGGTTGCGTTGATTTTATATGTAAAGAAGAATGATTTGGTAAAAGCTTCGCAACAGCCTTTCGACAAAAAATCCGCAGGGGCTGTGGCTTTGATTTTTGTGCTTGCCGTTGTTGGTTGTACATCTCATTTATGGTTCAATCCGTCGAATCGGCGTTGGGAACGTATTCGTCCTGTTGCTTACACACTTGTAGAAAATGTATTTGAATCAATCGAAATGAGCGATCCCGGCGAACATTACCGCGAGGGTATCATTGCTTTGGGCGGAAATCCAGATCAGAAATATCCATTCTGGAAAGAGGCGAAAAACGAAAAAGCATCGATGGAGGCGTTCAAGGCCAAATCGCTTGATGAGCGCCCTGATATTATTCTCTTTACTATTGAGAGCCTTCGAGGCTGGGCCCTTGATATGCGGATTGAAGAGAGCTGCAAGCGTTTCCGCAATTTGTGCAGACTTGCTAAAGGTGGGGTCTATTATCCCAACACTCATAGTGTCGGTTTTCCGTCGATTGAAGGTCTTTTGGGAATCATGGAAGGCATTGTCAGTTTCCCGCAGGCGATCTTCTTGAACAGTTACCCGAACACCAAAATGCGTTCGATTTCTGAAATCCTAGCCGATGCCGGTTATTACACAGAAGTTTTAATTGGTTCTGAACCGAATTTTGACAATAGTCTTATCTGGTTCCAGAAATGGTTTGACTTTTATGAGTACAAACCGGAAAACGACAATGATGTCTCGCTTGCTAAACGTTTTATAGAACTTTATCGTGAACGCCCTGCGGACAAGCCCCTGTTCTTCCATTGGATGAGCCGCAGCATGCATACGGCGTTTGATTTGCCTGCCGATATGGGACCGAAACCAGAAGATATAGATGTCGCTTATTTAAAGGCGACCGCCTATATGGACAGTGCTCTTGGTATTATTTTGAACGAAGTAGAAAATGGAACGCGTTTTAAAAATACGTTGTTTGTTTTGACAGGGGATCATTCTATTGTGAATGGAAAACAATCTCTTTTGACCGAAAAAATGGGACAAATATCTGAGGGATTTACGTGGGTATCCTTAATTTTTAAGGGACCGGGAATTGAACCTGCCGTGATTGAGAATCCTGTTTCACAGGCAGATGTAGCCCCGTCTTTGTTGGGGTATCTGGATATTGATGCGTCTAATCATTTTATGGGGGTCGATTTGTTAGGGAAGGGGAAGCCCGCGGAAAACGCTTATCCGCCTGTGTTTTCTTTCCGTTTTGGCGATATGGCCATGAAGCAGGATTCGCTCTCGTTCTTGCTGTCTCAGTGTATAAAGTCGGATTCCGTAATAGTTTTCAAGAGCCTCCTCAAGCCCACATGGGATACCTCTTCGCTTGTGGGCGGCTATGAAGCGGGAATGCCGTTTGCAATGGATGATGCAAAGAAATTGGAAATAGGCCAAAAGATGCAAGCTGCTGCCATCGCATACCGCCATGTTGTCTATAGCAATTTGCTGATGCCGTAGGTCTTTTTTTACTCTCTTGCCGCCATGTTTGCCTGCAAGATTTTCTATAATGTTGGTGTATGAGTATGATAAATACAATTGTCGTTGCTGGTGGAACTCATGGCAACGAACGCACTGGTGTAAGTCTGGTTGAAAAGTGGATGGCTCATCCTGAATGCTATGATTCGCTTTGTAAAAGTGCAAAAGTGGAACTTGTGCTTGCGAATCCGGAGGCGGTTCGCCTCAATCGGCGTTATCGCGATTTTGATTTGAACCGTTCGTTTTCGCAGACGTGTTTGGATGTGACTGTGGAGCCTTCGCAGTACGAGTTCCGCAGGGCTTGCGAACTCAATAGAATGTACGGCCCTAAGGGTGCGAACACGCGTACCGATTTGCTTTTGGATGTGCACAATACCGGATCGAATATGGGCTATTGCTTGATTCTTTCGGCTCGCGATCCGTTTACGATGAAGGCTTCTGCAGTGCTCACGCAGGAGTTCGAAGATGCGTGGATTTATTACCAGCCCGAAGAACGCAGTGCTTCGCCGTATTTTGGAACGGTCGCGAAGGCGGACGTTTGCATTGAAATCGGGCCGCAACAGCATGGAACGTTGAATGCCGCAATTTTTGAACGCTCTGAAAAGCTGGTGAAACGTTATCTGGAACTTGCGGAAGAATGGAATCGCGGTGAACTGCAAAAGCGTGAACCGATTCAGGTTGAAGTTTATACGCAATTGCGTGACCTGGGCTACCCGAAACCGCAGGGCGGCGGAGCCATCCAGGCGATGATTCATCCGGATTTGGACGGACACGATTACCGCGAACTGAAGAAAGGCGACAAGCTTTTCCGCACGTTCGACGGCAAGGACATTTTGTTCGAAGGCGAGAATGACGGACGCTCCGTTTACCCGATTTTCATCAACGAACCCGCGTACTACGAGAAAGACATTGCCATGAGCCTGACCGTGAAAACCGTGGAGAAGTGGTAGGGGTTGTAAGGTGTGAGGTCGGGACGTTGTCCCTTTGACGCTTTCAGCGTCCGCGGCTGCACTCAGTCATAAAATTATGCAAGCATAATTTTGCGACATTCGTTTGGCATGCTTTTGAGGTCGCTTCGCTTTGAGGAATCGTCATCCTGACCCTGGAGCGCAGCGAAAGGGGAAGGAACCAGTGAATTTCCCGGTCACATCAAGACTCCAGAATGACTGACAGCCAAAGACCATTGACTAATGACTATTTTTTATCTTTGAAGTATAAAGGAATAGTTTATGATTGACTTTGATGAATCTAGCGTGCCGAATGAAAATTTGGCTCAAGTGACGGGCGAAGAAAGCCTCAAGAATTTTATGGAAATGGTCCAGAAGTTGAAGGCTGAACCTTGGGATTCTCGCTTGAACGATATCCTTGATGCGTTCGAGGATTTCTTGACGATGCGTCCGGAGCCGCCGCAGTCGTGGCAGGACAATTATGCCGCTAGCGGTAAGCAGTTTGACTATTACCAGATTGTGCTGCCCGAAGATTTTCAGGACCCTTACGAAGATGACCTCGGAAACATCAGCCGCTTGCGTGGAGAGTTTGCTCGCGTTCCGAGTACGATGGCTCTTGAACATGAACTTGTGAGCCGTAATTACTTTATTTTTGAAAACGGCCATGCCGAGCCGATTCCTGCACCGCGCCCGATTCTCATGCTCGAAAGCAAGGACCGTGCCGATGACGAAGAACCGCAAGAGGGCGACATTACTTGGGATTGCTGCATTTCGATTTTTGCGGATGGCAGTTACGTGGCCTACAATCTCGACCATGACGATGATGAAGAACTAGGCGAAGATTTCAAGGTTGTTTTCGATAAGCATATCAAGACGCTCTCGAAATTGCAACTCGTAATTCCCGTTGAAGGCCGCGATTACGGAATCCTCCGCAGCGATGCGTGAGTTAGACGAAAGAACGCTGCTTCGCAGCCACAGACGAAAGAATAAGTTTTTCTAGACGAAATGCGTAATAGATATGAAGTGAAAGGCCGGGGCGAAACCCGACCTCTCGGCTCATACCGTACTGGATCCTATCAGTCGTTGCACTCCTTCCAGGATGACAGCATTTTAGTCACGTTCCCAATCTGCATTAGATCCTTGCCTCCGCGAGGATGACAATGCTTGCTGCCTTATCGCGTCATCCTAACCACTAACCACTGTATTTCCTACTGCAACGCGGCTCCGCCGCTATTCTTTAAACGTAAATCTCAGTTCGCCGAATGGGGTGCGGAAGTCTTTGTTCTGGAGGTTGTTGGCTTCGATTCCGGCAAACAGCCTGTAGCCGCCGCCAATGGAAACTTCGAGCAATTTTGTAATGCGGAAATTGAACTGCGCAGAAAAGTCTGCGGTGAAAAATCCGTCGTCGGCTTTGAATCCGTCTTCGTCGCCCTTGTCCATAAAGTCCACTTCGCCGCCGCCGATGCTCACGGGGAGAGAAATAGAGAAAATACCATTACGGAAAACGGTGGGTTCGACAAATACGCCAAAGGCATGGTAGTCGATCATTTGCGAATGGTGAACTTTGGGGTTTTGCACATTGCTCAGGATGGATGAACTGAATGCTCCCAAGCTGATGTAGGGATTCAGCACGACACCGATATGGATGTTCATGAAAATCGTTCCGTCGCGGGCAATCAATGAGTTTCCGCCGCTCACGCCAAGGAGCGCGCTCCAAGAGGATTTTGCTTCTTCTTTGGGCTGGAAATCGTCAGACCCCTGGAGCTTTGCGTGAGAATTTACGGCAAGAGCCATTGCCATGAGAATGGATGCGAAAATTTTTTTCTTCATAGTTCGTCCGTGTTGCCTTCCCATCTCCAGTTCTTTGTGCTGACCGCTGGCCAGTGGCAAATCGTCCACACGAGACTGTTGCCGCATAAGATAATGGACCAGACTCCAAAGAGCAAGAAGAGGAATAGTGGAATAAACGCAAGCGATCCGTAAAAGATGGACATACGCGTGACCATCGTCGTCTGGATGAGCATCAGGATTTTGACGTAAATGTTTATCGCGAGCCAGCAAATCAAAGTCGAAAGCATCGATGCCAAAAAGAGCTTTTTGCGGGTGTAGGGCTTATGTCCGTTAGGGCGTGCCGGGAGCGCGTAGAGCATCAAGAAGATGACGACGAGCAGCGCGATGTGGTACGTGGAGTACCAGAAGGCCGAAATCAACGCCTTGATGACTTCGGGTGAAAAGTGGAATCCGTCAACGATAATTTTGGTGAGTACGTCTTGCACGTGGTTCACGAACCCGGCGAACATCCCGACGATGGCTGCACCCACGAGGAGGAACGGCGTATAGACCTTGACTTGGCGGAGCAATGTTCTAGAGGTCTTGTTTTCCCAGACCACGTTGAAGTTCGTTTCCAGGCTCCCGAACGAGAGGATGAAAGTGACGAAAAGACCTGCTGCGCCGATAATTCCGAGTTTACCGATGGGGATGTGTTCTGCGTTTTCGACGATGGCCATGATTTGCTCGGTCGGCCAGTCCAGATTGAGCATGTCGAGCACGGTAGGAAGGTAGTCCGAAATGAAGGTTCCGAACCCGACCGCCAAAGAAATCGAGGTGAGCATGATGAGGAGCGGTACGACGGCTACAAGTGTCGTGTAGGTCAACGCTGCTGCACGAGTCGTTCCGTGATAGTAAAAGAACGACTTTCCTGTAACAATCATGATTTTTACAAATGTCGGAGAACGTGCTGCGATGTTATCGAACAACCATTCCCACGAAAATTTTTCCCACCACTGCGGCATACTCGCAATAAATATAGTAAAGGAATACCCTTTGTGATTTTTATCACGCAATTTTTAACTGTAAATATAATTGCAACTGCATGATTGAAAGAGAAATGTGGACTTTTATATAATGTCAATTGTGGACTTTTTGCACATTATATATAGGTGAAAGTAAAAAATATATTGTGCAATGTGGACTTTTTATAAAAAAATAGATTATATTAAGTTGGAACATCGGTTTGGTTTTTAACATCGTTAGGAGCGTTGTATATGGGATATAACCGAAATTTTAGGACTTTTTTCGCAAGTTCGGTGCTCGCTGTTGGCTTGGCCGTTCCTTCTTTTGCTGCCCCACGTCAAATGGAAAACTTGACGCGCGGTCTTGTCGTATCCAATGTGGGCAGCGGAGTACTGGTAAGCTGGCGCCTGCTCGGTACGGATGACCCGGCTACGGAGTTTAATCTTTACCGCGATGGCTCAAAGATTGCCTCTATTGCGAAAAACGCGGGCACAAACTACTTGGACAAGAGCGGAAAAACGACGTCCAAGTATGAAGTCGCTGCCGTAGTTGATGGCAAAGAACAAGCGAAGTCGCCTTTGTCTCTCGTTTTGGACAAGACTGTTTCTAACAGCGGAAATTCCTTCCCGTACAAGACGCTTAAACTCGAAGTCCCTGCGGCTCAGACGATGCCCAACGGCGAAAAGTGCACATACACTCCAAACGACATGAGTGCCGCTGACCTCGATGGCGACGGCGAATATGAACTCATTTTGAAGTGGGACCCGAGCAATGCCCATGATAACTCGCAGACGGGTTATACGGGTACGGTGTTTATCGATGCGTACAAACTCGACGGCACGAGGCTTTGGCGTATCGACCTCGGCAAGAACATCCGTGCCGGTGCACACTACACGCAGTTCCAGGTATTTGACTACGATGGCGACGGCAAGGCCGAGATGATCGTGAAGACCGCCGACGGTACGATTGACGGTACTGGCAAGGCGATTGGCGACAAGTCTGCGGATCATCGCGATGGTAACGGCATTATCCTCAAGGGTCCTGAATATTTGACGGTGTTCCGCGGCGTTGACGGTGCGGCAATTACGACAATTGACTATGTGCCGAGCAGGAACATCAACAAGCATGAGAAAGGCAAGAACGGCAAGGGTTACTGGGGTGACAACTACGGCAACCGCTGCGAACGCTACATTGCGGCGACCGCCTATCTCGACGGCGTGCATCCGAGTGCCGTCT
>Ga0129307_1001603_pt1 | contig 22749 bp, 21 predicted proteins | sample P1105metagenome_FD_94437 | JGI IMG/M metagenome (GOLD analysis project Ga0129307, IMG submission 94437) | Capybara group fecal microbial communities from Wisconsin, USA - P1105 metagenome | ecosystem: Host-associated > Mammals > Digestive system > Large intestine > Fecal | place: USA: Wisconsin... | reverse complement strand
CGCTCGGGGCAAAATCATTATTCTTGTTCCATTGGTCGTGCCAACGGTCTTCTACAATTTTCGGATTATAACGAGTTTCCATTTCCATAATGCGCCAAATTTAGTAATTAGTGTGCAAGGCGACAATCTTGCTTGCGTGAATTGCCTTCAAGAGTTGTCATTCCCGGCGCCTGTCCTCGCTTGACGGGGATGACCGGGAATCTCCTGTTCGTGATTTGTGAAAATGCTGGATGAAATATGCCGAATGCGTCATCCTGAGCGAAGGCGCAATGCGCCGAAGTCGAAGGATCCAGTGAAGTCTTGAAAAATAGGATGGGAGGGGAAAGCCTTCCCCTCGCTTCAGCCGAATGTCATTCCCGGCTTGACCGGGAATCTCCTTTCGGCTTCCGCTACCCCTTCGAGCGGGCGCTCAATCGCCGCGCCCGCAACGCCCCGGCTAAAAAACTGCTGCAAAAATGCAACCGCTCTAAAAGTTAATTTGCTTGAATTACTCCGCCAGATAATTACTCCGCCCAGATGACGCGACCTTCCTTGCGGGGATGTGCCGCGGGCTGTTCGCAGTCGGCATAACCCAAAGCGCAGTGGCCGATGCCCACCCATTCGTCAGCGTTCAGGCCCAGTGACTTGAGAATTTCCTTGCCCTCGTCGCTTTCGACTTCTTCCTTGGCGCGGTGAATCCAGATGCTGCCGAGCCCGAGGCTGTAAGCGGCGTTCATGAGATTCCCCATGGCGAGCGAACCATCGTACAGGTAGGTCGGAATTTCCTTTTTCGCGAGAACGAGAAGAATTACAGGTGCTCCGTAGAACGGGTCGAAACCCTCGTCCCAACCGCCAATCTTGCGGTTCATTTCGGAGATGCGGTCGCGCAACTGCTTGTTTGTGATGGCGACCACGGTGGCGGCCTGCTTGCCCATGCCGCTTGCAGCGTAGATGCCCGCTTCGGCGACTTGTGCAATGAGCTCCTTGCTCACGGCGTCAGATTTGAATTTGCGGATGCTCCTGCGATTGAGCAAAGTCTTGATTGTTTCGTTCATAAAGTCTCCGGGAAATGGGGGTGATGAATTTAAATCTATAAAAAATGTAGGGAAGTATCTATTTCCCGAATAAATCAGAATGCGTTCCCGTGTCCACGAGGGTGAGCGTCAAGAACTTGATCTGTCCGAAGTATTTCGACGACGGACTTGAGTTCCTCTAACGGGAGCCCGCGCTTTTGGCAACGCTTGTAGCCCTTCTTAAAACTGTTGGTCCAAATAACTTCGTAAATCATTTGTCAAGATCCGTCCACATTTCGTTCATATCCGTATAGCGTTTCGTTCTGGGATCGGCTTCAAGACGCTTAGCTTCTTCGATTGCGTCAAGGAGCTCGCCGGAACGTTTAGGATACTTCACTTCGAAAGGGAGGCCTTGCTGTAGTACCACCTGTCGCAGGAACATCGAAACCGCCTGAGACATGGAAAGCCCAAGCCCTTCAAGGAGTTTGCTTGCCTGATCGCTCAGTTCAGAATCGATGCGAAAATTTTTTGCTACGGTACTCCCTTAGCCAAACTTAAATATCTTGATAAAAATGCGTTAAAACTACACTTTTATCGAGATATTTTTGCGATTTTGTCTCATTTTTATATATATTTACTGTAAAACGGCATAAAAGAGGCGTTATGGAAAGATTTGCGATGCAGCAGCTGGCTCAGTGGAAAGTGCGTAAAGACCGTAAGCCGCTGATTGTCCGTGGAGCTCGACAGACTGGAAAGACCTGGCTTTTGAAGGAGTTCGGCAAGACCTCCTTTGCCGAGACCGTCTATATCAACTTCGAAAATGAGCGCCGCCTCCGTGACCTGTTCTCTGATAATTTCGACATCAAGAGAATTGTTTCCACGATTGAGCTCAATTACGGGAAAAAGATCGACCCCGAAAACACCCTGATTATCTTCGATGAAATCCAGGCGGCAGAAGGTGGCCTGACCTCGCTCAAGTATTTTTGCGAAGACGCTCCCCAATACGCCGTAGTCGCGGCCGGCTCGCTGCTTGGCATTGCGCTGCACTCCGGCCTTTCGTTCCCGGTGGGCAAGGTGTCTTTCTTGGACCTTGGTCCGCTCTCGTTTTTTGAATTCCTTTACGCCGCAAAAAAAGAAATGCTTTGCGAAGCCATCCGTAACGGGCAATGGAACGCATTGGAACCATTTCACGATGAACTGCTCGGTTTGCTGAGGAGTTACTTGTTTGTGGGTGGAATGCCTGAAGTGGTGCAGAAATGGGTCGATGCCGGCGACTACTTCGAGGCCCGCGAAATCCAGCGCGAAATACTGCGCTCGTATGCGGCGGATTTTTCGAAGCATGCGCCTGGCGAGCTGATTCCGCGCCTGAACATGGTGTGGGACAGCCTCCCTGCCCAGCTCAGCAAAGAAAACAAGAAATTCGTGTACGGGATTATCCGCGAGGGCGCACGCGCCAAGGATTTTGAAATTGCCATAGAATGGCTCCGCGATTGCGGGCTGGTGCTGGAATCCCACCGGGTCAAGGAACCTCGTATGCCGCTGAAGGCCTACCAGGACACCCACGTGTTCAAGCTTTTTATGTTGGATGTGGGCCTGCTTGGTGCATCCGCTGGTTTAGACGCTAAAACGTTAATCGACGGGAACAAAATTTTCACGGAGTTCAAGGGTGCCATGGCCGAACAGTTCGTGATGCAGGAACTCTCTACTCTGGCCCCCGACTACCTCGGATATTGGACAAACGAACGCAGCACCTCCGAAGTGGATTTCATTCTGCAAAAGGATGGATTGATTATCCCTATTGAGGTAAAGTCCGGCGAGAACCTGCGTTCGCACAGTTTTACGTTGTTCTGTGACAAGTTCGAGCCCGATTATGCCGTTAAGACGTCGATGCTCCCCTTCCGAGACAACGAAAAGATGCTGAATGTGCCGCTGTACGGAATCGCTACGATAAAAAATTTGAAAAAAGCGGAAAAAGCGGCAGAATAAAGGTTATATTTCGTACAAAAGGTATTCCCATGGACAAGATGAAGTTTGAAACTCCCGATATGGCGCAGATGAATGTCGAGAAGATTGCCGCGCTGTTCCCGAATTGCGTGACCGAAAGCAAGGCCAAGGATGGCAAACTGAAGAAGGCGGTGAATTTCGACGCGCTCAAGCAGATGCTCGGCGAGAGCGTCGCGGAAGGCGACGAGTCCTACGAATTTACCTGGGTCGGCAAGCGCGACGCCATGGTAGAAGCCGCGAAGCCCATCCGCAAGACGCTGCGCCCCTGCGTGTAAGATTCCAAGAACATCGCCACCACCGAGAACCTCTACATTGAAGGCGACAACCTCGAAGCCCTGAAACTCCTACAAGAAGGCTACTTGGGCAAGGTCAAGATGATATACATCGACCGCCCTACAACACCGGCAACGACTTTATCTACAAAGACGACTTCCGCATGGACAGCGCCAAGTACGCCGAAGAAAGCGGCGCCGTGGACGACGAAGGAAATCGCATGGTGCAGAATTCCGACAGCAACGGCCGTTTCCATTCCGACTGGTGTTCCATGATTTACAGCCGCCTGCTGCTCGCCCGCAATCTGCTCACCGATGACGGCGTGATATTCATCAGCATCGACGATAACGAACAAGCGAACCTGAAAAAGATTTGCGACGAAGTGTTTGCGGAATCTAATTGCATAGGTTGTTTTGTTTGGCAATCAAAGAAAGGTGGTGGCAGCGATAATAATACCGTTGTTCGTGATCACGAGTATGTTTTGTCGTATGCAAGAAATATTGAAAATTCATCAGTATTAAATAAGATTGAAATTGAATCTGAAGTTCTTGATAAAGAAGACGAATTTGGTAAATATCGAATTGGTCGAGAATTAAATAAATGGGGAGCAAATTCAAGACGAGAAGATCGTCCTACGATGTATTTTCCGATACCTGGACCAAATGGGGAGGAAGTTTATCCAATAAGAAATGACGGCTCTGAAGGTTGCTGGCGTTGGGGAAAGCCCGCAATGTTAGATGCCGTGAAAAACGGAAATGTAGAATTTGTATCACGTGGTGATGGAACCTTTATTGTCTATGAAAAAATAAGGTCAACAGATTCTCGTTATAAGCCTTATAGAACGTATTTTAATACTCTTGAGGTTGACACAACAACTGCAGATGGGTCAAAACTTGTAAAATCATTGTTTGATGACGTTAAAGTTTTTAGTTTCCCAAAACCAATTGAATTGATGAATAAATTGATTGATTTGGGTGCTGCTCAAGACAATTGTATTATAATGGATTTTTTTTCTGGTTCGGCGACAACGGCTCAAGCCATACTTCAACAAAATGCAGAAAAGAAGTTTTGCCGTAAATTTATAATGGTGCAAATGCAGGAACTTTGCGATGAAGAGTCTGAAGCCTTTAAATATGGTTACAAGACCATCTGCGAAATCGGCAAGGAACGCATCCGCCGCGCAGGCGACAAAATCCTCGCAGAACAACAAGCCAAAGAAAAATCTGCCGCCGACAAAACGGACCTGTTCGATAGCACAAGCGACAAGCCCGCAGCCGTAAAACCGTTGGATATCGGCTTCCGCGTCCTGAAAATTGACGACTCCAACATGAAGGACGTCTATTACTCCGCCGGCGAAATCTCCCAGCAAGACCTCGTCGAGCAAATCAGCAACATCAAGGACGGCCGCACCGACATGGACCTCCTCTTCGGTTGCCTCGTCGATTGGGGCGTGCCGCTCTCGCTCCCCATCAAAACCGAAACCATCGAAAACCTCCAAGTCTATAACGTCAATGACGGCGACCTAGTCGCCTGCTTCGCAAATGACATCCCCGAAGCCGCCATCCGCCAAATCGCAGCAGCCAAGCCCCTCCGCGCCGTCTTCCGCGACTCCAGCTTCAAAAGCGACTCCGCCAAAATCAACGTCACCGAAATCTTCAAAACAATCAGCCCCAACACTACAGTAAAGGTGGTGTAGTATTTATGTACCAAAGTGTGAATGATGTTTACAAAGAAATTTTTGGTGAAGACCAATCTCGTGAAGGTGAAGCCCTTGAGAAAATAGCAAATTTAGTGATTTCCAGATTAAAAAATGAGCATTCCAAATGGGATGTCAGTGTTCCAGGAACTTACTCAAATCAGTCTTATCAGGTTGATGGTGTTTTGGAAAAGTGTGAAGAATCTATTGAATGTAAAGATTATTCTAAACGAGGTGATAAAGTTGGACGACCAGACGTCCAATCTTATGAAGGGGCGTTGATTGATCAACCATTCAAAAAAGGAAATTTTGTTTCAAGTACGGGATATTCAAATCGCGTTCCAAAATATGAACAAGGTTTAACTAAAAATCCTAAGGCTGTTCCAATTGAGTGTTATGAAATAAGAAATGCGGAACAAAAAGATTTAGAAGGGAGAATTCGAACCATTGTTGTTAACGTTTCTGCGTTATCTGATTCTGGTAAATGGAAAATTCTGCCTATTTTTACAGAAGCAGGCGAAAAAAAATTAATCGACAAACTTCAAGATGGGTCTTGTGTATCACGAGTAGATAAAATATGCGATGTTCATGGAAATACTATATCGACTATACCGGAATTAACGAAAGATTGTCATAAATATATGTATCCTTCATTAAATGAAATGTATTTCACATATGTTCCTCTTACAACGGGATATGTAGAGATTTGCAATATTTGGATTGAATTAAAAGGGATGGAGATTAGGATTCCAATAGAGCATATTGTAATAGAAATAAAAAAGGATGAAAAAGTTGCCCTTTATGTAAAAAATTCATCAGGATCAATTGATAGCATTTTATCTATTGAGGACCTCAAAGATCAATATGTAAAAATGGGCGGCCTAGAATCACAGCGAGCAAAAGGAAAAGAAAATGAGCAATAAAAAAAATGCAAACAAACAAAAATTAAATGAAGATGTAGAAAAATTCGCAGAAGAATGTATTTCTTTTGATTTGAATGAATTTGATAGTAATTTCCCATGTTTACATAATGGTGTGACTTATTTTTATATAAATAATGGTCAACAAAAACTGGCAGAAATTGCCAAGAAATATGCTACAAAAGAAATCCTTCCAAAGCAAATGAGTGATTTTGTGTTAGAAACAGCTCTGCAAATTAAGGGTAATTTTAAATCTAAGGAAGAAGCTTTTAAAGATTTGGACGATAATATAAAAAGTTCGGTTCAAATGAATAAAGTGTTATTGCCTGTTTCAGGAATTCTTTTAAAAAGATGTTTTAAAATAGGTGTTTTTACACTTTATTCAAAAAAGGCATTTGCCAAAACAATCAAGTTTGCTAACGAAAAAAGCAAGAACATATTCAATAAGAACTTTGCATATGTTGAAACTGTTGCTGTTGGCGAAATAGAGTGCAATATTCAATCTGCAAAAGCAATTGCTCGTAAACAGCTTATATTTGAATTATCTCGTTTTAAAGCTTTCATACCATTGTTTTCAAGGTCTTTAAAACATTGGATATTTCCATTAATAACGGATTATCCGCTGTCTGATTGTTCCTTTGTTTTTAACAAAGTTGGCTGGACTTCTGATTTATCAATTGTTTCCAATCTGAGACCATTGGAATTAGATGAAAAAGTAGGGTCAAATACAACGATAAGGGCTTTCCTAAATAATAAAATTCATTTTAATCAAATTGTTTCTGGAAAATCTGATCTTTGGACGTGTGTACATGTTGCTTTTGAATGGCTTGGGAAACAATATGATGAGGAGAATGATGAAAATAAATTAATGTATTCAATATTTTCTCTTGAGTGTTTGTTGAATTCTAATACTGAAAATTTTTCATCTATTACTGCGGCGGTATCGGAAAAATGTGCGTATTTATTGGGCTCGTCTAAAGATGAAAAAAAGAAAATATTTCATGATGCCAAAGAATTGTACTCAATTCGTTCGGCTTTAGTACATTCTTCTAATAAAAGTAAGATTGATGAGGATATGGTCAAATTGGCATATGAGATTGCTATGAGAGTTTTGTTGAAGGTTGTCAACCTTATTTTGAAAAATAATTTTAATTCCATAAAAGATTTAGATGAATATATTTTAGCTTTAAAATTTAAATAGTGTGAAACAGGATTGTTTGAATTTATGCCGCATTCAAAATTGAAAGACCATGTTTTTGATCCGAAGAAAAAGAAATTTCTCTCTCCGATGAATGCCGTATTAGGGAATATCGCCAATATTCAAGATTGGTTCCGTGAACGAATGCCGGAATATCTTTGGATTGGATTGATATTGGATTTCTATGACAGTCGACGTCTTGCAATACTTTATCTTACTAGCGCTTTAAAGCAAATAACTGCGGAATATCCTGATTTAATAAATCCAAGAATGTCAACGATATTAGCTATGCCCGAAAAGGATCAAAAGAGAGTGTTTGATATTTTAGAGCAGTTTGTTCCGAAAGAAGCGATATCGCCATTAACCATTCTATATACTTTTTCTCAAAATCCATATTTTGCTTCAAGATTTGCCACTCAAGAATATGATGTTGAAAAATCGTCTGCCATTCTTGAGCGAGTAATGAAAAAAGCGACCGCTTTTACATCGGACTTCTCGACAGATATTGCATTTTTCATTGTTTATACATTTGCTGTAAACGGTAAGATTCATTTGCCAAAGAATAAGGGCTTTGAAAATATTGTTGATGACTTGAATTCTTATGCGGATGCAGATGCCTTAGATGATGAAAAGAGAAAAATCCAAGGATTTATACGATGCCATGTACTGACGTCTGCATCAACATATGAAAATAATCAAATCTTTTTAGATGATTTTTGGAAGAAGACATCGTCTTTGTTTGAATGTAGTTCTATGTATTTTAAATACGAAAAAGATGTAAGCGATAATGATGTTGACCTTTATGCGTCTCTTATAAAAGATATTTATTTGTATTATAGAGAGATGTACAGAGTAATTGAACCATTAAATTTGAAATTTTTAGTATTACTCGGATTGGCTGTTTATTCATATAAAAGATTTTTAGAAATTATAGAACATAATCTTTACAATGCTATTTCAGGAAGAAGTATCATTCGTGTAATGATTGAATGCTATTTAATGATGAAATATCTGTTAAAAAAATCCAAAGAAAAAGAAACTGTATGGGAGGAATATCAGTTTCATGGAATCGGTAAATATAAGGCTACTTTGAAGAATCATCAAGAAAACGCTACATCGTTGGATAAATCACATATAAATGTGGATTATTTGAATCTTATAGTTAATGAATTCAAAGATGAAGAATTTGTTGATGTAGATACAAGTTATTTTGATGATATTGGAATTCGAACATTGGCAATAGAAGTTGAAGAGAAAGAATTATATAGTCTGTATTATAATTACGATTCTTCATTTGAACATGGATTGTGGGGCGCAATTCGTGAATCGTCAATGATTGCATGCCAAACTCCTGCTCACCAATACCATAGTATCCCAGATGTAGAAAATCTTCAAAAGATGAAATCTGTATGGTACGATGCTGTTATGGTGATGAATAAGACCATTGGGCTTTTGATTAAAGAATTTGGCATTTCTGATGAATTGAAAAATAGGATGAAGGAAAATGGGCTATAATTTATTAATTGAGTCCATGAAAAAGATTCAGCAAGAATATCTCATACTGTTGAGAAAGTATGAGTCTTTTGATGTTGAAGAAGTTTACTCTATCCAAAACGAGTGTCAGATATTTTGGCTACGACACAAGCGAGAAATAGATTTCTTTATAAATAATTATCCATACGAGTTTGATACATGCGTGTTTATTGGCGGAATGTATCTAAATGTGGCTAGTAAATCACTGTATCCCTTCTTGACTTTTGGAAAGAAACATCTTGTTGATGATCCCGTAGCATTGTTGTCCACTAATGGTTCTAAAGAATATTTTGCCGAATATCTAAAACTCGCCATTGAAGATAATATAGACATTATTCAGAATCATGGTGACCAGGTGCTGATTTTACCGTTGTCATATTTGTTTGTTGACAAGGAACTTTGTGAAATAGGTGCAAAGAATTCTTTTTGGCATTTATTTCCCGAAGAGGGAATGAATGAAGATGAATATGGGTGCAGATTTCATTCGTTAGACGAAGTTATAGAATGTATAGGAGAGGAAAGAGGCCGATGTCTTTTTTTGAAATATGAAAAAACGACTTTAAAAGAACGATACTTAGAACATTTGGATTTAATGGGCTTTTCAGTTCTTGATGGGAAAGATGGCGTAATGCAATTTTATGGAATGTGCATGGGGTTGTTTCTCCAGACAATGGTTGTAATGACTTTTTGTACGCATTATTGGGTATTTCCCTTTATAAGGGATCATAGCTTGTTTGGCTGTTTTTGCCTTCTTATGAAGAATATGTTGAAGCAGAAAAAGTTTGCAAAACTAAAAACAAGCCTAAATAAGGCTGTAATGTTGAAACTTTTTTATGGCCTTTTTGTGTATGAAGAACTAGAGAACTTAGATGATTATTTAAAAATGTTAAATGATTCAAATTTTGAAACAATGGTGTTTGATCGCATGCAAGAAGAGAATGTAGAATGCAGCGAATCCGGTAGTTTTGCAAAAGTCAATACTATTTTAATTGAAGAAATGCACAAGAGAAATATTCCCTGTGTTGTTTAGCTCCCCTTGACGGAGGCTCAAAATAATTATATAACGAACAGTGCCTTGCGGTTGTTTTTTGGCTTGTCTGCAAGGAAAGGAGTATATGAAATTGGTTTCGGGTTATGTATATTTTCATTGCAACTTGATGGAGACATTATGCTTTTTAACGTAGAAAAGCTCATGGGCATAATCGCGTGCATTATGAAACGGATGGACGTGAAATCCATCAATTACATGAAGGTCATCAAGTTGATGTATCTTTCGGACAGGTTGCATATTGATAAATACGATTCGTCGATTTCAAACGACGAGTATTATTCGATGCCGCGTGGCCCTGTTCTTTCTAGTCTTTACAATCTTATCATGAACGAGTCCTGCGACAAGTTTCAAAGGGAATGGGACAAGTTTTTTTTGCGGGATGGATACGATATCGCCATAAGGGATACCTCGGTCAACGAAAAGATTCTTGAACTGTCCCGTGCCGAAGAAAATACTATTGACGAGATTGTGGACGAATACGGCAGTATGGACAAGTGGGATTTTGTGAACAATGTTGCGCACAAGCTCCCTGAATGGGAAGATCCGCAGGGCTCTTCTATTCCGCTGCCACTACGCAAGATTATGGAAGCTTTGGGCAAAGACAAGAAAGAGATTGACGCAGTCCTTGCAGAAAGAGAAATCTACGAAAAAGAGTTTGCGTAACTATGTTTCTGCTATAAAAAGGCTTTTTTCCTGAGAAAGTTGTTGAAATACGTTCTGTGAATAGATTTTCATGGCGTACTCGGCGCCCCCAAGTACGCCGGATATTATCCTCTTTAATGAAAAATAAGTATCTTTTAAATTATACGGAGGCATTATGATCCAAGACTCTTTCGAATTTGTCGTGTACATGATTCACGCTTGTGCAAACAAGTGGAATCAGCTGCCGTCCGCCGTATATAAAAAACTTAGGGATTCCGGATGCATCCAAAAGTTCCTTGTCCCCAATTACGAAATTATGCACACGCAAGGGACTGATTTTGTCGTGAGCGATATCGAAGAATATTTGAAAGTCCGCAAGGTGGCTATATGATTGTTTACCACGGTTCAATACAGGTCGTGCAAAAACCTGATATCAATCATTCCTATAGGCCCCTTGATTTCGGGATGGGGTTCTATGTGACTACCGTTCGTGAGCAGGCTATCCGTTGGGCCGAAAGAAAGTCAAAAATTTATGATGGAGCAAGTCCTGTTCTGAACATCTACGAGATGTCGGATGTTACAAGCGATTTATCGGTAAAGACTTTTCCAGAAGATTTGACCGAATGGATAAATTTTGTCTGCAAGTGCCGCGATGGGGCATTGGATTACAAGGATTATGATGTTATCGTAGGCAAGGTCGCGAATGACAAGGTTTTCCGTGTGGTGGACATGTATCATTCGGGAATCTGGGATTTAGACCGTGCCTTGAGAGAAATCAAGGTGTATCCGCATTACGATCAGATTGCCTTCATTACGCAGAAAGCGATTGATTCGTTGCTGGCGTTTGTTTCTGGCGAAGAGGTTTAGCTTATGGATGGCGAAGTTCTAGAGAGGGTTTATCAGGAACGCCTGGAAGAACGGATTATAGCGCATTTGGCGCAGGTGCGTAAGTGTTCGCTGGAAGAAGCTATGGATCTTTATTACCAGAGCAAGCTTGCCGATAAAATCCATGAGGGCGTTGAAGGCATCCAGTATCTTGATTACAAAGTCCTTGTGCAGATACTTGAAGAAACAGAACTTTCTGCAAAACATTCCTAATTTTACACTATGAAAATCCAGTTCAAGTACCAGCAGTTCCAGGCAGATGCCGCGAAGGCCGTTTGCGATGTTTTTGCGGGGCAGCCCTACTTGGAATCGAGCTACTTGATGGATTCGGGTACGACCAAGCTCTTTGGCGGCAGTGTACCTGCGCAGAGGGGCGTGACCGGTTTTTGCAACCAGCGTTTGGTGCCCGAACTGAGCGATTCCAAGGTGCTTGCGAACTTGCAGGCGGTGCAGTCGGCGAATCTTTTGCCGCAGTCCGACAAGCTGGAAGGCCATTACAACCTGACCATCGAAATGGAAACGGGTACGGGCAAGACCTACACCTACATCAAGACGATGTACGAGCTGAACCGTGCCTATGGCTGGACCAAGTTTATCGTGGTGGTGCCGAGCATCGCCATTCGCGAGGGCGTCTATAAGTCGTTCCAGATTATGCAGGAACATTTTCTGGAAGAATACGGCAAGTCCATCCGGTTCTTTATCTACAATTCGCAGAACCTGACCGAGATAGACCACTTTGCGTCGGACAGTCACATCAACGTGATGATTATTAACTCGCAGGCGTTCAACGCTACGGGCAAGGATGCGCGCCGTATCCGCATGAAGCTGGACGAGTTTCGCAGCCGCCGCCCGATAGACGTTATCGCGAGCACGAACCCGATTCTGATTATCGACGAGCCGCAGAGTGTCGAGGGCAAGAAGACGAAAGAGGGCCTGGCGGAATTCCAGCCGCTGTTGACTTTGCGCTATTCGGCGACGCACCGCAAGGACGCCATCTACAACATGGTTTACCGCCTCGATGCGATGGATGCCTACAACAAGCACCTGGTCAAGAAGATTAGTGTCAAGGGCATTACGGTGAGCGGTTCTACGGCGACCGAGGGCTACTTGTACTTGGAAGGCGTTCAGGTGTTTACGGACAAGGCTCCTGTCGCGACTCTTGAATTTGATTGCAAGGGCAAGGGCGGTCTGCTCAAGAAAAAGGCCCATGTCACGAAGGGTTTTAATCTTTACGAACAGTCGGGCGGTCTTGAAGAATACAAGGACGGCTATACCATTACCGACGTGAACGGCAATGATTCTTCTGTGACTTTTACGAACGGCAAGAAGATTTATGCCGGCGACTGCGTGGGCGTGGTGAACGAGGAACAGTTGCGCCGCATCCAGATTCGCGAAACGATTATTTCGCATTTTGAACGCGAGCGGGCGCTTTTCGGCAAGGGCATCAAGGTGCTTTCGTTGTTCTTCATTGACGAGGTCAAAAAGTATCGCGATTACGACGCTCCGGACGAGATGGGTATTTATGCCAGGATGTTCGAAGAAGAATACGATTCCATCCGCAAGTCGATGCAGCAGGATTTGCTGGAGAGCCCGGAGTATTTTGAATTCCTGGAAAAGACGGATGCCCACAAGGCGCATGCGGGGTATTTCTCCATCGACAAGAGCAAGAAGGGCGGCGGTCGCTTTGTGGATAGCAAGGTTGCTCGCGGGTCATCGGATTCCGATGATATCGACGCTTACGACTTGATCATGAAAGACAAGGAACGCTTGCTTTCGCGCGAAGAACCGGTGCGGTTTATCTTTAGCCATTCCGCGTTGAAAGAAGGTTGGGATAACCAGAATGTGTTCCAGATTTGCACGCTCAAGAGCAGCGCTTCTGAAGTCCGCAAGCGGCAAGAAGTGGGCCGCGGGTTGCGTTTATGCGTGAACCAGAACGGCGAACGCATGGACGAGAGTGTCTTGGGCGGCGACGTGCATTCGGTGAATGTGCTGACGGTTATCGCGAACGAGAGTTACGAGGATTTCGCGAAGGCGTTGCAGACCGAAATGGCGGAAACGATTGGCTGTCGCCCGGTCAAGGTGACGATTGACCTGTTCAAGGGAAAGTCGTTTACTTCTGAATCTGGCGAAAAGCTTTTTGTGACGGATGATTTTGCACAGACAGTTTACGATGCGTTGCTGGAATGCGGCTATGTCAAGAAGGGTGCATTGACAGATAAGTATCGCACGGATAAGGCTGCCGGTGCGCTGACCCTTTGCGAAGAAGTTGCTCCTTATTGTGCAAGTATTTGCAATGTGCTTGACACGCTTTACGATGCCGATGCGATTAAGCCCGAAGATGCCCGCAAGAACAATGTGGAACTGCACTTGAACAAGAGCAAGTACAATTCCAAGGAGTTCAAGGAACTCTGGCAGAAGATTAACGCGAAGTCCGCTTACGTGGTGGATTTTGAGACGGATGAACTTGTCCGTAAGTCAGTTGACGCGCTGAATGCGAACTTGCGTGTAACGAAAATTTTCTTCAGGGTGTCGCAAGGTTCTTTGGATAAAATCAAGTCCAAGGAACAACTGGAAGCAGGCAATGCCTTCAAGATGGAATCTACGGAATCCAGGGCTGCCGTCGCTACCGCAAATTCTAGCGTCAAGTACGACTTGATTGGAAAGATTGTCGAAGACACGGGGCTTACCCGCAAGACAGTTGGCGAAATTTTGGGCAAAATTCAGAAGCCTGTCTTTGATCAGTTCCAGGAAAACCCCGAAGAGTTTATCATCAAGGCGAGCCGCTTAATCAACGAACAGAAGGCGACCGTCATCATTGAGCATATTACGTATAACAAACTGGAATCCAGTTACGAGACGAGCATCTTTACCGATAACACGATGAAGGGCCGCCTCGGCATGAATGCCTGCGAAACGCATCAGCATTTATACGACCATCTGATTTACGATTCCAGTAACGAACGTGACTTTGCGCAGAAACTGGAAACAAGCAAGGAAGTTTCGCTCTATATCAAGCTGCCCAAGGGATTTTTTATCAATACGCCCGTTGGCAAGTACAATCCCGACTGGGCGATTGCCTTCCACGAGGGTGAAGTCAAGCATGTTTATTTTGTCGCCGAAACCAAGGGCTCTATGAGCACTATGGAACTCCGCGAAATCGAATCTGCCAAAATCAAGTGCGCCCGCAAACATTTCGCCGCCATCTCCAGCGACTCCGTCACCTACGACGTGGTGGATTCTTACGAACGATTGCTGGATTTGGTGAAGTAATCGGCGATTGTAAAATTTCCTTACTCCCCTTGCCAATTTTGGCACATAATCTACATTTCAGTTGCGGTTCCTAATAGTGTAGGCTCCGAAAGGCATTTGATGATTATCAAATGTTTTTCTTTTTTTCAAAGGAGCTGCTATGTCAAAATCAGAAAATCTTATAAGGAACCTGATGGTCCTTCCGCACGAATATGAGTGGTTGGATTTTAAGGAAAGCTGGTTTTCAAAAGACGAAATTGGCGAGTACATTTCGGCGATTTCGAATGGGGCCGCATTGTGTGGCCGAGAATTTGGTTATATCGTATGGGGAATCCACAACTCAACGCACGAAATCATCGGCACGACCGTAAATTTTGACAAGGACGTTGATCATGAGCCTTACAAGCATTATCTCGCGAGGAATTTAAAGCCGAGCGTTGCTTTTGATGTTGAAGATGTTCAGATTGATGGCAAACGCCTTGTTTTGTTGTCTGTCCCTGCAGCAAAATCCGTCCCGACAAAGTTCTCGTCGCAGGCATTTATCCGAATCGGTTCTAGCAAAGAAAAACTTTCAAAATTCCCTGAATGGGAGATCCGTCTTTTAAACATTTTGTCTAACGGCATTCCGACGATTGTCAGTATGGCGGCTCCTGATTATGCGCAGGAACTGACTTTTGAAAAACTGTTCATGTATTACGGTGCAAAAGGTGTTGCTCTTCGCAAAGAAACTTTCAAGAAATCGCTCAGGCTCTTGACTGCTGACGGACGCTACAATATTATGGCGTTGCTGCTTTCGGATAAAAATGATATCCCGATTCGTGTTTCTGTTTTTAGTGGCAAGAGCAAGGCTGATACGTTGTTTTCGGTCAAGGAATATGGGAATTCCTGCATCTTGTATGCAATGGATAAAATTCTGGAATACGGCGATGCCATCAACATCATCCAGGCTGATGAACGCGGCCGCATTTCTGAACGCAAGGATGTTCCCCTATTTGATTACGAGGCTTTCCACGAAGCGGTTTTGAATGCGTTTATTCATAACAAATGGCTGGGCATGAACGCCCCTATGATAAGCGTCTTTACGGACCGCATCGAGATTCTTTCACATGGCGGGCTCGGGCTTGAACAGGATTTGGAGGGATTTTACAAGGGCGTGAGCATCCCTGTAAACGAGATCCTCGCTTCAATTTTCTTGCAGCTGCGGTTGAGCGAACGTTCAGGTCGCGGTGTGCCAAAGATTGTTGGTGCGTATGGCCGGGAATCCATAAAGATTGAGAAAAATTTCATTGTGGTGACGATTCCGTTCAATCGGATAAATGTGACTCCATTTGAGTTGAATGAAGGGCAGCCGACAATAAACCCGACTGTAAAGGCTACAATAAACACTACAATAAACGCTACAATAAACGCTACAATAAAACTGACCGATAGTCAAAAGAAAATTCTTGAAAAAATCTTAAGTAATCCGATAATTACTCAAATTGAAATTGCCGAACAGCTAAATCTTCACCGTGTCTCTGTCACCAGAAGTATAACGAAACTACAGAAATTGGGTGTACTGAAGAGAGTCGGCAGTAATAAAACCGGATATTGGGAAATAATTGAAAACGTACTCTAAAATTGAGTAACAGTTCAAGCTCTTGACGCGGCATAGCCGTGGATTTAATTTTAGAATAGGACTTTAAAAAAAGAGCAACATCATAATGTTTTGGACGCATCCAAAAACTGTAAACTTAATCATAAAAACGAGGAAAAAATGAACTATACATTTACAGAACAAGAAGTTGAAATGATGTATTACTGGGGACAATATGCTGATGGTGAAAGCGGCTTCACTGAAGAAGAACAAAAATTGTACGATAAAATAGAGCGAATTTTTACGCCGTTGCAAAAAGAAAAAGATGAATCTCGCAAGATTGTAGAATTCTTTGAAGAGATATGCAGTACATATAAGGGGGTGTCATATTCTTTGCGGTTTCCCGGAGGAAATTGCATAAGATTCATTGACGTAGATAAAGACCTTTGCTTCGACACAAAAAAGTCAAAGTACACGGATGTGGTGTTGGAGGTATCTAAGATTATAAACAAATTAAAATTGAAAAAAGGGAGGGGTAGATTACCCAATTGTGAACTGAAGGAGATTATTATGTCAATGCCTATAGATGTCGAGACCCTGTTGAACAGGCAGCGTATCGAAAGTGAGCGGATAGAATTCAAGAAAGGGTGGAACCCGACTGGTATCTACCGCACGATTTGCGCATTCGCCAATGATTTTGAAAATCTAGGCGGTGGGTATATTCTTGTTGGCGTAGAACAGGACGAGAGGGGCGTCGCGAAACGGCCTGTCGTAGGAATAGAAGACTGTGAGTTGACGGTATCCTGAAGGATATGTTGCGAAGGGGGAATCGCTAGACCAGTTGCGTGATATGGCAAATCGCACGCCCTTCGATGAACGGCCTAACCCAAGTATTGGCCTGACCGATATCTCGATGGTGTTGTTACGCGATTATCTAGCAAAAGTGAATAGCAAACTGGAACAGGATCTGTTTAAGCAGCCGCTTGAACAGACACTTGAGCAGATGGACTTGATGAGCGGACCGACCGAAAAATATTCCCGTACACGAAGGCTGCGGGGATGTTGTGGAGATGAATGGTGACAAAATGGCAAAGAAATATGAAATGTCCAATAAAATGTCCAATAAAGATCAGGATCGTTTAAAGGCACTTGTGGATTATTTGGATACGAATGGTTTTATTGCAAAATCTGAAGCAGCAAAAATTCTGGGTGTTGAAGATAAAACAGCTCAAAGGCTTTTGGTTAAAGCGGTTAAGTTAGGCGTTCTAGTTTCGGAGGGTTACAGAAAATCAACGGTTTATAAGTTAAAGTAGGCGAAATAGCCCAATTATTGCCCCATTTTGTTGATGCCAATGAAATAACTTATCTCTTCCTCATCTTCCCGCCGGCAATAACCACCAACAACTCACGCCTTACGCTTTTAAAACCGAATTCAAAAATGCCTCGCTCAATGGCGGGGCACTTTAGCATTAGTCTTTATTAAATCTTTATCCTAATCTTCTTTTGCTTGTAAATCGATTGTCCGCCGTTGCAAATGTAGGCTACGGTGCAGACGATGAAGAATGCGGGGAGGCAATTGAATCCGAAGATTTCGCCGGCAATGAGGATGGGAGCCCAGAGCGTGTTGCTTGCGCTTGCGAACACGGCGGCAAAGCCGAGTGCTGCGGCGAGGGCGACGGGCATCCCGAACATGCTTGCGATGAAGATTCCGAATGTGGCGCCGATGGCGAAAAGCGGGGTGACGACACCACCGATGAAACCGGCAGAAAGCGTGAGAATCGTGAGGGCAAATTTCAGAATCCAGTCGTACCCGGCGACGTTCCCAATCAAGTCGGTGTTCCCGGCGGCACTCCCCGTAGCATTCCCAGCGGCGGTTCCAACAGCATTCGCGGCATCACCGGCAGCATTCGCAGAAGCAAAACACATGTCCAACAAGTTTGTTCCAAGTCCGGCGTAACGGCCCTGGAAAAATACGAGCAGCAAAGCGCTTATTCCAACGCCCATAATGGCGATGCGCTTGATTGTATTCGGGAATTTCTTTGCGAAGAAGTCCTGCGAAAGTCCAAGCAACTTTGCAAATCCGCCACCGACGATGCCGAATAAAATTCCCATCAGTGCGAGCTTTACAAGCAAATTGCCGTCAAGCGCTCCTTCGTTTGTGAAAATGCTTGCCGAGAATCCGCTTGCATCAAGAAGCGAATTCAAGTCCACGCTGAACTTGTGGAATCCGAGCATGCTTGAAACTTTGCAGGCAGTGAATGCGGCAGCGGCAGCGGGCAACAATGCGCCAAGTTCCAAGTGTCCGACGAGCAGAACTTCCAATGCGAATGCTGTAGCTGCCATCGGGGCCTGGAAAATTCCAGCAAAGCCTGCGGCAAGTCCTGTCACAAGCATGATGTGCGCTGCATTTTCGAAGGGTAACTTTTTACTTATGTTGTACGAAAGTGCGGAGCCGATTTGCATAGCGGCGCCTTCGCGACCGGCACTTCCGCCAAAGAGTTGCGTAATCCAAGTGCTCACGGCGGCCATCGGGATGGCGACAAGCGGAAAGCTCGTTTCTTTGTTGAGCCCGACGGCGAAAACTTGGTCCATGCCGCGTTCTGTCCAGCGTCCCCATTTTTTGTAGGCGAATGCGATGGCGGCCCCGCCAATCGCAAGTGCGGGAATGATGTACAATGGGTTGGCATCGCGGATGGCAGATAGCCTGTCGCTGATGTCGCCAAAGCATGCGGTAAGCGCACCGATGATTGCTCCAAGTGTGATTCCTATCGCGACGAACGTTGGCGTGGCGAGCCATTTCTTCATCTTTTCCTTGATGCGTTCTTTCGCCATCTTCATCATTTGCTCTTTCATTTCGGGGCTGAACTGGTTGAACTGCTGGCTAGCCTTGCTGAAGTCACTGAAATTCATGTAAAAATCCTGTAGTTGTGCAAAGAAAAATTTTCGTGACAAAAATAGCAAAAAAGAAATTGTGCGGAAGGTCACGTTTTCTTCTGCCGAAAAGCGGATTGAACCCCGTAAATTCTAGGAAAACGGGACTTCTAGTTCCGCTTTTTTGCGTGTTGTCAAATGCTCAATCCTTTTACAACGATTGTATAAAAAAAAGGTGTTTTGCTGGTCATCTCGATATATAATTAAGCAAAGGATTGGATTGGTGTATCGCTCAAAATGTATCGCTTAAAATTAAAGGTATATGGAAATGAAATCTTTAGCGAAAGTAGCGCTATGTGGGGTTGGTTTAGGTTTGATGTTGGCCGCTTGCGGAGATGACAGCAGTTCTTTTGAAAGTCCGCTGGGACCTGATACTGGTGAGATCAGTTCTGATTCCAATGGTGGTGGTGATGGTCTTTCTAGTGCGGCGAGTGCCGTGCCGGGGCTTTCTTCGGCTGCTGTGGGAACATCTGCTGCAACGCCGGGTCAGTCTTCTCCTGTGCAGCCGACTTCTTCTGCTGGGAACGTCGCTCCGGGTTCAAGTGCCTCTGCTCCGACTTCGAGTGCTGCGGTGCCTCCAGCTTCCAGTGCCGCTACAGTTATTCCGCATTTTGAGGGTAATAGCCCGGTGTTCTTCTCGGAAGTTTCTCCGATGAATGCGAATTTCAAGGACAACGATGGTAACGATCCGGGGTGGGTTGAATTTTACAACTCGTCAGACAAGCCTGTCGATTTGAAGGGCTATGCGTTGACGAACGATTTGTCCGATGCACGTCGCTGGGTTTTTGGCAACGTGAAAGTTCCTGCCAAGAGCTACCTGATTGTGTTCCTTTCGGGCAAGAATTATCCCGATTACATCCTTCCGTCGGATTCTCTCAACATGATGAGTTCGGATTGCAGTTCTGAATCTGCGGCAGGGTCGGGCGGCTTCAATTTCCCTGGCATGGGCGGTGATTGGGGCGGCGGGATGCCTGGCATGGGCGGTAATCCCGGTGGCGGTGCTGGAGGTAACACGTCTGGCAACAATGTCGAAAATTTGCAGGGGAAGTCATCGCTCTGCTTTAACGAAGGCGGTGCTAATCAGGCTGGCGCTGTGATGAAGGTTGCGCAGGGCGGCAGTTATTCGCGTGTGGTGGTCAAGACCGGCAATGCGTCGAAGCTTAGCAAAGTGAACCAGCTTGTGGTCCGCGGCTTCATCACCAAGAATCACAAGATTCGCGTGAATTTCAAGGAAGGTGATTCGCTCAGCAATTGGAGCGGCAAGAACCTTCGCGGTACGGGCGATCTTTCGTCGGTGTATTACGTTCGTTTAGAAGACAATGCAAAAGACCTGAATCGCAACAAAGTAACTGCAACGACTTTTGCGACCGAAACTCAGGGCAGCGAATCTACGACAATCCAGATAACGTCGTATGTCGCTCGCAATCGCGGACACGAACCTCATGCTTCGTTCAAAGTAGGCAAGGATGGCGGTGCGCTGTACTTTATAAATGCCGAAAACGCGATGCTCGACTCCGTGCGTTTCGGAGCCGTTCCGACGAATGCTTCTTGGTCGCGTGACGGTGCCGGCAAGTGGGGCTTTGCGACTCCTTCGCCTTATGGCAATACGTCGGGCGAGGTTTTTGCAGAACAGGTTCAGGTCGCCGAAGTCAATATTCCGCCTTCCGGTTTCTATTCTTCTGCGGTGACAGTGACGTTCCCGGCAGGCACTCGCTGCGAACAGGGCGGTAAGGAACCGACTGCTAATTCACCGGCGGCACAAACGACGATGAACATCAGCTCTACAACTGTATTGCGTTGCCGTACTTATTCTAGCGGCTCTTATCCGAGCGAAGAAATCAACCGCACTTACGTTTTTGAACAGCAGCCATCTCTTGCCGCGATATTCGTGACGACCGATCCGCTTTCGATGTTCAGCCCGGATTCCGGCCTTTACATGACGGGTAATGGTGCTGCAATGATGGATCCGAAGAAGGGCGCGAATTTCTGGAGCAACCGCGAACTCCCGGTTTATGTGGAAATGTTCGAACCGGGTAAGCCCAAGACTCCTGCGTTTGGCATCATGGGCGATTACAAGATTACGGGGCAGTATAGCCGTGCAAAAGAAAAGAAGTCTTTTGCTATCACGTTGCGTGAGGAATACGGCGACAAACGCTTGAAATACCCGCTGTTCCCGGATCATCCGGAACTCACGAAGTTCAAGGCTTTCTCGCTCAGGAACTTCGGTAACAACAGTGGTGACGACTATTTGCGCGACCGTCTGGGCACCTCGATGACGGATGGTCTTGGCGTGGATTATCAGCGTGGCCGTTACGTTATCGTGTATTACAATGGCAAGTATTACGGCATCCATGACTTGCGCGAACGCAACAACGAATACTATTACGAAACCAAGTACGGTTACGACCCGAACGATATCGACCTTGTCGCTACAACATCGAGCGGGACGGACGAACCTGCTGCAGGGTCCGCTTCGGATTACAAGGCGATGATTGAATGGTTGCGGAGCAATAGCTTGACGTCTGATGCGAACTACAAGAAAATTGCAGACCAGATCGATGTTGACAACTACATCAATTACATGCAGGCTGAAATGTTCCTGAATAACAGCGACTGGCCGCACAACAACATGAAGAAGTGGCGTGTTGCAAGCCAGAAGACCAAGTGGAAATGGTTCATGTACGATGTCGATTTCGGTTTCGGCGTGTCTTACAATACCCAGAATGGCAACGTGTTCAGCTACGTGACTAATGAAAATGGTACGAGCGGCATGGGCGGCTTCAATGTCGGTGATTGGGGCGGCGGCATGGGCGGCGATTTCCCGGGCATGGGTGGTGGCAACTGGGGCGGCGGCATGGGCGGTCAGCAACCGCAGATGGCTGTAGGCGCTTCTACCTCCGTGCATACGATTCTCATGATTCGTTTGCTTGAAAACGAGGGTTTCAGGAATGCTTTCATCAACCGCTTTAGCGTGCTCCTTTCGATGAACTTCTCTGCGGAAAGGCTCCTCAAGCGCATTAATGATTTGCAGTCGCAGGTGGAATCCGAAATGGCTCGCGATCAGCAATTCTGGAACTATAATGCTTCTAGCATGAGCAACAACTTGCAAACTATAAAGAATTTCGCTCAGACGCGTCAGGCTAAGATTCGTTCTGAAATGGAAACGTTCTTCTCCTTGGGCAGCACTGCGAACATGACGCTTTCGGCAGAAGGGGCTGGCCAGGTTCTCGTAGATGGGCTTCCGCTGGACGAATCGACGATGCAGTTGACGTTCTACACGGGCGTTCCGGTAACGCTTACTGCAAAGGCCGGCACGGGTGTGTTCACTGGCTGGAGCGATGGCGTGAAGGATGAAACCCGCAAGGTGAATCCGGGCGAGGTGACCTCGATTTCCGCAGTGTTCAAGTAATTGAAACATCTGTTAGATTTCCTTTCATCCATAGAACATAGAAGGCTAAACGGAAAACCGCTTAGCCTTTTTTTGATTTATGGAAAGAAAAAAGAGCAAATGACATGTTTTGGCATGGGGAGAATTTATATTTCCACGAGAGCCTCCGTCAAGGCGCTTTGGAGCTTGCAAAAGGAATGTAAAAGGATTTTTTAGAGAGAATACCGCCGTATGTTGCATTTGAAATTCGCATTGAACTTGGAACATCTCGCCGACGAGATGATAGACAAAATTTCGGAAAAATGGAAAAATCCTTTTGAATGTCCTTTGGTCATTTTCCCGGACACGAAGTTGGAACAATGGTTCCGCTTGCGCTGGGTGCAAAAGAAGGGCGTCTTGGCGAATTTGAAT